>FTCT01005162.1_pt1 | contig 47720 bp, 33 predicted proteins | sample 1658881 | NCBI WGS metagenome assembly FTCT01 (sample SAMEA3914864, study PRJEB12502) | metagenome | biome: forest; material: soil | place: USA | collected 2012-03-12 | depth 0.3 m | reverse complement strand
GGATCCTTGTCGATGCACGTCACCACGTGGCCGAAGTCGGCGAAGCACGCCCCAGACACCAGGCCCACATATCCCGTGCCAATCATCGCTACGCGCATCGAAGCATCCTTCAAAAGTACTTTCGAGCGGGCAGGACGCGCCTACCCCACTCTGATTATCGTCCGGCCGCGGTCTGGGCCTGATGCCAGCGCCAGGCGCTGGACAGCGTGACGTCCAGATCGCGCGAGGGCTTCCAGCCCAGTTGCTCGCGCGCCTTGGTGTTGTCGCCGACCAGCACGGGCGCGTCGCCGGCGCGGCGCGGGGCCATCTGCACCGCCAGCGGCTTGCCTGTCGCCCGGCCAACGCCATCGACGAGTTCGCGCACGGTCGTGCCCGTGCCAGTCCCAAGATTGTAGGATTCCGACGATCCGCCCGCGAGGAGGCGGCGCAGCGCCGAGACGTGGGCGTCGGCCAGATCAAGGACGTGGACGTAGTCACGCACGGCGGTGCCGTCGCGCGTGTCGTAGTCGTCGCCGAAGATCGTGAAATGCGCGCGCTGGCCCAAGGCCACCTGGATCGCCAGCGGAATGGCGTGGGTCTCCGGCTCGTGCCACTCGCCGATGCGGCCTTCGGGATCGGCCCCGGCGGCGTTGAAGTAGCGCATCACTGCGCTCCTGAAGCCGACATAGCGGTCGTAGTCGGCCAGGGCCTGCTCGACCATCAGCTTGCTGCGCCCATAAGGATTCAGTGGGGCCTGCGGATGGGTCTCGGCCATCGGCAGATGGACCGGATCGCCGAAGGTGGCGCAGGTCGAGGAGAACACCATGGCGTTCACGCCGGCGCGGCGCGCGGCTTCGATCAGCGTGATGGCCCCACCGACATTGTTGTCGAAGAACGCGCCCGGGTTCTTGACGGATTCACCGACCTCGATGCGAGCCGCGAAATGCAGGACCGCCACCGGCTTGTAGGCGGCGAACACCGCGTCCAGGCGCGCGCCGTCCCGGATATCGCCCTCTTCGAGCGGCCCCCACTGGACGTGCTCCCGATGTCCGTTCGACAGGTCGTCGAACACCACCGGCCGGAATCCGGCCTCGGCCAAGGCCAGACATGCGTGCGAGCCGACATAGCCGGCGCCGCCTGTCACCAGAACGCTTTGCATTGAATTCCTCCGACGCGAGGAGGACATCATCCTCGTCGCCAGCCACAGCGCCTAGTAGGCGTTTTCCGCCATCAACAGGTGCGGCACGGTCATCAGCAGGATCCGGACGTCGCCACCGAGCGTCCAGCATTCGATGTACTCGTTGTCGGCGTCGATCCGGGCGGCCATCGCCTCGACCGCGCTGGTGCCGCCGCGCAGGCCCTTGATCTGGGCCAGGCCCGTCAGACCCGGGCGGGTGCGGAAGCGCAGGTGGTAGTTGGGGATCACGGCGCCGTACTGCTCGTCGTGAGCCAGGGCGTGCGGACGCGGGCCGACGATCGACATGTCGCCCTTCAGCACGTTGAGGAGCTGGGGAAGCTCGTCGATGCTGGTCTTGCGGATGAGACGGCCAATCGTCGTGATGCGGTCGTCGTCACGCTTGGCCTGGACGACCTTGGCCCCGTTCTCCTGGCAGCGCATCGAACGGAACTTGAAGATCGTGAACGTCTGGCCGTTCAGCCCGCCCCGCGCCTGGCGGAACAGCACCGGTCCCGGCGATTCCAGCTTGATCAGCACGGCGATGAGCGCGAGGAGCGGCGCGAAGAACAGCAGTGCGCCACCGGCCACCACAATGTCCATCGCGCGCTTGAGCGGATCTTGAGCGACGGGCGGCGCCTTCATGGCGCAGCTTCGCTGTTCCGCTGACGGATTAGATACGATCAGCACGTGGTCCCCACCAGTGTATTCGGTCGGGTCTTTGCCCGAAGATTTAACAAGCCTTTACTAAATCGGCGTTCCGCAAACAACCGCGCGCCGGGGTTGTTAACCAACCTTTTTTCGCGCCGCAGCGATTCTTGCGCGTTCAAGGAACATCGCCCGCCCTATTGAAAGGCGCCCAACGCGCTTGAACCACCGTTACCGGGCGACTTTGAGCGTTGTCGCGCGCCCCGACTGTAATGAAACGCACGTTTCTATCTTGTTTGTTGCATGCCTTCGGCGATGGCAGCGTCACAAGAAATTGCGACAGCTATCCAACGGTCAAGCTTATCGACATCCAATACTCAGGCCCGCGTTGTGACGGGACGGCCGGAGGGTGTCATTGACCGACGGTCCACATTCCCTTGCCGCAGGATCCTGACGACCGCCACGGCGAAGCCCTCTCAACGAGAGGTCGCCCCATACCCGCCGATCCCGTGGGACCGGCGGGTGAATTCCCTCGGAAGACTTACGAATTGTAGTCGATCAGATTGGCCTGGATGCGGTTCCAGGCCGCGCCGGTCCAGGCGGCCGGGACGGGCGTCGTGTCGATCGTGGCGCCGCCGATGTCCAGACGCGGGCTAGCGAAGGTGTTGCTGGGGTTCCAGGTCCAGTGGGTCTGGAGGTAGTAGCCCTGCCCGTCCTGCCCCACGTCGACCAGAAGGCTGGCGTCGCCATTATGATGGTCGACCGTGACCACCGTGTATTCCTCGTTCAGGGTCACCTTGATCGTTGTGGAGTGATCGCCCCAATCGCTAAAGGCCGCGTCCGTGTACCAGTAGGCGCTGACCAGCACCGCGTTATGCGTGATCGGATTGAGGTGGATGTTCAGCTTGTTGGAGATCAGCAAGGCCTGCAGGTTGGTCTGCGACATCGATTGAACCTGGGTCATGCTCAGGCTCTGGATGGCGTGCTGGCCGCCGGCCGCGGCCGTCATCAGCTTGCTGGCGATCGAGCGCTGGGCCGGAATGGCGAAGGCGCCGCTGGTCATCATGCCTCGGCAGGTGCCGAAGATGTAGTTCAGCGACTGATACTCGACCGACAGCTGGGCCAGGTTGGCCATGGCCGTGGTGAGGCTGAGCGCGTCCGATTGCCCCGCCTTGTCCAGCGCGGCCTGGATTTCCGGAAATTGGTCCCAGGTAACGCAGATGAACGCCACGGCCGAGCCGGAGACATTGCCGTTGGCGACCAGGGTGGCCGCTTGGGCAGCGGTGAGCAGACCGTCGGGATCGGAATGGTTCGTGCCCGGTACGCTGAGGCCCAGGCTGGAGGCGTTGGCGGTCAGCGAATAGTTGGTGGAGATCGACGCCAGGCCCGTGCTGAAGGCGGCGTTGACCGAACCGCCCATGCCAAAGCCGCTGACCGAGACCGACATGGCGGCCGCGACCTGCTCCTTGTGCTCGGCGGAGCTGGTGTCGATCCGGATATAGCCGGTGAACGAGCCGCCATAGGAGACGCCGATCACGCAGTGAGTGCCGTACTTGGCGATGAAGTTGGCCGGGCCATTGGCGCCTGCCAGGATGCTCAGCGCCGTAGGATCGATCGTGGCCTTGGTCAGGTCCATGAAGACGTCGGCCGAGCGCAGATCGCGCAGGGCGATATAGGTCATAGACGTATCGGTCGCGGCGTTCTGGCTGGCGTACGACATCGAGGCCGTCGCCGACCAGGACAGCCCCGAGGCTGAAACGCTGGCGCTGGCGCTCAGGAAGCTGTTGTAGTCCGCGCTGCTCTTGATGACCTTGACGACCAGATTGTCCTGGGCGCGGGGTTGGGGATTGAGCTTGACGATGTTGTTGACGCAATGCGCGCCGACCACGATGCCGCCGGTGATGCAGTTGAAGCCGTAACCGTGGATGTTGTCGGCGCGTGCAGCGTCCGCGCCGATCTCGAGAGTCGAGTAGGAACCGGTCATGCCGTCCTCCCTTGTGTGGATTGTCTGGAAAAGGCGTGCGGAAGCCGTCCGTCGCCGTCCCGACGTCCCCAAGCTCGGCCCGCCGGACGCCGGGGAGGGGCCGCCGCTCCGAGGCCTTTTGAAGACCCCGCGGCGCCCCTCGCCCTTCGCACCCCACCGCACTTCGATCCGTTCCGGACGTATCCGCGCCTTCGCTAGACCCGGGTTGTTCTTTGTTTCCCCGGACAACGCTTAGTTGCCGCGCCAACGCGTCCGGAGCAATCTCGCCCCTGTCGCAAGTTATGATGACGTCGACTCGCGCAAGCTCTGCGAATCCTTATGGGGCCGTGGTTTCAGGGTCAGAGGACAGGGGAAGGAATATGGACGCCGAGGCGACGTCGCCACTCAGGATCGCTTTGGTGGAAGACGACGCCGGGTTTCAGGAAGCCTTCCGCGCCGCGATCCAGACCGCGCCCGATCTCTCCGTGACCGGCGTGGCCGCCACGGTGGCCCAGGCGCGCGACATGCTGGTCGGCGCGCCTGCCGACGTGCTGGTGGTCGACCTTGGCCTTCCGGACGGCTCGGGCATCGACGTCATCCGCGAGGCTCATGCCCTGTGGCCCGACTGCGCGATCATGGTCTCGACCACCTTCGCCGACGAGCGCCACGTGATCGCGTCGATCGAAGCCGGCGCCAGCGGCTATCTGCTGAAAGATGCTCCCCTGCCCGCCATTCCCGAGGACATCCGCGTCCTGCACGCTGGCGGCAGTCCGATCAGCCCCCGCATCGCCCGCCAGGTGCTGATGCGTTTCCGTCCCGACGAACACCGCCCCGCCGAAGAGAGCCCGCCCGCGGACAAGCCCCCCGCCCCCGTCCTGTCGGAGCGCGAGAAGGAAACCCTGCAGCTGATCACGCGCGGCTTCTCGTTCGACGAGATCGCCGAGCTGATGAACGTCTCGCGCAACACGGTGCTGACCTTCGTGCGGCGCATCTACACCAAGCTGGAAGTGCGTTCGAAGACCGAGGCCGTGTTCGAGGCCCGCGCCCATGGCCTCCTCTAGGGTCGAGGCGCTGACTCAGCGCCTCTGGTTCCGTGGATCGCCTGGGTGCTGGCGGGCCTGGTCGGCCTGACCGTCGCGTTCGCCATCGAGTCCAGGGCCGGCGGAGTGCGGATCACCGCCGCGCGGATGACCATCGTCGACACCACCGGCTACCAGCCGCCGCCGGCGATCAGCCCCGAGCGCTTGCTGAGCGGCGGCAAGACGGTGGTCATGCCCTACGCGCCGCCGCCGACCTGGGCCCCCACGGCCGACGCCTCGCCCCAGCGCATCGCCACCCGCGTCACCTGGTATTCGCTGGCCGTCCCGCCCCTGCCCGACGATGGCCGCCAGCTCTATCTCTACATCCCGCGCTGGAAGTCGGACGGCTCGCTGGCGATCTATGCCGACGGCAAGCTGGTCCACCAGTCGCACGCTAACCTGCAATGGAACGGCTCCAACGAGCCGCTGCTGATCACCCTGCCGCGCACCGACGTCTCGCATCCGCCGAAGAGGCTGGACGTGCGGCTGCAGCACGTGCGCGGCATCGGCGGCGCGTTCTCGTCCGTGTGGATCGGGACCTATCGCCAGTTGGCCCCGCGCTACACCATCCGCGAGATCCTGCAGGTGCAGCTGTCGTCGTTCGCGTCCTTCGCGTTCCTGGCGACCGGGGTGTTCGCGTTCTTCGTCTGGCTCAGCCGTCGGAACGAGCGGATCTACCTGCTGTACTTCCTGACCTCCGCCGTCGTCTTCCTGCGCATGCTGCACACTTTCGTGGGCGTGCACCCGCTGATCGTCTCGGACGCCTGGTTCGGCTGGATCACCGTGATCTCGCCCTACTGGATGATCGTGGTGCTGCACCTGTTCGTGGCCGAGCTGCACGGCAAGCGCCAACCGCGGCTGACCGGCGTGGCCGTGATCAACGGCGTGTTCTGGACGATCGCCACCCTGCCGGGCCTCCTGGATCCTACCCTGATCTCGGCGCCCATCTATGTGAACATCCTGGTCCTGGGCCTGATCGTGTCTTTCAACGGCTTGCGACAGTCGATCCGGTTCAGGTCGCGCGACGCCATGCTGTTGTCGGTGTGGTGCTTTCTGACAGTGCTGGCCGGCATCTACGACCTGGGCCTGCAGCAGAACATCGTCAGTATCGAAAGCGTCTTCGTCAGCAACTTCACCGGCGTCGGGTTCACCCTGCTGTTCTGGTACATCATGTTCGGCCGCTACATCGAGGCGCTGGACACCGCGACCAAGGCCAAGGCCGATCTGGCCCGCCGCCTGGCTCAGCGCGAGGATGAGCTGATCGCCAGCCACGCGCGCCTGCGCGAGATCGAGCACCGAGAACTGCTGCACCAGGAACGCCAGCGCCTGATGCAGGACATGCATGACGGCTTGGGCTCCACGCTCGTCGGCGCCCTGCGCGCGGTGGAGGGCGGACCTTCGATCAAGCTGGACCTGGCCAGCATATTGCGCAGCTGCATCGACGACCTGAAGCTGACCATCGACTCGATGGAGCCGGTCGAGACCGATCTGCTGCTGCTGCTGGCCACCCTGCGCTTCCGCCTTCAACCACGCCTGGAGGCCAGCGGCGTCAAGCTGACCTGGCACGCGGGCGAGATCCCGCCGCTGGAGTGGCTGGACCAGCGCCACGCCCTGCACATCCTGCGCATCCTGCAGGAGGCCTTCGCCAACATCCTCAAACACGCCGACGCCGGTGAGGTGCGGGTTTCGGTGGCGGCCGGCGAGGATCAGGTCGAGATCCGGGTGCGCGACGACGGCAAGGGCTTCGATCCCGCCCTCCCCTCCGGCGGCGGGCGCGGCCTGGCCAACCAGCTGCGCCGCGCCGAGGCCATCGGCGGCGCCATCGCCTGGGAGCCCGGCGAGGTCGGCGCCTGCCTGGTGCTGATCCTGCCGGTTCGGAAGCCCGGACGTCTGACGTCCTAGGCCCGCGCTTTCTCCAACTTGTTCATGGCGTAGAAGATCAGCAGGCTGCTCACCAGCAGGACGGCGGCCAGGGCCAGCATCGGGGCCAGGTTACTGCCGGTGGCGTCCCGGACCATCGGCACCAGGTTCTGGGCGATGAAGCCGCCCAGATTGCCGATCGCGTTGATCGCCGCGATGCCGGCCGCCGCGCGCGGTCCGGTCAGGAAGCTGGGCGGCAGGCTCCAGAACACCGGCTGGGCCGAGAAGATCGCCGGCGCGGCGACGCACAGCATGGCAAACTTCAGCGCCGCCCCAGGCACCACCACGCTGAGAACCAGCGCCAGGGCGCCCAGCAGGCAGGGTCCAGCGATGTGCCAGGCGCTGGCCCCGTGGCGGGCGGCGTGGCGCGGCACGAACCACAGCGCCACCGCGACCATCAGCCAGGGAATGACGTTGATCAGCCCGTTGACGGTGTTGGAGACGCCGAACGATTTGACGATGGTCGGCAGCCAGTAGCTCAGGCCGTACGCGCCCAACGGCATGCCGATGTAGAGACCGGCCAGCAGCAGCACGCGCGGATCGAAGATCGCCTTCCAGGCGCCGCGGTGATCGTCCACCACCCCGCCCCGTTCGGCGGTCAGCACCTGCGCCAGCCAGGCCTTTTCAGGCTCCGGCAGCCAGCGCGCTTGAGCCGGACCATCCGGCAGACGCCACAGGACATAGGGCGCCAGCAGCACGGCCGGTACGCCGGTGGCCAGGAACACCCACTGCCAGCCGGCAAATCCGAACGCGCCGTCCAAGTCCAGCAAGAGTCCGCCGACCACCGCGCCGACGGCGTTGGCGATGGCGCTGGCGATCATGAACAGGCCCACCATCCGCGCCCGATGCGCCTGAGGGTACCAGAGGGTCAGGACGTACAGCACGCCAGGGAAGAACCCCGCCTCGGTCACACCCAGCAGGAAGCGCAGCACGTAGAACATCGTCGCGTTCTGGGTGAAGCCCAGCGCCAGGGTGACGAGACCCCAGGTGAACATGATCCGCGCGAACCACACCCGCGCGCCCACCCGGGCCAGGATCAGGTTCGACGGGGCCTCGAACAGGAAATAGCCGATGAAGAACAGGCTGGCGCCCAGGCCATACGCCGCTTCAGACAAGCCCAGGGCGTGGACCATGTCGAGCTTGGCGTACGAGACGTTCTGACGGTCGATATAGGCGATCAGGTACATCAGGCAGAACAGCGGCATCAGCCGCCGCGTCACTCGCCCGACCGTGGCGCGCTCCATGTCAGGCATGCGGTAAGCTTTCATCGGTTTTCGCGGGCGCGGTGGACTGGCGCTCGATCAGGGCGTGGCCCAGGACATGGTCGGTGGAGGCTTCGGCCAGCGGGTCGTCCGAGCGCAGGGCGCGGATCAGGCGATCCAGGGCCACCGCCGCCATCTGCCGTACAGGCTGGCGGATCGTGGTGAGCGGCGGCCACAGCGTTGTGGCCACGGTCGTGTCGTCGAACCCGACGACGGTCAGGTCGCGCGGAACTTCCAGGTGCCGGCGGTGGGCGACCGAAACAGCTGCGGCGGCCATGTCATCGTTGCTGGCGAAGATGGCGGTGGGCGCCGGATCGGCGTCGAGCAACTGCTCAGCCGCACGCAGCCCCGACTCGTAGGTGAAGGCGCCGTAGGTCGGCATGAGCGTCGCCCCCTCCACGGCGTCGATCGCGGCCTGCGCGCCCGCGATGCGCTCGGCGCTGGCCGACTGCTCGGGGTTGCCGGCGATGAAGCCGATCCGGCGATGACCCAGGTTCAACAGGTGCTCCGCCATGGCCCGGCTGGCCTGACGGTCGTCGATGCGGACGTTGATGGCGTCAGTCTGAGGCGCGCCCGCGGCGACCACCGCGACGGGCAGCTTGGCGGCGCGGAAGATGTCGCGCACGACGGCGGACTCGCCCAGCGGCGGCGCCAAGACCACGCCGTGGACGCCAGCGCCCAGGAGATTGCGCAGGTCCTTCAGCGACGGCGCCTGGCCAGTGTCGCCCCGCGCCAGGATCAGCCGCGCGCCGGCGCTGGTCGCTTCCTCGAACACGCCGATCAGGAAGTCGCTCATGAAGGCGGCGCTGGGATTGGAATAGACGACGCCGATCCGCAGCTCGCCGGCCATGACCAGGTTGCGGGCCGCCTGGTTGGGCTCGAAGTTCAGTTCGCGGATCGCCGCCAGAACGGCCACGCGCGTGGCTTCCTGAACCTTGGCGCCGTTGTTGATCACGCGCGACACCGTCATGCGCGAGACACCCGCCAGCAGCGCGACGTCGGCCATGGTGGCCCCGCGAACGCGATCATGCTTACCCAAGGACCATCCTTCTCGACATCCGCCAGGTCATTTCAGACTCGCGCTCCCGGCATGGCCGTATCGCACAGCCTCGCCGCAAAGAAAGGCGCCCGGGCCACGGAGCGGCGTTTGCCGATCCGGACCCGGGCGAGGCCGCCCAGGGGGAGGTGGAGGCGGGCGGCCCGGGACTTGGGGGCGGAACTAGAAGCTGTAGCGCAGGCCCACGTGGTAGAACCGGCCCAGCAGGTCGTAGAGCGCCGGGTTGGCGTCCAGGCCCGTATTGGTCTGCGGCGACGGCGTCGGATCACGGTTCAGCAGGTTGTCGACCTTGAAATAGGCCTGCAGGCCCTGGCCGAACTTGTACGAGCCGCTGATGTCGACGTAGGTCGCGCCCTTCATGTGGTTGTAGTCGATCGTCGGATTGTTGTTGGTCGAGACCGGGCAGCTCGAGGTGCACTCCACGTACTGGTTGCCGAAGTTGCCGTTGCTGAACCAGCGCTCCTGGACGCTGAGGTTGATACGGTCGCTGTCCCACGACTGCACGGCCAGGAACTTCCACTTCGGGGTGTTGCCCGTGTTCACGCCGGCGGTGTCGGTGGCGATCGCGCCGGGGATGCCCGGGTTGGTCACGAACTTGCGGGTGTTGGTCGCCAGGCCGCGCAGGGCGAAGTGGCCCGGGACGCTGGGCAGCTCGAAGCGGTAGCTGGTCTCGATGTCGAAGCCGTTGGTCTTGATCGAGGCCAGGTTGAACACCTGGGCGTTGACATAGGCCGTGGCGCCGCCCGAGGGCGTGAAGTTGAAGGCGCCGCAGAACTGGGTCAGGCCCGCATAGCAGAAGTTGACGACCTGCTGGGCGCTCAGGCTGGAGATGCCGCCACTCAGCACGATGTTGAACCAGTCGACCGAAGCGCTGAAGCCCGGCAGCCAATGCGGGTTCGACAGCACGACGCCGGCCGTCACGTTCTTGGCGATCTCAGGCTTGAGGTTCGGGTTGCCGACCACGTTCTGCAGGATCAGCAGCGCGCCGCCCAGGGGCGCGCCGGCCGGAGGGGTGCCGGTTGCCGGGATGGTGAAGTTCGGGATCGTGGTGGTGACCGGGGCCGCGAACAGCTCCGACAGATTGGGCGCGCGGACGTCGCGCGAGGTAACCGCCCGTAGGCGAATGCCGTCGATCGGCGTCTCCCAGGTGGCGCCGACCTTCCAGGTGTAGACCGTGCCCGAGGTGCTGTAGTCGGTCCAGCGACCGGCCAGGTTCAGGTTGGCCTTACCCGCCGCATCGGAGTTCACCAGCGGCAGGTTCACTTCGGCATAGGCTTCCTTCACCGAGTACTTGCCGGCGCCGGAGTGATAGTTGCCCGCGTACCAGTTGTTCCCGGCGGTGCTGAGGACCGGGTCGGCCGGATAGTCGGCGGTATAGGGCGAAGCCGTCGTGCCGTCGCCATAGGGGTCGCCTTTGACGTGATAGGCTTCGCGACGGTACTCGCCGCCGAACGCGACCGACACGGGACCCGCCCACAGCGAGAAGGGCTCGCCGTTGATGTTCAGGCTGGCGACGTCCTGCTTCTGGACCGAGTGCTGGAACGGGCCGTTGGCCGGCTCGATATAGGCCAAGGCCGCGGCGCTGGGGGTCTGACCACCGAAGATGTTGATCGGCACGCAGCCGTTGGCGCGGGCGACGGGGTCGGAGCAGACGATCTGGCCGTTCACCAGCACCGCCTGGATGGCCGCCTTGTAGCGGTTGGGCAGCATGATGTCGCGAACGTGGATGTTCGTGACGTTCTCGCCGTGCTCGTAGTAGGCGTCGTAGCGCCATTCCGTGCCGACCGCGTTGAACTTGCCGTCCGCGCCGATCACGCCGCGATACTGGGTCCGCGTCGGATGCACATTGATGTTGTTCGGCAGCAAGGCGTTGCTGGTGCCGAACGAGAAGGTGGTGATGCCGTTCGCCGCGCAGGCCGCCACGATCGAGGCCGGCAGGTACGGGTTCGAGCACGACATCGTCAGGCCGGTGGTGGCGCCGCCCGGATTGGGCTGGTTGCTGCTTTCCACGCGGGCGATGTTGAAGGTGCCGTAGATCTCGTTGTCGGCGTCGAGATCGAAGCCGACGCGGGTGTAGGCGTTCATGCGCTTCAGCCGCGACTGCAGCGAGGTGCCGATGCCGACATTCCCCGACAGGTCGCCGCCGACGCAGAAGCCGCCTGACGTGTAGCAGCCCGTGACCGTGCCCGCGGCGTTCTTGGTCGGCACGCCGTTCGAGCCGTACTGGAACTGGAACGGATTGCCGGCCTGGTCGAAGGCCGTGCCCTGCAGCGGCCCGGCGCTGATCAGGCCGTACTTGGTGTACTGATACGCCTGGGCGTGCTCGCGATAGAGATATTGCGGCGAACCGTCGTTGGTGACGCCGCGATTGACCAGGGTGGCGGTCGTGTACCAGTCGCGGCTGCCCGGCGCGTCCTCGCCGAAGCCGCCGGCGGGCACGCCGGTTTCCTTGTCGTATTCGCCGCTGACCTGGACGTGCAGGCGGTCCTGCAGGAACGACTTACCGCCCGCGACCTGCACCAGGTACTGCTTGTCGTCGCCGTAGGTGGTCTGACCGCCCTCGATATTGGCCTTGAAGCCGACGAAATGCTTGTTGGTAATGAAGTTGACCACGCCGCCGACGGCGTCCGAGCCGTAGGACGCCGAGGCGCCGCCGGTCACCACGTCGACCCGTTCGACCAGAAGTTGCGGGAACAGGCTGATGTCGGGAACGCCCGTGACGTTGGCCGGCACGACCCGCTGGCCATCCAGCAGGGTCAGGGTGCGGATGGTGCCCAGGCCGCGCAGCGAGAACGAGCTCAGGCCCTGCTGGCCGCTCGAGGTGCTGAAGGTGCCGGTGGTCGCGCCGGTCGAGCCCTGCAGCGACGGCAGCTGGGTGATGGCGGTGAAGACGTTCGGCTCGGCGCTGCGCTCCAGGTCGGCTTGGCCCAGCACTTGGGTCGGCGTCGGCGCGGTGAAGCCGGTGGAGCGGATGCGCGTGCCCGTGACCACGATTTCGGACACCGTGGCCGAAGGATCCGCCGGCGCCGTCTGCGCGCTGGCCGCGCCCGCGGCCATCACCATCGCGACCGCGCTCGTGGCCAGCAGGGCGTTCTGCAAGAACGATCCCCCCTTCGTGCTACCGACAGCACTCATCTGCTTCCCTCCCAATTTTTCATTGAGACCATCGTTCGATGGCCTGAGGGGGAATGTGTCAGACGCTGTGACCGCTAACTATACGACCATGGTCGTAGGCTCGCGGGGTTGAGGGCGCGGGCCAGCGGCGGCGGCCGGAGCCTCAGCCGCGAAGCGCCTTGGCCACGACGGGCGCCAGGGCCTGGCCGATCCGCTTGGCGCCGTCGGCGTTGGGATGGATGCCGTCCTTCTGCAGCAAGGCTTGATGCCCCCCCACGCCGGCCAGGATGTTGGCGTAGAGCGGCACGGAGAACTCCCGCGCCAGGCTCGGATAGATCGCGTTGAATTCACGCGCATAGGCCGCGCCGATCGTCGGCGGCGCGGCGACGCCCACCAGAACCGCGCGGATGCGGCGCGCCTTCAGCTTCTGGAGGACGCCGCGCAGATTTGCCCTGGTCTGGGCCGGTTCGACACCCTGCAACAGGTCGTTGCCGCCCAGCGCCACCAGGCAGACTCGCGTGTCGTCGGCGACGCTGAAGCCGACCCGCGCCAGCCCCCCGCCGCTGGTGTCGCCCGAAACGCCGGCCGCCCGGACGACAGCCGAGACGCCCAGCCGCCCGAGCGCCGCCTGAAGCTGGGCCGGCATGGCGTCGCGCGCGGGAAGACCCAGGCCCGCGGTGATGGAATCGCCCAGGATGGTCACGACCGGCGGCTTCGGCGCGGCGGCGATCTGGGTCAGCAGACCAAGGCCGAGCAAAAATCGGCGGCGGCTGGGAAAACGCTGTGCGGTCGGGCTCATGCCTTCCTATGTAGGTCAGCTGCCGGCCGAACAAGGACCGGTCTCTCAGGAAGCGACATGACCGACGACGCCTCGCCCGCCGCGCCTCTGGTTCTGGACGCCGTCGCCCTGACCCTGCCCTCCGCCGCCGGACCGGTGAACATCCTGCGCGGCGTCGACCTGATCGTGAATCCAGGCGAGCGCGTCGCCGTGGTCGGCCCGTCCGGCTCAGGCAAGTCCTCGCTGATCGCCGTCGGGGCGGGACTGGAGGAGCCGACCGCCGGAACGGTGCGTCTGTTCGGCCAGGATCTTGCAAAGCTGAACGAGGACGGCCGCGCTCGCCTGCGTCGCGGCTGCGCGGCCCTGGTGTTCCAGTCGTTCCACCTGTTGCCCAACATGACCGCCGAGGAGAACGTCGCCACGCCGCTGGAGATCGCCGGCGCCCGCGACGCCCTGTCCACCGCGCGCGACTGGCTGGCTCGTGTGGGCCTCGCTCCCCGCCTGACCCACTATCCGCATCAGTTGTCCGGCGGCGAGCAGCAGCGCGTCGCCCTGGCCCGCGCGCTGGCGGCGCGTCCGTCCCTGCTGTTCGCGGACGAACCGACCGGCAATCTGGACGGCGCCACCGCCGCGTCCGTCGCCGACCTGATGTTCAACCTCGTCGCCGAGGTCGGGGCGGCGCTGGTCATGGTCACTCATGATCCGACCCTGGCCACCCGCGCCGACCGCATCGTGCGGATGGCCGACGGGCGGATCGCTTCGTGAGCTTCCCCCTCGCCTTCCGCCTGGCCGCCCGCGAGCTGCGTTCGGGCGTGCGCGGCTTTCGCATCTTCCTGGCCTGCCTGGCCTTGGGCGTGACCGCCATCGCCGCCGCGGGCTCGACGGCCGAGGCCTTTCGACAGGGCCTGGCCAGCCAGGCGCGCGAGATCCTGGGCGGCGACCTGTCCTTCTCGGTCGAGAACCGCGACTTCACCGATAAGGAGCGCGCGGCCTTCGAGAAGCTGGGCGTCACGACCTACGCCGCCACCGCCCGCGCCATGGCCCAGGCGCCCAGCGGCGATCGTCGGCTGGTCAATCTGCGCGGCGTCGATGGCCGGTTTCCCCTGGCCGGCGCCGTCAAGCTGGACGGCGCGCCGAACTTGGCCGTCGCCCTGGCCGACCATGACGGCCTGCCCGGCGCGGCGGTCGAGCCCGCGCTGCTGGACCGTCTGCACCTGAAGATCGGCGACCGGTTCGAGGCCGGCGCCCTGACCCTGGTGGTGCGTGCCCGCCTTCTGGGCGAGCCGGACGGCCTGTCGCGCGGCTTCTCCATCGCCCCACGCGTCCTGATCCGCGGCGACGTGCTCGACCGCTCCGGCCTGCTCGCGCCCGGCGGCTTATCGGGTCGCACCGTCCGTATCGCCCTGCCCGCCGGCCAGGATCCACGCGTCGCGGGCAAGGCCTTCCAGGCCGCGTTTCCCGACTCCCATCTGCGGGTCCGCGACCGGCTGGACAGCGCGCCGGGCGCGCGGCGGCTGATCGACCAGCTGGAATACTTCCTGGGCTTCATCGGCCTGGCCTCGCTGGTGGCCGGCGGCCTGGGCGTAGCCGGAGCGGTCTCGGCCTATCTGTCGACGCGGGAGCCGGCGATCGCGGTCCTCAAGGCTCTGGGCGCGGAAAGCGGCCTGATCCGCGACCTGCACCTGATCCAGATCGGCGTCCTGGCCTTGCTCGGCGTGACGATCGGCCTCGTGGTCGGCGCCGTCGCGCCGTTGATCCTGGGGCAGATGGCGGGTTCGAACCTGCCCATCCCCGCGCTGTTCAAGGTCTATCCCTGGCCGCTGGCCAAGGCCGGGCTGTTCGGGATCCTCGCCGCGGCGGCGTTCTCGCTGATACCGCTGGCGCGAGCGCGCAGCACGCCGCCCTCGGCTCTCTTCCGGCGCGCGCCCAAGGCCCGCCTGCCACTAGGCCTGGAGACGGTCGGCGCCGTCCTGGCGGGTATCGGCCTGGCGGCCCTGGCCGTGGCGACCGCGCCGACACCGCTGGCGGCGGCGATCATGATCGCCGGCGTGGCCGTCTCCTTCGGGCTGCTCTCGGCGTTGGGGCGGGCGGCGGCCTGGAGCGCGGGCCAGGCGCGCCGCCTGACGCACGGCCCCGTCAAGCTGGGTCTGGCCAACCTGGCCGGTCCGGGCTCGGCGGCCAGGACGGCAAGCCCCGCTATCGGCCTGGGCGTCGCCCTGCTGGCCTGCGTGGTCCTGATCCAGTCGGCGCTGCTGGCCCAGGTCAGCGACGTGGCCCCGCGCACCGCGCCGGCGATGGTGTTCACCGAAATCCCCGCCGATCGCGCCATCGCCTTCGACGCCGCCGTGGCTGGCGTGATCGGCCCGCTGCGCCAGGACACCTATCTGCGCATGCCGTTCGCGACGGGTCGGATCATCGCCCTGAAGGGCAAGCCGGTCGACGCCAAGGCCGTAAAGCCGTCGCAGCGCTGGGCGTTCGACAACGACATCAGTCTGTCGTTGTTCCCCAGCGAACCGAAAGGCGCCGGCGTGGTGTCCGGCCACTGGTGGCGCGCGGACGACGCCGGCCCGCCGCAGGTCGCGCTGAACGTCGAGATCGCCCAGGCGGCGGGCCTCAAGGTCGGCGACACCATCACGATCCTCGTCCTGGGTCGCGAAATCGAGGCGCGGATCGCCGTGCTTCGCAAGGTCGACTTCGGGGGCTTCGGACCGAACTTCGCCCTGATCTTCAACCCCGCCACGCTGGAGGGCGCCGACCTGCGCAGCGTCGCGATCGTCAGGCTCAGCCGGGATCAGGAGGCTGCCCTGACCCGCAAGCTTGGTCAGGATTTCCCGGGCGTGAACGTGATCAGCGTCCGAGAGCAGTTGGACGCGGCTGCCGCCCTCTTCGATCGTCTGGCGCTGGCCGTGCGCGGCGCGGCCGCCGTCGCGGGCCTGGCGGGGCTGCTGGTGCTGGCCGGCGCGATCGCCGCCGGCGCCCGAGCGCGCGCTCGAGAAGCCGCCACGTTGAAGGTCCTGGGCGCTACGCGCGCTCAGATCCTGATCGCCTACGTCGTCGAGTACAGCGCGGTCGGCCTGATCGCGGGCGCAGCGGGCGTCCTGTTCGGCCTCGCCGCTGCCTGGCCCGTGGTGGTCAAGGTCTTCGAGGCCAGTTGGCGCGTCGACTGGAGCGGCGTGCTGGCGCTGTTGCTGGGCGCGACCGGACTGGCCACTGCCGGCGGGCTGATCGCCGCCAGCCTGGCCTTGTCGCAACGCCCGGCGCCGGTCTTGCGCGGCGATTAAGACGCCCGTTTATCGGATGATCGCCTCCGCCATGAGCCTCTGCGATCGCGCCTGCAGCGGCGGGGCGGTGTAGGACAGGTGCTGGGTCATGGTCACCATCAGCAGGTCGTTCTCGGGATCGACCCAGAAGTAGGTCCCGGCCGCGCCATCCCAGTGATAGGTCCCCTTCCCGACCGGCATGCCGGCCAGCTCCGGATCGGTGAACACCACGCCGTTGAAGCCGATGCCGAAGCCCGGCCGGATATGCTGGTGACCGGCCAGGAAGCCCTTCTGCATCAGGGCGTCGGGCAGGTGGTTGGTCATCATCAGCCGCGCGGCGTCTTCGGAGATCACCCGCTGGCCGTCCAGCTGGCCCCGGTTCAGCAGCATCTGGGCGAAGCGGGCGTAGTCTCCTGCCGTCGACACCAGACCGCCGCCGCCCATGGCCAGCGAGGGCTGGGCGGAATAATCGGGACGCAGCGGATTGGTGATCGCGGTCAGCGGCGCATCGCCGCCCTTGAAATAGAGGGCCGCCAAGCGGTCGGCCTTGTCCGGCGGCGTGTAGAACGCCGTGTCGACCATGCCCAGCGGCGCGAAGATCTCGTCCTGCATGAAGTCAGGCAGCGAGCGGCCGGTCAGGCGCTCGATCATCGCCCCCTGGATATCCATGCCGATGCTGTAGCGCCACGAGGTCCCGGGCTGATAGGCAAGCGGCAGCTTGCCCAGGCGCGCCATCACCTCGGCCAGATCCGGCGCGTCCCAGACCTTGGCGTCATGATAGGCGCGATTGATCGGCTCGCTCAGATCGGCCAGCGCCAGACCGTAGCCGAAGCCGGCCGTGTGGGTCATCACCTCGGTCAAGGTCGGCGGATGATCGGCCGGCTCCAGGCGCAGCGCGCCGTCGTCCTCGACTCCCGCCAGCACGCGCAGGCCGGCCAGTTCAGGCAGGTGCTTCTCGACCGGATCCTCGGGCCGCCACAGGCCGCGATCCCACAGGACCATCATCGCCACCGCCGTCACCGGCTTGGTCATCGAGAAGATGCGGTACAAGCCATCGACACGGGCGGCCTTGCCCTTCTCGATGTCGAGCATCCCCAAGGTCCCGACGTGGCAGATCTTGCCATGCCGCGCGACCAGGGTGACGGCGCCGGGGATGGTCCCCGCGTCGATCTCGGCCTGCACGGCCGCGTCGACGCGCGCCAGGCCTTCCGACGAGAGCCCGACCTCTTCGGGCGTGGCGGTTACCAGGGTCATCAGATCTTCCCCGAGCGGGCGATGGCGCCCAGGTGATGGGCGCTGGGCTTGGGCGTGCGCTTGAAGGTCTCGTAGTCGACGTGGACCAGGCCGAAACGTTCGCCGTAGCCGCGCGTCCACTCGAAATTGTCGAGCAGCGACCAGCAGATATAGCTGTGGACGTCGATCCCCTCGTCCATGCAGGCCCGCACCTCGGCTAGAGCCGCGTCCAGGAAGGCGATGCGGCGGGTGTCGTCGTGCGTGGCGATGCCGCTCTCGGTCACGAAGATCGGCCGGCCGATGCGCTCGTGCGCAAAGCGGATCGTGCCGCCCAGGGCCTGCGGATAGAACTCATAGCCCGCGCCGGTCATCTCCGCGCCCTTCGGCGGCGGCAGGCGGCCTTCCGGTCCCATCAGCACGCGGGTGTAGGTCTGGACACCGATGAAGTCGGCCTGGCGCGCGGCCTCCAGCCAGGGGCCGTACAGCATCTGGATCAGCGCCTCGGCCTGGTGGCCCTCGCCCACGCCCTGGACGTCTTGCATGGTCAGGGTCATGCCGACCGGGAAGTCGCCAGGGCCGGCCTTCATCGCCGCCGTCGCCTTGGCGTGGGCGTCCAGCAACACCGGCTCGCACAGGTCGATGGGCGCGAACAGCAGCGACGAGAACCGGTCCGAGCCGCTGGCCTTGGCGCAGGCGGCCAGCATCGCCTCGGCGGCCGGCACGCGCTCTCCCATCCGCAGCAGGGCGATCAGCCGCTGGATGTTGGCCTCGTTGAAAGTGGTGGCGTAGCTGATCAGGTCGCCGAAATGGGCCGTGGCCCGCTCGGCGAAGCGCGCGAAATAGTCGGCGCCGTCGGCCCGCTCGAACCCGCCGCGCGCCGCGAACCAGCGCGGCACGGTGAAGTGGTTGAAGGTGACCATCGGCTTGAGGCCCCGCGCGTGGCAAGCCTCGAGCACCCGGCGATAGTGGTCCAGCGCGGCCAGGGAGAACTTGCCCTCCTCCGGCTCGATCCGCGCCCACTCGATCCCGAACCGATGGCAGTTGAAGCCCAGGTCGGCGGCGATGGCGATGTCTTCCTCGAACCGGTGGAAGCTGTCGCAGGCGTCCAGCGAGGGCTCTGCGTAGATCGTGGGCGAGACGTTCTCGCACAGCCACGCGTCGGAGTTGACGTTGCCGCCCTCGCTCTGGTGCGCCGAGATCGCGGTCCCCCACAGGAAGCCTTCGGGAACGGGTCGAGGATCGGGGAACGGCAAGGGCGCGGACTCCTAGAGCTTGTCTTCGATGTCGGGATAGATGCGGCGCATCAGGTCCGAGAGGACCTGCAGCGACTGCTGGACGCCGTCGGCGTTGTTCATGAACACCGACTCCAGGGCCAGGCCCCGGACGGCGGCGACGTAGAGCTCGTGGATGGCTTCGGCCTGCGGCGCGGGCGTCAGGCCGGCGGCGCGGATCCGCTCGGCGCTCCACAGGTGGGCGCGCTCGTCGATGGTCTTCTGCAGGGCCCGCAGCTGCTCCCCCAGTTCCGGGTCGGAGCGCGAGGCCAGCATGATCTCCATGACGGCGATGCCCGAGGGCTTGCTCATCACGCCCCACATCGTCTGGGGCAGGCGCTCCAGCCAGACGGCCGGCGTCATCTTCTCGATGCTCTGGTTGTAGGCTTCGCTGTCGCTCTCGAAGACCGCCTGCACCACCGCCAACATTAGGTCGGTCTTGGCCTTGAAGTGGTGGGTCATGGCCCCGCGGCTGACCCCGGCCTCGTCAGCCACGGCCGAGACGGTCGTCGTCGTGTAGCCGGTGCGGTAGAGGCAGGTGATGGCGGCCTGGATCAGGCGGGCGCGCATCTCGGCGGTGCGTTCGGCCTGCGGGCGGCGGCGGGGCTTGGGCGTGTCGGTGCTCATGGCGACCAACCTAGCCTGAGCCGCCGGCGTGGAAAGTATGGCCGCGCTCATTGCAGGTGCGCGTCCCAGAAGTCGGCGACCTCGCGCCAGGCCGCGCGGCCCTCCGGCGTCTGGGCCAGCATCGGCTGGAAGACGTGCGGCATGCCCTCGTAGACCTCCAGCCGCGAGGCCTGGCCCGCCTCGCGCAGGGCGCGGTGCAGGCGGACGCTGTCGCTGAGCAGGATTTCGCGGGTGCCCACCTGCAGCAGGGTCGGCGGATAGCCGCGGGTGAAGTCGCCTCGCACCGGCGAGACCAGCGGGTTCTGCCAGTCCGCCGGATCGGCATAGGCCTTCAGCCCCGGCGTCAGGATCCTGGCGTCCAGATAGTCGTAGGCCGCCAGGGTCTTGTGGGTGTCGCCACCGCCGACCAGGTCGGTGACGGGCGAGAACAGCACCAGCGCCTTGGGCTGGATCAGGCCCTGGTCGCGCAGCGCCAGGCTCGCGGCGGCCGCGATGCAGCCGCCGGCCGAGTCGCCGATCAGGCCCGGAACGGTGTCGGACGCCTCGACGATCGCCGACCAGGCGGCGATGACCTCGGCCTGGATCTGTCGCCAGTCGGCGCGCGGGGCCAGCGTGTAGTCGATCGAGTGGACCACCCGGCCGCTCGTGTGCGCCGCCAGGGCCGCCGTCAGCAGGTTGGCGCGGGCCGAGCCGCCGACGAAGCCGCCGCCGTGGATATAGACCACCGGCGCCGCGCCCACCCTCGCCGTCGTCGGCCGGACAGTCAGCACCGGCGTTCCGCCCGCCGTCCAATCCGTAAGCTCGGGCGTCAGTTGCGCCAGCGGGCCGGCGCTGATCTGGGCCGAGAACGCCTCGCCCCGCGCGCGGGCCGCGTCGAAGTCCGCGAGGGTTTGAGCCGGCTGGCGCTCAGGCATGGCGGCGATCGCCTGGCCGATCACGCCCAGGATGGCGGCGGCGTCGGGCGAGACCGAGGAAGCGATATCGAGGCGCGGGTCCATGGCGATCCTGGCGTTGAGAAAAGAAGAGCCGCGACGCAGGGGAGAATCGCGGCTCCAGGCTCGAGGTTAGAACTTCGCGTCGAGGCTGACCCCGACCGTCCGACGCGATTCCGGGCCGCTGATCTGCGAGAACGACAGCAGGTCGCGCTGCGAGCTGGCGGTCGGCGTGGCGAACCGGACGGTGGGCCGGTAGGTGTCGAACAGGTTGCGGGCATAGACCGAGACGCCCAGCCGCTGGTCCTGGCTGCGCACGCCCAGACGCCCGCCGAAGATGGCGGCAGCGGCGTTGGTGTTCTGCGGGCTGTAAGCGGCGTCGAAATAGATCTTCGAGCTGTAGGCCACGTCGGCCTGGACGAAGCCCTGCCAGCCGCCCCACACCGTGTGCTCGTATTCGGTGAAGCCGGTCAGCTTCCACTTCGGCGCGCCGATCAGCGGGTTGCCGCCTGCGTCGTCGATCTTGGCCCCGGACGCCAGGGTGATGCATCCCTGCGCGGCCGTCTGACCTTGCGCGCATGGCACCTGGTAGCCCGCGCCGTACTTGGCGTCGTTGTAGAGCGCGCCGACATTGACGGTCAGGCCACGCATCGGGCGGCCGATCAGGTTGGCCGACACGCCCTTGGTCGTCAGCTTGGGCGCGTTGCCGAACACGAAGGCGCTGGCGGTTGGCAGGTAGAACTGGGCCTGGAAGTCGTCGATGCGGTTGTCGAACAACGCGAGGCTGGCGGTCAGGCGACGGTTCAGCAGGTTGGCCTTCACCCCGATCTCGGCGGCGTGCGGAATCTCGGGACGCACGATCACCGGGGCCGCGCCCGTGCCGGTCTGGTCGTTCACCGACGGGCCCTTGTAGCCCTTGGTGTAGGTCGCATAGGCCATGATGTCGGCGGTCAGGTCGTACTGCGCGCCCAGGCGATAGGCGAAGTAGTCGTCCTTCACGTCGCCCCGGATCGTGGCGATGCTGAGGATCGGGGCCACGGCCTGGTCGGCCAGACGGCCCAGGGTCAACGCCTTGACGTGCTCGCTGCCATAGCGCGCGCCGATCAGCAGCCGCAGCGACGAGGTCACATTGACCGTGGCGTTGCCGAAGGCGGCGTAGCTCTTGGTCGAGGCCGTGGTCGTCTGCACCTGACCGATGAAATAGGGGATACCGAAATCGCCCTGGATCTGGCCGCGCTGGGTGTTGGTCCCGTCCAGGTCGCTGTCGAAATAGTAGAGGCCCAGCACGTAGTCGACGAACTTGCCGGTCGGCGAGGTCAGGCGCAGTTCCTGGCTGACATTGCGGATCGCGGTCGGCGAGGAGTTGATGTTCAGGCGGTTGACCGGGACGCTGTCGACATCGGTGCCGCCGAAGGTGGAGCGGAACTTCCGCACGGCGGTGATGGAGCTGAGGGTGTGCTCGCCCAGGCGGAAGTCGATCTGGCCCGAGACGCCCTTCGACACCGTGGTCTGGCTGTTGCCACCGTCGATGCAGCCGTCCTGGTTCTCAGGCCCCACCGTGACGCCACAGCCGGTCAGGCGCGTGGTCAGCGGGCTGCCGGCCGTGGACTGATAGACGCTCCAGGGAATGCCGCCGTCGCGCTTGAACTGGGTGTAGTCTGCGATCAGGTTGACGGTGACCGGCTCGGCCGGCTCCCACAGCAGGCGGCCGCGCAGGCTCTTGCCTTTGTTCTCCAGCCAGCGGTCGTCATAGAGATTGTGCTGCATCCGCGGCGCCTGGCTCAGCGAGCCCGACACCCGCAAGGCGGCGTTCGATGCGATCGGCACATTGACCGTGGCCCGCGCCGTGTAGCTGTCGCGCGAGCCGACATCCGCGTGGCCGATCGCGGCGAAGCGGGACGGGTCGGGCGCGACGGTCGTGATGTTGACGACGCCAGCCGAGGTGTTGCGACCAAACAGCGTACCTTGCGGACCTTCCAGCACCTCGACGCGCGAGACGTCGAACAGCTGGGGCGGATTGGTCGAGGTGTTGGCCAGGGCCACGCCGTCGACGACCACGCCGACCGAGCCTTCGGCCGAGCGGGCGAACGAGATCGAGCCGACGCCCCGGATGCTCAGCGCCCCGAACGGACCGGCCGAGTTCAGCGACGGGACCGAGCGGGTCAGGTCGGTGACCTCGACGATGTTCTGCTTGGTCACCTGGTCGCCCGAGACGACCGACACCGAGACCGGCACGTCCTGCAGCCGCTCCTCGCGCTTGTTGGCGGTGACGATGATTTCCTGGACAACCTGGTCGCCCTGCGTGGCCGGTGAAGACTGCGCGAAGGCCGGACCGGCCAGCGCCGCGAAGGCCGCGCCGTTCAGCAGGACGGCGGCGAAAGCTTTACCCGTCATGGAATTCCCTCCCTTGGAAAAGCGGTCTGTCGCCGCCTTCTCCGGGAGCCATAACCCATCACTTACGAAACGTACATTCTTTTTGTTGAGATCGAGATCGAAGGTGCTACACCTCGGGGCAAGAACACAACAAACCTCCAGGGAGGGCGCGCCATGGGCGTGGACGCAACCAAGGCCCGGCCATTGGGCCTGGGCTTGAAGCTGGCCTATTCCGCCGGCGGACTGTTGGACGGCGTCGCCAACCAGGCGCTAAGCATCTTCTTCTTTTTCTACGCCACCACGGTCTGCGGCGCGCCGGCGGCCCTGGCTGGCACGGCGGTGGCGGCGGGCCTGGTCGTCGATGCGGCGGTGGATCCGCTGATCGGCTCGCTGTCGGACAGCTGGCGTTCGCGCCTGGGCCGCCGCCTGCCCTTCCTGCTGGTCGGCGCGCCACTGACGGCGATCTTCCTGGTGCTGATCTTCTCGCTGCCCCACGCACTGACCGGCGCGGCGCTGGTGGCCTGGATCACGTCGCTGTCGATCGGCCTGCGCGTGGCGATCTCGCTGTTCCTGCTGCCCTATAACGCCGTCGGGGCCGAGCTGACCGAGGACTATGGCGAGCGCTCGTCGATCGCCGCCTGGCGCTGGGCGGCCGCCATGGTCGGCGGGCTGGCGACGGTGTTGCTGGGCTTTGGCCTGTTCTTCGGCGGTCCCGAAGGCCTGATGAAGCGCTCAGCCTATCCCGGCTTTGGCCTGGCTATCGCGATCGTCGCGGGCGTCGGCGCGACCATCGCCATGCGCGCCCTGGCCTTGACCCGCGACCGCCAGCATCCCGCGCCCAAGCACGCCGTCCCCGCCTTGCCCGAGCTGCTGAAGGGCCTGAAGGAAATCTTCGCCAACCGCTCGTTCCGGGTGCTGTTCCTGGGCGCGGTGCTGCTGTTCAGCGCGCTGGGCCTGCACGCCACCCTGGGACTGCACGCCAACACCTATTTCTGGCGGCTGCAGCCCAAGCAGACCCAGACCGTGACCCTAGCCCTGTTCGCGGGCCTGCTGATCGGCGCGCCCCTAGCCGCACCGCTATTGAAGGTGCTGGAGAAGCGGGCCGTGCTGCTGATCGGCCTGCTGGGTTTCGGCGCGGCGTTCTCGGTTCCTGCGGCTCTGCGGCTGCTGGGCCTGCTGCCGCTGGAAGGCACGCCCCTGGTCGTGCTGCTGGCCAGCGCCGTGCTGTGCGGCGGCGGGCTGATGGCCACGGCGGCCATCGCCTTCGCCTCGATGATGGCCGACGCCGCCGACGAGCACGAGCACCTGTTCGGCGCGCGGCGCGAGGGCCTCTACTTCGCCGGCTGGGCCTTCGCCAGCAAGGCGGCCGCCGCCCTGGGCGCCTTCATCGCCGGGGTCGGCCTGGACGCCGTCGGCTTCCACGCCAGCGCCGGGATCACGCCCAGCGCCGAGGCCGTCCGCTGGGTCGGGGCGATCTACGGCCTGGGCGCGGGCCTGCTGGCCATCGCGGCGGCGGGGACCTGCCTGCTTTATGGCTTGAACGCCCGCCGCCACGCCGAAATCCTGGTCGAGCTGAAGCGCCGTCGCGCTTTACCCCCACAGGAGACCATCCCATGCGTCTAGGCGTCGAGACCGGCGGCACCAAGATCCTCGCCAGGCTGATCGATGACGACGGCGTCTTGGGCGAGGCCCGCTGGCCGACCGGCGCGCCCGAGGCCGCCGCCGACGCGATCGTCGCTTTTGTCCGCGAGACCGCCCCAGCCGACCGCAAGCTCGCCGCCATCGGGCTGGCTGCGTTCGGGCCGCTGCTGGTCGACGCGCACCACCCCGACCATGGCCGGATGCTGGAGACGGCCAAGCCCGGCTGGGGCGGCTCGAACCTGCGGCTTGTCCTGTCCCAACGCCTGGACGCGCCGGCCGTCGTCGACACCGACGTCAACGCCGCCGCCCTGGCCGAGCTGGCGATCGGCGCCGGACAGGGCCTGCCCAACCTGGCCTACCTGACCGTCGGCACCGGCATCGGCGCGGGCCTGGCTACCGGCGCTGGGACGCTGAAAGGCGCGCTGCATCCCGAGGTCGGCCACATCCGCGTGATCCGCCGCGAAGGCGACGCCTTCACCAGCACGTGCCCATTCCACGCCGACTGCGCCGAGGGCCTGGCCGCCGGTCCGGCCGTGAGCGCGCGACTGGCCGGCGCGACGCTGGACCAGCGCTCGGACGTCGCGGCCACGGTCGCGGACTACGTCGCCCAGCTTGCCGTCACCCTGGTGCTGACCTGGTCGCCGCACCGGATCGCGATCGGCGGCGGGGTCGGCGCCGCGCCAGGGATGCTGGACGAAATCCGCCGCGCCTTCACCCAAGCGCTGAGCGCCTACGGCGTCGGCTCCGCCGCGCGAGATCCCGATTTCATCGCCGCTCCGCGCCTGGCCGACGCCGGGCTGGAGGGCGCGCTTCTGATGGCCAAGGCCCTGGAAACTTCATGACCGCTCCCGACCTCCTGGGCCTCGACGGCCCCTTCTCGGCCCCGCGCCGCATCCTGGAAGCGCGCCCGGATCTGGCCTTCGACTGTCCGGTCTCGAAAGAGCGGGTCGCCTGGGCAGCCAAGGACGTGTTCAACGCCGCCGCCGTGGTCCGAGACGGCCGCGTCTGCCTGCTGGTCCGCGCCGAGGACGAGGTCGGCCGCTATGCCGGCGTCTCGCGGATCGGCCTGGCCACCAGCGCCGACGGCGTGACCTTCGAACTCGAGCCCGAGCCGGTGCTGTTCCCCAACGAGGACCGCTGGCAGGCCTGGGAGTGGCCCGGCGGCCTGGAGGATCCGCGCGTGGTCGAGAGCCCCGACGGCGGCTATGTCTGCGCCTACACCGCCTTCGACGGCAAGGCCGGCTGCCTGTTCGTCGCTGCGTCGCCCGACCTGCGGACCTGGACCAAGCACGGCCCCGCCTTCGCCGGCAGTCCGTACGTGCGCCACGCCACCAAGGCTGGCGCCGTCCTGACCGAGCTGCGCGACGGACGGCTGGTCGCAGCCAAGGTCGATGGACGGTTCTGGATGTACTGGGGCGAAGGCTCGATCTACGCCGCGACGTCCGAGGACCTGATCCGCTGGACCCCCGTCGAAACCGACGTCGCGCCCGACAAATATCTCACCTGGGATCCGGCCCAGCGCGGCCCGATGGGCAACTGGTCGCTGGATCGCGTGGCCGGCCCCAAGGCGCTGCGGCCCCTGGCCGGTCCGCGCAAGCACGGCTTCGACAGCCTGCTGGTCGAGGCAGGTCCGCCGGCGGTGCTGACGCCGGGCGGCGCGGTGCTGATCTATAACGGCGGCAACCACGTCGTTCAGGGCGACGAGACCGTTCCGCCGTTCGCCTATCAGCCCGCGCTGATGCGCTTCGACCACCGCGATCCCCTTGTCCTGATGGCCCGCGCCGATCGCCCGCTCATCTCGGTCCAGGCTGACGAAGCCGCCGGTCAGGTCGGCAACGTCGTCTTCGCCCAAGGTCTCGTCGCGTTCGATGGGCGCTGGCTGCTCTATATCGGCCTTGCGGATTCGCGATTGGGGGTCGCGGAGGCGAGGCTGTGCTAGGATCTAGTTCGGACGCACGGCGTAGAGGGCGTGGTGCGTGAGGACGAACAGCGTGCGCTTGTCGGCGCCGCCGAAGACCAGTTGCAGCGGTCGCTCGGGAATATCCACGCGCCCCAGCTCTCGGCCGTCCGTCCCATAGACGAACACCTGGCCGTTGGCGACGTAGACGCGTCCCTCCCCGTCCATCGCGACGCTCTCACCGCCACGATCGGCGAAGACCTTCAGGTCGGTGATCACGCCACTGTCTCCGACTAGGCCGCTGTAGGTCTTGTTCTCGGAGCTGTTGGCGACGAACACCCGCTGGCCCGGCTTGGCGGTCGTGAAACCGTAGGTGTCGAACGCGTCCGAAAAGCGCAGACCGCGATAGTCGGCCGGTCCCTGCTGGAAGACGCGATACGCCGGCAGCGCCAGGCTGCCGTCGGGCGAGACATAGTCCTGCGCCTTGGGCAGGGCCATGTCGTGGGCGAACAACTCCGCCAGGGTCGTGAACTGGTAGGTGTCGAGGTTCAGCTGGTCCTGGAACTCGCCGTTTTTCCACCAGTTGACCGGCAGCACGGTCGCCGCGCCAGGATGGGCGGTCGCCGGGGTCGCCGCGATCACCTTGATCTCTCCATCAGGACTGCCCGGCTTGAAGCTGTAGACCGAGCCGTTGCGGCCGTCCGACGACAGCACCAGCAGATTGCCCGAGGCGTCGACGACCAGATTGACAGGATCCAGCGCGTTGTCGCGCACGATCGACAGCTTGCGGGCGTCCGACCAGCTGTAGATCCGCTGCTGGCGGCGATCGGTGAAGTACAGCGTTCCAGCAGGGTCGACCGCGCCGCCGCCCAGCGAGAAGAAGCCGTCGGCCAGCTTCTCGACCTTGGCCCCGGCGGGGAATACGGACGGCGCGACGGGCGGCGGCGCGGCCGGCAGGTCCAGCACGGCGAACTGGCGCTCGCGCACTTCCAGGCCGCTAGTCACGTCCTGGATCGCGTCCTCGAACGGGTATTTGGTCAGACGGGCGAACGTGGCGCAGCCGGCCTCGTCACAGGTCCCGAAACCGCTCTCGCCATTGACCGCCACGTTGCGGAACCGGATGCCCTGCGAGTTGTAGACCTTGACCGCTGTCGACGCCGGCCGCCGCGTCCGGGTGACGCGATAGCCGTGATAGTTGGCCAGCAGGATGTCGTGCGAGTCGCGGATCTCCAGCGACACCGTCTCCTCGCCCTCCCCGGCCTCCTCCTCGGTCTGGGGGGCCAGGAACTCCCAGTTGGCGACGCGGTTCAGGCTGATCTCAGCGCGCACATGGTGCTCGACCGAGGCCTGGTACACGTGACCGGGCGTCGTGGTGTCGGAGACGTAGAAGCCGGCATAGGCGTAGGTGTTGGGGCTCCAGACATTGGCGAAGGTCCCGCCGCCGCCATTGGTCACCCACAGGCTGGGATACTGCCCGCCCCAGCGCTTGGCCGGGTCGGGGTCGGCCGTGGCGTTGACGTTGTAAGGGCTGGTGCGCGTGCCGTCATAGAGATTGGTGCCGTGGCCGCCCTGGAACTTGACGTCGTTGACCATCGAGGTCGCGCCGGCTGTCCAGAGCAGCGCCGTGGCGCGTGGGTTCTGTCCGTCGGTGAAGAGTCCCAGGCCCGAGACGACGTTGTCGCCGCCGGCCGCCGACTCCACCAGCGCCTTGGGCGCGCCGACGCCCTGGTAGGCGGGCGTGTGGTTGGGCAGCACGATCTGGGTCAGGCTGGGATGCAGGCCGATCAGCACTGTGTCGGGCCGCAGCTTCAAGGTGTCGGTGACGCGATAGAAGCCGGTCGGGAAATAGAGCACGCGGTGGGTGTCGATCGCCTTCTGAAGGGCGGCGGTGTCGTCAGTCGTGTCGTCGCCCTTGGCGCCCAGCGTGCGGACGTTGACCCAGTCCGAGACCGGCGGCAGGGCGCGGATCGCCGGGGCGCCGGCCTTCGGCGCTGCTGCCAGCGTCTCCGCGTCGAACCTAGTCCTGTACTCGCCCATCTGGCCCAGGCCCGGTAGCGTCAGGCCGTAGTTGAAGGCGCTCACATGGTAAGCGCGGCCCTTGCCGGCGACGGTCTTGTCGCTGTCGCGGAAGCGGGCGAACACCGGGGTGTCGGTCGCCACGGCGTTCTCGAAGCCGACCTGGGTGTAGACGTTGTTCTCGTTGGAGATCACCACCCCGGCCTTCGAGACGTTCTCGAACCGGACGTCCTTGCCCCACAGCCAGTCGCCGTAGCCACGATCGATCTCGATCCCGACGGGCGTGTCGCGCATCGTCACGTTGGACAACGTCAGTCCTGCCTCGTGCTCGCGGATCGCCGCGTCGCGCTGGCCCTCGAAGGTCGAGTCCAGCAGCACGAAGCCCCAGGCCGGCGACGGCTTCTCGGTCAGGATGCCGTAGCGCCCGCCCTTGAAATGCAGGTCCTCGGCCTCGTTGCCGACCTGGTACAGGCCCGCCAAGCCCGAACCGATGTCGAAGGTCATGTGGCTGAGATAGGCGTGCTGGGCGGCGTGGAAGCGGATCCCCGTCGCGGCCGGATTGCCCTTGCCGATCCTGAAGTCGACATTGCTGATGGCGCTGTAGAAGGTGCCGGAATTGGCGTCCGGGATGTCCTTGTTGAAGGGCACGCTGCCGGGCGGCGGAAAGGCCACCTTGAACGCGGGAGTCCGCGCCGGATCAGGCTTGGCCCCGGCGAAGATCAGCATGTTGGCCAGGCCCTTCTGGAAGCCTGGCGTGGCGTCGCCCAGCAGGATCTCTGGCCGGGTCGTCCCGACGCCGAAGATCCGCACGCCGGGCCACAGGAACAGGGTCTTGCTGATCCGGTAGGTTCCTGACGGCACGAAGACAAGGCCGCCGCCCGGCTTGGCCGCGGCCGTATCGATTGCGGCCTGCAGCGCGGCGGTGTCGTCGGCGCGTCCATCGCCCTTGCCCCTGGCCACGATGGCGGCGGGGTCGTCGGGGGCCGTCGCGAAAACCGAGGTCGAGGCGCACGCCGTCCCGGCCGCCGCCAAGGCCAGCGCGATCGAGGCCGCGCCCATGACGAACCAACGCTTCATGCCGAAACTCCCCTACCCCCGCGCGCGGGCCATGTCGGCCTGCGTCGTGAACAAACTCAAGCCCTCAGCGCGTCCCTTTAGGGCGCGATCGCGTAGAGCGAATGGTGGGTCAGGACGAACAAGGTCTTGCCGCCCTCGCCGCCGAAGATCAGCTGCAGCGGCCGCTCCGGCGTGTCGATCCGGCCCGTCAGCTTGCCATCGGCCGCGTACTGGAAGATCTGGCCGTTGGCGACGAACACGCGACCTTGGCTATCGACCGCGACGCTCTCGCCGCCACGGTCGGCGAAGACCTTCAGGTCGGTCAGCGTCCCGCCGGGTCCGACCTGACCGCTGTAGGTCCTGTTCTCGGAGCCATTGGTGACGAACACCCGCTCACCGACCGCGCCGCCGATCAGGCCATTGGCCTGCAGGCTATCGGCCCAGCGCCAGCCGACGTGGTCTGGCGATCCCTGCTGCCAGACCCGGAAGGCCGGCAGCACGACGCTGCCGTCGGGCGAGACATATTCCTGCGCCTTGGGCGCGCCGACGTCGCGGGCGAACATCTGCGCCAGGGTCGTGAACTCGCCCTTGGCCGGGTCGTACTGGTCGCGGAACTCGCCGTTGTTCCACCAGTTCACCGGCAGCAGCGTCCTGGCGCCCGCGTGCGGAGCCGAGACCGTCGGCGCGATCAAGGTCATCTGGTCCTTGGGGCCGTCCGGATCGATCGAGTAGACGGACGCCTGCGGGCCGTAGGACGACACCACCAGAAGCTTGCCGGAGCGGTCGACCGCCAGGTTCACTGGATCCAACGATTGGTCGCGCACCACCTCCAGACCCCTGGCCGCCGTCCAGCGATAGATCCGCTGGAAGCGCTTCTCGACGAAATAGAGCGCCCCGTCCGCCCCCACGGTCGCGCCGGAGATCGACCAGAAGCCCGTCTCCAGCTTCCGCACCTTGTCGTAGGCCGCGGGCGGAGCGGGATCTTTAGGCCCAGCGACGTCGAGCACCGCGAATTCCCGCTCGCGGACGTCCAGCTTGCGGGTCTTGTCCTGGATGGCGTTCTCGAACGGATACTTGCTGGCCCGCAGATAGGTCCCGCAGCCGATCGCGTCGCACAGCGCCACGCCGCTCTCGGCGTTGGTGTGGACATTGCGGAAGCGGATGTCGGACGAATTGAACAGCTTCACCGCCGTCTCGGCCGGGTGGTACGACCGTGTCACTCGGTAGGCGTGATAGTTGGCCAGCAGGATGTTGCGCGCGTTGCGGATTTCGAACGACACCGCGTCCGGGCCGTCGCCGACTTCCTGCTCGGTCTGCGGCGCCAGGAATTCCCAGTTCTCGACATTGTCGAGCACGAACTCGTTGCGCACATGGTGCTCGACCGAGACCTCGTAGATGTGCCCTGCGGTCTTGGTGTCGCTGATGTAGAAGCCGGCGGAAGCAAAGGTGTTGGGGCTCCAGACATTGGCGAAGGTTCCGCCGCCGCCATCGGTCACCCAGATGCTGGGATACTGCGCGTCCCAGCGGCCGTCGGCCACCGGATCGCCGCTGCGGGCCTGGGCCGAGCCCAGCGGCTTACCGTCCATGGTGGGCGTGCCGCCGCCGCCCATGATCTTGACGTCGGTGACGAGCGAATTTGCGCCCGATCGCCACAGCAGCGCCGAGGCGCGCGGGTTCACGCGGCCGGTGAACAGCCCGATCCCGGTCAGGATGTTGTCGCCGCCCTTCGGCGTCTCGAGGATCGGCCGCACCGCGCCGACGCCCGCATGGCCGGGGTCGTTGTCGGGAATGACCAGCTGGGTCGTGGCCGGATGCAGGCCGATCAGCACGGTGTCGGGCCGCAGCTTCAAGGTGTCCGACACCTTGTAGAAGCCGATCGGCAGATAGAGCACGGGGTGGGTATCGATCGCCTTCTGCAAGGCGGCGGTGTCGTCGGTCGCTCCGTTGCCCTTCACGCCCAGCATCTTGACGTTGGTCCACTCGGCCATCGGTGGCGTCGCGCGCAGCGCCGGCGCGTTCGCGGCCGGCAAAGCCTTCAACGGCGCGATGTCGGCGGTCGTCTTGTACTCGCCCATCTGGCCCAGGCCCGGCAGGGTCAGGCCGTAGTTGAACGAAGCCACCCGGTAGGCCTTGCCCTTGCCCGCCACGGTCTTGCCGCTGTCGCGGAAGCTGGCGAACACCGGCGTATTGATCGCCACGGCATTGTCGAAGCCGATCTGGGTGAAGACGCTATCCTCGGCCGAGATCACCAACCCGGCCTTGGAGACGTTCTCGAAACGGACGTTCTTGCCCCACAGGCTGTCGCTGTAGCCGCGATCGATGTCGATGCCGACGGGTGTGTTCCTGATGGCCACATTGACCAGCGTCAGGTCGACTTCATGCTCGCGGATCGCCGCGTCACGCTGGCCGTCGAACGTTGAGTCCACCAGGGTGAACTGCCAGGCGGGCGAGGTTTTCTCGGTGACGATCCCGTAGCGGCCGCCGTGGAAGTGGACGTCCTCCATGATGTTGCCGGCCTGATAGACGCCGGCGAAGGCCGAGCCCAGACGGAAATCCATGTGGCTGAGGAAGGCGTGCTGGGCCATGCGGAACCGCACCGCCGCCGCGGCCGGATTGCCGTCGCCGATCTCGATGTCGACATTGCTCATCGACGAATAGAAGGTCCCGGAATTGGCGTCCCGCACCTTGGCGGTGGCGGGACGGACCGTCGGGACCGGCACGGGGATGTCGCCGACCTGATACTGATCATCGCCCGTGAAAACGATCAGCGTGGCCACGCCGTCCTGGAAGCCCGGGGTCTTGGCCCCCAGCACGAAGATCGGCCGCGTCGCGCCGACGCCGAGGATGCGCACGCCGGGCGGCACCAACAGGCTGCGGCTCAGGCGATAGCGACCCGAAGGCAGGAAGACGAGGCCGTGCCCGGTCTTGTCGCGCGCCGCGTTGACGGCGGCCTGCACCGCGTCGGTGTCGTCCGCGCGCCCGTCGCCGACAGCCTTCACCGTGATCGCGCTGGGATCGTCCGGAGCGACCGGCAGGACGGAGAGGCTGGCCGCCATGGCCGAGGACGAGATCATCCCGATCCCCGACACCAGGACCGCCGACAACAGGATCGCTCTCATGCCGTTCCCCAAATCTACTGCGACTACAGACTAGAGGGCGGGAAAGCGGTCACCACCCTCGACCATGGTCGTAGTTACAGCGCCGCTGCCGCGCCGGTAGAACCGCAGCTCATCGTCCTCCCGGCGTGTCGTCCTGGCGCGCCGCCCGGGACCGACTGCCTCCAGGGAGCTCGCTTGCCGTCGCCACCCAGCCTCGCACGCCCTGCTGGACCCGCCATCATCGCCATGGGCGTGAGCGGCAGTGGGAAGTCGACGCTGGGCGCCCTGCTGGCCCAAAAGCTGGATTGCCCGTTCCTGGAAGGCGACGATTTCCACGACGCCCGCGCGGTAGCCAAGATGCGCGCCGGCCTGCCGCTCGATGACGACGATCGCTGGCCCTGGCTGGATCGCCTAGGCTCGGCCATCGGCGCCCTCGCCGCGCGCGGCCCCGTCGTGGCGGCCTGCTCGGCCCTGCGGCGCGGTTATCGCCAGCGCCTGCGCGAGGCCATCCCCGCGCCCACGCGGTTCGTGCTGCTGGACGCTGATCACGATGAACTACTGCGGCGCCTGAACCAGCGCTCCGGCCACTACATGCCCGCAAGCCTTCTGGACAGCCAGCTGGCCACGCTGGAACGCCCCAGCGCCGACGAGGCCATCTTCACCCTGGACGCCGCGGTTCCGCCCGAGCGGCTGTGCGACCTGGCCTACGCCTGGCTGACCGAGCCCGTCTACGCCTCAGGGCATTAGCCGCTTTCGCCCGCGCGAGAGATGCCAGCGCATGGCCAGCGCCGCGCCGTCGCCGTCCTGGGCGCGGATGGCCTCCACGATCATCTCGTGCTCGCGCATCATCTCGGCGATGGCCTCCGGCGGGCGTGATCGCGAGATGTCGACGCCCGCGCGCATGATCCGCTCGACATCGGCCTCCAGCGCCTCGAACGCAACGAGGAAGGCGGGATTGGCGGTGGCCAGCACGATCTGGCGATGCAACTCCATGTCCTCGGCATGCGCCGGCGCATTGGACAGCAGCGCCCCGCGCAGCGCCGAAAGCGCCGCCTCGATCTCGGCCATCTCCTCGCTCGAACGCCGCACCGCCGCCAGGCGCGCGGCCTCGGCCTCCAGCACGAACCGCACCTCGTAGCTGCCCATGGTCGAAGGCAGCTCCGAGAGCGGCATGTAGGCGCCCAGCTTGTCGGAAGGCCGGTTCTTCACGAACGACCCTGCCCCACGCCGCGCCTCGGTGATGCTGTCGGCAGCCAGTCGGACCAGGGCTTCACGCACGACGGTGCGCGACATGCCGAACATCTCGGCCAAGCGCGACTCCGACGGCAGGCGATCGCCAGCCTCCAGGCCGTCGCTGTTGATCATCTCGACGATGCCCGTATAGGCCCGGTCGGCCAGACGGCCCTCGCTCATCCGTCGGTCTCCCCTTCGACTGCCGCCACCATCGGGCTATTCGCGCTTCATAAAAAGAGGGTCTCCGGTAGCTCGCAACATCGGCGGGTAGAGGGATCGCCACGAGTCAAACCTGTATGACAGATTTTATCTCACGATCCACCTCGGCGCGATGTTCACGTGCACATCGTCAAAATCACTTGAACTTGTCCAACAGATAACGCTAAGTTCCGAACACACGCTTCAAGGATCGGCCGACTCAGATCGGCGGGTGAGCAAAACGGGCGCAGGGATGGAACAGAGGGGTTCAGCAATGACTACGCCGGAAATCCGCGTTGCCGACCGGAACCTGGAAACGGCGCTGGGCGGCCTGACGCCAACTCAGATGAAGGTGCTGGAAGGCGTCAATTCCGGGCTGCTCAACAAGCAGATCGCCTTCGACCTCGGCATCGCCGAGGCCACGGTCAAGGCGCACATGACCGCCCTGATGCGCAAGCTCAACGTCCAGAACCGCACCCAGGCGGTGATCGCGGCGCGCGGCCTGGCCCTGGAACTGAACTCGGCCGTCCGATAGCCGCTGCGCGCGGCTAGGAGAGGACTGGCAAGACCCCCAGCCCAATTTCGACAATCTCGTCCTGCATCATGCGCTCGCGACGGTTTGGCCGCCCCCACGGTCAAGCTCGTTCAGGCGGGCTTCATGTTGGAGGGAGAATGCTTCGGTCTGTGTAGACGGCGCGGCTCCTCGGAGGGCCGCGATCGTCGCTCCACCGGCCTGATGGCGACGAGGATTGATCGATGGCGGACGGCCATTTTCCAGACGTCGAACTTCTGCGGCGCGAGCTCGCGGCCCTGATCCTGGAATGGGCAGGCAAGGCCGTGAAGGACGATCCGGACGGGCCGATGTCGACCGCGCTGACACGCGCGGTGGGCGAAGCCGCCCGCAGCGCCGTCGCCGACCAGCATCAGAGCCTGGCCGACGAGGCCGCCGATCGGATCGCCGAAGCCATCGAACGCCGAGGCCAAACCGCCGGCGTCCTCGTCTGGCGCGTCCGCCCCTGGGTTCTTGGGGTTATCGCTCTGGGCGCGGCGGCGCTTTTGGCCCTCGCCTTTTTCCTGGGCCTGCAGACAGGCCGCACAGAAGGCGCCCTGCCGGCGACGCCCGCCTCGACATCGACGCCGCCGATCGCGCCCTACGTTCCGCCCGCCACCGAGCCCGCGCCGACCTCCGCTCCGCGTCACGTTGCGGCGCCCGAACCGCAGCCGACCGTTCACACCCAGCGCGCTGCGCCGTCTGCCGCCGCGCCGGCGCCTCGGACGCCGCCGCGCGAGCTCGGCCGCCCCGCCCCGGCCGGCGACGGCGCCGCGTCGCGTTCGACCCAGCCGGTCGGCGCCGCCGCCTCGCCACCGCCGTCCTCACCGGCGACGACACAGCCATGACCGCCCCGGCTACATCCGCCGAACGCCTGGTCCCGACCGCGGTCATCGGCCCCAAGGCGCAAGGCCGTAACTATGGCCTGCGACGCTACGCCGGCCAGCGCCTATCGCCCGAGAGCCAGGCGCGCCTCGCCGACTTCGCCCTCTCGCTGGCGGGATGGGCCATGCTGCGGCGACGGCGCTTCGTGGCCATGCTGCCGCTGGCCGCAGACGGCTCGTCCTTCGCCGTCGTGCGAGCCCGCCACCTAGGCGAGGGCGAGCTTGGCCCGATCGCCATCGCCCATCTGCTGATCGTCGACGACGCCCTGCTCGACGCGCTCGACTGGGCCTCGCCTCGACTGCTGCGCCTGATCTCCGAGCCTGAGGACGCCGCTTTCGGCCTGTCGCAGACGCCAGTTTCGCCGAGCGGGCTCGCCACGCCCGCCGCCCGGCCGATGGCCATGTCACGGGTCGGCTGGGAAGACGTGGCTGTCGATGTCGGCGAGGACGATCCTGAGACGGCGTTGTGCGCCCTGGTCGAGGGCGTCGACTCCCCATCTCGGCGAGCGCGCCTGACCGGCTGGGCCAGCACCAGCCTGATCGCGCCGGCCGGCGCCCTGGATCCGGCCCGTGTGTTCAAGCTGGTGACCCACGCCTCGGCCGAGAGCCCGGCGGCCTTCCAGGGCAGCCACGAGCTGCTGTCGCTTCGGACAATCGACGAGCCATCCTTGGCCTGGAAGACCTGGCTGAAGCTGGCCGCGATCGCCGAGCGCGAGCCGGCCGCCGCCGCTCTTCGCTCAGCCCAATGGTCCCAGGACCGGGCGCGCCTGCCCGCCGCCGACCTGATGTTCGAAGAGATCGCCAGCGCCTGCGCCACGCTGTCGCCTTCGGCGATGGTCGACCTCCTGCGCGCAGTGATGCGTCACGCCGACGGCGACGACGCAGCTAGCCAGGCCCTGCGCGACGGCGTGTCCGAGACCTTCGACGCCTTGATCGCCGTCGCGGACGCGCAAGGGTCGGCCTTCTACGTACGCGGGCTGACCGACGGCCTGACCACCGACGCCCTGAAGGCTCTGCGCAAGCTCGACGCTGTAATGGCCGAGCCCGCTGTCGCCGCCTGGCTAGGCGATATCGCCCATCGCCTGGACCTTACCGCCGTCGCACGCCTTTGGGCGGTTCGGCTGGCGGCCGATCCGGCCTTCGCCGACGCCCTCTCCATGGCGGGGCCCGTCTTCCTTGACGCTGTTCTCGACCTAGCCCTGACCAGGCTCGACGACGAGGCGCTGCGGCGGCTGGCGGGCGCCCTGCTCCGCCTGCACTGTCTGCGATCGACGGTGGACGGCGCACGGATCCGCCCTGCCCTGTCGGCCCTGCTCGCCAGGCCGCCGGCCAGCGTCGACGCCGCCCTGGCCGACCCAGCGGTGTTGGACGCGGCCAAGACCTTCGCGCCCGAGCTGTCATCCGCCCTGGCGTCACGCGCCATTCCCGCCGGCCTGCGCCAGGCCCGACGTCCCGAGGACCTGACCCGCGCCGCCTGGGCCCTGGTCGCCGTAGCGCGCGAAGGGAGGGCGGCGCGATGATCTATTGCGAAATCTGCACCAACACCTTCTCCGGCGAGGACTTCGTCGACTGCCCGCACTGCGCCCTGGCCGAGGGTCGCTCGGCGACGCCGGCCGTCCATGCGCTCGGCGCCCCCACCCCCGGGGTGACCATGGGCGAGGTGATCGACACCCTGCGTCGCCTGACGCCGCCCGTGCCCTCGCCCGAACCGCAGACCGTCGAACCTCAGCCCGGCGAGCCGCGCGCCCCCGAGGGCATGAGCGAGGGCCTCCGCGCGCTGGTCGAACAGAAGGCCGAGCAGGCCGCCGCGTCTGAAACCCCGCCCCTCGCCTCGCCTCCAAGCGAGGCCGAGCCCATCGCCAGCCCGCCCATCGTTGGCCAGGGCGCCCGCGAGCTGGACGTCGAGACCCTGCGCCGTATCCGCGAGTCCGGCGTGTTCACCGTGGTGCTGCTGGGCTTCCCGACCGCCGGCAAGACCTGGTTTCTCAATCGGCTGAAATACGAGCTGCAGGAGGGCGACGCCTATGCCTGCTATCCCCGCCGCGCCCCGCCGGGCGACGTGGAGAACACCACGCTCTTCACCGCCCACCGCTTCCGCAAGGGGGCGCAGGACTTCTACGTCATCGACATTCCGGGCGAGCGCTTCCTGCGCGCCGTCGAGGGCTCGTTCCTCGGCGAGGCCAACACCCTGATGCGGCACGTGATCCACACCGGCCAGGCCTTCCTGACCTTGCTGCCGGCCGACGAGACCCTGCTGTCGGAGCTGGCCCATGACGTCCTGTGGCGACGCGCCGCCGCCGGCATCGCGCCGCCCGTCGACCTGGCCAGCCTACCCTCCGCCCAAGCGCTGATCGACCGCGTCGATGCGCTGAAGCGTGCGATCCCGCAGGCCCGCAAGACAGCCGAAGGCCGCGACGGCAAGGCCCAAGCCAAGCTCAAGGCCCTGGTTCGCGAGCGCAAGCAGCTGCTGGAAGGCGGGGTCGAGCAGGCTTTGCATCGGCTGGCCGCCAAGCACGAAGAGCTGGGCGAATATATCAGCGGCGTCGGCCTGATGGCCCAGCTGATGGTGGTGATGGAGGAGCGCGGCGGTCCCGACCTCGACCCCGCGATGGACGCCTACGCCGTGTTCGATCGCAGCCGCGACGCCGAACGCAAGAAGCCGACCAAGCCGATGTTCATCGTCCTCTCCAAGAGCGACGACCTCACGCACAAGTCCGACGCCGTGCAACTGCCGATCCGCCGGCTGCTGCACGGGCAGCCGAACGCGGCCCACCTGCTGCGCGTCCTGCGCCGCGAGCCTCACAAGGCCGACGCCTTCGCCACGCTCAACGCCCTGCGCCCCGGGGTCGCCCGGCAGATCGACGAGTGGTTCGCCTTTGCCAGCTTCCAGTTCGCCACCGCTTTCGAAGGCGTGGCTAGAGGGTCGACCACCATCAACTATCGGCTGGACCATGTCGGCGTCACCGAGCTGATCCGCGCCCTGCTGCGCCTGAAGGATCACACCGGCAAGCGGCGCCCCTGGGAGGGCGTGGCGGGTCTGTTCCGGCGGCGCCCAGCCCAGGCCGAGGCGGCGATCTCGGAGTCCGCGCCGTGAGCCGGCATGGCGGCGCGATGCGACTGATCGCCAGCGGCCTCGTGGTCCTGGCGGCCGTGATCGGCATTGTCTGGGCATCGGGCCTCACACCGAGCTTCGGAACGGCGACGGTCGGCGCGGCGCCGACGCGCGGCGGCGGGCCCTGGATCGATCGTCTGGGATTGTCGCAGCTGGAGCCCGACACCTCACCGACACCCGCCTTCACCGAACGACTCGCCGCCCTGGGCGAGACGCCGCAGGGCGCGGCGCTGAAGCGCGACCTTTGCCAGGGTGGCGGCATGGACGCCGACCCGGCCTTCCGCGAGGTCCGCCAGGCTCTGGTGCGCAACGACGCCACGCTGTGCGCTTCGCCGGTCGAACATGTGATCGCGGTGTCACCAGTGATCGTAGCCGTCGGTCCGCGTTTGGGCTGGCCGCTCCTGATCGCGGCCTCGACCCTGGCGTTCGGCCTAACGCTCTGGCGGCTGCTAGCCCTGAAGCGGGCGCTCGATCACTGGCGGCTGCTGGGCCGTTCGACCTTCGGCGCAACGCGGAGGGCCGGCAGCGGATGAGTGGCGTTCTGCTGGGTCTGGTTTGCCTGGCGCTGGGTCTGGCGTTCTGGCGTGTGGCGGCTGACGGCGCTTCGGCCCGGCGCAAGCCTTCGGCATGGCGGGTTACGGCCTTGATGGTCGGCGTCGCGGCGCCGGCCGTCCTGGTCGTCGGCTGCCTGCTGACGGCTGCCGCCCAGGGCCGCACCGGTGATTTTCGCCTCACGCTGCAGCGCCTGACAGCCGAGGTCCGCCAGTTCCCGCTGCGTCTGGGGGGCGACGCCAGCCGAGACGATCTGGTCGCGCCGCGCCTGCCCGCCGGTTTCGCGACGGTGGCGCCCGATCTTTCCAGCAGCGGCGACGCGCCGCCGCTGGCTCTGATGATCACCGGCTCCGACGCCGCGCCCTCACAGGTCGTGATCGCCCTTCGCCATAGCCAACGCCTGACCTGGCCCACCGCCCTGCCCTTCGCCGAGGGCGACGCCGTCTGCATCCAGGCGCCATGCGAACACGAAGGCGCGGCCTGGGCCATCCTGCGCGGCCGGACCTTCATTCCGGCGGACTGGCGTGACGGCGAGGTCTCCGCACGGCCCACGTCCGAGGCCGGCTCGGCGATGCCGGAGCGTAAAACCCTTCTGGTCTTTGGCGGCGTCAACGACTGGACGCCCGCGCAGGCGATCCACCCCTTGCGCGACTTCTTCCCCCGCCCCGGCGCCGCCAAGGCCGCCGGCGTGCTGGCCGATTGCGAACGCTGGCTGTGCGTCGGCAAGGGCGCGGCCCGCGTTCCGGCCCGCAGCTTCCTGTTCCAGCAAGGCGGCTTCGGCGGATCGGCCTGGTCGATCGTCCTGGCCGATCCCGGCGCGCGCATCGCCCACGGCGGAAAGGTCAAGCCTTACGCCCCGCCCGCCGCCATCCCACTGGGCGCGGGGATCGACGTACAGGTCTTCGAGCCCCGCTTTGTCGAAGGCCTTCTGGACGGACCCGACGCGCGCCGGGGCCGGCTGCAGTTGCGTCGCAGCCTGATCCTGGCGGAACGCGACGGCCAGGCGCAGATCACCTTCACGACCCCGGCAACGGAGCCGGTCGGCCGCTGCGAGCGCACCGGCCCGCCGCGCCGCTTGGGCCTCGACGCAACCGTGGTCGGCGGGCTGACCGCCGACGCCCTGCGCGCGGGGCCAAGCCTGCCTCAGGGACCAGCGTGCGAAACCTTCACCCGGGCCCGGCTGGACGTTCCCGCCGCCGGCCCGGCCTTGCGCACGGTCCACCTGACGCTCGACCGGCTGACGGTGCCCTGGCCGGCGGTCCTGGTCGTGCTGGCCTGGACGAGCAGCCTCCTCCTGGTCTGCCGAGAGCTTTTTCACCGACGCCCTGTCCTGTGGACGATCCTCAGCCTGCTGCAGCTATTGCTGGCCCTGCGGCTGCTGATCGGCCTGGCTGCCGCTCAGGCCGATCCGGCGCTGGACTGGCGGGCGATCCTGGGCGACGCCGCGATCGCCTATGTCGCCGTCCCCGCCGCCCTGCTGGCCTGGGCGCGAGCCGGCGAGGCGCGCAAACCCGGCGACCTGGCGCTGGACCTCGCCCCGCCCCTGGCCGTCGTCGCCGTTCTGACCTGGACCCATCGCCTGGGCGTCCTGACCCTGGTTCTGCTCGCCGCCTGGGGCCTGGCCATGCTGTGGCGCGTGGCGAACGCGCCCCCCGCCAAGGGCGTCGCGCCCTCGCCCTTCGCCCGCTTCGCCGAACGCTGGCGGCGGAGCGGGCCCCGGCCCGAGCCGTCCTGGTCGTCCGGCGTCGTGCTGCTGGTCGCCATCCTCGCCGCCCGCCTCATCCTGGGCGCGATCGGCTGGAAGGAGCGGATCGACTTCGGGGTCACGGTGCTGGCGATCAGCGCCGTCTACACGCCGCTGATCCTGCTGGGCCTGGGCCGCCTGCTGGCCGCCGCTGAGGCAAGACCGGACGGTTGGGGCCGGCCAATCGTCTTCTGGGCGCTGCTGACCATCGCCACCTTCGTCGTGCCGTTCACCGTGCGCGACAGCGGCTATGCCTTGATGTTCCTGCCGATCGCCGGGGTGGCGGCCGGCTTGGCCTGGCGCCGGCGCGTCGCCCGCCTGCCGTGGACGGGACCAGCCATCGCCGCCGCGGCGGCTCTGCTAGTCCTGCCGGTCTGGGGCGCGGTCGGCGCGGCCCACGCCGATCGCCTGGCCCAGACCGCCCAGATGCCGCGCGGTCTCAGCGACGAGCAGGCCCTGGCCAGCCTGGATCGCCAGGCCAAGGCCAGCCAAAACTTACTCCGGCTCTATCTGATCGCCGCGCCCGAGGCGTTGGGCGCGGACGTCTCCACCGAAGCTGAATCTCTCAAGGTCTGGTCGGCGCAGCTTTCCGACTACACCGGCTCGCTGATGGGACGCGGCTACCTCTCGCCGGCCAACCTGACCGCGCTGCGGCCTGTGCAGGCCAGCGACAACCTGACCGCCATCCACCTGATGTCGCCGTTCGGACGCCTGGCGACCGGGCTGCTGCTGGCTCTGCTGGCGGGCGCGCCGATCGCGGTCTGGGTCCTGATCCGCCCGGCGGTCGTGGATACGCGCCAGGCCGCCGGCCTGCTGGCCCTATGGTGCGTGTTCGGCGCGGCCGCCTACATGACCCTGGCCAATCTGCAACTGGTCCCCTTCACTGGCCGCAACGCCTACCTGCTGGCCCCGGCCTCGGGCAGCGACCTGCTGGAAGGCGCGTTCCTGTTCGCCTTGGCGATCTGGGGCCTGGCGGACCGCGCACCGGCGGTGAGGCGATGAGCCGCCGCCCGAAGCGCTTTGCGCCTTGGCTCCGCGCTTTGGCGATCGCCGCGCCTCTGGCCGCCGTGGTCGCGCTCGTGGCCGGAGCCCCGGCCCTGCTCGGCGCGCTGGGACGCGGCTCGGGCCAAGGCCTGGCCGACGGCTACGATCACCTGGTCGACGCGATCGCCCAGCGCCAATGGCTGACGGTGCGGTACGCCCCCCAGAGCGAGCCGAGGATCGCGCTTCGCGACGGACCGGTTGGCGCCGATCAGCGCCTGCGCGCCTTCGTCAACGCCTCGTACCTACGCGGCGACCTGCAGGACCCGGCCGTCTGGCGGCTTAGCGACGACGGCCTGTGGGTCGAGGGCATAGACCCCTACGCCCACCACATCGATCGCCCCTATTCCGGCGGTCAGGCCTGGACCGGACCTATCCTGTTCCGAGGCGGCCCTGCGCCGGGTCTGCGCTTGCAGCCGCTGGGCGATCCGGCGCCGGCCCCGATCCGCCTCGAGTCCCAGGGCGCGCCCGCAGCGGCCTGCGACATCCTGATGCCGACGCGCCGAGTCACCGCGCCCGAGGCGCGTCGGGCCCTCTCGATCTGCCTGAAGGATGGCGAGGCGCCCCCGCACGCCGTCGGCTCGCTGATCCTCGTGGGGGACCAGGCCGTCCTGCGTGTGCAGACCCCGTCCATCCTGGACATCCGGGTCGGCGACCACGACGCGCGCCCCCGCGCCGACGGCGAGGTGACCCTGACGCCCCTGCCGCGCGGCGAGACCCTGACCCTGCGCACGGGCCAGTCGGTGCTGCGCCTGCGCCTGGACGGCGGCGCGGCTGACATCGCCCACAGCGAACCGTCCGGCGCCCGCGCCTACTTCCCGACGCTGAAGCCCCTGGCCCAACCGCTGGAACGCGCCCTGGCCGGCCGACCGCCCACGCCGCTGCGTCTCTCGCTCGATGCGCGGCTGCAGCAGGCGGCGCAGGACGCGCTGGTCGCCGGCGCGGCCACCGTGCGCGCCAGCCAGTCGCCAGCCGCCAAGCCGGAGTCCGACGACGCCTTCAAGGCCGCCGTGACCGTGATGGACACCACCACCGGCCAAGTGCTGGCCGTCGCCTCCTGGCCGCTCTCCGAGGCCGATCTCGCCACTGCTCAGCGTCGCACGCGCCGAGGCCAGAGCCTGATCGAGCAGAACCACAATTTCGAGCGCCTGCCCGTCGGTTCGATGGTCAAGGGTCCGTTCTCACTGGCGATCCTCGACGCCGACCCAGGCCTGGCGAGCCTGAAGATCCAGGGCGGCGCCACCGGCCGCATCCGCACCGTGCTGGGCATGGATCTGGGCCGAGGCGGGTTCGACAACCACGGCCTGGGCATGACCGACTTCCCGACCTTCCTCGAGCACTCCAACAATCGCTACGCCCTGGCGCTGATGATGCTGGCCTATCGCGACCCGGCCGCGCCGCCGGCGCCGCCTCGCCCCCAGCCGCCGCCGGTCGAAGGCTGGTCGCTGGAAGGCCACGCCCGCAGCGACACCCCGCCTCTGCCGGTGTTCGGCGAGGCGCCGGCGCCGGGGCCGTTTGGATGGGTCCTGCAACCCCCGCCCGGACGCGGGCCCACCTGGCCCGACCGCCTGGCCAGGCTGTTCGATGTGGACGCGGGCCAGGGCGGCGGCTGCCGCTACGATGTCGGCGTCTGGCGCGGCTTGACCGGCGCCAGCCCGCCCTGCGCTTCGCCCCTGGCCGGCGCCTCGCCGGAGCGCGAGCGACTGGGCTTCGACGCCATCGCCTCGTTCCGCAACGACTATCTGATGGCCGTGCTGGGCGGCAGCCGATCGACCTGGAGCGCGATCAAGATGGCCGAGGTCTATTCGCGGATCGTCACCGGCCGGATGATCCGCGCCCGCTTCATCCCCAATGCAGGTCCGCCGGCCGACGTGCTGCCGATGCGAAATCCGCAGGTCCGTGCGACCGAGCTGGACGGCCTGTCGAGAGTGGTCAAGACCGGCACCGCCGCCGCGCTGGGTCGCGCCTTCGCGACCATGGGCTATGGCCCCGACGTCGCCCTGTTCGGCAAGACCGGGACCATGAAAGTGGCCGGCGAGGCGCCCACCGATCCGGGCGCGGTGCTGCTGCGACAGCTGGCGCACGGTGACTGCGGCCTGCGCTGGGACGCCAGTGCAGGCGTGCTGGAGTTCGGCTTCGTCGCTCCCCGCAGCCAGGCCGAGGCGGCGCGCCAGATCCTCTCTCTCAAGGAGACCCGCTGCCGCGTCCGCGTCGCCGGCCGGCGCGACTTGGCCGAACAAGCCGCGACGGAGATGCGGCGCTACGCCTGCGGCTATCGCAACTGCCGGCCATCCGACTTCACGCCCGAGCCCGACGGCCGGGTCATCGACCTTCCGCTGCAGGCGGCCGAGCCGCCGCTGCTGGACGGGCACGCCGTCGCCGTCGTCGCCTTGCGGCAGGTCGGCGACCAGCCGGTGCGCGGGCTGACCATCGTGGTCAATCTGCAGGACAAGCGCCAGGCCGAGACGCCGGCCCTGGCCGTCGCCGCCGCCATCCTGCGCTCGCCCGGCGCCCACGCCTGGATCGCCGGAGGCGGATCATGAAGCGCCTGGCCGCTCCTGTAACCCTCGCCATCCTGTGGCTGGCCGCTATCGGACTAGGCGCCTGGATGGCCCGACCTTCGCCCGCGCCAGAGGCCGAGGCGAAGATCCCCCGCTGGCTGGTCGTCAATGTGGCGCCGGACAGCCCAGCAGCGCGGGACTGGCCGCACTTCTTCGCCTGCTCGGGCCTCGCCGCGGACCCTGCCCTGATGCGCGCCACCCTGGGACTGAACGGCGGCGGGGCTGAAAGCGTTTGGCGTCGGGACGGATCGACCACGCCGATCCGTGTCGCCCTGGCCCCCATCGACGCTCCGTCGCCGCCCGAGGCTGATAGGATCGTGGAGGCCGCGCCTCAGGCGCTGGCCGACTGCGGAGGGGTCCCATGACGTTTCTCCAGGCCGAGGGGCCGCTCCGCCTGAAGATCGACGGCTTCCGCAAGCCCCTGCGCCTGCGGTCGCTGGGCCGCGACGGCGCCCTGGAGACCTTCGCCGTCGAGGGCCAGGCGCGGCAGGCCGTGCGCTTCTTCCCATCTGGCGCCGTGCGCGAGATCGGCGGACGGCTGACGGCGGTCCCCGAAGCGGCCGAGGCCTATGCGGCGGCGCTGGACGCGTTCGAGACCCTGGGCCAACGCCTGCAAACCCTGGCCCCGCGCGCGGTCTTGAAGGTCGAGGCGGTCGCCCGGACGGCGAATGGAGGCTTCTGGCTGCAGTCGCCCCCTGGCGTGACCCTCGAGGCCTGGCTGGCCGACCATCCCGGCCCGGTCTCTACGCCGCTGCTCTCCGCCTTCGCGCGTCGCCTGGCCCAGGCGCTGGGCGAGGTGCATACGGCCGGCCTGGTCCACGGGGACCTTTCGCCCCGGGCCGTGCTGATCGACGGCGATGAGGTGAGGCTGACCGGCTTCATGGTCGATCGTCGGCCCTTCTTTCGGGCGCTGCGCAGCCAAGAAGGTCTGGTCGAGTCCGGCTACGCGCCGCCAGAAGCCCACGACGGCGCCCTGCGTCAGCCCATCGGGCCAGCGGCCGATCTCTACGCCGCCAGCGCCCTGCTGCAGCGCTTGCTGACCGGCCACGCGCCGCCAGCCGCCAATCTTCCCATCCGCCTGGCTGGAGAGAACGCTTGGCCGGACGATATCGCCATTCCCGCCGGCCTGCGTGCGGGGATCGACGCCGGCCTCGCCCCCGCCACGACGGCCCGACCCGCCAGCGCGGAGGCCTGGTTGGCCGGCCTGGACCTGGGTCCCGAGCCCAAGGCCATCCCCTGGTTCGATGCGCCCGCCAACACGTTGCCCTCCGCCGCACGGCCCGCGCCGGCGATCGGTCCGCTCGGCGTACCGGCCATGCCGTTCGCCGGATCGGATTTCCAGGAGAGCCCAGAAGTCGTCGCGGATGACGATGCGCCGTTAAGCTTGACCCGAGAGGCCCCGCGCCGTCGGAGGCTTGGCTGGTGGGTCGCTGGCGCCGGAGCAGCGGCCGCAGCCGTCGCCGCGATCGCCCTTGTCGCGCCCCGGATCGCGCCTCTGCTGAAAACGCCGCCACGCCGGGTCGAAGCGCCCCGGGCGGTCGCCCCGGTCGCCCCGGCGGGCTGCCAATGGCTCGCGGCCGCCGGCGGTTGGCGGCTGCGTTGCGCGGACGCGCCGGCCCAAGGGCTGCAACTGCCTGAACGGTTCGACGCCGAGACCACGGCGCGCGCCGCGGCCGGCGAACCCGCAGCCATGGAGCGGCTGGGCGCCTTCTATCGCCTGCGGGCCGCCGAGACGAACAACCCCAACCGAGGCGCTTACGCCTATCAAGCCCTGGGCTGGCTGCAGCGCGCCGCGGCGACCGCCGACGACGGTCGGCCGGATACGGCGCGGGCCCGAGACGACGCCGCCCTGGCGCTCGGCCAGATGCTGGCCCACGGCGAGGGCGGTCGCGCGCCCGACCCCTCCGCGGCCGAGGCCCGCCTGCGCCAGGCCGCCGCCGGCAGTCGCGCCGACGCCGTTCTGGCCCTGGGCCAGCTTCTGGAAACCCAGAGCGATGGCGACGCCGATCGGCTGGACGAAGCCCGCGGCCTCTATGCTCGCGTAGCTCAGCTTGGCGACCACTCGCTCCTGCAGCGTGAGGCCGAGCGCGGCCTGGCCCGCATCGACGCCGCCGTGAAACCGCCCGCGGAGATCGAAGCCAAGCCCAAGCCTCCCGTCGAGAAGGCCGTCGAAGCCCCTGTTGAAAAACCAAAGGTGGCCAAGCCCTCGCCAAAACCCGCAGCCAAGGCAAAGCCTTCGCCCGCCCGGCCACCTGTAAAGACCATTCCGAAGCCGCCGATCGCCAAGACCCAGCCGCCCAGGCGCGCCGTGCCGGTCGTCCAGGCCCCGCCGAGAGCAAAGCCGACGCCGAGCCGCCCCATCGCCGCGCCCCCCGCACCTGCGCCCGTGATGCGCACCTGGACGGCGTCGAACTTCATCAAGGTCGATCCGACAACGAACTTCTCCGCCGCGGTCGAGCTGGCCGGTCGCGCCGCCTGCGACGCCGAGGGCGGCCAGGCCCTGTCGGTCCGGACCGGCGACACCATCTGCCCCAACGGCGTCAACTACTGCCAGGTGCGCGCCGTCGCGACCTGCCAAGGAGCCAGACCATGATCCACGCGCGGCGATCCTTCATGGCGGCGACCGCCGCCCTGCTCCTGGCCGGCGCGAGCCAGGCCCAGGCCCAGACCGCCTTCCGGGGTGATTGCGAACAGGCCCAGAAGTTCGCCGACTCCGTCGCCTTCAAGGCGGCGTACCGGGGCGTGCAGCGCATGACGCCGCAGGCCGCCGATCCCTGCGGGCGGGACGTGGTCGCGGTCTATGACCTCAAGCGGCGAAACGAATCCAACGCCAACTACGATCTGGTCGGGCGCTACTATTATCTGTGGCCAGACAACGCGTCCTGCCGCGAGACCGTGCACGATCGCCTGAGCGGCGTCGCGCACATCACCCAGGAGGTGCGGCCCAACGGCCTGCTCTGCGAGGTGCAGTTGCACCTCGACTTCGACGTGACCGCTGATGAGAAATATGGCCCCAATCGCTTCTCCAAGCTGATCACCCTGGTCGGCGCCGACACCTCGCGCTTCGCCGCGACCACCTCGGGCGAAGCCGGAGCGACCGTCTTCTACGAAGCCCCGGCCCATACAGCCGATCGCGCCGCCGGCCCAGCTGAAGACAACAGCGATGTCGTCACGGACCGCACCGACACGTCACCGCCCGCCGCCAGGCCTGAAGCCCCGTACCGGCGCCAGTTCTTCGATCGACGCGTGGGTCGCTTCTACTTCTACGACCCGGTGCGCGAAGCGTATTTCTGGGAAAACGGCGAACCCCGGGAGTGAGGTCCAGCCCATTCCAACGTCGGTGGACGCGGATGTGTCGTGCAGAAGAGGGGGGATGGCGGAGACGGAGGGATTCGAACCCTCGATACCCTTTTGAGGTATGCCGCTTTAGCAAAGCGGTGCCTTCAGCCTCTCGGCCACGTCTCCTC
>FTCT01001521.1_pt1 | contig 52925 bp, 42 predicted proteins | sample 1658881 | NCBI WGS metagenome assembly FTCT01 (sample SAMEA3914864, study PRJEB12502) | metagenome | biome: forest; material: soil | place: USA | collected 2012-03-12 | depth 0.3 m | reverse complement strand
CGCCCGCCCAGCCTCCGCCCGTCCCGCATCCTTTCCAGCCAAGGCCGATTGCCCATGAACGAGACGGTCGAGACGTTCCTGCGCCTGAACGCGGAAAACGACATAGACGGCATGGTCCGCTACACCCGCGAAGGGATCGGCAGGCCGGACGTGCTCGTTCATGCGGTCTACTACCTGATCCTGACGGGAAAGTTGCGGCCCGCCTACGTGGTCGCGATGCTGCTGGCGAATGCCCGCATCGAGAATCCGGCCATCTCCGTGGCGCTTGCGGTGGGCGGCCTGACCTTCGGCAATGCCGAGGAGGAGACCCGCGGCCGCAACCTGCTGCGGGCCCAGGTCGACCAGTCCGACGCCGTGCCGTGGGCGGAGTTCTACAGGGAGGTCCTGGAGCCGGTGTTCAGGCGCCTGCTGGAAGCGCCCCTGCTGGCGGCGAACCAGAATCAGGTCCTGCGGATCCTGGAGATCCTGCAGGAGGGCGTGCCCAATTTCCGGACCATGTTCGACCGGCAGGCCTCCGCACCGCCCCTGACGCTCGACGCGCTGCGCCGGCGCGGGCAGGGGAGCGCCCGCCTCGTCGACTATCCGAGCCCGCCCGCCGGCATAGCGCGGCCGGCGCGGCGCGCCGTGGTGGCGGTGCGCGAGCTGTTCTTTCCGGACATGCCCTGGTCGCGTCCCCTCGATCTCGGACCGCGCCTGGTCGCCGGCATGGCTGCCTATGGCTGGCAGGCCAGCTTCCACGGGATGAAGTGGTCCGACCAGCGCGTCGATTACCAGGGAATCGTCGAATTCTGCCGGCAACAGCAGGCGGAACTGCTGATCCTCGACGACAACATGATCGAGGCCACCTCGATCAGGCCGGCGCGCGCGGCGATGATCGCCCTTCTCCGCCGGGAACTGCCGTCCCTGAAGATCGTCTCCATCCTGTTCGACACCTGGTCCATCGAGCCGGCGCTGCTGAAGGAATGCCTGGCCGACGTCGATTGCATCTGGGAGACGACGTCCCCCTCGCTGTCCGTGTGGCAGGATCCCGTTTTCGCCGGGAGGCTGCTGCACATGCAGGTTCCCCACGCGGGCAACGCCTGCCCGCCCGTGCCGCCCCTGCGACCCAGCTTTTCCTTCCGTGGCGGCGTCATGGGATACAACTGGCACCGCGCCTTCTGGCTGGCCGCCGCCGACGCCCTCGGCCTGCCGATCGACAAGACGCTGTCCTCCCACGCCACCGACGGCCTGTCCGCGCTCGACAGCTACACGCTCTACATGCAGCAGCTCGCGCAGGCGCCCTGTTCCCTCAATCTCTCCATGCGTTCGGACCTGTCCTGCATCGTGACGGGCCGCTGTTTCGAGACCATCATCACCGGTTCGCTGCTGGTGCAGGAAGCGACACCGGACATGGATTATTACTTCGTGTCCGGCGAGCATTACCTGTCCTTCTCGAGCCTGGCCGAGCTGAAGGCGGTCATCGACTTCATCGACAAGAACCGGGACGAGGCCGACGCGATCCGCCACCGCGGCAACGCCTTCGCCCGCGAGCGCTACAGCGACGACAAGATCATCGGGTACCTGGACAAGGCGCTGTTTTACCCGGGGTGAGGGGCTGTCCCGGAAATCATGTCCGCGTGGGACGTCGCAGCCTGAGAGGTTGATCTTGAAATAAAGTTGCGTGATTTTGGTGATCTGTGATTCATTCGAGTTACGGCACCGAAAGGAATCACGAGATGGCCTGGACCAAAATCACGCGAGGGAAGTATGATCGGAAGCCTCTGCGTTACGCAAGCAATACGACGGATGCGGAATGGGAAGTTCTTTCCTGCCATCTGCCGAAACCATGCAAACGAGGCCGTCTGCGGACGGTTGATCTTCGCATGATCGTGGACGGGTTCCTGTACATTGCGATGACGGGCTGCCAATGGCGGATGCTACCGAAGGATTTTCCAGCCTGGACGACGGTTCAAGGGGAGCCTCCGACAAACCCGGCGCGATCAGACCCCCGGCGTGCCGTCAGACAACTGCGCCAGCGAATCGTAGAGGCGCGCGCGAAGTGAGCGATCACTTCGGCTAGGTCAGGGGATTCACCTCGTATACGCGGTCATGCTATAGGTCGCTGGCACGCCTGCGTGCTGCCGTCCAGGCCGCCAGCACCTCAAAGCAGTCGTATCCTTCGTCACAATCAATAATCTTGATCGAGGATCGGATGGACCTTAGACCCTATAACCCGACTCCAGAGCAGATCGCGAAAGCAACCAGATTCGCGTGTTCAGGCCAGCTCTGCTACCAGCCATTCCTTGTTGCGGATGATCTTCAGACAGGAGCGGGCTACGAATTCGTTACCGGCCGGGAACTGGCAGGCCTCGTCTATTGTGCCGAGCCGCCAGAAATCTACCGCAACAGTGAGGGATCCGCGCGCTTCCTGATCGATCCCGCTCTCAAGGATGAGTTCGCGTCCTGCAATCAGCGCCTCCGCGTGATGTACGAGAACCTCATCGACGAGACCATCGCAAAAGTGGGACCAGTTTCCGACCTGACCATGGCCGATGTCGGAAGCTGCTCGGGGTACTTTCCCGTTTCCTTCTCCAAACGGGGGGCAAAGCAGGCCGTCGGCTACGATCGGGAGGATTATTCCGGTACGTTCCGGCTGCTGAACGAAATCCTGGGAACCTCGGCGGAATTCCGCCACAGAGGCTACGATGGCGCCAATGGTGGGATCCCGGACGCGGGAGAGTTCGACGTCGTCTTTTCCATCGCGGTGCTCGTTCATTTGAGCGACCCCCTGCAGCATCTGGCGCAGCTTGGACGAATGGCCAAGAAGGCGATCGTCGTCTGGACAGCGGTCACCCAGGATGCCGAGGATGATCTGGCAATCCGCTACATCTCCCAGAACCGCTATTATTCGAAGGCGGAGTTCCCGTACTGCTTCGACGTGACGTTCATCTCGCACGCGCTCCTACGCCGGTCTTTGCAGGCAATGGGATTCACGAAGCTGTATCCGATGGAAACAACGCTGGACGGCATGCCGGAGGGTTGGTTCAACCGTCAGCGCGGATACATCGCCATCCGTTAAAAGCGCCTGACAGGTAATTGCCCACCTTGGTTGATGGTACAGAAGCGCGTTCCGACCGATGAACTGTCGGCGCTGAGCGGTTAATGGGAACGGGATGGAATGCTGGAGCGGAGGCCGAGGAGATCCGCCGCCGCGGCAACGCCTTCGCCCGCGAGCGCTACAGCGACGAGAAGCTGATCGGCTATCTGGACAAGGCGCTGTTTTATCCGGGGTGAGGATAAGCCTTGCGGCAGCCCGCTGGTCAGCGCAGTCCGAGATAGCCGCGGAAGGGATAGCCCTTCCATGTATACTGGAAGGACGGAGTATCGAGGTCGGGAAGCCGGATCACGTTCTTGAAACCCATCAAGTCCATTGACCGCATCATCAGTGAGTCCGATGGGCAAACCAAATTGTCGAAGCAGATCGGGAAGGCGTCGTCGGGGTAATCGCCGCGCGGCTCCCCGTAATGCACCGTGTGCCGGTCGTCTTCGTTCACCAACGTCCACACCAGCAGCGCTTTGCGAGCCAGCCGCCCCAGACAGGCGAGGTGGAACAGCGGATCGCTGGTGTGGCATAGGACCGCGAAGGAAGTGACCACGTCGAACGGCTCCAGATCGGGAATGACGTGGCGGCGCGGATCGTAAGACGTGTTCAGAAAACGGGCATCGGTCTCCAGAATGCCGTTCAGCAACGCAAACACGTCCGAAAAATCCTGCCGGTCGCAACCGGCAGCCAACGCCGCGCCGTGTCGGGCGAAGCTCTGCGGGAAATAGCCGGTGTTGCAGCCGACGTCGAGAAAACTCGTATTGCGCACATCACCCACCGCCTCGATGATGGTCGAGACGCAATGATCATACAGCGCACGCAGGCGTTCGTTGGCCGCGCGGAATTCAAGATGCCGGTCCGGGTCGAGGATCAATCTGCGAAGTTCTGGGCTGGCGAGCCAATGTTGGGGAATGTCCGGATAATGAACCAGCCCGCAATAGTGGCCGACCGCGAATTCCAGCCCGACACCAGTTTCCAGCGTGTCATCGAAGATGAAGGGCTGATAAGTGAGTAGCCCTTGCACCGCCAGCCGTTTGGCATGCTCCAGCGTCGGGGCAGGGATCGAAAGCGCTCGAAAATCCATGGTCAAGACCGGCTGTGCGAGGGGACGAAACCCCGCTTCCTATAGGTGGCACATCTTAACAACATCCGAATTTCGCCGGGAAGGCTGGAGCAGACGTTTGCCAGCCGGGCACTCCTTCGGGAATTGGACAATACGCTGCTTGGCATGGCCGCACACTGGTCAGAGCTGGACGTACCAAATGGTCGAGCGCCCCAAAGTCCCGTCGCCAAGCGTGACAGGGGTCTCGGCACACAGCATTGCCTGGCCCGCGAAAGCCTCATGGACGGCCAACACACTGCCGGGATGGACAACGGCAAACGGCGTCCCGTCGCCGGGAATGGCATCGGTATGCTGGTTCTCCAGCAGCCGGGCGCGGTTCTCCAGGGTGACACGATCTTCGCAATCATGACCACACAGGATACCGCCGGCCCGCACCTTGGACCGCCATGCGGTGATGTCGGCCGTGACCGCGCCATAGCTGTGGTCGGCATCAATGAACACAAGGTCGAAAGCGCCATCCGCAATGAAGGATGCCGCATCGACACTATCGGCGACCAATGCCTGGACCTTGATGCCCGAGGCGACCGCCGCGACGTTCGAGCGGAAGGTCCCAAACACGTCATATTCCGCGACGATGGTCTGATGCCGCTGGACATTCGGGTTGCCTTGCCAAGTGTCGACGCACAACAGCGTGCTGCGCGGCAAGGGGCCAAGTTCCTGCAGGAAGATCTGTGTGCTGCCATTTCCAAGCCAGCTGCCGACTTCGGCCATCCGGCATGCGGGATGGGCGACTTTGCGAATCAGCTGCGCGAGGGCAACCCGGTCGAATGGCGAAAAGGCGATATAATCGCCGGTGAAGATCGGCTTTCCGCTGCTCTGTTCGCTGGCCGACATGCTGTCCCTCGATACCGATTGCGAACGGCTGCAACCTGACCTCGGCTCAGGGTTACAGCCGTCTCGACCATACTATGGCCGAGCAAGGGAATGCATCGCATCCCCGTCCATATCCGGCAACGGTCTCGTACCGGTTCCGGCCTGGGTGGTCGTGGTTCTTTGCAGCATTCGGGAGATTTCGCTATCGCGGGCTTTGACGTCACCGACAACACAGTCTCATCATAAATCCGCGATTCAGTTTCCTACGGCCGTGGGGTCGCGCCATAGCCGCAAGCCGGTGATGTCCCAAACAGCGGTGCCGATGTGGATCAGCGCCATCCGGAACCGCCCCGGTTTTGCAATCTCGAAGACGATCTCCGCCCCGCCCCCGCCCAGCAGCCATTCGAACTGCTGCACCGGCGCATCCGCCTCCTCAAGCAGATCGACGGTCAGGCAACACACCGGTGCGGCTCCTTCGTTGTGGATTTGCGGCCGGAGACGGTAGGTCCCGGGCAGGCAGCGGATCGCCGGACCGACCAGCACGCGGTCCAGCACGGGGTCGGGGTCCCGGACCCGCTCGATACGGAGCCCGCCATCGATCCGCCGGGAATTCAAATTGCGCTCAAGCTGGTAGAGCAGGTCGAGGCCGTCCGGCATCCGCAGCATGTCGTCCCCCTCGGCGCTGCCGCACAGCAGGTCGAGGCCGAGCGACGCCAGGCCGGCATCCTCCAGATGCGGGCGCCGCCGCCTGGTCACGGCGAACAGGTCGGGCCAAAGCCGAACCGCCGGCCTGGCGGGAGGGGAGGGGGGAGCAGGGCATGCCCCCAGCAGCCGCACCCCGCTTTCGCACAGCCGCGACGTCAGTTGCTCCAGATCGGGGGGAAGGCCGAAGCGGCCCTGGTGCGCCTCCAGCCCGCCGCAAAGCAGCGCGTCGATGCGCCGGCAGACCAGGGCGGCCAAGCGACCGTCCGTATCCAGCAGCGTGCCGGCGACACGGGGCTCCGCCGCGGCCGACAAGGCGGCCAGCATCTCCCGCAGCGCTTCCACCGACGCCATCCCGCCCTCGCGCCCATCGGATGCGTGTCCATCGGATGCGGCAAGCAGGGCGACCCAGCGGCTTCGGGCAAGGCGCAACCCGGCGTTCATCGCGCGTCCGGGATGGAGGAGCGGCGTGGTCTGATGGGTCTTCACCAGCAGCGCCGGCGCCAGCTCCGCCGCCACCCCGGCCTGCGACGGCACCACATGGATCATGCGCAGCGGCGCAGCGGCCATTCCGGCCACCCTGCGGAACCAGGCTGCTTCACAGCCGATGATCGACAGTTCCGCCGCTCCGGCGTCATCCGGCCCCTCGACCGATCCCTCGGCTGATCCCTCGACCACCGGCCCGAACCGCCCCTTGGCGCCGAATGCGGGGCCGAGCGACTGGTGCAGGAAATAGGCGGATTGCAGCTTGAACGGATGGGAATCATTTTCCACCAGGGCCCGTTCGTAGCGGCCCATATGCTCTTCCAGCTCCGGCAGATCGCACCCCGGCAGATCACAGAGGCCCGGCACCGCTTCGGCCGCAAGCCGCAGCAATGCCATCGCCTGCGGGGCGAAGGCCGAGTTCCGCACCAGCCCGGCCAGGGCGGGGAGGAGGGGGGCCAGCCTGGCACCGTCGGTTCCGCAACGCACGGCCAGATCGAGGAGGTAGGGGGGGAAATCCGGATCCAGTTCGCGGGCGCGGGCGGCATTCTCGGCCGAATCCAGGACCAGGGCCAGGTAATGGTGAAGGCCGGCCAGCAGCAGGCGGACCGCTTCGCGGCCCGAGTCCTCCCGCCAGGACAGCCCGTCCGGCTGCATCCCGGCGACCAGCAGATCGAGATAGGCCCGGTAATTGAAATGGTCGGAACAGAAATCATAGGGGTAGACGTCGTCGAGCGGGCCGACCTGCCAGAAATCCTCAGGGCGCGCGGCCATCAGCCGGGCCTGCCCGACGGCTTTCGCCTGCTGTTCCGGCGTTCCGAAATGCAGGCAGCAGCGGATATGGTTGAAGGCCGGAACCAGGGCGTCCGGGGCTTCGGCCACGGCGTCCCCCAACCGTTCCAGCGCAGGGGCGACCAGGCCGGCCGGCCATTCCGGCGTCTTGCGGGTGATGGCGCCCGCCGCGGCCTCCAGCAGGATTTCCCGGCTTTCCTCGTTGGCCCGCTGCACCGCCGACATTTCACCCGACAAGACTTCACTGGACAGCGCGGCCCAGCGCGCCAGGTTCGCATCCTTGAGCGCCGCGGCGAAGACCAGATCCCCGCCGCCGGGCTGCCAGCCCTTCCAGAACATGTTCCGCTTCTGCACCAGATGCGCTGCGGCCGGCCGGCCGGCCGGCGGATGCAGCAGGCCCAGCACCGCCATCGTCCTCAGGAAACGCGACGCGACCGCCGGACCGGCGAAGACCGACCGGAAATGGCCGGCAGCGGCGGCGGCCTGCCGCTGCAGATCCGGCAGGCGCGGCCGCGCCCCGGCAATCGCCCGCACCAGGCCGGCGGGCGTGGAATCATAGGCGACCATCCCATGCCGGGCGGGGGCATAGAGGTCGAGCACGCTGCCCTCCTGCAGCAGCAGGACGCAACCCATGCAGGCCGCCTCGATGCCGCGGGTCACCATGCCGCCCGGGCGCCGGTAATAGCTGGCGGTCAGCTTGGAACGCGCCAGGAAATCGAAATAGGCCGCTTCCGGCATATGGCCGTTCACCAACACGACCTTCAAATCCGGCAGGTCGAGCGCCGCGTGCAGCAGCGCCGCCTTGTCGGGGTGGTAGGTCGCGAACAGGGTGCCGCTCATGAAGAGGTCGATGTCGCGGGGCCCGTCGGCCGGGTGCGGCAAATCCGCCGGACAGCCGAACAGCAGGGGGAACACGGCCATGGACGGCGTGATACAGCCCCGCAGCCCGGCATATTCGGTATGGTCGTTGACGACGACCAGATCGAAGGCGTTCAGCCAGGGCTGGATTCCCTGGATATGCAGGTCGAAGTCGGAGGTCACGCCGATCAGCGGGCAGGGCAGCTCCTGGAAATCGGTCGGGATCTGGTGCCACTCCACCATCTCGCACAGGAACAGATCCGGCGGCGCCTCGCGGTCGGCGTAATTCCAGATCGATGCCCCGGGGCGGAGGGGCAGGTCGTCGGGGTGATGGCTGATGTTGGCGATGCGGAACAGCGGATCCGCCGCCGCACCGGCAAGATGCACATGCGGCCCGTGGCGGTTGGCCGGCAACTGGCAGAGAATGTCGAGGCGATCCCTGGCCAGCAGCGCCGCCAGACGGGCGGCGGCCGGAGAATCCAGCCGCCGGCACAGCGCCCGCGCCGCCTGGGCGTCGCCGGCGATCCAGCAGGCCGCCGCCTGGAAGAAGCGCGCCTGCGCATCGTCGAACCGCCCCAGCGGCTCGACCGCAAGTTCCGGCATGCCGATCATCGCCCGCGCCGCGTGCATCTCCCAAGAATCGGCCCAATGCTCGGCCTGATGGTCGGCTTGGTGGCCGGAATCGCCCAGCATGGCCAATTCGCTGTAACGGCCGGCCTTGAACAGGGCCGAGGGCGACGAAGAAACCTGCATGGGGCGCAATCCGGAACGGCGAGGAGGCGGACGAAGGGCGGGCGCCGCCATTTTCACTGGAACCCCGGCCGAATTCCAGCGCTACCGCCATTGCCGGGCGCCGGCCGGATGGCAACGGCCGGATAGTTGTCCTCATCTCCCCGAGCGTCTAGGATGCGGGGCAGCCCAACAGGTCGATCGGCGATGACTGACACCACGATAGACATCGATGCCTGGCGCCGGAACATCCGGCAGGATGTCCAGATCAACTATCACGCCAGCATGGCCTGGGCGCTGCTGGCAGAGGGCAGCAACGACGCCGCGGCCGATCATTTCCGCCGGGTGCTGGCCGTCGACGCGACCGTCGCCGAAGCCCGCTGGGGCCTGGAGCACAGCCTGGGGCAGCACAGCCCGGGACAGGTGGGCGGCGACGGGCCGCCCGACGTCGCCGCCCGGGCGCTGACCCAGCTCGCCAAGGCGCTGCTGCTGCGCAGCCGCCGGGCCGACGCGGTGCCGATCCTGCAGGAGGCCCTGAGGCAGGACGGCGATTGCGCGGACGCCCTGATCGTTTCCGCCCGGCTGCAGGCCGAGGACAAGCACTGGGCGCTCGTCCTGGAGCAGGCGGTGCGGGCCGGTATGCTCGCCCCCGACCATGCGGCCGAGGCCGGCCTGATCCTGCATCACGCCGCCGGCCAATGCCTGGGCATCCCCGACTATCCGCTGGCGGAGCAACTGGCCGCCGCGTCCTGCCGGATGCGGCCGGACAGCGCCCTTTTCCGCGAATTGTGGTCCAGCATCCTGGTGGGGCAGGCCAGATACGCGGAGGCCGCCGCCGCCTATGACGGCATCGACCCCGCCGCCCTGTCGCCGGTGGGGCGCTTCGGCCTTGCCGCCTGCTGCCTGTTCCTGGGCCTGTACCAGCGCGGCCTGCAGGCGATGGAGGGGGTGCTGGAGGCGAAGCACGACCCGGTGATGGGGACCATCGTCCTCTCCGCCCTGCAATTGGCGGTCGGGAACGGCACGGAGGCCCTGGCGCGCGTGACCGACACCCTCGCGCGGCACCCGGACCATCTGCTGCTGACCATGCAGAAGGCCTTCCTGCTGGGCGAGTGCGGGGAGCCCGGCCAGGCCCTGCGCCTGGCCGACGGCCTGGTTGCGCCGGACCCCTTGACCGGCGCCTATATCCAGTTCCGCCGGGCCGGCATCCTCCTGCGCGCCAATCGTCTGGCCGAGGCGGAAGAGGCGGCGCGCAGCGCCGTCGCGACAGCACCGGACCGTCCCAGCAACCACCGGCAGCTCGCCCGCGTCCTGGCCGCCCGCGGCCTGCCGGATCAGGCGACGGAGGTGGAGGCCCAGGCCGCCGGACTGGTCGAGCCGTTCAATCCGGTCCGCTGGCTGCCGCCGGCCTGACGCCGGCCCGACCGGGATTTCGGCCGGCGCATACCCTTCCACGGACATGGTTCGCCCCGCACTCTTGATAGGGATCTGGTGATGCGTCCCGTTCTTCACCGTGACTTCATGCCCCTGGTCATCGGCGCGCCGCGCAGCGGCTTTTCCCTGTGCATCAGCGTCCTGAACAACCTCTGTCCGCTTTTCCCCGATTTCCCCAGCAAGGGCGGCGTCCGCCAGGGGATGCTGGGCAAATTCATCCAGGCGCTCGACCGCTACATCGCCGACGAGATCGTTACGGTCTTCGAAGGGGAGGGGAGGGGCGAGGATCTCGTCTACAACGACAATTTCAGGATATTGACGGGCGGGCCGAAATGGCTCGATCCCTCCCAGCCCGACACGGCGGTGATCCGCAAATACATCGGCGCCCGCGGATGCGGGGATTTCACCCTGCTCGTCCGCCATCCCCGCGCCGTGCTGGACAACGATGCGGTCGTCCATTCCCATGAGAAGCCGTCGCGATGGGCCGGGGATCCGGCCTGCGATCCCTATGTCCGCTATGCGACCGTCCGCAATCCGATCGCCATCCTGAATTCCTCGTGCCATTCGCTGAACGCCCTGGCCAGCGAGTACATCCAGAAATTCTGCGGCGACGCGTTCGACCAGAACCAGGCACGCCTGGACCTGGCGGAAAACAAGCTGTCGAACATGGTCTTCTTCGAGGGGCTGGTCGATTTCCTGATCGGGTATTTCCAGGACTTCCACCCGGTCCGCGACCGGTACCACGTGATGAAGTGGGAGGATCTGATCCAGACCCCCGTCGAGACGATCCAGGCGCTCGGGCGCGCCGGCTATCTGGAGGTCAGCGAACCCACGGCCCGGCGCATCTGGGCGGGCCTGTCACGCGTCAACCTGACCGGTGCCCACAAGCACAATTTCCGGCCATGGAGCGGCCGGATCGACGACTGGCGGGACTATCTGACGCCCCACCACATGGCGATGATGAAGGAGAAGGGGATCTTCGAGCTGGTCGCCGAACTGGGCTTCGATCCGCCGGGGGAAATCCGTCCGCAGGACTACACGCCCTTCCAGCAGCGAGTCGCGGCGGCGATCGATGCCGGGCAGCCGGTCGACCGGACCCAGGACCGCGACCTGTTCGGCTTCGCGTTCAACAAAAGCAACCTCCGCTCCGAAGCCTTCGGTTTCCGCAGCGGCGAATGGCGGCGCCACACGCGGGTCGAGCGCAGCTGCTTCACCGATCCGGCCCTGGAAGCGCGGGTCTGGGATCGCGCGGAAGCGGCGGCGGACCGGGTGAACGCCCTGCTGGAGGAGGTGCTCGCCCATCCGTTCCATCATCGCGCGGAAGCCGAAGCGGTGGTCGCGGACATCGAACGCCGTCATGGAGCGGGCGACGACGCCTTTGCCTTGCGGGTGCGCGAAGGCGTGCGCACCGGGCGCCGCCTGATCGACTGGTTCTGGCGCCCCGCCGTCATCGACGCGCCGTGACCATTCCGCTGGATGACCGGGGCCAGGAAAGGGCCGTTTCCATGGACGAGATGCGCAACCTCCGTTTCGTTGAAAAGACGCCGGCGGCCCTGGCCGCGGCCATCGGCCATGAGGCGGCGATCCTGGACAGCCGGTCCGTCACGCTCGTCGGCCGGAGCAGCCAGGCCGACGACATCCGGGCGCTTCTGGAAAGGAGCGGCCTCGCCGTCGCCGGACCGGGTACCGAACCGGGCAGGGAGACCCCGCGGGGCCCGGTCCTGGCCCTGGGCGACGACGGTCCCGCGGTGGCCGCCGCCCTGATGGACTTGCTGGATTGCCGCTCGGTCCGTGCCGTTGCGCCGATCACCGACCGCTATTGGCGCAACAAGGCGCTGTTCATCGTCACCATCCCCAAATCCGGCTCGCATCTGCTGATGCGGCTGATCGAAATGCTGGGCTACGCGGAAGGCGGCGAATGCCCGCGCCTTCCCCAGGCCCACCGGTTCGTCGGCCGCTGGTTCTACCTGGAATATTCCAACGCCCACACCACGGCGCCCGACTTCTTCATCGACAGCGTCCGGCGCAGCCCGTTCGGAAACCGCGACCATCCGTTTCCGCGCAACCCGACCTTGTTCATGTATCGCGATCCCCGCGACATCCTGCTGTCGGAAGCGCGCTATTACCATGTCGAGGGCAAGACGGCCTTCGCCGGCTACCTGTCGCAGCTGGACCTGGAAGAGCGGCTGCTGCGTCTGGCCGACGACCCCTGGCTGCTCGGCAGCATCCGTGACCGGGTGGGCAAGTTCATCGCCTGGACGGACTTCCCCAACGTCATCCCCGTCTCGTTCGAGGAGCTGGTGGGACCGGACGGCGGCGGGGACCGGAACCGCCAGCAGGATCTGCTGTGGTCCCTGATGCTCAAGCTGCAGGTGGACGGGGATCCGGCCGCCCTGTCCCGCGGCCTGTTCGATCCGGACAGCCCGACCTTCATGAGCGGGCATCTGGGCGGGCACAAGCGCCTGTTCACCCCCGCGGTACAGGAACGCCTCGACCGGCTGCCCCAGGATTTCATGCAGGCGCTGGGCTATGGGGACGACACCGGCCCCTTCTCCCGGCGCTGCGAGGAGTTCCGCCGCCGCCCGCTGCAGCTGGCGACGATCCGGTTCCGGGACGAGCCGATCCTGGAGGGCAGCTTCCTCGAACACAACCTCGTCCGGTTCCGCAATCGCTTCCTCGGCATTTCCGTCGAGCTGGGTCCGGTCGACCTGACGGCGATGGACGATGCGGAGCTGGCCCGCTTTCCCAACGGCCACACCATCGACGAGCTGCAGCTGCAGATCATCAGGAGCCGCCTGGAGCAGGGCTGAAGATTCAATCTGACTTCGAGGCCGAATTCAAAGTCGAATCCAGGGCCGGCTGCGAGACCGGCTTCAGGGCGGCCACCGCCAGGGCGCGGACCCGATCGAGCCAATCGCCGCCGCCGAAGCGCCAGCGGCCGTCGCTGTCGGCCTGCAAGGCCAGACGGCGGCGGAGCCTGCCGTTGCACAGCAGCTGGTCCAGCGATTTGCGGAAACGGATGTGAAAACCGAGATCGGCCGGAAACCGGCAGGCACGGATGATCGCGGTGCTGTCTTCGGAAAAGCGGACATCGGAAGAGTGGATGTCGGAAAAGCAGGCCGGCGGGGGGCCGAAACGCGTCGGCCCGCGCCCCCGCACGACCAGGCCATTGCCCCCATGGCGCAGGAACTCGCCGACGCCATAGCCGTCGGCGCCGAGCACCACGTTGCCGGCCCGCAACGCCTGGATCAGGCTGAGGGCATGGAGCGTGACCGACGGCAGCATCTGGATATCGGTCCGTTCCAGCAGCGCCCGCATCGCCCGGTCGCTGAGCCGCCCGTCTAGCCAGCTGATCCGCGGATGAGCCCGCAGCCGGCGCAGCAGGAAGGGCGGCAAGGTCGCCGGCACGGGCAGGCGGAAGGTGACCTGGACATCGCGATGCCGGGCATCGCGACGGCCCAGCAGGTGGAGCACGGCATGGACCACGTCCAGCCCGCCGCGCCCGTGGAAGAGGAGCGGCGTCTCGGTGAAGCTTGCCGCAAACAGCAGGTTCAGCGGACGGCGCCCCGCCCGGAAACGGCGGCGGGGCCGCCCCGGCAAGCGCAACGGGACATGGTGGATTTTTGCCGCCAGATCGGCACCAGTCAATTCGACCAGCCGCCGCACGCTTTCCCGGACATGGGAAACGACCAGCCTGCAGGCCGGGTCGCGCAGCAGGCCGCGCAGCAGCGCCAGTTCGGGGCCGTCCTCCCGCACTTCGATCCTCGGCCAGTATTTGCTCAGCATGAACAGGGTGTTGACCTGTTCGAAATGGAAGACCCAGGGTATGTCGCCGCAGGTGAGCGGTGCCGTGTGATGGAACTCCGCATCATGGTCCCGCGTGCCGGCATCAAGGGCAGCATCGAGCGCCGCCCGCTGCGCCAGGGCCTGGGCCAGGTCCCAGAAGCCGAGCCCCGTGACCGCCGCCAGCCGGGGCAGCAGATCCGCGTAACGGCGCCGCAACGTTTCCAGGGGCGGGGCCTCCGGAGATGGTGTCGGGGGCAGGGCAGGCACGGCGTGGTAGGAATCGTCGGAACGCAGCAGCGGCAACAGCAGCGGATGCGGGCCGTTCATCGGGCGATAGGCAGGCAGCAGCCAGGCGAAGCGCAGCCGCAGCGGTTCTTCGCTGCTGTACGGGGACGGTGATGTCGGGGGCGGCCCGTTCGGAAGCGGTTCCGACGCCAGGCCGGCCAACGCCATCATCGCGCGCAGGCGGACGTCGCCGCCCCCGCGCTGCTCCACCATCGCGCCGACGCGCAGCACCAGTGCTGCGTCCCGTTGCGTGAACCCGATCTGCACCAGCCGGTACCAGTCGTCGGCCGTGGCCTCTGGTCCCTCGGCGAGCCGCTCGGCCAGCTCCCGGGCTTCGACCAGGCGTCCGACCATGGCCAGGGACCAGCGGCGCAGGCGCAGCGGCTCGCGGGCCGTAGCCGTTTCCGTGCGCCACAGGATGCCCTCCCAATCCTGCAGCCCGGCGAGCAGCTGCAGCCATGCCGTCCCGGTCCGGTCCATCACGCCGCTTCCCCGTCCATGCTCCGGGGAAAGGCCCGGCCAAAGGTCCGGATGGGGCGGGCGGGCCAAATATTGCGATGCTTGTTTTCGATATCCACGTCCTGATCGATCATGGCATCCTGTACTCCGATCCGCACCGCTCTATAGCCCGCCCTGCAATGAACGGGCAATCCGAATGGCGAGGATTTCCAGGTCTGGTGGATAGCCGATGGCAATTCGTATTCTTTTCTTCAATCCCGAACAGTATGTCCATTTCGAGCAGGAGCCCAGCAACGTCCAGTGCCGCCTTCCGATCCTCCATTGCGGATTGGAGTTCGAGGCGACCGATCATGTCTACCAGCGTGCGTTGCGGGCCGAAGGCCGCGCGGCGATGGAACGGGAGGCCCTGGCCGCGGTCGAGGCGGCGAAACCCGACCTGATCGTCTACTCGGCCACCTGGGAACATGAAAATCTCAGCCCCTGGACGCTCGCGGCCATCCGGCGCCGCGGCATCCCCATCGTGTCGGTGCTGTGGGACAGCTGGATCGAACCGACCCTCGGCGAGGTGGAGCTGTTCGAGCAATCGGACGTGTTCGTCGTCTGCGACAGCCTGCACACCTACCTGCGCTGCCGCCAGCTCGCCCAGTGGGAAGGCCGCGGCCGTCAGGTCGCCTTCCAGGGCGGCCATGTCTTCACCGACCTCGTCCGGCCCCAGCCGGCCGTGGAAAAGGACGTCGACGTCCTGGTGCTGGGCAGCAACGAAGGGGTCAGGGCCGATCTGGTGGCCCAGCTTGCCGACAGGCTGCCGCCGCTGGGCGTCCGTTTCGCCAAGATGGGCGGCCTGGTCGATTCAACGCGCGATCCAAGCGGCGGCACCTTCGCCCTGTCCGACAAATGGGTCGACTGGCCGTCCTATGTGCAGGCGATCAACCGGGCGCATATCTGCATCAATGGGGCGACCGACCCCGGCCGCCTGCAGATCAAGGGCAAGATCTTCGATTACATGGCCTGCGGCAGCCTCTGCCTGAGCCAGACCAACGTGGAGACCGAACGTTTCCTGCCCGCCGGCACGCTGGCGACCTTCGACGACGCCGAAAGCTGCATCGAGCGGATCCGGTCCCTGATGGCCGATCCCGAACGGCGCGAAGCCATCGCGGCCGCGGGCCATCGCTGGCTGGCCGAGACCTTCGACTACCGCCGCTTCTGGCGCTCGGTGCTGCTTGCCGCCCTCGGCCAGGGCACGGTGGAGCCGCCGCCCCTTCCCGACGGAACGGCGCTTCCCGGTATCGGCGACACCGCGACGCAGCTGCTGCGGCGCTGGGCCGGCCTGGCCTCCGTCGCCGCCAGGACGGGCTTCGCCCTGCGGACCTGCCGGCGGGAACCGCTGGCCTGGCGCGGCCGGCACCGCGGCTGGTATCTGCTCGAAACCGAGCGGTGGGGGCATATCGCCGTGGCACAGATGCCGGTCGACCTGCTGGTCTCGGCGGAAGGCCCGGTTCTGGTCGGACGCGACGGCCTCCTGCAACCGCTTCCCAAACCGGAGGCGGAAACGGGCAGCAGCATCCATCGCGCCGGAAGCCTGGAGGCGTTGAAGGCGCTTCTCGACCGTCAGGGATGAGCGCCATCGCGCTTTCGGCCGCGCTGCCACTTTTGGCGTGGTGTGGCCAAAAGCGCAGTGTTAAGATTCTCAGCAATTTGTCACTCGGCAAATTTTTCCACCCGGCAAAATTTGCCCCCGGCAAGAAACCGTGAGGCCACCATGAAAACGAATGTTGCGGTTTTCGTCGAGGATGAATCATCCACTCAATCGGCGAAGGTATTGGCAACGCGTATCGTGTTTTCGCCTTTCCGTTGTCTTGCTCTGGATGGGGGGGAGAGCGATCGCGTTTTCCTCAAGGCGATCACCGATCACCTCTCGGATCTGAAGGCGCGCGGCCGATCGATCGCCGTGACCGGAGAGGCCGATTTCCTGGAGGCGATGCTTCAGGTTTCCCCCGGGCTGGCCGATATCGTCGACTGGGTGATCGCCGAAACGCCCGCGGCCCTTCCCACAGCCCTGCAGTCCAGGCCTTCCTGCGACATCGCCAGCCTTCCCGCGGTGGACGTGGTGTTCATCGCCTGTCTTCAGGCCTTCCCGCGGATGCGGATGCGCCGGCTCCTGCCCGCCGGCGTCACGGTCGTCGACCCGACCATCCTGGCGGATCTGGTGCCCGACCGGATACCGCCGCATTGCTGGTCGCGGCTGGACTACAACATCTACCCGATCGGCATCCCCGACATCGTCCTGGACAGCGGCCTGGACATGGTCCTGATGGATTGTCCTTCACGGAACCTCGCCATGCTGCCGAACGGGCTCGGCTATGTGCACAATGTCCTGAAGCGGGCCGCCATCAGCTTCCAGACCTTCGATCTGGATATCGTCGCCTACCACCGCTACCACATTCACCGTCTGTACGATTGCGGCGGGGAAATCCGGCTGCCGAGCGGACGGGTCATGCCGGTCGATCCCTGGCAGGCGGAACATTACGACCTCTGGGCCTTTCCCGAAGTCGTCGACTGGTTCATGCCGATCATCAAGGAAGCGGCGCAGGCGATCATACGAGCCCGGCCGAAAATGCTGGGCTTCTCCATCCAGCAGTGCAACGAGCATTTCACCCGACGGCTGATCAATTACATCCGCGAGGCGTGCCCGGACATCATCATCATCGTCGGGGGGTTCAGCTGCTACAATGCGGGAATCGGGCGCCGCTCGTTCCCGGACTGCGACTATATGTGCATCGGAGAAGCCGACCAGTCGGTCGGGCCGCTGGTGGAGGCCCTGGCGCGGGGGGAACAGGTCCGCAACTTCCCCGGCGTGCTGTCCCGTTTCGACGATCCGGGCACGCCCTACATCCCCGCTCCCATGCCGCACAACCTCGATGTCCTGCCCTATCCCCGGTACGAGTGGTTCGGCCTGGACATCTACCAGAACTACAACGGCTACCGCCTGGTGCCGGTGATCGCCAGCCGGGGCTGCCGCTGGTCCCGCTGCACCTTCTGCGCCGAGCGTTTCTATTGGCGCATCCGCACCGCCGCCAACTTCGTGGACGAGCTGGAGTGGCTGAACGACCAGGGTTGCAACCTGTTCATGTTCAACGAAAGCGACCTGAACGGGCAGCCGGATCGGGTCCTTGAAATCTGCGACGAGATCATCCGGCGCAAGCTGCGGGTCCGGCTGACCGGACAATTGCGCGTCAACAAGCTGTGCGGCCGCGACTTCTACGCGAAGCTGCGGGAGGCCGGCTTCGTCTCCCTCAGGTTCGGCGTCGATGCCTTCGCCGCGAACACGCTGCGGTTGCAGAAGAAGGGCTATACGAAGGCGATGGTCAGCGAGACGCTCCGCGCCTGTGCCGAGGTCGGCATCTACACCGAGGTCAATTGGGTGATCGGCGTTCCCGGCGAAACCGATGCGGATGTCGACGAGGGCATCGATTTCATCCTGGAGAACCGCGACTTCATCGGGCGCCTCGCCAATATCAACCCGCTGATCCTGTGCAACGGCAGCGTCTACTGGATCGACCCCGACAGCCACAACATCCATTTCCGGGCCCCGCGGGAGGAACTCTATGAGCTCCACCCCCGCGCCATTCCCGCCCATCTCTGGTACAGCACGGAACCCTACATCGACGCGAACGTGCGCAAGCAGCGTTTCGAGCACACGGCGCTGCGGCTGCACGCGGCGGGTTTCCCGATCGGCGCCTGGGCGGAGCGGGTCATCAGCGACGTCAAGAACAACGCGGACATCTCCCGTGCCGGCCTGAAGGTGGCGGAGGCCGACCGTAACAATGTGACGTTGAAGCGGCCGAACCCGGTGCTGCGGGCCGAACGGGATACCCACCGGATCTACGAGTATGCGAGCTTCTACTACGCCGTTCCGCGGCAGATCACCGACTTGTCGTTCCTGCGTGCCCAGGAACTGCCCCCCGGGGTGCTGAAGGAATACAATCTGGAGGCGCTGAACCGCACGCTGGACGAGGCCCAGGGGTGGGCCGACCTGCGGGGCGGGCACGACCCGCGGTGGCCGCAACGGCGCGCCGCCGAACCGGTGATGAAGGCCGACGCCTCGATGGGAGACACCGCCACCGCTCCCGACTTCGATCCCGGCCTCGCGCCCGGCCGCGTCATCGTCCAGCACGGCGGCCATCACTTCGTGTTGCCGTCCGAGGACGCCCCCAGGCCCGAGCAGCGCATCCGCAACGTCTTTTCGACGGATGCGGAGATCCAGTTCGTCCAGAAGCTGGGCGACCGCAAGATCCTCAAGCACGAGGGCGGCTATCTGGCGGCCCCCCTCGACCTTCCCTGGATCGTCGTCGACATGGTGGACCGGGCGGACGATCATGGCCTCCTCCGGTCGAACGATATGGCCAGCTTGCGCGAAACCATCCTGGCCAGGATCGGAAAGGAGGAACGGCGCGCCGAGCCGTTCTATAGCCGCGGCAGCGGCCCCCACGAGACAAACGATCGCCATCCCCGCGAGTTGGGCCGGCTGGAAGGCTACCGCCTGGTCAGCTACGAAGGATGGATCTACGGGTTGCCGGCGAACCTGCAGGAGGTTGACCTGGAAACCGTCGACGTGATCGAAATGCCCGGCGTCATCCGGGACGTCTCGCGCGGCGTCGTCGAGGAGGAAATCCTGCAACGCTGTGCCCTGCCGATCGCGAGCGACTGACCATGCACACCGCAGTCCTCGAGTTTGCCGACCCGGCCGCCTGGCCGTCCCACCGGTTCGGCCTGTCTGCGGAGCGTTGGGCGAGCCTGGCCGGCCAGGTCTTCCTGATCACGGGAGGAGGAACCGGGTTCGGCCAGGCCCTGGCGATCGCCTTGGCCGCAACCGGCGCTAGCGTCGTCGTCACAGGACGTCGCCTGGCGAAGCTGGAGGAAACCGTAGCGCTTGCGTCCAGGTTCGGTGTCGACCCGCAAGGACTCGTGCCGGTCCCGGCGGACCTGTGCGCGCGAAGCGAAATCAATGCCTTGATGGAGCGGATCGACGAACGATTCGGCACCTTGCACGGGGTGGTCAACAACGCCGCCTTGCCGACGCCGGCAAGCGGCAAGACCCCGCTGTCCACGCTGGATGCGGCGGGGTGGAACCGGCACATGGCAACCAACCTGACCGCTCCCTGGCAACTCCTGCAGGCCGCCCTTCCCCTGCTGCAACGGGCAGGGCGGTTCCGCGCCCTCTTCGTCACCTCGGAAGCGGGATGGGCGGACACGCCCGGCCATGGCCCCTACAACGTGGGCAAAGCGGCGCTGAACACGTTGGCCCGCTCCTTCGCAGCCGAACTGGCGGCGGCGTTTCCCACCCTGGACACCCAGGTCAATACGCTGATACCGGGCGAGGCCCTGACCGAAATGAACCGAGGCTCGACCAACAGCCCCTTCACCATGGCCAGCATGGCCCTGGCCCTGCTGTCGCATCCGCCGGGTGGCCCCAACGGGGCCTTCTTCCATCGGGACGGACGGCATTTCGGATTCGCCTACGCAAAACCCTACCCCCATTCGCTTCTTTAACGCGGCAGACGCAACCATGAAGCCAACGATCGACTATTTTGCCACGCACGCTTGGCGTTACCATGCCGACTGGACAAAAGTGGCGGAAATGCTCGAGCGGGACGACGCGGCCTGGTGGCGGAATTTCAGCGTGCCCTGGTACGATCCGGCTTTCGATCCCAATACGGATCTCGGGCGGACGCATCTTCACGATTGGCTGGAATCACAGATCCGCCCTGTCCATGCCGTATTCTACCTCGCAAGCGTCCACAATATCGTGAGCGCCCGCAAGTGGCTGGCCCTGGAAGTCAAGATCGCGCGCGCCTTGGGAAAGCCCGTGTTCTGCCTGCCCGACTCCGAAGGACGCGAGACGGATCCTGAAGTCCGCGCCACGGTGGACCAGACGCTGCCTTGGAATGCCGAAAAGCTGAGGTCCGCCGTTCTCGGGCTTGCCGCGGCCTGAACCGGCGGCTGCGGCGCCTGGCCTGAAGCCGGCGTGGGGCGTGCCGATAACGGCGACGTCGATCAAGCATGCCCGAGCCCAGACGTCCGAGGGTCCACCTCACATCACGGTCCGGTTCACGGGATGCAAGGCAGGGCTCCAAATCCGGGTTAACGGCAATACCGTTCACTTTGGGCCGTTCGGCTGTTGATACGGCAAGGTTTCGCTTGCGAAGGAAACGGTGATGTCCGCCATCCATCGCGCCTGCCGGACGGTAGCCGGATCAGCGATCCTGTGACTTTGGGTGTCCTGACGAGCACGGTTCCGGCCGCGTTGATCGACACGGTGCTGACGGCGACCTCTGGAATGCCGGGCGCCTGGTATCGCGGTCGTCGGCTGGCAGCGATCGACGGCACCACGGTCGATCTGGCCGACACGCCGGAGTTGGAGACCCGCTTTGGCCGTCGCCCGGCCTCGCGCGGCACCAGCGCCTTTCCCCAGTTGCGCTTGCTGATCCTGGCCGAAACCGGGACGCACGCCATCCTGGCCGCTGCCTTTGACCGCTACACCGTGTCGGAGCACCGCTTGGCCCCAGCGTTGTTCGGGCACCTGCGTGTGGGGATGCTGTGCTTGGCCGACCGGGGCTTTCTCGGCTTTGCCCTGTGGCGGATGGCGGCGGCCACCGGCGCCGACCTGCTCTGGCGGGCGCGCACCAAACAGCAGCGTCTGCCCTGTCACCAGCGCTTGGTCGCGCGCCGGGCGGCCTTCTCGTCATCACCACCGTCAGCGCCGCTTCGATCCTGTCGGAAAACTTGCGCCGCCAGATCCGCACCAGCATCGTGGCGCCGACAGCCGAACCTGCTGCGCAGATCGCGGCACTGCTGCCGATCCTGGGTCCGCGTCTGGCGACGCTGAAAGGCATGAGCCGCTCGCACGCGGACTGGCTGATGGACAACATCGTGCAACCGGTCCGTCATGCCGGGCTCCTGCCCATCCCGCAGGCCGTCGCCACGCTCGCCGACGATTTTCGACGCCTACGGCGCCTCGCCGGCTTGTCCGCCTGCTGCGAACGCCGCGTGGCGGCCCTGATCGACTATCGCCAGACCCCGGCCGAACATGACGGGAAGACCGGCCGCGCCATCGAAGCCGAAGGCCGCATCGCCCCGGGCACGGCAGCCGTTCCCGTCCTGCAGCGGTTGGTCGGCCTGCTGAAGCCGCTGCTCCCGGAAACCGCCGCCGCGCTGGACGAGGCCGCCGGCTATTTCGCCGGTCAGATCCCCCTGTCGGCGCTGCGGTTGTTCCCACCGCTCTGGGCGCGCGGGCAGCCGTATCTCAGCTTGATCCGCCGCCACCCGTGGCCGCAAGCCTGACGGTTCCCACAGCAGGGATGGAGACCGCCCTCACACCGCCAGCACCGGATAGCCCTCCGGCAGGTCGACCACCCGGGGTGCAGGGATCGGCCCGAGGTCGGCGACCAGCGCCCCCCAGGACCACCCCACCCCGAAGCCGGCCATCAGCGTCTTGCGGGCTCCGGTCGCCACGCTGTCGCCCAGGCGGCTGCAGATCGCCAGCGGGATCGAGGCGGAGCTGGTGTTGCCGAAGCCCTGCATGTCGATCACGAACTTCTCGGCCGGCGCCTTCACCCTTTTCCGCAGATGCTCCAGCATGAAGGCGTTGGCCTGGTGCAGCACGAACCAGTCGATGCCGTCGACATCGGTCCCGGCATGCTCCAGCGTCTCGCGCAGCAGCGGCGGCACGGCGCGCAGCGTGAAGGCGAAGACCTCCGCCCCGTTCAGGGTCAGGCGCGAATCGCGCTCCAACTGAGCCGCAGCTTCGACGTCGGCGACACGGCCGCCGGACGCCACCGGCGGGATCAGGCAATGGCGCTTGCCGCCGGCCTTCACGAGGATGTGCGGGGCGCCGGCGCCGTCGGTGCCGATCACCACCGGCATGGGGGGCGCGCCCGGGTCGACCTCCAGCGCGGTGGCGGAGCCGGCGTCGCCGAACAGCGGCAGGGTGGCGCGGTCCTCCGGATGCAAATGACGCGTCGCGTTGTCGCCGCACAGCACCAGGGCGCGACGCGCGGTCGAGCCGCCCAGCAGCCGGGAGGCGATCCACAGCCCATAGACGTAGCCGGAACAGCCCAGCGGCACGTCGAAAGCCGCCGCACTGGTCGGCAGGCCGAGCCGCTTCTGCATGATGCAGGCGGTCGCCGGCAGCACATAGTCGGCATCCTGCGAGACGAAGATCAGCACCTCGACGCTCGCCGGGTCCCAGTCGAGCTGGGCCAGCAGCCCCTCCGCCGCCGCGACGCACAGGTCGGACGCGCAATAGGGCGGGGCCAGGACGCGCCGTTCCTGCACGCCGATGGTGGCGGCCAGCTTCTTCGCCTCCTCCACCGTGAAGATGCCGGGATCCGCGACGAAGGAATGGCGTTGCGGCGGCACCACCGCGCGCAGACCGGCGATCCGGACACCGTCGATGATCGCTTTCATGATTTCATGCCCTTACGTCCTGACCCTTCACGGAGGAAGCCGGCCGCCGGAAGCAGCCACCGAAACCAGCCTAAGGCAAAAGGCCCTAACGACCGGCAAATTTCGCATCCTCCCGATCGTGGCGTCGCTACCGCGGCGGGGAAATGCTCTGCTATGGTCGCTTCTCGCCTCACGACACCGGATTCGGGCACCGCCATGACCGCCGCCTACAACCCCATGGACCTGTCGGGCCGCCTGATCCTGGTGACCGGCGCCTCGGCCGGGATCGGCCGGGCGACGGCCGTAGTGCTGGCGAAGCTGGGGGCACGGCTGATCCTGAACGGCCGCGACGCCGAACGCCTGAACGAGACCGCCGCCCGCCTGACGGAATTGGGGGAAGAGCCGGGAGGTGGACAAGAACATGCGGTCGCCCCCTTCGACCTGTCGGATCTGGAGGCGGTGCCCGGCTGGGTGAAACAGCAGGCCGCCACGCTGGGGCCGCTGCATGGCATCGCCCATTGCGCCGGCATCCAGACCCTGCGGCCGATCCGCATCTTTTCCGCCGCCTTCTTCGACGACGTGATGCGCAGCAACCTGGGCAGCGCGTTGGCGCTCGCCCGCGGGCTGCGGCAAAAGGGCTGCCACGCCGACAAGGCGGCGATGGCGCTGATCTCCTCCACCGCCGCCACGGCGGCCTCGCCCGGCAACGTCGTCTACGCCGCCAGCAAGGGCGGCATCATCGCCGCCACCAAGGGGCTGGCCGTGGAACTGCTGGGCGACGGCATCCGCGTCAACTGCGTCGTCCCCTCCATCGTCGAGACCGAGTTGATCGAGCGCGGCAAGCAGAGGCTGACGGCCGAGCAGTACGAGCATCTGCGAACCCTGCAGCCGCTCGGCTTCGGCCATCCCGACGACATCGCGCACATGATCGCCTACCTGCTCGCCGACACCAGCCGCTGGATGACCGGGTCGATCGTCACCGTGGACGGGGGGCGCACCGCCTGAACGCCGAACCAGACGTCATGACCGGAGCCATGACCGAGCCCGAACCCGACCGTCGCTGGTTCTACCTCTGCCCCGACGACGCCCTCGCCGCGCCGAACGCCTTCGTGACCACGCGCATCGGCGTGGTGCCGTTGGTGGTGCAGAATCTCAAGGGGCAGGTGGTCGCCTTCCGCAACGTCTGCACCCACCGCTTCGCGATCATCCAGGGGGCCGCGGCAGGCTGCGGCCCGTTGCGCTGCCCCTACCATGGCTGGACCTTCGACGCCGACGGCGTGCCGGTGGGGTTGCCCTTCAACCCGACCGACTTCCAGTTGGACGCAACAGGGCGGCGCCGGCTGGCGCTGAGCCCGGCTTCGCTGGCACGTTGCGGCCGGCTGGTCTTCGTCCGCGTGGCACTCGACGGACCGAGCCTGGAGCACCAGCTCGGGGCCGAAACCTGCGCCCGGCTGTCCGCCCTGTCGGCCGCTTTCCGCCCCCCTGGTGCGGACGAAGACCCGGGCGACGGTGAAGGGGGTGACGGGTGGGAGCGGTTCGAGGCCGCCAACCTGCGCGTCGCCCTGCGGCCCGGCCGCGCCCTGCGGCTGGAGGCCCTGCCGCCGCCCGGCGCCGCCGTGCGCGTCGCCCGGATCGACCGCTTCCTGCCCGTCGGCGCCCCGGCGGTCACGGAGCGGCCGGCATGACCGCGACCATCCCCGAAGCCGGCGGCTTCCTGCCGCACCACCATTTCTGGAGCGCGGACAGTTTCGCCCTGGAGCGCGAGCGCATCTTCCGCCGCTGCTGGCTCTACATGGGCGTGTTCGACGGGGCGGACGAACTGTCCGCCACGATGGCCGGGCTGCGCTTCACCGTCCACCGGGACATCGGCAGCCCGGAGGGGGGCAGCCCGGAGGGAGGCGACCCGACAGGGGCGGGCCGGCCGGCCGGCAACCTGTCGGGCTTCTGCCACGACGACACCGGCGCCCGACCTCTGGACGTCGACCGCTGCGGCGCCCTGGTCTTCGCCCGCGTGGCACAAGCGGGCGGACCGACCCTGGCCGAGCATCTGGCACCCTATGGCGGGCAGCTCGCCGCCATGTCGACCAATTGCGTTCATCCCGAGCCGCCGGCCGCCGTTCCCTTCCAGGCCAACTGGAAGGGAATGGTCGAGAACACGCTGGACGATTTCCATGGCTCCACCGTCCATCCCCAAACGATCCATCCCACGGTGCATCCGGACTGGCAGACCCATCTGGCGACCGGCCGGCACGGCGCCAACAGCGATTCGTCCTGGCGCCTGGCCGACGGCGCCATCGGCTGGTGGATGAAGCTGGACGCCAGGCTGACGCTGGCCAGATTTGCCGGGGAGGCGTGCTACCGCCACCTTTTCATCTTCCCGAACTTCTATCTGGCGAGCTTCTACGGCGCGGTGGTCATCCCACACCGGGTCGATCCGGTGGCGCCCGACGCGGCGGTGCTGCGATGGCAATTATTCCTGCCGACCACGCGGCTGGAAACGGCGCGCGCGCGGGCCTTCCACCGGTCTACCGCCGCCTATCTGGCGGCTTCGGCCACCGCCGTGATCGAAGAGGACCGCCCGATCTGCGAGGCGGTGCAGCAGGGCCGGCCAGGGGCGCTCGGCAACGGCGCCTACGGCCGGCGCGAGCGCCGTCTCCTCGACTTCCATGCGGCGGTCGCCGCCCATCTGGCGAAAGGGGACCCGTGAGCGGCCTCACCTTCATCGTCCCGACGGAGGAGCATGCCCGGCTTCTCCTCGACTGGCGCACCCGGCCGGACATCGCCGGCCAGATGCTGTCCGACGTGCCCTACGACGTGGAGCGGCAGAAGGCGTGGCTGCGCCGTTGCGCGACGCGCGACGACTACCTCCACCGCATCCTGTGCGTGGACGGGGTGCCGGCGGGCCACGTCTCGATCACCGTCACCGAACCGGCCTGGAAGATCGCCACCATCGGCGTGCTGATGGGCGAGCGGGCCGGGCGGACGGGGGCGGCGCCCCTGAATTTCGCCTACATGCTGAACCATGTCTTCTTCGCCATGGGCCTGCGCAAGGTGGTCAACCACATCCTGGGCACCAACAGCCCGCGCTTGCTGAAGGGCCAGCCGATGATCGGCTACCGTCCGGTCGGCGTGCTGGCCCGGCAGGTGGTGAAGGACGGACGGGAGATCGACCTGCACGTCTTCGAAATGCTGGCCGAGGATTGGTGCAGGGTGCGCGGGCGCTTCGGGATCCTCGAAGACATGGATGGCCGGCGGTGGACGTGAGCGGGACCGCCCGGGGGAGGCGGGTCAGGCCATCCCCACCGCGTCCCGCCAGACCGCGTGGAAATGCTGGATGCGTTCCTCGTTGAGACCGAGCAGGGCCGGGATTTCGGCCTGACGCACGCCACGGAAGGCCCGTTCCGACACCTCCTGGTCCTCGCGCAGCAGGGCGACGTTCAGGTCGGTGGCGGCGCCTTCGACCATCCGGCGCGCCGCCGCACCGCCCTTGGCGTCCTCCGCCAAACCGGCGGGGTCGGCCAGAAGCAGCCGCAGGCGCAGCGCGCAATGGGCAGGATCGATCGGGTCGTAGGTCTGCACGCTCATCACCGTGCCGCGGGTGAAGCCGATCTCCAGGTTGGGAAAGACGTGCAGGTGGTCGTAGTCGCGCAGCCGGTCGCTCGGGCGGAAATCCAGCCGCCCGGCCACCCCGTCCCACCAGCGGGCGCTCCGGTCGGACAAGGTGGTGACACCGCGCGAATGGGGGCCGCCATAGTCGCAGCGCCAGTCGCCCTTGACCAGCTTGCGGAAGGTGGCCGGATGGACGAGGTCGGCGTGGTAGACCTCCAGCACGCTCTCCACCCCCATCTTCCAGTTGGCGTCCCAGACCGTCTCCCGCTCGTCGAAGGAGCGGACGAAGACGTCGGAGGCATGGCGCAGCAGCCCGGCGTAGGGGCCCAGCCATTCCTCCAGCGGCGGCCCTTCCGCCGCCACCCGCAGGAAGACGAACCGCCCGCAGGTCGCCACCGCCGCCGGGGTCAGGGCGCGGGCGCAACGGCCGGCCCTGTCCAGCCCGAAATAGGCCTCGTTCCCGGGAATGCCGTAGGGCACGCCGTCGCGGTCGTAGGTCCAGCCATGGTAGGCGCAGCGCAGCATCCCGTTGCCGCGCGGCTCGCGCCGGAGGATGGCGAACCGGTGGGAGCAGACGTTGCGGAAGGCCCGCAACTCCCCGTCGAAATTCTGTACCACCAGGTCGCGGCCGCCGATCCGGCGGGTCAGGTAGTCGTTGGGCCGGGCAAGCTCGTCGGTGAAGCCGGCGAAGATCCAGCAGCGGCGGAAGAGGCGCTCCTCCTCCGCCAGGAACAGCGCCGGATCATGATAGGCGGCCGGAGGGATGCCGGGGACGGCCTTGCGGGGAGCGAAATCCGGCGCGCGGGGAGGCGTGTGCATGGCGGGCAGGGTAGCGGCGGGGCGACGGGCGGTCCAGGGCGGAGACCGCCTCATCCCGGCCTGAACACGCTCGCCTCGATGCCGCGCAGGCCGGTGGGGTCGGCGATGTAGTAGGCGACCATCGCCCGCCCGTCCGGCAGGACCGTCGCCCAGGGATAGCCGAGGTCGGGGGCCGGCCCGTCGTCGCGCAGGACGATCTCCGGCGCGTCGTCGATGTCCTGCGTCCGCGGATCGTAGACGCGCGCCCGGATGCCGTAGGGCTTGTGGCGGTAGCCCCGGCAGACGAGCAGCCGGCCGTCCGGCAGCGGGCAGGCGTCATAGGGGTGGCCGACCACGGCGTGCCGCCGCCACGGCTCCCAACCATGCCCCAGGTCGCGGGAGCGCGAGGTCGCCAGCCCGTCGTCCAGCCCGGTGGTGCGGTGGAAGGCGATCAGGCTGCCGTCGTCCGTCAGGTGCAGGGCCGTTTCGCAGAAGCCGGCCTTGCCCTCGGCGTCGAAAGCGATGACGGCGCGGTGTTCCCAGCTTTCGCCGCGGTCGGTCGAGGCGAAGAGATGGCTGGCGTAGGTCCCGGTGCGCGGCTCATGGGTGTAGCCGGTCTGCAGCAGCGTGCCGTCGGGGGCCTCCACCGCCCGGCCGCGCACCGCGCCGCCGTGGAAGGGGCGCTGCCCGGGCAGGATGTCGGGATGGCCGGGCAGCGCGGGCAGGAAACGGTGCGGCGTCCAGCGCCGCCCGCCATCGTCGCTGTGGCGCGTGTAGCCGCCCCAGAACAGGTAGAGGTCGCCGGTCTTCAGCGGGCTGCCCGCCAGCCCCAGCCCGAGGTCGCGCAACGCCTGCCCCTCCGCCGCCGGCACCGGGTACCAGCAGAAGCCGGCCAGCAGGATGCGCCCGTCGCGCAGGACCAGCAGGCTGGCGTCCTGGTCGGCCGCCTGCGGGTCGGGCGGCAGACCCCACGGCTCCTCCCCCTGCAAGGTACCGCCGGGGCCGCCGCCGGGGCCGCCGTCGGGACCAAGGGTCAGCAGCACGGTCTGCGAGCGGGCATCGAGGTGATCGACCTGGTTGAAGCCGGCCTCGCTCTGCCGGTGGGCGTCGCCGCGCAGCCAGCGGTGGTCGCGGGCGCGCCGGAAGGCGGCCAGGACCGTTCCGTCCGCCCGCGTCGCCAGCGAGGGGAAGGATGCGTAGAAATGGGGATTCCGGTAGAGGACCCTATGCTCTATCATATTGTTTCCCCTAACTTTTAATCCTCTTGAGAGCACCGGTGGAATCGGGAATAGTTCCGATCCTGCCTTCCCTTCCGCCCGCGGGTACGATGCCGGCCTTCCCCTTTCCCGACATGGCCGGCCTCCTCGACAAGGCCCGGACGCGCATCGCCTCGCCGGCCCAGTATCTGCGCAAGGTCCGCGAGGACCGACGCTACGCCATCTACGACCTGCTGCCCATCGTCACCGACCCGCGCCTGCGCGACCGGCTGGCCGGCCTGATCGCCCTGCGGCGGCCGCGGACATCCGGCTTCGCCCCGTCGGCGACGGCGCGGGACTGGTGCCGGCGGCTGGAGACGGACGGCATCACCCCGCTGCTGCCGCCCATCGACGCCGGCGTCGCCGCCGACCTGCGGCGCCATTTCGAGGCGGAGCCCTGCCACGACCCCTATCGCCCGCATCTCGGCCGCTTCCACGCCGACGCGCCGCCCAGCCGCGAAATCAACATGGGCTATTACGCGGTCGAGCAGATCCTGCGGGCGCCCCATGTCCTCGCCCTGCTCAACGACCGGCGCGTGCTGGAGACGGCGGAACTGTATCTCGGCTGCAAGCCGCTGCTCGACAACATCGGCTGCTGGTGGTCCTTCGGCGACCGGGAGGTGGCCAAGGGCACGCAGCGCCTCCACCGCGACCTCGACAGCCTGCGCGGCTTCAAGGTCTTCTTCTACCTGACCGACGTCGACGAGGCGGGCGGCCCCCACGTCTTCGTCAAGGGCAGCCACCGCAGCCCCCGGCTCGGTACCGGCCGCGCCCTGCCCGACGCGGAGGTCGCCGCCGCCTTCGGCGCCGACCGCGCGGTGAGCGTGACCGGGCCGGCGGGAAGCTGGTTCCTGGTCGACACCTACGGCTTCCACAAGGGCGCCGTGCCCCGCGGCGGCCGGCGCCTGCTGCTGACCGCCCAGTACAACATCAACCGCACGCCGCACGCCCCCCGGCAGCCGGTGCTCGACCGCGCCACCGCCGGCTACGACCCCTTCGTGAACCAGATCTATTTGGCGAGGCTGCCCGCATGACCCGCCACCACCGCCACTGGACCGTGCTGCGCAGCCGCGCCCTGGTCGACGCCGCCCCGTTCCTGCGGGTGCGGGTGGAGACGGTGGAGCTGCCCGACGGCCGGCGGATCGACGACTACTACCAGCTCGACATGCCGTCCTTCGCCTGCATCTTCGCCGAGGACGCGGAGGGGCGGATCGTCGTCTACCGGCAATACCGGCACGGGCCGCGACGCGTCGGGCTGGTCTTCCCCGGCGGCCACCTGTCGCCGGGCGAGGAGCCGCTGGCCGCCGCCAAGCGCGAATTGCGGGAGGAGACCGGGCTGGAAGCGGCGTCCTGGACCGATCTCGGCGGCTATGCGGTCAACGCCAACCAGGGCGGGGCCTGGTCGCACATGTTCCACGCCACCGGCTGCCGCAAGGTCGCCGAGCCCCTGTCCGACGACCTGGAGGACACCGAGATCCTGCGGATGACCCGCGACGAGCTGCTGGCCGCCATCGGCCGCGGCGAGATGCATCTGCTGACCCAGATCGCCCTGGTCAGCATGGTCTGGCAGGCCGACATCGCCCGCGCCCTCGGCCGCAAGGTTGCAGAAGAGGCCGCACGGACCGAAGGGAAGACCCCATGATCCGCCCCACGGCAGCATCTCTGTTCCCGGCCCTGCTCCTGCCCGTCCTCCTCATCGCGCCGGCGGCGGCCGAGCCGATGAAGGGAAGCTACGAGCTGCGCTGCCAGGACCCCAGGACGCGGCAATGGAGCGTGTCCGGCCGTATCGTCGATCCCGAGATCGTCGAGCGCCCCGGCGGCGGACGCGAGGCGCGGGGCAGGGACGCCGACGGCCGGCCGGTCGTCCTGCCGATGCCGGCCGACCGCACCTGCCTGCTGAGCGGCACCTGAAGACCATCGCCACGGCAAGTCGATCCTTCGCAATGGAGCGATCGAAAGGAGTAATACTCCCGAACAGAGTATCACAGAGGTCTTTCATGAAGGTGGTAATCACCAATGGACCTAAGACCAAAAGGCGATCTTAACGCCTCGTTAACTGAGTAAATGGCTCAATGGGTCATCGAGAACACGCCGTGATCTTCGCGGCCAACGCAGGGATGACGACCATGATGAAGACCGCCTTTTCCTCCGAGATCTTCAGCGCCGCCACCCTGCACCTGGGCGTGCTGGACGAATTCATCGCCGTCGTCCAGGGCAGGCTGGCCCGGGACACGCTGGTGGCCGGCAGCCCCTTCGCCCGCGACAGCCTGGCCGACCTGCTGGCCAACCTGACCGAACAGCGCGAAACCTACCTCGCCTTCGCCGCGCCGTCCGTGGCCGCCGCCGCCTGAACGGCCGCTTCTCCAATCACCGCCCGCACTCCGCCCGCACCAGGATGAAGACCATGACGAAGACCGCCCTTTCCGCCGAGATCGTCGACGCCGCCGCCCTGCATCTGGACCTGCTGGGCGATTTCATCGCCGTCGTCCAGGGCAGGCTGGCCCAGGACGCGCTGGTGGCCGGCAACCCCTTCGCCCGCGACAGCCTGACCGACCTGCTGGCCAGCCTGATCGACCAGCGCGATACCTATCTCGCCTTGGCCGAACCGCTGACGGCCGCTGCCTGACCGGACACCGGCCCGATCCCCGCCCTCAAGCCCCCCGGTCACGACTGGCGCAGCGCCTCGACGGGGCGCAGCAGGGCTGCCCGGTGCGCCGGGTAGAGACCGAAGAACAGCCCGGTGGCGGCACTGACCCCGAGGGTCAGCAGGACCGCCTCCGCCGGGACCCGCAAGGGCCAGTCCGCCCACGCCGCCAATCCCCAGGCCCCGGCGGCGCCGAGCGCCACGCCGGCCGCGCCGCCGCACAGGGTCAGCAGGGCCGCCTCCATCAGGAACTGGCCCCGGATGTCCCGCCGCCGCGCGCCCAGCGCCAGGCGCAGCCCGATCTCCCGCGTCCGCTCGGTCACGGCGACCAGCATGATGTTCATCGTGCCGACCCCGCCGACCAGCAGCGACACGGCGGCCACCGCCGCCAGCAGCCGGGACAGCGTCGCACCCGACGCCATCCGCCCGGCGGCGACCGCGGTCAGGTTGCGCAGCCAGAAATCATCGTCCGCCGCGGGCAGGCCGAAGGATGCGGCCTCCAGCCGGTGCCGCTGGCGCAGCAGGGCCCGGATGCGGCGTTCGGCCTCCGCCATGTCCTCGCCGGGCCACATCTTCACGCTGATGACCGCGACCGCCTGCGGGTTGGCGCGGTTGACCCCCAGCACGCTGGCCCGCGCCGTGGTCAGCGGCAGGAAGACCGCGTCGTCCTGGTCCTGCCCGTAGGGCGTCGGCCCCTTGGGCACCAGCGTGCCGACCACGGCGAAGGGCACGGCGCCGATGCGCAGCGTGCGGCCGACGGCCGGCGCATCCCCGAACAGCCGGCGGGCCACCGTCTCGCCCAGCACCACCCGCTTGGCGGCGCCGGCCACATCCTCCCAGCCGAGATCCCGCCCGGCGGCGACCCGCCATTCCCGCACCGCCATGTAGGCCGGCGTCACGCCGAACAGGTCGGCCGACCAGTTGCCCGAGGTGGTTTCGGATCCGGCGGAGTCGGCCACCAGCGCCGCCCGCCCGCGCAGCGTCGGGGCGGCGGTCATCACCTCCGGCAGTTCGCGTTCCAGCGCCGCCGCGTCGTCCTCGCCCAGCGTGGCGCCCACCCCGGCGCCGCGCCGCACGCCGTTGCGGGTGACGCTGCCCTGGCCGACCAGGATCAGGTCGGATCCCAGCGTCTCGAACTGGCGCGCCACCTCCTCCCGCGCGCCGGCGCCGAAGCCGACCATGGCGATGACGGCCGCCGCCCCGACCGCGATGCCCAGCATGGTCAGCGCCGAGCGCAGCGGGTGGGCGCGCAGGGCGCCGAAGCCGGTGGAAAGGGTGTCGGACAGGCGCACGGCACGCGAAGCTGGGGTTGGGCGGGACCGGAAGCAGGAGCCCGGAGCATGCGGCGTCGCATAATCCCTTGTCCATCGACATTGTCCATCGACAGGGGACCTCACACGGGCCAAGCCCCCGGCAAACCGAAAGGGGAAAACCACGAAGGCACGAAGAACACAAAGGAAGGGCACAAAGGATTTCACGAAGGACCGCCGGCCTGATCCAGGCGCCTGCCGTTCCGCAAGCCGTCTTCGTGCAAATCTTTGTGCCCTTCGTGTCTTCGTGGTTCCCAGCCACGCCGTGGACGGGCTGGGCTGGCATCGCGCAATCGGCCGCGCTATCACAGGGGAAGGTCTCCCCATCCCAACCGGCTTGCCCCGCGATGACGAACCCGACGCCGACCGGCACGCTCGACCTGCTCGACCTGCTCGACCATCTCGTCCGGCGCGCCCGCGCGGCCGGCGCCGACGCCGCCGACGCGATGGCCGTGGACACGGTGTCGCAGTCCGCCGCCAGCCGGTTCGGCGCGCTGGAGCGGGTCAACCGCGCCGAATCCGCCAGGCTCGGCCTGCGCATCCTGATCGGCCGCCGGCAGGCCGTGGTGTCGGCCACCGACCATGGCGCCGAAACCCTGGCCGCGCTGGTGGAGCGCGCCGTCGCCATGGCCCGGCAGGTGCCCGAGGATCCCTTTTGCGGGCTGGCCGAGCCGGAAACGCTGGCGGCGGGCTGGCCGGACCTCGACCTGCTCGACCCGGTGGAGCCCGACGCCGCCACGCTGGCGGAGCGCGCCCGCGCCGCCGAGGCGGCGGCCCTCGCGGTGCCCGGCGTGGTGAATTCGCGCGTGGTGGAGGCCGGCTGGAGCCGTTCCGCCATCGCCCTGGTGACGTCCGGCGGCTTCAAGGGCCGCTACGAGACCTCCCGCCATTCCCTCTACGCCCTGATGCTGGCCGCGGGGGAAGGGGAAGGCGGCGGGCAGGGCGGCCTGGAGCGCGACTACGAGCATGACGCCCGGACCCACGCCGGCGACCTGCGCGACCCCGCCGCGGTCGGCCGCCAGGCGGGGGAACGCGCCGTCCGCCGCCTGGGCGCCCGCAAGGTCGCCAGTTGCAAGGTCCCGGTGGTGTTCGAGGCGCGCGTCGCCGCCTCGCTGCTCGACCATTTCGTCGGCGCCGCCAGCGGCCCCGCGGTGGCGCGCGGCACCAGCTTCCTGAAGGACCGGATGGGGGCGGCGATCCTGCCCGCCGCCGTCACCATCCGCGACGATCCCCACCGCCGGCGCGGGCTGCGCTCGCGCCCCTTCGACGCGGAAGGGGCGGCGACCCGCCCGCTGTCCCTGGTCGAGGCCGGGCGGCTCGCCTCCTGGCTGCTCGACGCCCGCTCGGCCCGGCAGCTCGGCCGGCCCGCCACCGGGCACGCGGCGCGGGGGGCCGGCGGCCTGCCGTCCCCGGCGCCGGCCAACCTCACGCTCGACCCCGGCACCGCGAGCCCGACGGCGCTGATCGGCGCGATCGCCGACGGCTTCTACGTGACCGAGCTGATGGGGATGGGCGTCAACCTGGTGACCGGCGACTACAGCCGGGGGGCCAGCGGCTTCTGGATCGAGCAGGGGGTGCTGACCCACCCGGTCAACGAGGTGACCATCGCCGGCAACCTAGCCGACATGCTGCGGACGCTGGAGGCCGCCGACGACCTCGACCCGCACAGCGGCCTCGATTCACCGACCGTCCGCATCGACGGCATGACCGTGGCGGGGCGGTGAAGGCCGGCGCCGGGACGGGCCGTTCCTGAACGGTGCCTCAGAGCCCCGTATGACCATGATTTTTCATGGGAACCACGTTGATGAATAGAGATTCAACCGCAAAGACACGAAGAACACCAAGATTCTTCACTAAGAAGCGACGATCTGTCGGCGCTCCAGTACCCACCCGGGAGTTCTTTGTGAAGTTCTTAGTGTCCTTTGTGTCTTTGTGGTAAATATTATTTCTATCAAGATAGAATTTCCGCAGTTATACGGGCTCTCAAAACGCCTTCAGCTTCTTCCAGGCGAAGACCACCATGCGGGCGAGCAGCCAGCCGTGGGTGAAGCGCGAGATCTGCGTCTCGCCATAGCTGCGGTCGGCGTAGCGCACCGGGATCTCGACGATCTTCAGGTTCAGCTTGGCGGCGCCGAAGATCAGGTCGAAGTCGCCGAACGGGTCGAAGTCGCCGAAATAATGGCGGTTCGCCACGATCGCCGCGTAATCCTTGCGCCACAGGACCTTGGTGCCGCACAGCGTGTCGGTGAAGCGCTGGTTCAGCAGGTAGGAGAAGATCCGCGCGAAGGCCCGGTTGGCGAGGAAGTTCAGGAAGCGCATCGCCTCGGCCGCCATCGGGTAGACCAGCCGGGTGCCGTTGACGAACTCGCCCTTGCCCGACACCATCGCCTGGTAGAATTTCCCCATCGTCTCCGGCGGCACCGTCAGGTCGGCGTCGAGGATGATCAGGATGTCGCCGCGCGCCGCGTTGAAGCCGGCGCGCACGGCGTCGCCCTTGCCCTTGCCGGGCTGGCGCATGACCTTGATGTCCCAGTCGGGATAGGCGTCGCGGACCCGCTCGCACTCCTCGAAGGTGCCGTCCCGGCTATGCCCCTCGCAGAACAGCACCTCGATGTCGGGGGCGAAGCGGGGCAGGCGGCGGATCGCGTTCTCGATGTTGCCGCGCTCGTTGCGGCAGGGGATCAGCACCGTGACCGAGGGCGGCGCGCCGTCCGCCACCGCCGTCATTGCCGCCGTCATCGCCATGGTCGTCGCCGCCGGGTCGGCCTGCGGCCGGGCGACCACGTAGCTGCGCAGGCACAGCCGGCGGATGCCGGGCAGCGTCGCGACGTAGCGGTTGACCAGCGGCCCCAGCCCGAACAGCCGCTTCGGGACCAGTTGGCGCCATTCGCGGCGCACCGGTTCCCAGCCGGCCAGATCCAGCAGGTTGACGATGTCGGTGGTCGACAGCCAGTTCTGCGGCCCCTGCGGCATCCGCAGGCCCAGCCGCTCCGCCGCCCACAGCATCGGCTCCCAGCCGCGGGAGTGGTAGCTGACGATGATGCGGGTCTTCGGCGTGGCGAAGCGGCGCAGCAGGCGCAACGTCTCCTCGATGTCGTCGAGGAAGCCGATGGTGCCCGACAGGACGATGTGGCTGAAGGGACCGTCGATGGCGTCGAGTTCGGCCGGATCCTCGGCGTTGCCGGCGTGGAACTCCAGGTGCGGATGGCGGCTCCGCGCCGTCGCGATGGTCGCGGCGCTGAGGTCGATGCCGACGCCGCGCGCCGGCTTCAGCGCCGCCAGCGTGTCGCCGACGCCGCAGCCGACCTCCAGCACCGTCGCCCCTTCCGGCACCAGGAAGCGCAGATAGGCGCGGTCGGCCTCGTGGAAGTCGCGGTTGTGCTCCGTCCAGCCCTCGCGCGTCGGCGCCGCCGCGTCGAACAGGGCGCGGATCGTCCGTTGCCGGGCCGACAGCGGCCGCGCCCCGTTCGGCGCGGCGGCACCGGATCCGGCCATGGATTCCGGCGTGGATTCCGGAGAAGCGGTCCGCCCGGTGCTGGTCCGGTCGACGGTCGGCAGGGTCGGGTCGGTCATGGGCGGGATTCCGGCGGGGAGGAGGTTTCGCTGCGCAGCAGCAACCAGAAGACGCCACCGGGCAGCGACAGGATGGCGATCGACAACCCGACCAGAAGGGAGACGAGCAGGGCCGCGTCGGCGTCGAGGCCGATCAGCGCGAAGCCGGCGACCATCGCCCCCTCGCGCACGCCCCAGCCGCCGAGCGAGACCGGCAGGGCGGCGGCGACGATGGCGGCCGGCACGATCGCCAGCCCGTCGAGCCAGCCGATCGCCAGGCCGAGCGAGCGGGCGAAGAGGATGGTCGCCGCGACGGTGGCGAGATGCACGCCGACGCTGTAGCCCAGGGCTTCCCAGGCGGCGGGGCGGCCGGTCATGGTGCGCAGTTGCCCGACCACCCCCCAGGCCGCCCGTCCCGCCGCCCCGTCGCGCAAGGCCCCGGGCAGGGGCAGCCGGTCGCGCGGGATGCGGCCGACCACCAGCAGCACCGCCAGGCCGAGACCGAGCGCCACGGCCCCGCCCAGCACGGTCCAGGCGACGGCGGGGGGCGCCACGGCGGCCAGGTGCGGCAAGCCGGCCAGCCCGATCAGCACGACGCCCAGCAGCGCCATCAGCCGGTCGACCAGCAGCGCCAGCATCACCGCCCCCGGCGGATGGCCGAGGCGCCAGGTGAACCAGCCGCGCAGCAGGTCGGCGCCGACCGACCCCGGCAGGATCTGGCCGAGGAAGCTGCCGGCCATCTGCAGCCGGAAGGCCGTCCAGCGGGTCATGGCGAAGCCGGCGGCCCGGCCGACCGAGCGCCATCGCAGGGCGGCCATCGGCAGGGTGATCGCCTTGGCGGCGAAGCCGGCGGCCAGCAGCCAGGGATCGGCGGCGGACAGGCGCGCGGCGATCACCGCCCAATCGGCCCCGGCGGCCAGCAGCCCGAGGATCACGACCGTCACCGCCAGCTTCGCCACGACCATCCAGCGCCGGGCGCCGGAGGCCCCCGGCACGGCGCCGGGTCGGACGAAGGGAGGGTCGAGAAGGGCTTGAGGCATCATCCCTACGCAAGGCTTGAGCTGGACCGGGGACCGACAGGTGCGGACGCGCCGTTGTAACGGCTCAGGCCCACCCTGTCATCCCCGGGCTCCGCGATAGCGGATCCGATGCCGGATCCGTCGCCGGCCGAGGACCACCACCCCATCCCCGATCCAAGGCCCGATCCAAGGCCCGCATCACAAGAATCGACACGGATGCCAGGGATTTTGGCACGGATGTCACGGATGCTTCCGGTTCGGGCGCCGGGCCGGGGCGAACGGGCCGGCATCCCGCCGCTACATCCCCGTGGTCGCCGCCAGCAGGCCGGCCGGGGCGACGGCGTCCGCCGCCCGGGCGGCGGTGGCGGTGGCGAGCGCGCGGCCCTCCAGCCGCCCGTAGGTCGCGTAATGCTGCATGGCCTTGGCCAGGTCGCCGCCGGTGGCGGCCGCGACGTCGGCGTTGGCCGCCAGGTAGGCCGCCGCGTCGAAGCCGGTGGCGCGACCCTCCGCCCGCCCGTAGGCGATGTAGTGCTGCTCCGCCTTCGTCCGGTCGAGGCCGAAGGCGGCGGCGAGGTCGGGGTTCGCCGCGGCGTAGGCCAGCGGGTCGAAGGTCACGCTGCGACCCTCCGCCCGCCCGTTGGTGATGTAGTGCTGCTCCGCCTTCGTCCGGTCGGCGCCGAAGGCGGCGGACAGGTCGGCGTAGGACGCGACGTAGGCCAGCGGATCGAAGGTCACGCCGCGACCCTCCGCCCGGCCGCTGGTGATGTAGTGCTGCTCCGCCTTCGTCCGGTCGGTGCCGAAGGCGGCGGCGAGGTCGGCGTAGGACGCGGTGTAGGCCAGCGGGTCGAAGGTCACGGCGCGACCCTCCGCCCGCCCATTGGTGATGTAATGCGCGGCGGCCCGCGCCGCGTCGGTCCCGAAGGCAGCGGCGAGGTCGGCGTAGGACGCGGTGTAGGCCAGCGGGTCGAAGGTCACGCTGCGACCCTCCGCCCGCCCGTTGCTGATGTAATGCGCGGCCCCCAGCGCCGCGTTGGCCCCGAAGGCGGCGGACAGGTCGGCGTAGGAGGCGATGTAGGCCAGCGGGTCGAAGGCCGCGGCCGACGCCGCCGGCCCGACGCCGCCCCCGACGCCACCGGCCGTGGCTCCCCCGGTCTGGGGGGCCGGGATCGCCGGCACCGTCGGCACGGCGACGCCGATGCGCGACCAGTCGAGGTCGTGGATGCCGAGCGTCGCCGCGACGCCGGCGTTCAGCCGGTAGTCGCCGGCCGCCGCGTTCACGAACAGCCCGCTCGCCACCAGGTCGCCGCCGTTCAGCGTGCGGCTGCCCTGCAGCAGGTTGCCGGTCATGGCGTAGGAGCCGGGCGTCAGGAACTCCCAGTAATCCAGCCCGCCGGAGGAAACGACGTTGCCGGTCACGCTGTTGTCGCGCAGGAGCCCGCTGTCGCCCCCCTTGGGCGCCCATTCCAGCCGGATGAAGCGTTCGCGCGGGTTGCCCAGCACGGCGACGTTGTTGGAGACCCGGTTGGCATCGCCGCCGTGGATGAAGACGCTGGCCCAGCCGGTGTCGCGGATGAAGTTGTCCTGGACGGTGACGCCGTTGGCCATGTCGTCCAGATAGATGCCGAAGCTCTTGTGGCGGTCGAGCCAGCCCGACGCGTCGGTCGCCAGCCCGCCCACGGTCCGGATGTCGTTGCCGCGGATGACCGTGCGGGTGTCGATGTTGGAGCGGCCCAGCATCTCGATGGCGCCGCCGTCGGCGGTCTCCAGCATCGTGTTCCAGATGCGGTTGTATTCGACGATGGTGCCGGTGTTGACGGTCGCCGCGTCCCAATTGTTGATCGACACGCCATAACGCGGGCTGTTGCGGATGTCGTTGCCGGAAATCCGGTTGTCGTTGGCGCCGTAGACCGACACCCCGGCGACGGCCTTCAGCACCTCGCCGATGTCGGTGATGCTGTTGCCGTCGATCAGGTTGGCGTTGCTGCCATAGGCGATCTCGACGCCGCCGGCGCCCAGATGCTCCAGCCGGTTGGCCTCCACGGTGTTGCGTGCCGACCCGGTCAGCTTGATCGCCGTGCCGACGCCGGTGAAGCGGTTGCCGGCGATGCGGTTGTCCGCCGCGTTGGTCAGGGTCAGCGCCGCCCCGTTGTAGACCCCGTCGGCGAAGGTCAGCCCCTGGATCGTCACCCCGTTCGCCCCGTCGAGCGCCAGCAGCGTGCCGAGCCGGGCCACCACCGCGCCCTGCGCCAGCAGCGTCCCCGCATCCTGCGGCTTGACCACCAGGCGCCCGTCCTCGGCCCGCCAGGCGAACTCGCCGGCGTCGCGCAGGAAGGCGTCGTCGTTCAGCATCCGGAAGGTGCCGCCGGTGCGCAGGGCGTACTGGACGCCCTGGGTGAAGCTGATCGTCCGGCTGGCGGCGTCGATGCCGGCCACGCCGACGATGGTGTCGGCGAGATGCTCGGTGTCGAAGGTCTGGATCAGGGTGCCGGCCTGGACGGCGGCCGGGATCGGGTCGCCGGCGCCGTAGCGCAGGCTGGTCTTGCTGGCGCCGCCGGCCGCCTGCTCCAGGATCGACCAGCCGGATTTCGGGTCGCCGGCGTTCCAGTCGCCGGTCTGCGCCACCTTCTGGCGGACCCCGGCGATGCTGAGGTCGAGGCCGGTCGGCGCCGCGACGGGGGCGGCATAGAGGCCGCCGCCGATGGCGGTGAAGCCGCCGACCCGCTGGCCGCCGCTGAAGACCGGGGTCTCCCCCGGATAGGCCATGACCCGCACGCCGCTGTCGGCCCCGGTCAGCGCGACCGTCCGGTCGAGCGTGTAGGTGCCGCCGCGCACATAGGTGTCGCGCACGCCGGTCGCCCGCATCGCGTCGCGCGCCCGCTCCAGGCTGGCGAAGGGACCGTCGGTCCCGTCGGCGTTGGGGGCGGACAGGCGGCCCGACCACGCGTCGTTGCCGTTGGTCGCGACGAAGAAAGCCTGTTGCGCGCTGTCTGTCATTGCCGGATTGCCTTGCCCCGTTTCCGGCAATCACACGGCATAAACCTTAAGATCGACGTTAACCATCCCTTTCGGGGTGCCACTTTCGTTGGGAGAGGCCGTGTCCTTTTCGTGACAAATACCACCCCGTTCGATTTGTCACTTGAGCCTTGCCGATTTCATCTTGGGCCTGAGCGGAAGCGGGACGGAAATACCTTTCAGGAATTCCCACCGGACGGGGCCGCCGGGGGGGGGGCTGGCGCCCACAACGGCATCGCGGGCGGCTCGACCGGCGGGCCGCAAACGGGTTAGGCTTCCCCGCGCCCGGGTGCCGCCGGCATTCCGTCCACGTCGACCGTCCGCGTTGGAGACCGGTTTTGGCAAAGCTTCTCCTGCTCTGCCTGCTGCTGTGCCTCAACGGAACGGCGAAGATGGGCGTCGCCGGAACGGCGAAGACGTCCATCGCCGGAACGGCGAAGGCAGCGCCACCGCTGGAACGCTATCTGGCGGTGCGCGACCGGCACATCGACGCCATCGACCGCGCCGCGACGGCCCAGGGACCCGGCAGCGTGTCGGAGGCCGAGGAACGCGCCCGGCGCGACCTCGAGACGATGCTGAAGGATCTCGTCGGATCCGTCGCCGTCGCAGGCCTTCCCGCGGAGGGGCGAAGCAACCTGGAGACGCTGGTGAAGGAGCTGGGTTTCGGGAAGCTGGACGGTCTCGTCCATGGGCAGCCCGACACCGGCCGGTCGGCCGTGGTGACGACGAAGGGACTGCTCAAGGCCTGGCTGAAGGGGCACCGGAACTGGTGGCCGGGGCACGACAACGTTCCGCAGGATATCGCCGGGGCGTTGCGCAGCGAGGCCTTCTACACGCAAGCCGTCGGCACCGGCGCCGCCTTCGCCACCTTCGCCGAAATCCCCGTCGCCGCCCCGCGGAAGGCCGGATTCCTGTCCGTCCTGCTGGCCGTCACCCGCCAGGACATCGGTCCATGGATGCCGAACGAAATCATCCTGTCGGCCGTCCGCGGCGACCGCGTGTACATCGTCCGGGAACCCGCCGCAGCAACCGTCGCGCCGATCCCGGCCTGCACGGCCCTGTGGGAGCGCTACGACAGGGAGCGGCGGCGTGCCCTGGACGCCTATCGCCCGACCGAAACGAAGCGGGACCGGGCGCTCTTCGCCAGGGCCACCCGGCTCGAGGCGGAAGGCGACGTCGCGCACCGCCGCTGCTTCGCGCGCCATGTCGGGGAACAGGACTATTTCCCCGCCCTCGTCCGTCAGGCCCAGGCCTTGGCCGACGGTCTGCCCTAATGTTCTGGATCAGACGGATGATTCCCAATCATGGTTGCAATCCCAAGGACTTGCAAAATCGCCCACGCGTTTGCGAGGCGGATTTTCCCTTCACCTTTCTCAAGCGCTATCACGGTCGCGTGGTTGACGCCGACCATCACGGCCAAATCTTTTTGAGAAAGATTTTCTGCCTCGCGCCTCTCTTTGGCCATCTTGCCGATTTGCCCCAGGGTCGGAAGCTTGCCCAGGGTCGGAAGCTTGATGGTATTCTTATCCATACAGTCTCTCCCATGCTTCCCCGACGGAGGCGCGGTATTCATAGGTCAAGCTCTCGTCCATACCGACTGGTCGGCCTAAACGGTCAAAGAATGGAGTTTTCCGGCGTTCAAGACTTTTCAGGGCCGCTTCCGCCACCCTTCGGGGCAGGCCCATCCTGTCGGCGACGCTCAGCAAAAGCGGCCGGTCGTACGCCTGCCACTGCTTTCTCTCGTCGCCGATAAGAAGCCCAAAACGCGTGGTGTATCCTTTGGACCCGTAGATATAGCCGTTCAGGACATCGTATACCGGAGACAGACGCATACCCGTATCAGTCTCAAGAAGGCTCCAATTCTTCATATGGCAGTCGACGTTCCCGGTGAGAACATAGGCGACAAGGCGAAGAAATGCTCGTCTCTGATCGAGGACGATAGCCGATGAGTATCGCAAGGCCTTCCCGAGATCTTCATAGGTGGCATTGTATTTGCCGCGGTGGTCTTTTCCGGGGCGCTTGCTCAACACCTGCATGAAATCTTCGCAACGTAACTTTTCATCTCCGGCGCGATCAAAACGGTGGATGATCAAGGCAACGCCATCGATACTCTCGACCATGCCGACTTGCGCAGCATTGACCTCCTCTTTCCCCAGAAGAAGGGCGCAGAGTTCCAGTGAAGTCGCCTCATTGCGCACCATTCCCTCAAGGTCATGCTTCGGAAATTTTGCGATCAGCCGTGCAGCCCCCTCCGGACCGGCCGGCCGAATGACTTGGCCGTCTTGAACGCATAAAATCTTCGCTTGGACGCCGCTGATCGTGCGGTCCGTTTCCGTAGCGGCCTTATCCAGGGTCGAGGTTAGGTTCTTAAGCTCAATGTCCTGCTTTTCGGGATCAAGGATGCCGACCGCGCCCACGCAATCGCGCCCGAACCTGAGCAGAATCCCAAAATCATCTTCGGAATCGACGTCCGCATAAGCGGACTGCCTTTCCCGCAGCCAGCCTTCCGGACCGAGGTGGGCGAAGAAAGGCAGCAGTCCGTTTTCGTCTCTGAATTCCCTGCCCTCTTCGATGGGAAAAGCACAGGCGATCGTTTCGCTGAACCCATCATCGTACCGGAAGCTTGTACCGCCATCCGCTTCCTCACGCAGAATCCCAGCGCGACGCCCTTTGTAGGTGACAATTCCGTACCGAAGATTGGCCATGGTTCATTTTTCCATACTATCTCCGTTTCACAACGCAGATATAGTATAAAAATACGTACTTATCCAGGGATTCGGTACAAAAAAACGTACTAATTAAACAAGATCGGAGACGAACTGGTCTATAATTTCGTACCAATCCAGGGATAGGATACGGAAAATCGACCAAACCCAACGCTATATCGAACGGCTGTTCCGCGGAGCATCGCCAAAGTCCCGGCGGTCCTCGACGACCACGCCGAGGTCGCCCACGCCACCTCCACCCTTGGGCCGCCACCCTTGAGATGACGAAGGAAGACGTCCATGGAAGCGCCGCGGCCCTGCGTTCCGCCGCCGCATCCTCCTGGCCGCAGGACGGCATCCCGCCTTGATGCCCTACCGGCCGCGCAGTTCGACGCTGCGCTCCTCCCGCACGACGACCTCCTGGCCGTGGGACAGCGTCACCGTCACCCGGTAGAGGCCGGTCGGCCAGGGCCCCGCCGGCGGCGAACCGGCCGGCTTCGGGACGGTCGCGGCGACGAACAGCACGGCGAGCGGGCGGGGCACGACGCCGCTGCTCTCCTGCAGCCGGCTGCCGTCCGGGCCGGTCACCCGCAGGCTCATGCGGTCGCCCTCGCGGCCGCCGAAGAACTCCGCCCAGACGCCGAGCACCGGGGAATCGGCCGGCAGCCGGGCGGCACCGTAGCCGCCATAACCGCCGTCGCGCGCCGTCTCCGCCTTGGGCGGCTCGGACGCGAAGCCGGCGCCGAGCAGGCCGCTCGGCCGGTAGGCCAGGGTCTTGCGCGCCTGCGGGCTCCACAGGCCGGCTTCGCCGCCATTTGGCCCGGCGCCCGCTTCCGGGGTTCCGCAGGCGGCGGGAGCGGCTTCCCCGACGAAGGGATCGACCACGCGCCCGTCGTGGCGGAGGGTGAAGTCGACATGGGGAAATTCGGTGTTGCCGGACAGGCCGATCCGGCCCAGCGGCGTGCCGGCCGCCACCCGGTCGCCCGGCTTGACCGCCAGGCTGTCGCGCCGCAGGTGGCTGTACTGGGTTTCCCAGCCGCCGCCATGGTCGACGACGACGGCGTTGCCGGCCTCGCGGTCGGGCGACGGCTTGCCGCCCTGCCGGATGCTGACATCCTCCATCCCGTCGCGGACGCGGACGACCATTCCGGGAGCGGCGGCCACCACGGTCACGCCGCGCCGCATCGCCCCCAGGTCCGGCACCCGGAAATCGGTCCCCTTGTGCCCGTCGTAGGTCAGCCGGCCGCAGGCGAAGTCGCGCGCGCCCGGCCCGGGATCGGCGTCGACATAGTTCTGGACGAAGCAGTCCGCGCCGATCCGGCACCGCACCGGCACCTCGAAGGCCGGCGGGGCGAAGGCCGGCGGGGCGGAAGAGGGCGCCTCCGCCCAAGCCGCGGAGGGCAGGACCGCGAAGGGCAAGGTCGCGAAGGGCAGGGCCGCCATGACCCTGCGCAACAAGAAGGACACCGCCATCCTCGACCGTCGCACACCGTTCCTCCTTCGAAAGCGGCCGGGGGGCCGAAGCAACAGGGTGAAGGGCAGATCGGTACCGCCGGCCCCGATTTCCAGCCGCCCGGCGCTGCGGCCCGCGCCCGCTTATCGTTCTCTCCTTATCATCCGAAGGCCACAAGGCGCCCCGCCATACTGCGCCGGACCACGAACAGGCCCGGCATGGGCATGACATGAAGGGCGATGGGCGATGGGCAGCACTTCCTACACGGCTTCCTACACCGGGGCCGGCGAGACGGTCGTCGTGATCGACAGCGGCTGGTCGCCGACCTGGAATGCGGCGGCCTGGAACAGCGGCCGGCTGGTCTACCAGTACGACTTCGCCAACGGCGACGGCGACGCCCGCAACCCCGACGCCAACGCGCACGGCGCCCTGGTGACCTCCAGCATCCTGTCCCAGGCGCCCGACGTCGGGATCATCGCGCTGAAGGTGATGCCGGACGGCTCCAACACGGCCGACGGCGCCATGATCGAACAGGCCCTGCAATGGGTCGCCGCCAACGCGGCGGCCTACCACATCGTCGGGGTGAACCTGTCGCTGGCCGGCGGTTCCGCCGCCGCGGAAACCACCACCATCCTGTCGGACGAGCTGGCCAGCCTCGCCGCGCAGCGGGTGCTGACCTCGGCCGCCGCCGGCAACGCCGGGCAGAACGGCACGGCGCAGGACGTCTCCTACTACGCCGCCGACCACAACGTGATCTGCGTGTCGGCCTCCACCGGGGACGGGGCCCTGCCGGGCTGGTCCCAGCGCAACCCGGCGATCACCGACCTCTGCGCCGACGGCACCGGCATCACGCTGACCAACAGCGCCGGGCAGAGCCTCATCGCCAACGGCTCCTCCTTTTCGACGCCGGCGGTCACCGCCGCCGTGGCGCTCGCCCAGCAGGAGGCGCTGCAGCTGCGCGGCAGCGCGCTCACCCAGGACGAGTTCCTGTCGCTCGCCCGCGAGACCGGCAGCCCGGTGGGCAGCACCGGCTACACCGACCTGAACACCGGCGCGCTGCTCGCCAAGATCGGCCAGCTCTACGGCGGCCCGGCGGCCGGGACGCCGGTCACGGCCACCCCGGTCACGGGCCCGGCCACCAGCCCGGCCACCGCGGCCGCGACCATCGTCGTCAACGCGAAGGGCACGGCGGCGGCGGGCGCCAACGCCCATTTCAAGCTGCTGGTGGACGGCAAGGCGATCGGCGAGGCGACCGTCGGCACCGCCCTGAAGAACTACGCCTTCGCCGCCGACGTCGCCGCCGGCACCGGCCACACCGTGCAGATCCAGTACGACAACGACGCCTATGTCGGCGGCCAGGACCGCAACCTGTTCGTCGGCACGGTAACGGTGAACGGCCACGCCTTCGCGGCGACCGATCCGGCGGTGCGCTACGACAAGGGGGCGCTCGACGGCAAGGACGTCGCCGCCGGCCAGTCGAACCTGTGGTGGAACGGCACGCTGGCCGTCCACGCCGACAAGAGCCTGTTCGCCGCCCGGGCCGCCCAGGCCGAGGCCGCCGAACTCCAGGCCGCCGACGGCGTGTGGAGCCACGCCATCGCCGGCGGGTCGACATCGGGGACCGCCGATGGCCTCGGCGGACCGGGAGAGAGCGGCTTCTCCATGGACGACGGACTGTTCGGGGGACTGCCCGGGGGACTGTCCGGCGCCTTCGACGCCGCCCATCCCGGGTGGCACGAGGGGTTGGCCTACGGCCACTTTACACACTGAACGGCCAAGCTTCCTCGGTCCCTTTCCGGCTCAGCGCCTGTTCGACGGTCAACGAGCCATTTTGACCAGGCGGACCTTCGCCACCGAGACACGAAGACACCAAGGACTTCACAAAGACCCCCAGATGGTGGCGGACGCGCCGGCAGACCATCACCTCTTGGTGTCTTCGTATCTTGGTGGTTCAATCCCCGGCAATCGACCCGCTTTCCATGAAAAGCATGGCCATACGGGCTCTCAGCGCTCGTGCATCGCCTCCTGGGCGCGGCGCGACAGCGGGGAGAGCAGGTAGTCGGCAATGCGGCGGCGGCCGGTCTTGATCTCCGCCGTCACCGTCATGCCCGGCGTCAGCCGGGTGGACCGCCCGTCGACGTCCAGCGCGTCGCGGTCGAGCGCGATCCGCGCGGCATAGACCGAGCCGGTCTCCGGCGGCTTCGTCCCGGTCTTGTCGGCCGTCTTGTCGGCGGCGGGCGGTTGCACGGCGTCGCCCGAGAGCGAGGCGACCCGGCCGGGCACCAGCCCGTATCTGGTGAAGGAGAAGCTGTCCACCTTCACCTCGGCCACCTGGCCAGCCTCGATGAAGCCGATGTCCTTGTTCTGGACGAAGGCCTCGACCTCCAGCCGGCTGTCCTCGGGCACGATGACCAGCAGCGGCTGGGCGCTGGTCACCACGCCGCCCACCGTGTGCACCGCGAGCTGCTGGACATAGCCGTCGACCGGCGCCGTCAGCCGCTGCAGCGCGACGCGCTGCTCGGCCTTGGCGAGGTCCTGCCCCAGCGAGGCCGCCTTGCGCTCCGCCTCGGCCAGGTCGGTGTAGAGGGCGCGGCGGAACTCCGCCTCGGTCTGGTGGCGCTGCTCGGCGTTGGCGGCCAGCGAGGCGTCGGCCTCGGTCAGCCGGATCTTCTGGACCAGCAGCTCCTGCTCCTGCCCCACCAGATCCTGCTGGAGCTGGAGATACTGGAAACGCGAGGTGGTGCCCTGCGCCGACAGCGCCCGCAGGGCCTCGGCCCGCTCGCGGATCAGCGGCAGGGTGACGGTCAGCTTGTTCACCGTCTGCACCACGGTGGCGCGGTCGGCCTCGCGCCGGGCCTGCTCGCGGTCGATCGCGGCGAGCTTGGCCCGCTGCTCGGCGATCTGCGAGGCCAGGAGCTGGCGCTGCATCTGGACCAGCGCCGCCGGCAGCCCGGCCGGCGGCATGAAGGCCCGCTGGAGGTCGGAACCGGGGTCGGCCTCCAGCGCCGCGCGCAGCCGGGCCGCCTCGACGCGGGCCGACGCCAGCTCCGACGCCAGGCGGTCGCGATCGGCGGTGGTCTCGGTCGAATCCAGCTCGATCAGCACGGCGCCGGCCTTGACCAGTTGCCCGTCCTCGACGCGGATGGCGCGGACGACGCCGGCCTCCATCGGCTGGATGGTCTTGCTGCGGCCGCTCGGCACCACCCGGCCCTGGGCGACCGCCACCACGTCGATCTCGCCGAACCATGCCCAGGTCGCCGCCGCCGCGAAGGCCAGCATGATGACGGCGCTGAAGGTCCGGGCGGTGGGAGAGGGCGGGCGTTCCAGGATCTCCAGCGCCGCCGGCAGGAAATCGATCTCGGCGCTGCGGCGGGCCGGCGGACGGCGCTGCACGGCGGGGGATTGGCCCATGGCGGATGGGGGGGCGGCGGATGGGGGGGCCGGCTTCGGCACCGTCGGCAGCAGCGCGCCTTGCGATTGCGTCATGATCGGCTTCCTTGTCTCAAGCCTTGTCTCAGCCCGCCGCGCGGTCGACCCGGCCGCCGGCCGGCAGGATGGTCGGGGCGCCGCCGCCCTGGGCCGCCGACGGCACGACCGCCGGGTGGCCGCCCATCTGGCCCCCCATCTGGCCCCCCATCTGGCCACGGAACAGCGTGGCGTAGCGGCCGCCCCGGCGCAGCAGCTCGTCGGGGGCGCCGTCCTCGACGATCCGGCCGCGCTCGATGGTGACGATGCGGTCGGCGATGGCGACCGTGGACAGGCGGTGGGCGATGATCAGCACCGTCCGGCCGGCGCAGATGCGCCGCATGTTGGCCTGGATGATCCGCTCCGATTCATGGTCCAGCGCCGAGGTCGCCTCGTCGAAGATCAGGATGCGCGGGTTGGTGACCAGCGCGCGGGCGATGGCGACGCGCTGCCGCTGGCCGCCCGACAGGCTGGCGCCGCGTTCGCCCACCACCGTGTCGTAGCCGTCCGGCAGCTCGGCGATGAAGTCGTGGGCGCCGGCCAGCCGCGCCGCGGCGACGACGCGGGCCATGTCCATGGTCGGGTCGCTCAGCGCGATGTTCTCGCGGATGGATCCCGAGAACAGGACGTTGTCCTGCAGCACCACGCCGATCTGCCGGCGCAGCCACACCGCGTCGGCGGTCGACAGATCGGTGCCGTCGACCATCACCCGGCCGCGCTCCGGCACATGGAAGCGCTGCAGCAGCTTGGCCAGCGTGCTCTTGCCCGAGCCGGAGGAGCCGACGACGCCGACGACCTGGCCCGCCGGGACGTGCAGCGACACCTCGCTCAGCGTCTCCGGCCCGTCGTGGCGGTAGCGGAAGGTCACCCGCTCGAAGGTCAGGTCGCCCCGGATCGCCGGCATGGCGGCCCGCCCGGCGGTCTGCAGCGGTTCGGGTGCGGTGTTCAGGATGTCGCCGATGCGCGCCATCGACAGCCGCACCTGCTGGAAATCCTGCCAGAGCTGGGCGATGCGCAGCACCGGCTGGACGACGCGGCCGGCGAACATGTTGAAGGCGACCAGCTCGCCCACCGACAGGCCGCCCTCGATCACCAGCTTGGCGCCCAGCCACAGCACGGCCATGGTCGACAGCTTGGAGACGAACTGCACCCCCTGGCTGGCGATGTTGTTCAGGTTGCCGGCGCGGAAGCCGGACCGCACGTAGCCGGAGAGCTGGTCCTCCCATTTGCGCTGCATGCGCGGCTCGACCGCCATCGCCTTGACGGTCTCGATGCTCGACACCGTCTCGACCAGGAAGCTGTGGTTCTCCGAGCCGCGGGCGAACTTGTCGTCGAGCCGGCGGCGCAGGAGCGGCGTCGCGATCAGGCTGATGGCGACGTAGGCCGGGAAGGAGGCCGCCACCACCGCCGTCAGCAGCGGGCTGTAGAGCAGCATCACGCCGAGGAAGACCCCGGTGAACAGCAGGTCCAGCACCAGCGTGATGGTGGAACTGGTCAGGAAGTTGCGGATCGTCTCCAGCTCGCGCACGCGGGCGACGCTGTCGCCGACCCGCCGGGCGGCGAAATAGGCCATGGGCAGCGACAGGAGCCGCTGGTACAGCTTGGCCCCCAGCTCGACGTCCAGCCGGTTGGCGGTGTGGGCGAAGGTGTAGGTGCGCAGGCCCCCCAGCACCGCCTCGAACAGGGTGACGGCCAGCATGCCGACCATCAGCACGTCCAGCGTGCCGAGGCTGCGGTGGACCACGACCTTGTCGACGACGACCTGGAAGAACAGCGGCGTCACCAGCCCGAAGAGCTGGAGGAAGAAGGAGGCGAGCAGCACCTCGCCCAGGATGCCCCGGTAGCGCCAGGCCACCGCGCCGAACCAGCGGGCGTCGAAGCGCGGCTGCCCCCATCCTCCCCCCCATCCTCCCAGTGGCCCGGACGCGCCCTTGCGGCCCAGGCACAGCAGCCGGTTCGACCACAGCGGCGCGAAGGCGGCGCGGTCGAGGATGCGGGTCTGGCCGGTGACGGCGTCATGGACCAGGACGCGGTCGGGGCTGGCCTTGGCCAGCACCAGGAAACCGCCGTCGGGCCCGGGGACCAGCGCCGGCAGGGGCGTGCGCTCCAGCCGGTCCCACGCGGTCTTGACCAGCCGGGCCTTGGCGCCCAGCCGTTGCGCCTGGCGGATCAGCCCGTCGACGCCCGGCGGCTCGCCGCCGCAGGCATGGCGGATGCCGTCGTAATCCGCCGGCACGCCCAGCATGCGCAGCGCCGCCACCAGCCCGGCGATCCCCGGGTCGATCCCCGCCTTGCTCTCCGCGGCGGCGCCCGGGGGAGGAGCGCCAGGGTTGCGGTTGTCCGGGTTTCCGCTGCCCGCATCCGCATCGCCGGGGGAGGCGTTGTCCGGATCCTTGCCCGCGCTGCCGGGGTTTGCGCTGCCGGGGTTTGCGCTGGTAGCGCCTGCACTGGTGGATCCCGCGCTGGTGGGCGATCCGTTCCGCGTATCTTCCATGAGAGGTCTTCCGCTTTCCAGCCGTCACGGGCGTGCCTCGACGCCGCACCGGGGCTGAAAATGTGCCCCGCATGGTCGCGAAGCCACTCGAACGATGGAGTAACACCCTACCGCCTTTTCGGCTTTTCCTGGACGGGGCCGAGTCGAACGAGGTACGCATTCGGACGTCGCTCGCCCCCTCGAGGAGCCATGGCGGAGAAGACCCCGCCCCAAAGAGCCTCTTCCCTTCATCCTCCCCAGCCGGACGCGCCAGCCCTTTGCCCAGCCATATCCTGCGCCTGCTCCTCCTGCTGCTGACGCCCCTCTGGTTGTCTCTGGGTGCGGACATGCTCGGGCTGCGCCTCTCGCTTCCCGCCCCGGTGGCGGATTGGCTGCTCAAGGACAAGGCCGCCGACCCGGCCCGCCTGCCGCCGCCCGGCTGGCGGGAATCCGCCTACCTGGCCGCCAACCCCGACGTCGCCGCCGCCGTGCGGGACGGCCTGCTGCCCAGCGGCTACGAGCATTACGTCCGTTTCGGCCGCGCCGAGGGCCGGCCCGGGGTGCCGCCGGCACCGGCCGCCGCCCCTGGAATCACCACGGCCGCCGCCGACCCCGCCGCGCTGGAGCCCCTGTTTACGGGGCTGGTGCCGTCGAAACCGGTTTCCCCGGCACCGGTGCCTACCGAACCGCCGCTTCCGACAGCCGCTCCCCCTCCACCGCCCGCCGCGCCGGCCTCCACCCCGGTCTCCGTGGCGCAGGACACGCCACCGGAAGAGCCGGCCGCCGTCCTTCCTCCCCTGCCCGCGGACATGGAAGCGGAAGCGATGCCGGTGGCGGCACCGCCCCTGGCGCTGCTCCTGCCGTCTCCACCGGCCTCCCCCCCTCCGGTGACGGCCCCGGCCGTGACCCCGGCCATGACGCCGATCATGGCCCCCGTCCCGGCCCAGAAGCCGAAGCCGGCGACGGCGCCGCTGCTGGTGTCGCGCATCCGCACGGCGAACAACGGCACGATCACGCGCATCGTGCTCGACCTCGATGGGCCGCCGCGCTTCAACCCGCCGGTCCATAAGGCCGACCGGCTGGAGGTCGAGCTGCCGGGCACGCTGTGGAAGGGGGCCACCACCGGCCGGCTCCCGGCGCTGCCCCTGACCTACCGGGTGGAGACGCCCGCCGACACCGTCAGCCGCCTGGTGATCGGCGGGGCGGAGCCGCTGGAGATCAAGGCCATCTTCACCCTGCCGCCCGACAAGGAACGCGGCCACCGCCTGGTGATCGACGTCGCCATGGCGAAGGAGCCTGCGGCCCGGAAACGGACGTGAGCCGACCTTGAAGAAAGGGCGCCGGGCAAGAGCCGGCGCCCTTTCCGGGGCGGTCAGGCGGGAAGGTCGGGGCGACGCTGACCGCTGGCCGACCCGTCGGCCGCCGCCAGGGTCCCCAGCCCGGCCCACGCCCCGCTCTGGTCCTGGGCGTGGCCGCCGTCGAGCCCCTGGGCGTCCACCCCCGCCATCCCGGCCGCCGCCATGGCGACCGCGGCCGGGGCGGCGGCCGACTGGCTCTGCTGGATGTAGGCCATCTCGACCGCATCGGCCGTGGAGCCGAAGAGCGCCGCGGCTTCCGGGTGGCTGGCGAGATAGGCCGCCGGATCGAACGACGTCACCGAACGCCCCTCGGCCCGGCCATGCTCGATGTAGTGGATTTCCGCAGCCCGGGCGTCGGGGCCGAAGGCGGCGATCAGGTCGGGGTTGCTGGCGATGTAGCGCAACGCGTCGAAGGATTCCGGCGACCGCCCCTCGGCTGCGCCGTTCTGGATGTAGTGGCGGGTCGCCGCCGCGGCGTCCGTGCCGAAGGCCACCGCCAGGTCCGGGTAGGAGGCCAGGTAGTTGTAGGCGTCGAAGGTGACGTCCCGCCCCTCGGCCGCGCCGTTCTGGATGTAGTGGCGGGTCGCCGCCGCGGCATCCGTGCCGAAGGCCGCCGCCAGGTCCGGGTAGGAGGCGGCGTAGGCGAGCCCGTCGAAGGACGCGACGCGGCCCTCGGCCCGGCCCTGGTCGATGTAGTGGCGGGTGGCCGCCGCCGTGTCGGTGCCGAAGGCCGCCATCAGGTCCGGATAGGAGGCGATGTAGGCGAGCGCGTCGAAGCTGGTCGACCGCCCCTCCGCCGCACCATGGTCGAGGAAGTGCTGGGTCGCCGCCGCGAGGTCGGTGCCGACGGCCGCCGCCACGTCCGGATTGGCCGCCAGATAGGCCAGCGGGTCGAAGGTCGCCATCACCGCGGCCAGCGGCGTGACCTGGAGCGCCACGGCCTGCGCCGCCACGCCGCCGCTCCCGTCGTCCACGCTGTAGGCGAAGGTCCCGACATTGCCGGTGGCGCCGGCCGCGGCCGTGAAGGTCAGGCCCGGCAGGTCGGTGACCGTCAGCGCCTGCCCGGCGCCGACCACCGAACCGTCGGCCCGGTACACGGTGCCGCCGGCCGGCACGCCGGTGACCGTCACCGACAGCCTGTCCCCGTTCACGTCCGTGGGCAAGGCGATGCCCAGCGACACACCCGGCGACCGTTCCCGCGTCGTCACCGTCTTGTCGCCTTGCACCGACGGCGCATCGTTCACCACCGAGACCGGCTCCAGGATCGGAGGCGGAGGGGG
>FTCT01003846.1_pt1 | contig 59107 bp, 47 predicted proteins | sample 1658881 | NCBI WGS metagenome assembly FTCT01 (sample SAMEA3914864, study PRJEB12502) | metagenome | biome: forest; material: soil | place: USA | collected 2012-03-12 | depth 0.3 m | reverse complement strand
GGGGGGGGGAGGGGGGGGGGGGGGGGGGGGGGGGGGGGGGGGGGAGGGGGCGGTGTCTGTAGACCGTCACCCAAGGACCGCGATGTTGACGCGCGTCCTGGGGCTTGATCGGCTCGCGGGCCGAGGAAACCGACCAAGACAGCAGCCAAAGCGCCAGCACGGCGGGGGTCATCGCGGGGTTTGGTCTCATGGATCTCGGTCCAAGGCGGTGCGTGAACCGAATCTGTCGCGCCCATGTAAGCGCCGGTTGTGACGATCACGAACGGATTGTAACGGCGTTTGGCGCCGCCCGGAGACCAACAGAACCATGAGCACCAACGGCACGATCGGCATTATCGAGGACGACGTGGGCATTCGCGATCTGGTGAGCGACCTCCTGCGGCGGGAAGGCTTCGAGCCGCTGGCTTTTTCCAGTTCGGCGCAACTGCATGAGGCCCAGGTCGTCAACGCGCTCGACGGCCTTATCCTCGATCTCATGCTGCCGGGGGAAAGCGGTCTGACCATCTGTCGGGACCTGCGCGCTCAACACCCGCGTCTGCCAATCATCATCGTCACCGCCAAGGGCGAGGAGTTCGATCGGGTGCTGGGGCTGGAGATCGGCGCGGACGACTATCTGGCCAAGCCCTTCAGCTCGCGGGAGCTGATGGCCCGGATCCGCGCCCTGCTGCGACGCGCCCGCGAAACCGGCAAGGTCGTCGACCAGGCCCCCTCGGAAATCCTGCGCTTCGCCGGCTGGACCCTGACCATGGGCTCGCGGAGCCTGATCGACCCGGACGGCCTGCCCGTCGAGCTGACATCGGGAGAATTTGACCTGCTGATGGCCCTGGTTACTCGTCCCCAGCGGGTCCTGACCCGCGACCAGTTGCTCGATTGGACCCGGGGGCGCGAAGCCAACCCCTTCGACCGGGTGATCGACGTGCAACTCAGCCGCCTGCGCCGCAAGCTGGGTGATGATCCACGAGAGCCGCGCATGATCAAGACCGTGCGGGGAGACGGCTACCTGTTCGCGCCGGCGGTCTTCAAGGCATGAGGCGGGTCTGGCCCACGACAAGCCTGCACGTGCGCATCGGCGCGATCGTCGCGCTGCAGATGGGACTGATGCTGATCCTCGCCCGCCTGTTGCTGGGCAATCCCGACGATGTGGGTCATCGGCTCTATCGTCTGCCGGCGGCAAAAGACGTCGCGGTCGCCGCCGAGATCCTGGAGCAGGCCACGCCCGCGATGCGGCCGACACTTCTTCGCGCCCTCAGCACCGCCGATCAGCGCGCCAGCCTTTTACCCGGCGCCGACGAGCGGCCAGACACGAGCGAGCCCCTGCCGGACGCCCCGGCGCTGGGCGATCTTTCGGCCTACGCCGCCGCCTTGGGCAGTCGCCCTTTCGAGATCCAGATCCAGGACGAGCCGCGCCGGCTCGCCTTCGCCAGGGAGCTGCTGTCTCGCACGCCCATTCGCGTGCTGGTGACGCTGCGATCGGGCGAGGTCCTGGCCATGGAGCTGACAGCGCCCGCATCGGTGTCCCGCGCGGCATCCCGCTCGGGCTTGCTGCTGGCCGCGATCTGCGCGCTCAACCTCTTGGTCACGCTGGTTTTGGCGGTTCAGACCACCGGGCCGGTTCGGCGCCTGGTCCGCGAAATCCAGGCCGACGCCGATGATCTGAACGCCAAGCCGCTGAAGGTGCGGGGCGCCCGCGAACTGCGCGAGTTGGCCGCGGCGTTCAACGCCGTACGCGCCCGGCTCGGATCGGTGATGGCGGCGCGCACCCGAATGCTCGCCGCCGTCGCCCACGATTTTCGCACCTACCTGACCCGGCTGGAACTTCGCGCGGACTACATCCAGGATCCTCGCCAGCGCGCCTTGGCCCAGGCCGACATCGACGAGATGACGACCTTGCTGAACGACACCCTGACCTTCGCCGAGCAGACCGCTGGGCCGCGGGAGACCCGCTCGGAGGCCATAGACGTCGTCCGCGAGATCAAGATCGCGATCGCTCTGAGGACCGACGGCGGCGGCGAGGCCCGCTTCGTCGCGCCGGACGGCCCAGTCGCGCCGGCGCGGATCAATCGCGTGGCCTTCCAGCGCATCCTGGCCAATCTGATCGACAACGGCGAGCGCTATGGCCAGCACGTGACCGTGCGGGTCGCGAGCGAGCCGGACGGCGTCGAAGTCCTGGTGGAGGACGAGGGGCCTGGCGTCCCCGAGGCCCAGCTGGAGACCCTGATCGAGCCGTTCCAGCGGCTCGAGGATTCGCGGGCGCGCCATACTGGCGGGGCTGGCCTGGGTCTGGCGATCGTCCATGCGCTGGCGGTGCGCCACGGCGGCGGGCTGATCCTGGAGAACAGGAGCGAAGGCGGCTTTCGGGCGCGGCTTCGCCTGTCGAGGGGCTGAAACGGGGCGCTGTTACATAACGTCACCAAACTTATCGCGATGGAGACTTGCAGCTTACGGGGCCGGTTCAGGTTGTCCCCGCCGGCGAAGGGCCGGCGGCAATTTGAGAGCGACTTCATGTCCAAGATCCAAACCGCGGTCGTCCTGAGCGTCTTCGCCCTGGCTTCCAGCCTGTCCGTCTCGGCCCATGCGGGCTCCTGGAGCGGCGATGTCCGCGTTCAAGGTCCCCAGGGGCGCGGCTACACCGCCGCGGCGCGCGTGGATCGCAGCGCCTCCGGCGTCAGCGCCAGCCGCAGCCTGCAGACCAATGATGGTCGCGGCGCCTACCAGTCGCACCAGAGCACCTACGGCGGCGGCGCCTATAGCAGCACCAGCCAGACCACGTTCAACAACGGCTGGAGTCGCGCCCGAACGACGAGCGCCCAGGACAATGGCGACGGCACCGCCAGCTATCGGCGCACCATCACCACCAGCGACGGCTATTCAAGGTCGGTCTCGGGCACCGTCCCCTACGGCCCCCGCTAGAGCGCGCCTCGCCCCTGTCCTCGCGCGGCCGCCGCCCGCGCAGCCTCCTCTAGCGAGTTTTTCGATGACCCATATTTCGTCCTTTCCCATTCGCCGGCGGTCCTTGCTCGCCGCCGTCCTGACCTTCTCCCTGGTCGCGCCCGCCTTGGCCCAGGCCGGCGTGCTCGTCGTCGCCCGGCCGCCCCCGCCGCCGCGCGTGATCGTGCGTCCGGTCTACCCGCCGCCCGTCGTCGTCATGCCCGCTCCGCCGGTCCGGGTCGGCGTCGCCATCGCACCGCCGCCGGCGCCGCGCGTGGTGACGACCGTCGCCAAGCCGCCCCCCGGCTACGTGTGGATCGCGCCCTACTGGCGCTGGACAGGCTCCACCTACGTCTGGATCGAAGGCGAATGGGCGCCCGAGCGTCCAGGTTACGCCTACAGCCCCGCGCACTGGTCGCAGACCCCCAGCGGCTGGATCTTCCAGCCCGGCGCATGGACGCCGGTCGGCTAGGGGGCTGATCTCGGAGGGCGTGGTCGCCGGTCCCGCCGGTCGGCCCATCGGCTTGCCGCGGTTTACCTGTCCCGACGGCGCAAGCCCGCGACCCCGATCGCTCGGGGCCCCAGCGTCTTCAGGCCCCGTCGCCGTTGGCGGCCAGGCGAGCGCGAAGTTCAAGGTTTTCGGCTTCGAGCTGGGCCAGGCGATCGCGAAGAGGCTGGACCGCCTCCGACACCTCGTGCTCGGTAAACCGGGGCGTGATGTGTTGGGGGCAGTTCCAGTCGAAGGCGTCCAAGCCAAGCCGGAACAACCGCTCCGGCTTGGCCTTGTAGTCAGGATCCAGGACGCTTTGGGTGAGGGTCGGATCGGTGTCGAGCTCGAGGGTCTCGACGTGGACATAGATCTTCAGCCGCGCCCGGCGGGCATAGTCCATCAAAAACAGGCACGCGCGATTGTCCGCCGCGAAGTTGCCGGTGCTGATGTACTGGCGATTGCCCCGATAATCGGCGAAGGCGAGCGTGCGCTCGTCGATCAGCTTGAGAAAGCCCGGTGGCCCGCCGCGGTGCTGGACGTAAGGCCAGCCGGTTTCGGACACCGAGGCGATGTAGAAGCTGTCACGGGCGGCGATGAACGCCTCTTCGTTGTCCGTGAACCGATCAAAATCTCGGCGCGCTTGGAAGCTGTCCCAGATGTGGTCGGCGCCCATCTTGGCTTGCACCGCGCGAACGCTCGGCGTCACCGCGATATCCAGAAAACCATGCGACACGTTCGGGCTCCACTTGACGGGTCTCGCCGGCACCTAGGCGAACCGTTCGGCCGGCCATATTAATTGACCGTTTGGTTGGACAATTATACAGACCGCCGGTATTTGACAAACGCCATCGGCGCCAGGTCGGGGCAGTCACAAAGCCTCGCGGTCGGCGCGTCTTCACCCCAGCTTCCATCCCAATCGATCGGACGAACACCCATGACTGAATCGCGTCCTCCATTTCCGCCGTTCACGCAGGAGACGGCTGTCCTGAAGGTTCGACTCGCCGAAAACGGCTGGAACACCTGCAATCCCGAAGCCGTATCCCTGGCCTACACGCCAGACAGCCGCTGGCGCAATCGCAGTGAGTTCGTCGTTGGCCGTCCGGCCATCGTCGCCTTCCTCCAGCGCAAATGGGTGCGCGAACTGGACTACCGGTTGATCAAGGAGCTTTGGGCGTTCACGGGGAACCGGATCGCCGTGCGCTTCGCCTATGAGTGGCGCGACGACAGCGGCAACTGGTTCCGCTCCTACGGAAACGAGAATTGGCATTTCAACGACGCGGGCCTGATGGAGCAACGCCACGCCTGCATCAACGATCTTCCCATCAAGGAAGCCGATCGCAAGTTTCACTGGGATCGCAGCGGGCCAAGACCCGACGACCACCCGAGCCTGACCGACCTGGGTCTTTGACCCTCGCGTCGGGGCTCAGGCGGCGATAGACAGCCGGCGATCCGACCAGGAGGGTTCGGATCGCCCGCTTGCCTTAGGCCGCCGCCAGGATGGTCTGGGCGGGCCATCTGGCCAGAACCGCGCTCAGCACCGCAGGCGCGTCGGTCGGGACGAACACCCGAGGCTGGTAATTGATGATCTCGACGAAGCAGCCGAGCTGGACGAAGACCTGACGCTGGGCCGCGGCCCCCACCACCTCGATCCGCCAGCGATCTATCACCTTGGCGCGGCGCAGCCACAGGCCTGTCGTCAAGGCGAGGGAGGCGCCCTCGTCGAGGATCATGCGCCGGGCGACGGCGCCGTCGCCCACGGCCTGGGCGGTGTCGCTCAGACCCAGGGCGACCTTGAGGGCCGGCACTTGTCCAGGGTCCAGCACCCGGCCCAGCCAGCGCCGACCGTCGGGCGCCTTCACGCGCCGCACCGTCGCCTGCTTGCCCGGAAGGCTTGACCACACCGGCAGCAGCAGGCCGGTGATCAGCGCCATTTCCCGTGACACCCACGGATCGGCGGCGGCGACCTCGGCCGCCCACGCCGCGCGCCAGGCCGCTTCGTCCACGGGCTCCCAGGCCGACTCCTCGAACGCCTTGAGCGGGGCGACGGTGCGTTTCTCGGGCCGGATCAGGCGCACGGCCTGGATCAAGCGATCGTTGTCGTCGGTGGTGGTCAGGCCCTGGACGACCAACGCCGCGCGACCGGACTTGCTGTTGACCGCCATCAGGAGCGCGGCGCGAGCCTGATGGCGCGCGAGGGCTTCGTCGGCCGAGATCATCTGGCGGCGCGTGCGGACGGCGAACCGCACCAGCCGGGTCTCGGCCCGCGTGGCCAGGTCGGTGCGCAACACCTCCTCGTCCAGCACCTCAAGATCGTCGGCGACGATGTCCTCCATCCCCCGATCCAGGGCCCCCGAGGCGGCGGCCCGCTCAAGGATGCCCGAGAGGATGGCGTCGAAGGCGGCGAACAGGCCGTTCTGGTCCTCGATCCGCAGGGCCAGAAGCCGATTGAGGAAGGTGTTCATCGGCGGCATGTCGTCCGAGGCCTTGAGACCGCCCTCGTGGTCGAGCAGCGACAGCCCGGTCTTGGCCTCGAAGTCTTCGCGGCTCATCGCCTCCACCTGGCCCGCGAACAGCGCGACATAGAACGCCTGCAGCGCGCGGTGCGCCCAGGGACTTTCCAGATTGTCCTCGGGCCGAAAGAGCCCGTTGCCCGCCGAGCGCCGCTCCCCCCGGGTCAGGGCCCCCAGGCTGTCCAAGCGCCGGGCGATGGTCGACAGGAAGCGCTTTTCGCCATGGATGTCGGTCGTCACCGGCCGAAACAGCGGCGCGCAGGCCTGGTTGGTCCGGTGGGAGCGGCCCAGGCCCTGGATCGCCGCGTCGGCCCGCCAGCCGGGTTCGACCAGGTAGTGGACCCGTCGCTGCCGGTTGGCCGCCGTGAGGTCGGCATGATAGCTGCGGCCGGTGCCGCCCGCGTCGGAAAACACCAGGACCCGCTTCTTGCCGGCCATGAAGGCGTCGGTCTCGACGCTGGCCGCCGAGGCGCTGCGGCGCTCGACGACCTTGCGACCGCCCCGCAAGACGACGCGACGGGCCCGGCCGGTAATCTCGGCCGCCATGTCCGGCCCCAAGGCCTCGAGCACCGCGTCCAGCACGCCCGGAACGGCGGGCAGGCAGGCCAGGTGGGCGACGGTCTCCTCCCGCAGGCGCAAGGCCGCCTGGCTGAGCACCGGCGCGCCGTCCTCGAGCAGGGGGACCAGAGTGGTCTCACCGCTCTCGTCCTCGACCTCGGTCATGGCCTGGACCGGGAACGCCGACATCAGATAGTCGAGCACCTGATCCTTGGGCGTCAGGTCGATGGAGAGGTTGTTCCACTCCTCGACCGGGATCTGGGCCAGCTTGCGCTCCATCACCGCGGCGTTCGTGGAGACCACCTGCACGACCGCCGAGCGATCATTGGCCAGGTCGTCGCGAATCGCTGCGATCAGACTGGGCGTCTTCAATCCGGCCAGCAGATGCCCGAAGAACCGCAGCTTGGCCCCCTCGAAGGCCGACATCACCGCCGAGGCCGCCTGGCCGCTGCGGACCTTGCCTTCCTCGCTCAGCACGCCCGTCGCCTTCAAGGCCGCGCGCAGATTGTGGTGGATCAGCTGATAGGCGTCGGCCCAACTGTTCCAAATCTCCACGTCCTGGTCCGTGAGCTGATGGCCGAGCGCCTCGTACTCCACGCCGTCGAACGACAACGAGCGGGCGATGTAGAGCCCCAGGGCCTTCAGCTCCCGGGCGATCAGTTCCATGACCGCCACGCCGCCGGACTCGATGGCGTCCAGGAACGAGTCGCGATTGACGAACGGCGCTTCGACCCCGCCCCACAGCCCCAGGCGGGAGGCATAGGCCAGGTTCTCCGGCGTGGTCGCGCCCGTGGCGGAGACATAGAGGACCCGAGCCTTGGGCAGTCGGTTCTGCAAGGCCAAGCCCGCCATGCCTTGCTGCGAGGCCTTCTTGGGGCCTCGCGCGCCCTGGCCGCCGCCCGCGGCGTTGGCCAGGGCGTGGGCCTCGTCGAAGACGATCACGCCGTCGAAATCCTCGCCCAGCCAGGCGACGATCTGGTCAAGCCGCGAGGCCCGCGCCCCCCGCGCCGGCTGGCGCAGGGTCGCATAGGTCGAATAGAGGACGCCGCGATCGAGCCGAATGGCGTCGGCCTGTTTCCACGAGCCCTGAGGGGCGATGTCGCTGGCCGCGCCGCCGATCGCGACCCAATCGCGACGAGCGTCCTCGAGCAGGGCGTCGTTCTTTGACAGCCACACCGCGCGGACCCGGCCCTGCGCCATGTTGTCGGCGATGATCCCGGCGATCTGCCGACCCTTGCCGCAGCCGGTGCCGTCGCCAAGGAAGAAGCCTCGGCGAAAGTGAACGACGTCGGGCGTATCGGCCGCCACGGACAGGGCGACATGGGCGGCCTCGCCGATCCTCCAGGCGCCCGGCAGCATGACCGCATGGGCCTCGCCGGCATAGATCACCGTCTCCAGTTGCGCGTCCGACAGCCGGCGCTCCTCGACCAGCCGCGCCGGCAGGATCGGTCGATAGGTCGGGGCCGGCGGCGCCACAGAGGCCATCGGCCTGGATTCCACCAGGGCCGAGGGGTGAGGCGAGGCCGCGTCGATCGCGACCCGGCCCAGGCGATAGGCCTGGTAGAGCCCCACGTCGTGACCCTCGCCGTCCCAGTCGACGACGCGATAGTCGAGCGGCGCGGTCTCGTTGATCAAGCCAAGGCGCCTTGCCGACGTCGCCAGCGCGCGGGCGCGGGGCGTGAGCACCGCCCCCTGTGAAACGGTGACGAAGCGACGGGGCCTGGCGGTCGGGCGTGGCGTGACGGCGGCTGCCGCCCTGGCGGCGTCGGCGAGGCTCTCGGCGGCGACCAGGGCGGCGGGCGGCCCGACGGCAGGCCCCCGATCGACGACCAGGAGACCCGTGCCGATCGAGGTCCCGTGCCCGGCATAGGCCCTGGGCCAGAAGGCGATGCGAGCCGCCACCGCGCCCTGGCGCGATAGACGCACGAGCGCGGCCTCGTCCTCCAGCAGCCGGACCGGTACGATCGCGGCCATGCGGCCGCCGTCGGCCAGGACCTCCAGCGCCGCGTCAAGGTGCGCGGCCAAGGCCTGGAACGGAGGATTGACCAGCACGGCGTCGAACGAACCGGAGGCGGCGAGCAGGTCCTTCAGGTGTACCGCGTCATGGCGCGTGCGCGGCGCCTGGGCGAACAGCCCGTCGAGCAGGCCGGACCGGCCGGCGGCCAGTTCGTTGAGCGTCAGCTCCGCGCCGCAGGTTTCGGCCAAGACGGCCAGCAGGCCCGTGCCCGCCGAAGGCTCGAGCGTCCTGTCGCCCGGCCGCACCTGGGCGGCCAGCACGGCCAGGGCGCCCAGCTCGGGCGGGGTGGAAAACTGGTCCAGGGCCACCTGCTCCTCGGAGCGGCGGCTCTGGGTCGGGGTCAGGGCCGACAGACTGGCGAGCAGCCCGCAGATCTCGGCCGGCGCGTCCTCCAGGCGCGCGACCTGCGGGGCCAGCCGGCGGATCTGCAGCACCAGCGCGGCTTCGACCGCGTCATAGGCGTCACGCCAACTCCACACTCCGTCGACATCGGCGCCCCCGAACGTCGTGGTCATCACGCCGGAGATCAGTTTGCGGTCCAGCGGCCGCGAGCGATTGAGCTGAGCGGCCAGGGCGCGGGCGGCGGCGAGCAGATTGGCCGAGGCGTCGGCCGTGCTGGCGGCGAAGAGAGGCAGGGAAACGTTCATGACGGGGCTCTGGATCACCCGCCGCGGAGGGCTCCTCCCTCCAGTCCCGACGGGCTCGTCCCGCCGCCTTCCTCACTTCATCCTTTGCGCCGCGCCGGCCGCCGCCTCAGTCGGCCAAGGCCTGGTCCGGACGCCAGCGCCGCACCAGGGCCGCGATCTCGGCCCGGTCCATCACCACGTCCGGATAGACGGTGTTGCGCGCGACGAAGGCGAACACCTGGATCATGTCGGTGGCGGCCACGTCGTCGAGCAGCCACAGCTGGGTCAGATCGAAACCGCCCAGGTCGCCGGCGTTCCACCAGGCCAGCAGGAAATCGGCCGCCGCCTTGCTGGCCCCGGTGTCGTCCATGGCCAGGGCGACAAGCCGGCTCAGGGCGATCTGGGTTTCCTCATCCATCGGCACTGGTTGTCCCTCGCTCAAGCCCGACGCGAGTCCACCGAGCGCCCGGTCCAATCTAGCGACCAAGCGGCGGCGACCGCCAGCACCGCGCAAGTCGAGCCCCCGCCGGATAGGCGAGGGCTCGTGCTGTCAGGCCGCGACGACGACCGAGGACGGCGCATCCGTTTCGGCGTCGGTCTGCGGCTCGGTCGAGGATTCCGGCTCAGCATCGGCCTTGGCCTCGACCTCGCCGAGGTCTTCGGCGTCCTCGGCCTCGACGGGCGCCGTCCAGGCCAGGGCCGGCGGCGTCCATTGGCGTTGCGCCGCCGCCTCGACGACGAACCCGACGAGCTCGTCCTTCTTCAGGGTCGCGACGCGATCGTCCTCGACGTCCATCTGGTCGAGCATCGCCAACAGTTGGGCCTTGGAATGGACCGCCAGGAAACCGGGATCGGGCGTCCAGTGGACGCTGAGATCGGCGTCGCACAGGGCGGCGATCTCGGCGGCCTCGGCCCGGGCTCCATGCCGCAGCAGGCTGGTGCGCGCTTCGCGGACGTTGAGACTGACGGCGACCAGTTCGGCCAGCAGCGCCATCTTCTCGCCGTGCGCCAGCTGGTCGATGAAGGCGATCGGCCGCAGTCCCGAGGCGAGATAGTCGGCCCGCCGCGCTTCCAGCCGCCCCCGCACCGCGCCGTCGAGCGCCGGATGGGCGGGCAAGGAGCCCCAGGCATAGCCGACCGTCGTCACCGTCAGGGCCGACTCCCCCTGATAGACATGGCCCTTCAGCGCCAGGTGCTTGAACAGCTGGGCCAGCAGGGCGGTCAGGGCCGCCCCGGGGTGGTCGGCCAGGTCGCGGATCAGGCCGCGCGTCGCCAGATCCGTCCGGGTCTGATGGAGACTGTGCTTGACGCCCTCGACCGCCACCACGGCCTGGGGCGTGACCAACTCCACGACCCCGGCCCCGGCGACGTCCTCGCCGGCCTCGCCGTCGTCGTCCGGCGCGTCGTCGACATCATCCTCCAGCGTCGGCAGAGCGTAGAAGGTGACGTCGACGCCGAGGTCGGCGTTGGGGGCCACCAGCACCGCCCCGAGGCGTTGACGGGTCAGGGCCGCCTGGGCCAGCTGTTGCCGCGCGGCCAGGACATTGGCGACCAGATCGATGGCCCCCTCCGCATCCATCGGCGTCTGCCGCAGTATCGCGGTCTCCTCGTCGAGGAGGGCCCGCGCCTCGGCGCGGGCGGCCTTTTGGTCCGCGGACAGGTCGCCATGATAGACATAGGGCAGGCTCTCGAAGCCGTCCGGCGCGCGATAGCCATTGTCCGGACCGACATAGACCGCCAGGCCCTGGGCCTTGAAGGCCTCGATCAGCGGCGCGATCCGATCGCGCCATTGGGCGTCGAGGATCTCCGGGTCGAGTACGCGATCGGGCATCTCGCCAAACAGGTCGGAGACCAGCCGTCCGCCGGCCTGGAGATAGCGGGCGGCGCCGACCAGGCCGAAACGGCCATCCTGGACGGTGACCTCGCCCGCCTCCAGCAGGTTGCGCAGCTGGTAGTCCTGGAAATGACCATCCAGCGCGTTCTGGGCCAGTTGGGCCTGCTGCGTCTTGTCGGCGATGCGCGCGAAACCCCGCACCTGCTTGAGGGTCAGCTTGCCCTGACGCAGAGCGGCCAGCGCCAGGGGATGAACGCCGGCCAGCGCCTCCAGGCGCTTGATCTCCACCTCCGAATAGCCGAGCGAGGCGGCGATGAAGGCGGTGTCCATCTTGGCTTTGCGGAACTTGCCGATCGCCACGATGATCGCGGCGACGTGGACCGGCGCGTGTTCGGCGTTGGGCAGGACGATCGCGGCGGCCTGGGCGGCCTTGTCGACGACCAGGAAGACGTCGAACTCGTAGTCTTCGGTGATCACGCCGCGCTCGAGCAGCAACAGCAGCCCCATTCGCCGGCGGCGGCCGTCCAGGGCCATGTATTCCAGCTCGCCTCGGCGGCCGGGCCGCACGATCGGCGGCACGATGACGCCGGCCGCGGCGATGGTGTCGGCCAACTGCGGAACGCCGTCGTCCGCCGGCTCGTCGTGGCGCAGGTTTTCAGGGGCCAGGCCAAACTGGCGCAGGCGAATGCGGATCTTGGCCAGGCTCTGAGTCTGGTCGAGCACGGGCGCGGGGGTCGAACGGGTCATGACGCAGGTTCCAGCGCCGCCGGCCAGGGTCATCCTGCCGTTCGGGCGCACCCGTCCCGATCCTCACTCCTCCTTTCCACGGACCGCTCCGCCGCCGCCGGGCCGGCCGGCGTCCTCCGCCTCGTTCCAATCCCCATAAGGCGCCGGCGGCAGGACGATCCTGGTCCTGACCCCCAGGCTCCTCAGCCCCTTGGCCAGGATCCGCGCCGAGAACTCGCCGTCCAGGCCCCGATCGGCGGCGATCAAGACCGAGCGCACCTCGGGCGGCGGCCGCCAGGATCGAAGATTGGAGGTCGAAAGCAGGGCCCAGGCCGGCAGGCAAAACCGCCGCCGCGCCGACAAGGCGGTGAACACTCCTTCGGCCACCAAGAGGTCTGGGCCCGGCGGGTCGAGCCGGACGGCGCTGCTGGGCGGGATCAGCCCCACGGTCTTTCGCGGCAGGCGAACATCGACGGCGCGCCGTCCGCCCGGTCCCAGATAGGTGATCTCGACGGCCGACACCGCGTCTTCGGCGTCACGCACGGCGGCCAGGAGCGCGGGCCGGGACGACACGGCCGGGCGATAGACCGACAGGGGCGTCAGGCCGTTGTGGCGCAGCGCCTCGACGCCGGGAAGAGCGCCTTCGACCCCGCGCAAGCGGCAATGGCGTTCAGACAGCGTGCCCGCGAGCGGCCCTCCAGTTTCCCAGAGCGATTGCGCGGTTTGGCGCCGGTGGATGCGTCGCCCCGCTTCCGGGAACGGGTCAAAGGCATGCGATCGGTGCAGACCGCCGCCTTCGCCCAACAACCCGCGAGCGCGCAGGTCGTCGCGAACCTGGCGCCAATCCGAGCCGCCGAATACGTGGATGACCAGGCGATCGCCCATTTGCAGCAGGGAAACGGAGCGATCACCTCGGCTATGGCCCGGCGCGGGAATATTGGCCCGACGACCTCCGTCATAGAGGTCGCCGCCGAGCGTTCGGACAATCAATCTGAGAGACATGACGGACTCCTGAGCCCCACACCGGGCGCGATCACCGCCCGGGTCCCTTGCTCCGCCCTTTGCACCGCCACCGCCCAACCGGTTCTCCAACAGAACTCTCGCCCCGCCCCAAGCCCAAGGGGGAGTTGGGTCCGCCACGCCGGGGTTGGGCTTAGGCCGTCTTGGCGCTCATCCAATAACCTTCGCCATGATGGGAGAGAGCCGCCAACAGACGTCGACCGCTGCGAGAACCGTGAAGCGTGGCTGGATTGCCGCCGCCAGCAGCAAGACAAGACCGAGCGCGCTCGCCACCTCCGCCTGGCCGATGAAACGCGCACCCAATCGCCCGCTCATCGCGGCAAGCTGAAGCGTGACAGAAGGGCAGACGGACGGCAAAATTTGAACTCATTATCCAGATTACTGGATAATCTCGACGAACGGCTAAACCATGGACCTGGATGGCATCGATGTTTTCGTGGAGGTGGTCGATGCGCAGAGCTTCACCCGCGCCGCCAGCCGACTGGCCATGCCGATCACAACCGTCAGCGCCAAGGTGGCGCGGCTGGAGCAGCGCCTGGGCGTAACCCTGATCCAGAGAACGACGCGACAACTGCGTGTGACGACCGCCGGTCGAAGCTTCTACGACCACTGCGTTCGAGCGCTGTCGGAGATCGCCGAGGCCGAACAGGAGATCGCCGCGGCCCTTGAGGCGCCGACGGGGACGCTGAGGATCACCGCGCCCGCCGACCTCGCCAACACGCTTCTAGCGCCGCTGGTCGAGCGATTTTTGGCGGCCTACCCGAAGGCCGGGATCGAGTTGATCGTCACCAACCAGATCGTCGACCTGGTCGGCGACGGAGTCGATCTGGCCGTTCGGGTCGGACCGCTGGAGGATTCCTCCCTCATCATCCGCAAATTCACCGCCGGCCGGTTGGCCCTGTTTGCATCGAAAGCCTATTTGAAGTCCGCCGGCGCGCCGCAAGACCCGGCCGACCTGCAACGCCACGCTTTCGTCACCCTCAGCCGGCTGAAGGGCGGCCCCGTCCTGACGTCCCCGACGGGCGACGTCATCGATCTGGATCGGCCCACGCGCCTGGTCACCGACGATTTCGGCACGCTCAAGACCTTCCTTCAGCGTGGCGCAGGCATTGGTCTATTGCCCGATTTCATGGGTCACGACGCGGGCGCGGGGCTCGCGCCGGTATTGCCCGCCTACACAAGCCAGGCTGCTCCAGTGTTCTTCGCCTATCCGGCCCAAAGGTTTGTCTCACCCTCCGTCCGCGCCTTCATCGGATTGGCGGAGACCGGTGAGCGCGCGCTCCCAGAGCGTCGCTCTGCGCCTTGAGGGGCCCGGCCTCAAGCCGCCCCATAGTACGCCAGCAACCTCTGAGCGTCTGGAGCAAGCCAGTCCACGCAACCGGCCATGAACCCCGCGATCTGACCCGAGGGCGTGATCAGATAGGTGATCGGCAGCCCCAGAAGCGCGAGCGGGGCGCGATTGTCGGCCGACCGACTGGCGAGCGCGCCGTCCGGATCTAGATAGATCTGGAGCGATCTCAGGGACAAGGCTTCGACATAGGCCCCCACCGCCGCCGGGGCGGCTTCGTCGACGGACACGGCGGCGACCTGAACCTGCCCGGTGGCCGCTTGAAAGCGTTCCAGCAATGGCAACTGGATCTTGCAGGCCGCGCACCACGTCGCCCAAACATTGATCAACAGGACCTTGCCTGGAACGGCGGCCAGACGCGCGGCCCGCCCCTCCAGGTCGGTCAAGGTCACCGCGGGCAAGGATTGAGCCGGCTCGATCTGGGTAAATTGCCGCCTCGCGGTTCGAAACACCGGCGGGCCGTCGACCGTCCTGGCAAGACCGCGCCCACCAAGGGCCGGCGCGATGGCCGCCAGCAGTCCGAACATCGCCCTACGAGACGTGGATTGGCCGCCGCGCGGTTCTCGTCCGCCGGGCCTATCCATGGATGTAGGCCCAGCCTGCCTCTTCCAGCTGCGCGACACGGCCAATGCCGAACGGCACCAGCCTGGCGTCCGGAACCAGGCCGATGGGATGTCCCTCGCGCTCCTGGGCGATCTGGCGCGATGAGTCACACATGCTGAACACGATGTCCGGCGCCATCTGACGCACCGCCGCCAACTCCTTTTGCAGAGGCGAGGTGTCGTCTCGAAACAGCCGGATCCCCGAACCGTTGGCGACGATCTCGATCCTCACCGCCTCATGCTTGGCCGCATAGGCGCGCGTCAGGTTCAGCGAATAGCTGATCGCGTGGCCCATCACCCGTTCGTCATCAGAGTCGATCAGGATGACGACGCGGTGCTGCTTTGCGGGCCGGCTGGCCGCCGCTTGCGCGGGCTTGGAGGCGGCGACGGCGGCCGGTCCGCCCGCCAGGAGGATGACGGCGAGACCCGCCGCAATGCATCGTGCGGGCGTCATCCCAGCCTGGGCCTTCCGACCTAGCTGCCCAGTTTCTTCCATCGACTTGATCCTTCACGAGAGGCCGGCTCCGACGAACGCTGCGCGGCGGACGGAACCCACGGGGCGCTTCCTCATCCGACACGCCGTCGGCTTTCACCAACAGGTGGAATCGAGCCTACCGGCCGGGGCGCGTCGGACTAGGTGGGTCCGGCGGCAAGGACTATGCAGGTTTCTGCACAATGACGGGCGCAACGGCGAGGCGGGGGCGTCAGGCCGCGACGCCCGCGGCCGGCGCGGCCTGACGCCCCCTTAGAATGCGTTCCCCACCGCCACGCGCGCCGTTCTGGTCACGGCGGAGGTCGTGGTGGTGATGCGCATCGCCGTGACCCGGTGCACCACCAGTGAATGAGGGTCGACCTTGAGGGAGACCAGCCGCGGGTCGTCCTCTTCCTCGAACCAGCGCTCGGTGAAGAGGCTCGTCAGATCGAAGTCCTCCGACGAGGTCGGGGTGTCGGCCGCCGGGCTTTCCTCGATGACGCGCCAGACCAGAGGCTCGCCTTCCTCCGGCTCTCCGGAAGGATAGACCGTGACCCCGACATTGTCGGCCAGATCGAACAATTTGGTCCGCGACGCCTTGTGAAACAGCACGACGTTGGCGCCGTTGGGGCGCTGGGCCGAGGCGAAGACAATGCCGTCCAAGTCCAGATCATCGCGATCAGCCAGGTAGTCGGCCAGGGCCTGGGTGACCAGATACTCGAACGCCTCGTCGTCGGGCATCACGGCGCGCGAAATGCGACGGCTCAATCGGCCCAAAAAGCGCGCCCGCTGGTCTCGCTCGGCGAAGGTCGGGTCAAAGATGCTGCCGTCGACGAAGACCTGGGCGAGGGCGGGCACGTCCAGCAGGCGCAGGGGCCTCACCAAGTCATAACGGGCGATCACGACATCGGAGCCCACCGGCGGACGCACCTCGGCGATGGCCGTGCGCGCGTCGCGCGCGCCATAGAAGACCGGCACCCCATGCGCGTTCATCCGCCCGGCTCGGGCGATCGGCGAGGGGGGCGGGCCGATCTCGAGGTCCGGGCGACGCAGCGCCGCCTCCATCCTGTCCTGGGTTTGAAACACCCGAGCCCGATACAGCGCCGAAAGCGCCCGCCCGGGCCCAGCTTGCCGTATCACCCCTTTGCCATGTTTGGTGCGCGCCGCCAGAACCCCTTCGAACAGCTGATCCAGGGTTTCGCGCGCGGCGCGGCTGAAGAACCGCGCCTGGCTTTTGAGCGTTCGCTCGAACCCGTCCCAGCGTTGCTGGAAGGCGTTGTCGGTGTTGGGGTCCTCGTCCTTTGGCGCGTAGCAGGTGTCGACGTCGAACGGTCCGATCTCGAAATAGTCGTTGTGATCGCGAAGGTCCAAGCGATCAGACAGGATCACGCGCAGGTGTTCGGCCGGGACCTCGTCGATCTGCGCGGCCATCGCAATGGCCTCGCCGGCGGGCTCTCCGAACGGCTCGCCGTCGAAGTCCCCGCCGGCCACCAGATCATAATGGCGATCGAACGCCCCGGCGGCCTGGTCGGCCAGGGCGTCGAGCGACAAGGTCTTGGCGCGGCGGTCGCAATAGTCGCAGGCGGCCAGGGAGCCTTCGGCCGTCACGATGCGCCTGAGATGAAACTCGCCAATGCAATGGCCGCAGAGCCGGCGCGCCGCCAGCTCGTCCACGTCGGTCTCGTCAGCGACAGGCGTCATCGGCGTCTCCATCCAAGCGCCACCTTGGCCAAGCCGTTGGGCGATGCAAGGTCGGCTACGGCCGCGAGCGCCGTCCAAGTCCGGTCTCTCACCGCTCCGTGCGCCTAGGCCCCGATTTTCTCCGGGGCGTGTGGCGCTCCTTCAGGCCATAGAGGCTGGGCAGCAGGTGAAGGGCGCCGATCCGCTCGCGCTCGCACATCGCCCGCAGATAGCCGCCGGCCGAACTGGTGATTTCACCGTCCTTCCAGCGCGCCAACACCGTCGCCACGGCGATAGCGGCGCGGTTTCGGCCCAGGGTTTGGCGCGCCTCGCGCAGGGCCGAGACGTTGATCCCCATCAGCGGGGCCACCTGGGCGACCGCATCGACCAGATCCTCCCACTCGGCCGCCGCAACCTCGTCAAGATGGGCGTGGATCTCGGGAATGGCCTCCAGCACCAGGGACAGCGGGATCACCTCCTCGTTGATCCGGGCTTCCTCCGCATCGAGGTCGGCGGCGCCCCCGCCTTGGCCGGTTCGCGCCGACCGATCCGCTACTTCTTCTCGATGAGCCGGATACGTTGTTCTTTCAGATCTAGGCTGGGTTGTAGGTTCTTTCTGGGCTCGGCTTTCAAAGCCCCTGGGCTCCATATCTGATGACTTCCTGGCCATGACCCAGGCGGCGTCCATCGCCGCGAGCAAGCTGGAAAAGGCGTCGAGCAGGTCTTCGAGCTCGCCGAGGGACGGGGTCCTGGGCAGGCGGCCGCTGGCCCGGGCGATGGCCTCGTTCCAGTCGAAGCCGAGCATCTCGTGCTGCAGGGCGTCGGCGCCCACGGTGCGGATCTCCCGGCGCACCTCGCCCAGCTTGCGCTTGAGATGGCGCCGGCGTTCCTGTTCCAGGCTCCGGGCGGCGGCCAGGTCGGCGAATTCGTCCCAGCGCACGGCCAGGGGCGACAGGTCAAAGCCGTAGGCCTCGATGATCTGGCCGCGCTCGCCGCGATAGCCCCAGCGCTTGCCGTTGCCGCTGTCTTTCATGTGCACCAGGCCGGCGCGGACGGCCGAGCGGATCAGGCCCTGGATGACCGTGCGCGAACGCTGCAACTCCTCGCCCAACATATCGTTGGACGGCCAGGCGATCGGATGGGTCTTGCCCGTCCAGTCCTGCTCCTGGGTGACGCGAACCAGGGCGCGGATCAGGCGCACGATCCCGTCGCCGAACCCAAGCCTGGGCGCGGCCCGCTCGAAGCGATCGAGCAGCATGGCCTTGGAGATCCCTTCGGGGAGTCCCCCATAGGCGTCGACGAGCCTGGCGGCCGCCCATTGGGCGTCCGCAAGACGGCGCACGTCGCCAGTCCCGTTCTGGACGGTCTGCATTTCCTGCTCCTCCTAGAGAGGCCGCAGGCGCACAGGTTCCCGTCGCGCGAACGCGCGTTTTTCCATTGCAGCGATGTTGGTGATTCGGTAGAAAGAGCAGGACTTGTGAGCTCGGTCGGGACGCCAATCCCGTCTAGCGAATAACCTGGAGAACCCGGCGCGTTTACGCGAGCCGGGTTTTTCTATGCGCTCACGGCATGGTTCCTTTCAGCTTCGCCCCGCTCGAAATACTCCGCCAGCACCAGCGCCAGGGCGTCGTTTCGATTGGTGAGACCGCGCGCGCTCTTCATGCGATCGAGCCTGTCGATCAGCTCCGAAGGCACCAGCGCGTTCAGTTGTCCCTTGCCGCGCGCACGAGCTTCCGCCCGCAGGCGGCGCTGGTATTGCGCTTGATATTCAAGGTCGCGTGCGGTCGTCATGGCCTGGCCGATAAGATCGCGATTCCAGCACCGACAACTAATAAAGGTCGCCGGCCTAGACACGCCGCACGCGAATAAACTCCTTGAACTGAAGAAGAATCGGCCTTGGCCAGCCCGTCGCGGCCGCTCATCGCTGGGCCTCCACTTCCGGCGGCAGGATCAAGTCCTTGTCGACCATGACCTTGACCGGATACCCCGGCCGGATCCGCAGGGTAGGGGCGCGCTGCAGGTCGCGCTCGACCAGGCGCTGGCCCGTCTGGCTGGCCTGGGCCGATACGCCGCTGGCCGCGTCCTGCAGCACCAGGTTGTCGCTGCCGCGCGCCTGGCTGTTCTGGGCGGCGGCCGCGCCGATCGAGATCAAGGTCGACAGCCCGATCGCCCGGGCCAGAACCGGCAGGTGGCTGTCGACGCGATCGGCGAGTCCCGCCGCCCCGATGGCGTCCGCGCCGGTCATTCCGCCCAGCTCGACCGAGCGGCCGCTGGGATAGATCAGCCGCGTCCAGACCAGCAGCACCCGGTCCTGGCCGTAGCCGACCTGGCTGTCGTACTTGCCGATCAGCCGCGCGCCCTGCGGGATCAGGACGATGCGGCCCGTGCGATGATCGAAGACCGGCTCGGTGACCTGGGCCACGGCCATGCCCGGCAGGTCGGAGTTGAGGCCGGTGATCAGGGCCGCGGGGATCACCGTGCCGGCCTTGATCTCATAGGGCGACAAGGGCGGCTGGGGCAGGGCGGGGGCATAGGTTGGTCCGGCCGCCGAGGTCCGGGCGATAAAAGCCTCCTTGGCTGAACCGCCGCTCGCCGCCGCCTCCGGCGGGGCCGAGGGCTGGAGCGCCATGGGGGGCGGCGCCGGCGCGGCGGAGGACGCGGCGGTCGAGCCCGGCGCTCCACCGAAGAACGGTCCGGCCCGCGCCGCGGCGTAGCGCTCGTCCGCCCCGCGCTGCTGGGCGGCGGTCAGCGGCGGCGGCGCCGCGCCCGGAGCGCCCGGTCCCGACGTCGCGGGCGAGACCGGCGAGACGCTCGGGGCCGGCGCTGCACTCCCAGGCGGAGGACCCAGCTCGCCGTAGCTCGCCGGCAGGCGATCATCGATCGGCGCGGCGGCCGCCGGCTCGGGATTAGGCGGTGGCGGAGGCGGGGCCTTGGCGGCCCTATGGCCGCCGCCGAAGGCGATCATGAACCCCAGGCCCACCAGCAACAGCACCGCCAGGGCGGCCGCGGCGATCACCACGGGCCGGTAACGGGTGATCGGCCGGCGTGGCGCGTCCAGCACCGAGCGCGGCGAGGCCTTGGCCGCGGCCGTCACCTCGGGCGGCACGCCGGGATCGGGTTTGGTCGCCGGGCTCAAGGCTGGCCGCCCGCGCGCGTGATCCGCACGACGTCCTGGCGCTTTTCGCCCAGGCGAAGCTCGGCGCGATCGATCAGTCGGTCGACCACGTAGTAGACGCCCTTCTGGCGATAATTGACCAGCTCGGCGCGATCCTTGTCCCCGAGCAGGAAGAGAGGCGGGGCCGGCCGGGTGGCGAGGTCGGCCGAGAACTCGACATAGGTCTTGGCGCCGTCGTCGAAGACCCTGACCGGGGTCCAGGCGGGCGGGCGGCGGCCCTTGGGCTCGATGCGATAGCGAAAGTTCAGCCGCTCGACCGCGACGTCGCTGGCCACGCCCGCGGCTTGCTGGGTCTGGGCCGCCACGACCGCGCGTTCGCGCTGGACGGCCGCCTCGCGCGCCAGGTCCTGCGGATAGTTCCAGCTCAGCACGCTGGTATAGGCGCTGGAGGCGGTGCTGACCGCGTCGATCAGATAGGTCCGCTGGTCGGTCGTCAGCACGATGTTGGTGCGAAGGTCCGGGCGGATCGGCTTGACGAAGATCACCACCTGGAGGGCCTGGCCCGACCCGGCCTCCGTCTCGCCCAGCACCCAGCGCACCGTGTCGCCCGCCGCCTTGGAGATCAGCTTCTCGCCGGGCTTGAGGGTGATGGTGGTCAGGAACCGGGGGCTGGTGTGGATGGTGTAGAGCCGGCCCGGCTCGAAATCGTAGTAGAGCGCCGAATTGACGTAGGCCCCAGGGCTTGGCCAGTCGCGCGCCTGGGCGTTGGCCTGGGCGATCGTCGCCAGCGAACCGTTGGCGGGCCGGGGGCGAGGGCGCCTGGTTCCGTGGCGAGCGGTGCGGGCCAAGGGCGCGGGAGAAACCTGGGCCGCCGGCGCGGCCGAGACGGGGCGGGCCAGGCCCGGGATCGGGATCGGCGGACGGGCGGTCGAGGGTCCCGGCGCGCCGGACGAAGCCTGCGAACTTTCGGCGGCGGCGGGCGCGGGACGGGGCGCCGCGCCGAGGCTCGCCAGGGCCAGGACGGTCAAGAGCGCCGCGCGGGGGCGCGAGGACAACGGGGTCATAGGTCGCGGCTCCATTGGAAACTGGTGATCTCCAAGCCCTTCGGATTTTCCAGAAGTTGGGCTTCGGTCTTCGGCGGCCGGCCGCCGACCGTGAACAGGCCTGTCCACCGCTGCGGCGGCGCGACCACGCCCTGGTCGTAGGTCGTCTCGCGCCACTGGACCTGGAAGGTCGCGTCGCTGCGCGGAAGCACCGAGACGATCTCGACGGTCACCGCCTCCTGGCCCAGGCGCTCGGCCGGATTATGGTCGCGGGCGTACTGCATGAGCGTTGCCTGGGCGGCCTTGCCGGAGGCCCGCTTGGCCCGTTCCCAGTTTTGCCGCAGCACCACCCCGTCGGTGCTCTTGCCGCGAACCTTCTCGACATAGTCTTTGACGAAGGCGGCCTTGTCGGCCTGATCGGGCGTGTAGTCGGCGTCGGCCAGCTCCACGCGCCCGACCTGACCGTAGCGATCGACGGGTACGATATAGGTGCGCACCCGGCTGCTCTGGCGCTCGTAGATGTAGCCGCCGAGCGACAGGGCCGCCAGGCCCGCGCAGGCGAACGCCATCAGCCGCCAGTTGCGCGCCTGGACGCGGGCTCCGCCGATCCGGTCGTCCCAGACCTGGGCGGCGCGATGATAGGGCGTCTCGGCAGGCGCGGCGTCGCCGTAGCGTTCTTGGGCGCGCTTGAAAGTCGGGGACATGGCGAGGAGCTCCGGCGCTTAGGCTTCGTCGGTCGGCGGATGGATCTTGGGCATGCCGACGGGCTGACCGGCCGCGTCCGCGCGCCAGGGCGAGGCCCCGGCGCCGGCGGCCGTTCGCGCCGGGCCGCCGCGACGGGCGGGCGCGGGCGAGGCGGGCGGCTCTTCGCCGCCGCCCGTCCCCTCCGCGGCCGGCGTCTCCGATGACGCGACGCTCGCCGGCGGCGGGGTGAAGGACGACCTGGCGCGTGACACCACGCTGCTCACCGACGGGCCGAGATTGCTGGGGCCGGCGTTGCTGGGGCCGCCGCCGGAGGGCGGCGGGGAGCCGCCGCCGCTGGATCCCGCGCCCGGGCCACGTCCGCCCGCGAGACCCCGCAGACCCGCCGCGCCCCGGGCGGCGCTGGCCCCGGCTCCCGCCCCCAGTCCTCCGGCCGCCCAGCGTCCGGCCAGCGCCAGGCCGCCGGCCGTGGCGGCCAGGCCCACGACGCTGGAGGCGGCCGAGCCGGCGCTTAGCTGCGGCGACCCGCTGACCTGAGCCGCGGCGATGGCGGGGATCTTCAGGGCCAGCATCAAAAAGACGATGGCGGCGACCAGCAAGCCGCAGCTTTCCTGCCAGGTCGGCTCGGGCGAGACGATGTAGCTGGTGAAGATCTGCTCGCCGATCGAGACCACCAGGGCCAGGGCCATCAGCTTGACCCCGACGGCGGGCACATAGGCGATCGCCCGCTCGGCCAGGAACGAGGTCTGAGTCAAGATGCCGAACGGCACCATCACGAACGAGATCAGGGTGACGACGTAGAACTCGACGATGGCGGTCACGACCTCGACCCCCAAAAGCACGAAGGCCACGATCACGCCGATGATCACCAGGGCGGTGACCAGAATGGTGTCGATGTGGGTGAAGAACCCCACCCCCATGCCTTCGCTGGCCAGGCGGCCGATATATTTCAGCAGCTCGAACGCCACCTCCAGCCCGTCCCAGACGATCTTCGAGGGCGAGTTGAGGAAATCGGCGACGGCCATGCGGCCGCCGCCGGCCTTCAGACCCAGGGCCGTGAAGCCCTTGATCACCGTCAAGGTCAGGGGATGCCAGTTGCTGATCAGCCAGGCGAAGAAGCCGAACAGCAGGAGCTTGCGGATCAAGGCCGCCGGCACATTCTGGTTCTCGTCCAGGGCCCACAGCAAGGCCGACAGGCCCAGACTGATGACGATCAGCGCCGCGAAGGTGGTGCGGACATCGCCGTTGATCAGGCCAAACCCCGCTCCGACCTGGGTGGTGAAGCGCGCGAGGTAATCGTCGAGGGCGGAGGGGGAGGCCGTCTGCATCCCGTCGCCTAGTGCAGGTCGCGTTCGGACAGCCGGCCCGGCTTGCGCTGAACGTAGGCCACCGAGCAGGGATCGCTGGAGTCGCGGATGTCGGGATCGGGACAACGGCGCGGCTTGGCGGGCGCCGGCGTGGCGGCGACCGCCGCTCGTTCATCAACCGCCTTGGGACCGCAGGCCGACAAGGACAGCGACAGGGTCAGAGCAAGGACGGTAAGCAGGCCGCGCGTGAGATGGGTCATTGCAGGACGTCTCCGGAGAAGCGAGGCGCGCTCCGGGTCACCGCGGAATTGCGCTGTCGGTCGGCCTCGCCCTTAGTGACGACGGCGCGACGTTCGGCCTCCAAGGTTTCGGCCTGACGGGCCTGGGTGATCATCAGGGTCTGCAGCTGGGTCAGCTGGGTCGACAGGGCCGCCAGCAGCTGGTTGGTGGCCTGGACCGCCGCGGTCTGGCCGGCGGCCGCCTGGGAGGCGCCTACGGCTGAAGCCACCGCCTGGCTGGTGGCGCCCTGGGCCTGGACGATCTGATTTTGCACCTGCATGGCCTCCTGCAGGGTCTGGCGGCTGTTCTGGCTCCAGGCCGCCAGGCGCGAGGCCAGATCCTGGGCCGAGGCGCCGGTCAGGTCGGACGGATACAGGTCGGCGAAGCCCTGGCTGATGCTGGCGGCTTGGTATCCCAGGCCCCGGGCCTGTTGCAGCAGGCTGGTGGCCTGGCCGGCGATGTCGCGCAGGGGCCCGGTGACGTCGACGCCCAGGGTCTGGAGCATGCGCGCCTGCTGGGTCAGCTGACTCTGCAGCGCCTGGACCTGCTGCAGGCCCTGCTGCACCTGCTTGATGGCCTGGGCCACGGCGGCCGGATCATAGACGGTGACCTGGGCCCGGGCGGCCGGGGCGAGGCCGGTCAGGGCGAGGGCGCCGCCCAGGGCCAGGGCGGACGATATCAGCGCGCGGCGCGTGCGGGTCATCGGGGGGTCTCCAGAGGTGGGCCGCGCGCCGCGTCCGGCTCCGGGTCACGCGCGCCGGCGTGCCGGGCCAGGACAAGGGCGGCCAGGCGGTGGCGCGCCAGGAGCGCCAAGCCCAGCAACGCCAGGCCCGTCGCCAAGAGGGCCGGACTGCGCAGGGCCGGAGCCAGAACCATGGTGATCACCGTCCCGGGGGTCAGGCTGAGGACGAAGGCCAGGCGGGCCAGACGCCGCCCCGACGGCGCGTTCGGAAGGGCCGGATCGACCGCGGGACCGGGCTCGGGATCACGCCGCATGCCGGGCCTCGTCCAGGAAGTCGCCGACCTCGCCCAGACCCTTGGCGCGGTAGAAGGCCGCGGCGAAGCCATCCTGACCGACCTGAGCCAGCAGGCGGTCGATCAGCGCTTGGTCGGCGGGGCTGGCCGAGCCGACGGCGGCCAGGGCGACGGGACCCAGGCCCAGCTCGAACAGGCGGTTGCCCGCCGCGCTCTGGTAGTAATATTCGCGCTTGGGCGCGGCGCCGGCGATGATCTCGACCTGCTGGTCGTTCAAACCAAAGGCGGCGTAGATCCGCGCGACCTGGGGTGAGCGCGCCTCCGGATTGGGGAGGAAGATCCGGGTCGGGCAGCTCTCGATCAGGGCCGAGGCGATGGCGGAGTCGGTGACGTCGGACAGGCTCTGGGTGGCGAAAAGGACGGCGACATTGAGCTTGCGCAGGGTCTTGAGCCACTCGCGGATCTTGTCGGCGAACGCTGTCGACTCCAGCAGCAGCCAGGCCTCGTCGAGCACGATCAGGGTCGGGCGGCCGTCGAACCGTTGCTCAAGCACATGGAACAGATAGGTCAGCACCGGCCCCAGGATCGCCGGGGTGGCCATCAGCTCGCCGACCTCGAAGGTCTGCCACGGCCCCTCGGCCAGGCTGTCGGTCGCCGCGTCCAGCAGATAGCCGTAGGGGCCGCTCAAGGTGTAGGGGGCCAGGGCGGCCTTGATCTCCCAGCTTTGGGTCGTGGCCGAAAGGACCGTCAGGGTGCGTTGCTCCAACGGACCGGCGGCCAGGTTGCGCAGCGCCGACCAAAGCTCGTCCTTGATCGCCGGGTCGGGCTGGACGCCTTCGTTGCGAAGCAGATCCAGCAGCCAGCCCTGGGCCCAGCTGAGATCCTCGGGCCGGTCGAGCCGGGCCAGGGGTTGGAAGCTGGGCGGAGCGGCGGCCTGACCGCCAAGGTCGTAATAGTGGCCGCCGACCAGATAGGTCGCCGCCCGCGCGCTGCGGCCCTTTTCGAAGATGAAGACCTGGGCGCCCGGATAGCGCCGCCATTGCAGGGCCGTGGTGTTGAGCAGCACCGACTTGCCCGCGCCGGTCGGCCCGACATAGAGGCCGTGGCCGACGTCGCCCTGGAACAGGTCCAGCCGGAAGGGCGTGGTCGCGTCGGTGCGGGCGTGCATCAGCGGGGGCTGCACGCCGGTCGCGCCCTGTTTGGCGCATTCTGCGGTCAGGTGGGCGTTGATCGCGGGCCCGGGCCAGATCGCCGACAGCGGCAGCAGGTCGCAGAGATTGAGCGTGCTGACCATGGGCCGGCGCACGTCGGCATAGGCCTGGCCCGGCAGGCCGCCCAGCCAGGCTTCGACCGCGTTGAGGTCCTCGACCTTGGTCACGAAGCCGGCGCGGTTGATCACCGCCTCGACGGTCCGCACCTTGGCGGCCAGACGATCGGGATCGGCGTCGGTCAGGGTGATGGTGGGGGTGAAATAGCCCATGGCCGCCGCGTCGCCGCCCAGGATCGTCAGGGCCGCGTCCGCGTCGTGGGTCTTCTGCAGGGCGTCCGGATCTTCCAGCAGCGAGGGCTCGTGGGTGATGGCTTCCTTCAGCAGCGCCAGCATGCCCTTGCGCTTGGAAAACCAACGCTTGCGCAGCGTGGTGATGGCGCGCCGGGCGTCTTCCTTGTCCAGCGGCAAGAAAAGCGACACCCAGCGATAGGCCAGGCCCAGACTGTTGAGCTGGTCCAGGAGCCCCGGCCAGGATGCGGTCGGAAAGGCGCGCACCGAGATCGTGCGCAGGAACGTCTCGCCCAGGCGCGGGTGAAGGCCTCCCAGGAAATCATCGTCGGTCAGGATCGCGTCCAGATAGGCCGGAGGATCGGGCGGCGTAACCGCATGGGCCTTGGTGGAGACGCAGGCGTGCAGATAGGTCAGGGTTTGGCCGTCATCGAGCGCGCGCACCATGGGAAAGACCGCCGCCAGGATGTCGCGCACGCCGGCCACCGTGGCCTGGAAGTCCTCCAGGGCCAGGCGGTAGAGGGCGCCGGCCCCCCGGCCCTGCGGCAGGTTCTCGACCAGCAGGCTCTCGGCGCGGCCGATCGCGTCGTCGGGCGGCAAATAGGTGAAGGTCGCGAAAAACCGGCTCTCGAAATGCGCCCCTTCGGCCTCGAACGCCGCACGCCGCTCCTCGTCCAGCAGATGACTGACCGGATCGGGAAAGGCGGCCGCGGGATAGGCGCGCGAGGGGGCGCGCACGGCCTCGACATGCAGGCACCAGCGCGAGCCCAACCGCCGCAGGGCGTTGTTGAGCTGGGCGCGCGCGCCCATCAGTCCGGCCGGGGTGGCGCTGGCCAGGTCCGGCCCGCGAAACTCCAGGCTCTGCTGGAACGAACCGTCCTTGTTGAGCACCACGCCGGGCGCGATCAGCAGCGCCCAGGGCAGATGGTCGGACAGGCGGCTGGAGCGCGAACGATACTCGTTGAGAAACAGCATCGCCCTAGCCGTCCAGATAGGCGGGCTGGCGCAGATGCAGGCCCAGGATGTCGAAGACGTACGGATCGCGCTTGGCCATCCACAAGGCGGTCCCATAGAGCAGGGCGCCCAGGGGCAGGCCGATCCAGGGGGTCTGCAGGCCCAGCGCCAGAACCGCCGTCAGGGCCGCGATCAGGATGGCCACCATGCGCGGAACCCCGCCCAGGGTCACCGTCTCCGACAGCGAGCCATGGAAATCGATCTCGAAACCGTCGGGCGCGGGGCTCATCAGAAGCCCGCCCCGCCGGTGAAACCCAGAAAGCCCAGGAAGAAGGTCGAGGCGCTGAAGGCGATCGACAGGGCGAACATCACCTGCATGCCCTTGCGCACCCACGACCCGCCTTCCGAGATCGCCATCCCAAGGGCCGTGGCGGCGATGGCGACAACCCCGATGGCCTTGGCCACCGGACCGGTGATGGAATCGGCGATCGAGGTCAGCCAATTGTCCCACGGCATGCCTCCGCCCGTGCCGCCCGCCAGGGCGGGGCCGGCCAGCAGGGTCGCCAGGGCAAGACCCAGGGCCAAGCGCAGGGCGCCTTTGGAGGCTGGGCGGGCTTTGAGCAGCGGCGGCATGGGTGTCCCTCGGTTGCGTCCAGGCGACCGTGGCAAGACGCCGCGACGGCGACAATTCCGAGAAAATGCGAGGCGCGGATCTGCTGGAGGAGATCTACTGGGGCAGATATTCCGCGCCGAAGCTTGCCGGTCAGCAGGTCCGGCAGACCCATCGAGCGTCGGGATCCTTGGCCGCCGAACGCGGCGCGCTGGGGGTTTGAACACGCCCCGACCCGTCGCGACAGGCGGGGCCAGGACCCGTCGGACGGCGTTCGAGCCAAAATGACCAAAAGGTCATTTCACCGAAACTCTCCGCGTGACTGTGCGAAGCCAGGGTGTATGGGGGGCGGCCCAAAATCCAAACCAGCCGCGAACGAGAGCGATGAGGTTCAAGACCGAGAAGCGCCGCCTGGCCATTCTGGAAGCCGCCAAGAGCGTGTTTCTCGAAAGGGGCTATGACGGGGCCAGCATGGCCGAGGTTTCCGTCCGCAGCGGCGGATCCAAACAGACGCTCTACAACTACTTCAGCTCCAAGGAGACGCTGTTCGCCGCCGTCATGCTCGAGCGGGGCGTGGTCCAGATCGGACCGCTGTTCGACGGCGTTCACGAAAGCCGCGACCTGCACGCCGCGCTGGGCGACTTCGCGCTTCAGTTCCTGCGCTACCTGGCGAAGGCCGAAACCCTGGCGTTTCGGCGGGTGATCTACGCCGAGGGCGCCCGCACCGCCGTCGGCGAACTGTTCTTCGAAAACGGCCCCAAGCGGGGTTTGACGAGAATAGCCGAGGATTTCGCCAGGGCCATGGACGAGGGACGCATGCGCCGCGCCGATCCCTGGCGGGCGGCCACGCAGTTGCAGGCCCTGATCGAAGCGGGGCCGTTTCAACGGCTGTTGGAAGGCGCGATCGGGTCGGCCACGGAGGCGGAGCTGGTCGAGGCGGCGCGCGCGGCGGTCGAGGTCTTCACCCGCGCCTACGACATCCTGCCCTTGGACGACGGCGCGACCGACTAGCGCGCCGCCATTCCGACGCCGCCCACGCGGCCCTCATCGGCCCATGGCCATCAAACACATAAGTGTGTGCGAAGCATCGTCTACTCACATGCTATGAGTATGGCCATGGCCCCTTATGCGAAACTCGGGCGATCGATCGCCGACGCCCGTCGCAAGGCCGGGCTCGCCAACCAGCGCGATCTGGCCGCGCGTCTGGCGATCACCCAGCAGTCGGTCAGCCGCTGGGAAGCTGGAACGCATCGTCCGGCCCTGGAGCAGATCGGCGAACTGGCGCGTCTTCTGGACCTCAACCCCGGCGACCTGCGTCTGCTGTCAGGCTACGGCGTCTTGCCCGCCGACGCCGCGGCCGCGCCGTTTCCCGTCGACACGCTGGGCGGCGAGGAGTTCGAGCAGTTCATCGCCCAGCTGGCCATGGACTATTTCCCCGGCTCGCAGGTGCGGCGGGCCGGCAAGTCGGGCCATCGCCAGGACGGCGTCGACGTGGAGGTGCATCACAACGACGGGTCGCGCAGCGTCATCCAGTGCAAGCGCGTCGCGCGCTTTGGCCCGGCCGATGTTCGCGCCGTCGCCGAAAGCTTGGCGATCGATACGGCGACACAGAAGATCCTGGCGCTCGGCCGCGTGGCCAGCCCGCAAGCGGCGGCCGCGGCGCGAGACGCGGGCCTGAAGATCTGGGATCGGGACGACCTGTCGCGGATCATCCGCGCCGACCTGAGCCACCAGGCCCAGGAACGTCTGGTCGACACCTTTTTTCGCGGACAGCGCGAAGCCTTGCTCGGCGCCTCCGAGCCTGGCCCGTGGATGACCCCCGCGGAGTTCTTCGCGCCCTTCCAGGTCGCCGCGCGGGGCTTTAGCCATGCCTGGGGGCTGGTGGGCCGGGAGGCCGACCTGGAAAACCTGAAAGCCGCGGTCGACGGGCCGGCCGGCGCGCCGGTGCTGCTGATCGCGGCCGGCGGCATGGGCAAGTCGCGCCTGCTGGCTGAATGGGCCGGCCAGGCCGTCGATCAAGGGCGCGCCATCCATTTCCTGTCGACGACCGCCGATCTCAGACGCGCGGACCTGCTGCGACTGGGACCAGGCCCCAAGGTGCTGGTGGTGGACGACGCCCACGACCGCGACGGGCTGGGGGCGCTCTTCGAGTTCGCCGCTGACCCGTCGCGGCAAGCCCGGATCGTCCTGGCGACCCGGCGCTACGCGGCCGAGAAGATCACCGGCGCGCTGGCCGTCTCGGGGCTGGGAGAGGCGCGGGTGGTGACGCTGGGCGATCTTTCCCGGCGGCAGCTGACCCAGATGGCCCAGCAGGTGCTTGCAAGCTATGGCCGGCCCGCGCACTGGGCCGAGGCGATCGTCCAGGGAGCGGCCGGATCCCCCCTGGTGGCCCTGATGGCCGCGCGCGTCGTGGCCAAGGACGGCGCGCCGATGGAGCAGGCCAAATCCGACGCCGAACTGCGCGGCGTGGTCCTGAGCAAGTTCGCGCGGGTGATCGTCGGGGACCTGGGCGCCGGCGGCGGGGAGACGGACCTGCGCGAGGTTCTCGGCGTCCTGGCGCTGACCCAACCGTTCCATCCCGAAGATCACCAGCTTTTGGCGATGATCGAGCAGGTGACGGGCGTGGCGCCGGCCGCCGCGAGCTTGGCGATGCGCCGGCTTCTGGACGGCGGCGTGGCCTTCAGCCGCGGCCGCCGCTGGCGGCTGATGCCCGATGTGCTTGGCGACTACCTGATCGAAACCAGTTGCCTGGACAGCGGCGGCAAACTCTCGCCCTTCGCCCAGGCCGCGCTCGCCGCCGCCGGCGATTCAGAAACCCTGCTGACCAATGTGATGGTCAATCTGGGACGGCTGGATTGGCGGCGCAACGACGGCGACACCACGGCCAGCGACCTGCTGGCCGGAGCCTGGCGCGGCCTGGACACGATCCAGGAGCAATGGGACCGCCGACTGAGCGCGGTCAAGGCGGTCGCCTACTATCAACCCGAGCAGGCCCTGACCTTCGTGGCGCGCCAGTTGCGCCGGGGGAGGGCCTACGCCGCCCTGGCCGACATCCTGCGCAATGTCGCCATCGGTTCGGGAAAACTGGAGCCCGCCGCCCATCTTCTGTGGGAGATGGGCAAGCTCGACGGCGCCGAGGAGATCTCCTCCAACCCGGCCCTGCGCACGCTCACCGAGCTTTGCGGCTATCATCCTCATCGCTCGCTCGCCTTCCCCGAACAAAGCCTGGCCTTTGGCCTGGCGCTGATCGAGCGGCAGGACGCCTGGTCGGGCCGGGTCACGCCCCTGGACATCCTGGTCTCGCTGCTGAGCACCGAAGGCGTCACCACCCATTCGACCGGGCGGGCGTTTTCGATATCGCCCTATTTCATCGACCCGACCGTGGTCGGTCGATACCGCCAGGCGGTGATCGCCAAGATTCTCGACCTGCTGAGCGATCCGCGCCTGCGCGTGGCCCGCGCCGCGGCCGACGCCCTGGGCGCGGCCTTGAGCGGCCCCATCGGGCGGGCGGCGACCGCGCCGCCGCCCGGCGCCAGCCAAGCCTATGAAGCGGAGTCCTTGCAGACCCTCGCGCACCTGGAACAGGTGGTCCGCGCGGGCGTGCACCCCCTGGTCGCCGTGGGCGTCGAAGGCGCGATCCGTTGGCGCTCGCGCGGCCGCCGAAGCGCCGTCGCCTCGGCGGCCGGGCGGGTGCTGGCCGCGATCGACCGGGATCTCGAATTCGAGCTGCGCCTGGTCATGAGCGGAGAGGCGCTGGATCGCTTTCTGCGCGATGACGAAGACGCCTCGACCTATCATGATCGCTTCAACGCCTGGCTTGACCAGACGGCGCGGGCCCTGGCCGCCGCCGAACCCGATCCCCAGGCCCGGCGCGCCCGCATCGAGGCGCTGATCGCCGAGGCCCAGGACGCCCGGGTCGGCGATCAAATCCATTATCGCCTCGTCCATCCGGCCTTGCGCGACGACCCGGCCCTGGCCGAGGTGCTGTTGAACGATGCGCTCAAACGCCCCGCCTCGCTGACCCGCGACTATGTCGACCTGGCGGTCGGCAGGCTGGCCTTCGGCGACAAGCTCCGGGCCCGCGCCTGGGTCGAGCGGCTGATGGCCACCCACGATCCGGACCTGGCCGCGCAGGCCGCGCGAGGCTTCGGCGTCGTGGCCGAACCCGACGAGATCGACGCGGCCCTGCTCACCCGCCTGGCCGCCAGCAGCCATCCCAAGGTGGTCAAGGCGGCCATCCAGTCCATCTCCTGGAGCCAGCTGAGCGATCAACGCATGCTCGAGGCTTTGCTCGAAAGCCAGGTTCTGGGCGAGGACGCCGTCGCCGATCGGCTGGCTTTCGCCCTGGTCGGCAACCGCGAGCGCGACCTGATCGGCCGGCTCGACACCGACGGGGTGGAGCGCCTGCTCGCCAAGTTCGTCGCGGTGCCGCGGTTCGAGAAGTTCTGGGTCGACAAGCTGCTGGCCGAGCTTTCGGCGCGTTGCCCCGACCAGGTCGCCGCGTTCTTCCGCCAGCGCGTGGCGCTGGCCGCCTCGCTCAACAGCCACGAGGTCCGCGCGGCCAACACCGGTCCCTACGCCCATGAGGCGCTACGGGTTCTCCAGACCCCCCGGGCCGCTCCGATCATGCAGGCGCTCTGGTCGTGGCTGCTCGAAAACGCCGATCGCGGGTACATCTTCCGGCATGCGGGCCTGGACGTGATCGAGGCCATGTTCCTTGGCGACAGCCCGTTCATCGCACGCTTCCTCGACGAACAGCTGGCCCAGGCCGACCGCGAGGCGCTCAAGCTGATGTCCCAGATCATCCGGCGCGCCGACCACGCCTTCGTTTTCGAGCAGACAGATTTGGTGGCGGCGTTCCTCGAACGCTGCGAGGCCGTCGACCTGGAACTGCTCGAGACGGCGATCGGCGACCTCTATGCCGGCGCCACCGACGGCATGCGCAGCGGCGTGCCGGGCGAGCCCTATCCGCGCGATGTCGCCGAGCGCGAACAGGCCAGCGCCGTCCTGGCGCGCCTTTCGCGCCTGTCGCCCGCCTACGAACTGTTCGAACACATCCGCCGCCACGCCGACGCCGCCATCCGCCGCGCCCTGTTGGACGACCCGACGCCGGAGGATGACGGATGACGCGCGCCGCCGAGCAGCTTCGCCAGGAAAAGGCGGCGTTCGACCAGGCCAAGCTTCAGGACGGCCTCTGGTTTTCGCTCAAGCTGGTGATGGGATTTTCGGCCGTGCTCGTGGTCGTCGGCATCTTCTGTTTTGGGGCCTATGTCGCGCTTCATCAGGACGAATACGGACCCGCCGTGGCGCGGATCGCCATGGGAACGCTCCTGGCCGAGCTGCTGGCGGCCATGGTTGGAATCTGGCGGCTGGTGTTGAGCCCCAAGACGCTCGCGCCGCTCAAGCCCGTCACCGGGGCGCGATCAAGAACGTCCGCGCCCCGCCGCCGACCGCGCCGGAAGTGACACCGGCCCGATTGTCCGACGACGCGCCCTGGCGGGGCGCGCGGAGGACGGGTCGCCAAACGGGCTGATCTTCGCCAGGCCGTCGAACGCGCGATCAGGCGTGGCCGCGTCGAGGCGTTGGCGGCTCCCGATCCAAGGCCGAGCCCGCCGTGACGACGTCGCTAGTCGCGACCCCGGCCGCCCTCGGCGATCCCGGCGGCCCGCAACAGATCGCCCAACGAACGTCCGTTGATCCGGCACAGGGCCACGATGCGGTCATAGCTGCGATGGTCGGCGGTGCAGCGCACCTGCTGTCCGGCCGTCAGCCGATCGAGCGCGATCTTGGCCGCCCGGCCGCCGGGCGCATGCAGCTCGGGGGCGTAGAAGTCGGCCAGCCGCACCTCGACCCAGCGCTCGGGGCGCGGCCCCAGCGCCACGCAGAGACTGTCGCCGTCCCCGATATAGGAGACCGGTCCCGAGAAGGTCGCGCCGCGCGCCAGATAGGCCGGCAGGGGCCCGCGATCGGGAACGGCGGTGCAGGGATCGGCCAGGACGGGTCCGGCCCATAGACCCAGGACCAGGGTCACGGCGCCGGCGAGCGGGCCTTTCCACGGGGCCAACGCACGGGGCTTTTGAGCCACGCCCAAGGCTCGGAGGATTTGCAAGGTCATCGTCAGGTCGCGGATTTCAACGGATCATCTGATGCCCATCGCGCGTCGTCGGAGCAAGCGTCAAGGTCGACGTCAGTTGGGTTTGGAGCGCGGCTCGAGGCGTTCGAAGCGAACCGTCTCCGCGCCCAGCAGGCGGGCGCGGTAGCCGGCCGCGGTCCAGGCGTCGACTTGCGGCCCGGCCGACGAGGATGGGCCGCGCCACCAGGCTTCGTCACGCGCGCGCTTGGGCAGCAGGCGCCCGATAATGCGCTCGACATCGGTGAAATTCAGGTCGAGGGCGGGGGCCCTGCTTCGCGCCAGATGACGCCGGAGAGGATCATACTTGCTCATGTCCCTCCACCATGCGCGCGCCGGCCTCTCAGGCAAGCGACCTTCAATCCGTCCTGGCGGGCAGGGCGCGGCCGCCAGGACGATTCAGACGATCTGCAAGTAACCCGTGACGATCTGCAAGCTGCGGTCGGCGGATCCGGCGGCGCCCCCCTCAATCGCCGCCCGTGTCGACGGCGACCTCGCGCAGGCCCGCTTCCAAGGAGCGGCCGACGGCGAAGAAGGCCAGGGCCGCGGCCAGATAGAGCGGCGTCAGCGCCAGGAAGGCGAAGCGCAGGGCTTGTTCGCCGAACCGGGCCGACAGTCCGTCGCTGAGCATGCCGATCATCAACGGCCCCAGGGCGCCGCCGATGATGTTGACCGCGAAGACCAGGATGGCCGTGGCGGTGGCGCGCGAGCGCACTTCGGCCAGGCTTTGGATCATGGCGTAGCAGGGCCCGAGCGCCAGGCCGCTGGCCACGAAGGGCGGCACGATCAACAGGAAGGCGACCAGCGGCGTGGAGGCCAAGCTCAGGGCGGCCACCGCGGGCAGAGCCACGAAGGCGCTGAGCAGCGGCACCCAGGCGGCCCAGCGTCGGTCGCGGCGATAGAGCCAGTCGCTGAGCACGCCGCCGGCCAGGGTCGCGATCGCGTAGGGCAGGCCCTGGAACAGGGCCAGGCCCGCGCCCAGTTCGCTCCCCGTCAGGCCATAGCTGCGTCGAAACACGGTCGGGAGCCAGAGAAACAGGGCGTATTCGCAAAGCGACAGCAGGCACATGCCCAGGACAAGATTGCGAAACGCGCTGCGCCGCCACAGCGTGCGCACCGTCACGCGCAGCGGTATGAGGTCCGCATCGGGCGCGGCGCCGTCGGAATGACCGCGCGGCGGCTCGCGGACGAAGGCCAGAAGGGCCAAGGCCAGCAGGCCGCCGGGCGCGCCGAGGATGACGAAGGTCGCGCGCCAGCCCACGACCTCCTCCAGCGGGCCGCCGATCAGCGGCGCCAACATGGCCCCCGCCGACACCCCGAGGGCCAGGATCGACATGGCCCCGCCGCGCTTGTTCGGCGCGAACAGATCGGCGACCATCGAATGGGTGGGCGGAATGCCGCCGGCCTCGCCGACGCCGACCAGGACGCGCGCGAGCAAGAGCGTGGCGAAGCCGGTGACCGCGCCGCAAAGGGCGGTGGCCAGGCTCCAGATCAGCAGGCTCCCGGCCAGGACCCATACCCGGTTGACCCGCTCGGCCAGCCGGGCGATCGGGATCGCGAACACCGAATAGAAGACGGCGAAGGCCGCGCCGGTCAGCAGGCCCGCCTGGGTGTCGCTGATCCCCAGATCGGTCTTGATCGGCTCCAGCAGGATCGAGAGCAGGAACCGATCCAGGTAATTGCAGCCCAGGACCAGCGTGAACAACAAGAGCGCCGTCCATCGGCGGGCTGGCGAGATTAGGATCTGTTGGTTCATGTTGACGGCCCCCGCGCCTTCAGCGCGGGGGCGACCTTCCTTCTTTCTAGAACTGATAGGAAATCACGAGCCCGACGGTGCGCGGCGTCAGGGGTTGCACATAGGTCTGGTCGGGGCCGGTCGGGAACAGCGGCGCGCCCTGAACGACGGCGTAGTCATAGGTGTCGAACAGGTTTTCGACATAGCCGGTCAGCTTGAGGCGGTCGTGGACGGCCGAGACGCGAAGATTGACCCGGCTGTAGTCGGGCACGCGAATTTGCTCGCCCAGACCCGCCATGAAGGAGCCGTTGGGCGCCAGGGAACTGCCGACATACCGGTAGTCGGCGTGCGCTTCCAGAACCCAGGCCTGGCTCAAGGGCCGCTGATAGTCGATGGCGGCCGTGCCGGTCAGCTCGGGGGTGTACTCGAAGCGATCGCCGTCGCGGGAAATGCAGAAGTTGGCGGCCGCGCATTGCAGATACTCGACATAGCGCGCCCGCGTGTAGCTGCCGGCCAGCGACACGCGCAGACCCTGGCTCGCCGCCAGGGTCACTTCGGCCTCGATCCCTTCGCTCTTGCTCTTGCCGGCGTTGGTGATCGTGCTGACCGGAACGCCGGTGGCGTCCGGCGTCACGCTCAGCAGTTGCTGGTCGCTGATGTCGATGTGGAACACGGACAGATTGGCGGTCAGCCGGCGGTCGAAGAAGCCGCCCTTCAGGCCCAGCTCGTAATTGACCGAACTTTCGCTGTCATAGGGGACGGCGGCGGCCGCGGTGCTGGGAAACCGATTGTAGCCGCCGGCCTTCCAGCCCTGCGAGATCGTGAAATAGGGCTTCACGCTCGAGGTCAGGTCGTAACGGATCGACACCATGCTCGAGAGGTTGGAGAAACTCTTGTCGCCGTCCAGAGTGAAGAAGGTGGGACGGGCGTTCTCCAGCTGCACGATATTGCGGATCCGCTGGCCGCCGATGTCGACCGACTCGTCGGACCAGCGCAGGCCGCCGGTCAGCTCCAGGCGATCCACCGGTCGCCAGCTGGCTTGGCCAAAGGCCGCCCAGCCCTTGCGGTCGGTGGTGAAGTCTTCGCGGATGTAGAGCGGAGTCAGATAGCCGACGGCGGGATCGTGGGCGGCTCCGGCCCCGATGTCGAAGTCGCGGGCCTGTTGCTGGTCCTGCTTGAAGCCGTAGAGGCCCACCAGCCAGGTGAAGCGGTCGCTGTCGCCGGCCAGCCGCAGTTCCTGGCTCTTGAAGGTCTGCTCCAGGCGCAGGCGCTGGAACATGCCGCCGAAGGTCACCGGTCCTGGCGCGACGCTCGAGCCGGCCACCCCGTTGGCCGTGGTCGATTGCTGGCCCGTGGCGATGCCGTCGAAATCGAAGCCGATGTCGGACTTGGCTTTGCGCACGCCGGTGATCGAGGTCAGGGTCAGGCCGGGACCAAACTTCCAGTCGATGTTGAGCTGGACCCCCGAGGTGTCCTTGGTATCGGTCTGGTCGTTGTCGGCGTAGACGTCGTAGCAGCGGCAGTCGAGCGGCGCGCCAAAGCCGATCTCATTGCCCTTGCGGCGGGTGGCGTCCGCCGACAGCACGATGTCCAGATCGTCGGTCGGGGTGAAGCGCAGCGCGCCGCGGACGCTCGAACGGCGGGTCGGAGACTCCGGCTTGCCGGTCGCGGGGTTGTGGGTGAAGCCGTCGCCATCGGCGTATTCGGCGCTGATCCCCGCGGCGACCTTGTCCGAGAGCGGACCGCTGACCGCGCCGAACAGGCGCCAGGTGTCAAATCGCGCCGCCTCGCCTTCGAGGCGCACGTGCACGTCCTGGCCGGGCTTGCGGGTGACCAGGTTGAGCGCGCCGGCCTCGGTGTTGCGGCCAAAGAGCGTGCCCTGCGGGCCGCGCAGGACCTGCAGTTGCGCCAGATCCAGGAAGCCGATGTCGAAGCCCAGCTGCGGCTGGTACATGCCGTCGATGAACACGCCCGCGGCCGGCTCCTGACCGGCGTTGGCCCCCACGCCGCGGAACGACAGGTAGACGAAATCCGAGGTCGGCGCGGCGCCGCCGGCGTTGCTGAAATAGAGGCCCGGCACGCGGCCGTAGAGGTCATTGGCGCTCTTGACGCCGGAGGCCTGAAGTTGCTCCCCGGAGAAGGCCGACACCGACATCGGCACGTCCAGGAGACTTTCGGCCCGCAGGCGGGCGGTCACCACGACCTCCTCGGCGGTCGACGCGGTCGCCGGCTCGGACTGGGCCGCCGCGACCATCGGCGCGGCGCTCATCAACAGGGCCAGCCCGGTGGCGCAGAGCAAGGTGTTCTGAAGCTTGGTCAATTCGATATCCTTCCATCCCTTTTCCCCTAGGGGGGACGCGCCTTGTCGGCGTCGATGCGGAAGGATGTCGGTTGCTATCGGGGGCGACGTGCAGATCGTTCGCGTCACCACGCAGATCGTCTTTTTCCGTCGATCCGGACGAAGCAGGCCCCCTGGGCGTGCGTTGGTTGTCGTCATTTCAGCCACGCGCCCGTCGCCGGCCGCTCGGCGAGACGCCGTAGTGCGCCTTGAAGGCCCGCGAAAAGCTGCAGGCGCTCTCGTAGCCGACCGCGGCGGCCACCACCGACACCGGATCGCCGCGATCCAGCAGGCGCCGCGCCTCGATCATCCGCGCCTGGCGCAGGCGGTCGTAGAAGGTGGTGTCGAACAAGGTCTTCAAACCGGCGGCCAGCCGCGAGCGGTTCAGCCCCACCCGTCGCGCGACCCGCTGCAGCGTCAACGGCTCGTCGAAGGCCGATTGGATCATCTCGATCGCCAGGGTGACGCGACGCAGTTCACTGGCGCTGAAGGCGGTGGAGGGCGCCGCGCGGCTCTGGCCGGCGGCGTCCAGCGCGCCGCACAGCGCCTCGACCAGCTTGGCCTCGACGAACGGCCGGCGCAGATCGCCCTCATAGCGGCATTCCAGCAGGTCGCGGATCGCCTCCGAAGCGGCGTTCGGCATGGGAATGGCGATCATCGCGCCGCCGCCCGCCTCGCCCAGCAGGGCCGCGGCGCTCTTGGCCAGGCCCCACCGGGCCAGGAAGGGTTCGGCGCAGATCAGGGCCACCGAGCGCCAGGGGCCCTGGGCGATCTCGACCAGGCGTTCTTCACCGGCGGCCAGGCGACTGATCAGGCATGCCCGATGGTCGACGTTCACCGAATGGCCGTCGCTCGACACGGTCATGGCGCCGGCCAGGCGGAACTGGGCGACGAACACCTGGATCGTGCTGGTGAGGACGTAGGGACAGGCGGGGACCTGGTCCAGATCGCTGACGATCAGCGAGGCGTCCGCGGCCAGGACGACATGGTCCTGGCGCCCGCGCGCCAGACCCTCGATCTGGTAGCGCTGGACCGAGGACGACAGGATCTGCTGGGTCACGACGCCCGGCGACCTCGCCGGTCCGCCCAGGAACGGCCGCGGCCGCAGCATGCCCGCCGCCAGGTCGACGGTGGGCCGCGCCAGGCGCAGGCTCCAGGAGCGAAGCGGGGCCTCGGTCTCGGCGCCGCGCAAGGCTGTTGCGGTCATGGGGTTGCTCCTGGGTGGCCCGAGGCGATCGGTCCGCTCCCGCCGCGGCTGGCCGCCGCTCAGATCGTCCGCTTGTGGAAGCGGCCGCCCTGCAGGATGATCGGCATGTTGTCGCCGTCCCGGCCCAGGCAGGTGATGTCCTCGAGCGGGTCGTCGTCGACGACGATCAGGTCGGCGATGGCGCCGGGGGCCACCACGCCGATCTGGCCGCCCATCTGCAGGAGTTCGGCGTTGACGCTGGTGACCTGGCGCAGGATCTCGATGGGCGAGAAGACCTGGGCCCGCAGGCCAAATTCGGTGCCCTGGCGATCTTGTTGCGGACCCAGAAGGTCCGTGCCGAAGCCGACCTTCAGGCCGGTCTGGCGCATGATCCGCAGGCCCTCCAGGACGCCCCCCGCCACGGACTTGAGCTTCTCGACATTGGCGGCCGGCAGACCCAGGCTGGCGCCGTCCTCCAGCAGGGCGAAGATGACCGCCAGGGTCGGCACGACATAGGCGCCGGCGGCCAGCACCTCGTCGGCGGCGGCCTGGTCGATCAGGGTGGCGTGTTCGATGGAGCGCACGCCCAGACGCGCGCAGCGGGCGATGGCCTCGGGCGGGTGGCAATGGGCCATCACATAGGACTCGTGACGGGCGCATTCCTCGACCGCGGCCAGGATCTCCGCGTCGCTGAACTGTTGTTGGTGGACAGGATCGGTGGGGCTGCTGGCCCCGCCCGAACCCATCAGCTTGATCTGGCGCGCGCCCAACCGAAATTCCTCGCGGACCGCCGCGCGCATCGCGTCGGGACCATCGACGATGGCCGACACCCGTCCCATGCCGTGATGACGCAGGCCGCATCCGCACATGCCGTCGAAATCGCCGAAACGGCGAAAATCGCCGTGACCGCCGGTCTGCGACATGAACCGCCCCGCGTGCAGCAACCGCGGCCCCGGTTGCAGCCCGTCCTGCATCGCCAGCACATAGGCCACGTCGGTGCCGCCGGCGTCGCGCACCGTGGTGAAGCCGCGGTTCAGCATCCGGCTCAAGGACCGGAAGGCGAAGCCGGCCAGATATTCGCTGCGCCGGGTGATCACCCGGGTGATGTCCAAGTCGGTCCACCAGATATGGACATGGGCGTCGATCAGTCCCGGCATCAGGGTGCGGCCGGCCAGGTCGATCACCTCCGCGCCGTCCGGCGCGGCGATGGCGCCGTCGGCCACCGCCTGGATCAGGCCGTCGGCGACCAGGACGCTGGCGCCGCGGCGCAAGTCGGGGCCGACGCCGTCGAAGACGGCGGCGTTGGTGAACAGCACGGTACTCATGACCCGGTCCTTGCGAAGGGGTGAAGCCAATTGATCGATGTCGGGCGCCCGGCCCGGCGCGCCTTAGGGCGCTTCTTCTTCCAGATAGCGCCGACGCAGGTGGCGCTTGAGCGCCTCGGCCGAGAGCGGTCGGCCGGTGGCGTCCTCAACGAGGCTGGCGAACGACACCTGGCTGGCGCGCTCATGGATGCGCGGGCGCACCCAGTCGCGATAGGCGGCGAAATCGCCCTGGGCCAGGCCCTCGTAGATGGCCGGCGTGTCCTGGGTGGCGCGCTCGAACAGTTGGGCGGCGAACGTGGCGCCCAGGGCGTAGTTGGGGAAATAGCCAAACAACCCCATGGCCCAGTGGATGTCCTGTAGGCAGCCCACGCCGTCGTTGGGCGGGCGGCGGCCAAACAGCTTCTGGGACAGCTCGTTCCAGGCGCCGGGTAGGTCGGCGACCTTCAGGTCGCCTGACAGCAGGGCCTTCTCCAGCCGGAACCGCAGGATGATATGCAGGGGGTAGGAGATCTCGTCGGCCTCGACGCGGATGAAGCCGTGTCCGACCCGGCGATAGGCGTTGAGGACGTTGGAGGCCGACCAGGCTTCGGCCGGTCCCCCGAAGGCGGCCTGCATCTGGGGGGCCAGCCAGCCGAAGAACTCCCGGCTGCGGCCCGCCTGCATCTCCGCCATCAGCGACTGGCTCTCGTGCGTCGTCGCGCCGCGCGCCGCGCCGACCGGACTGAAGGCCAGGTCGCGCGGCAGGCCCGCCTCGTAGAGCGCGTGTCCGGCCTCGTGAATGGTGGCCATGATCGCAAAGCGGATGTTGTGGGTGTCGAAACGGGTGGTGAAACGATTGTCGCCGGGAGACCCGCACAGGGCGAAGGGGTGGGGCGCGCTGTCGATGCGGCAGTTGACGTTGGTGTGGCCCACGGCCTTGAGCAGGACCTCCGACAGCAGCCGTTGGCGCTCGGGCGAGAAGTCGCCCTGGAACGGGATGGGCGCGGCCCAGCCGGCCTGGCGTTCGACCACCTCGGCCAGCAGGGCCGGAAGATAGGCTTCAAGGTCGGAAAAGATCGGCTCGACCGCCGCGGTCGTCAGGCCCGGGTCGACCTCGTCCATCAAGGCGTCATAGGGCGACAGCCCCAGCGCCTCGCCCTTCAGGGCGGCGATCTCGCGGTGCACGGGCAGCAGTTTCTCGAAGCCTCGGGCAAAGCGCGGAAAATCGTTGTCCTGCTTGGCCGCCAGCCAGTCCTGCTGCAGCGCCGCCACTTGGCGCGCCTTCTCGACCTGCAGCGCCTTGGGCGCGGCGGCCTGATGGCGCGCCATGCGCCGCATCTCGACCAGATTGGCCTGCTCGGGCGGGGTCAGGGCGTCGAGCGCCTGGTTGGCCTCCTCCAGCAGATCCAGGGCGTCCGGCGCGGCCAGGAGGTCCGACGACACCGCATCGATCGCCGCCATCTGCTCGCCGCGCCCCCAAGCGCCGCCGGCGGGCATGTTGGTCTGGCTGTCCCAGAACAGCACCGCGCGGGCCGCGGCCAGCTTGCTGGCGGTCGAAAAGCGTTCGCTGAGGACGGCGTAGGCGCGGTTGTCGTTGGCGCGATCGGTCATGGCGGGAGGTCCTGTTTGGCCTTGGGCGAGGCGAGGGGGCGCCCAGGGCGTTGGCTCGGATCGGGTTTCAGCGCAGGCCGTCGGCCACCGCGCATCGGCGCGGATCGGCGATCGCGCCGATCAGGCCTTTCTCGTCGCGGTAGCACATGGCGAAGGAGCCCATGTGGAAGTCCCAGGCTTCGCTGACCTTGACGTTGAGGCCCAGGGCCGCCAGCCCGTCGATCGTCTCGTCGCTGAGCCGATCCTCCAGCACCAGGGAGCTGTCCTCGCCCATCGGCAGGATCCGGGGCGCGGCCACCGCCTCGCTGGGCGCGTAGCCAAACTCCAGCAGATAGGCCAGGACCTGCGGCACGGTGCAGTGGACATTGCCCGGCGAGCCGAGCGAATAGACCGGCTTGCCGTCCTTGAGCACGAAGGTGTTGCCGATGCACTGGCGCAGGCGCGCGCCCTTGAACAGCCGCCCGTCGATGGCCGAGGTCAGTCCGCCGAAGGTGGCGTGGGTGCCCACCATCGGAACGCCTTCGACCACCATGCCCGGGATGCCGCCCGACTGCAGGGTGTTCATCATCTGCACCCAGTTGCCCTCGGCGTCGACGATCGACAGCTCGCAGCTGCCGGTCGGCTGCTTGGTGTCGCTGCGCCCGCGGGTCGGCTTGCCCAGACCCCCGTAGAGCGACAGCCCCCCGACCATCCCCGGGCCGCCGACCATGCGGGCGTGCTCGGTCAGATCGACCTTGGGTTTGAGGCCCTTGATCAGGCGCGCCAGATGCTTGTGGTGCTCGGGGCTGGCGATGACGTCCACGGCCGCGTCGGCCACGGTCGTGTCGGTGATGAAGCCGCTGTGGATCTGCGCCAGGCGCAGCGCATGCGCCAGGTAGTAGTAATGGTCGGCCGACTGCGGCGCGACGCTGCGCAGGTCAAGCTCGCGCAGCACGCCCAGGACCAGGGCGATATAGGCGCCCTGTTGCTGGGGGACGTTGAGCGAAACGATTTCATGGTCGCGATGCTGGAAGCGCAACGGCTCCAGCCAGCGCGGCGCCGTCTCGGTCATGTGCTCCAGGGTGATCTTCCAGCCCATGTCGTTGGCCTTGGCGACGAACGCCTTGGCCCAGTCGCCGGTGATCATGTGGTCGGGGCCGTGCTCGGCCACGTGGCGCAGGGTCTCGGCCATGCCCGGCGGACGGAAGCGGTGGCCCACCGGCGTGAAATGACCGTCGGGGCGGTAGAAGGCGCGGCCTTCGGGGAAGAAGGTGGTGAAGTCCGCGCCCCAGGTGTTGACGTAATATTCAAAGCTGGAGACGGGGTGGCCGTCCTCGGCCCATCGGATCGCGTCGGCGCACAGTTCGGCCCAGGGCCGGGTCGCGAAGCGCTCATGGATGGCCTTCAGACCGGGCATGAAACCTGGAATGCAGGCGCTGGGCGGCATGGCCGCGTAGCCGGTGGGCTGGGGCGGGACCGGCTTGAACGGCGCCAGGCCCGACGGCATGAAGCCGGAGCTGTCCAACTGGTGGTAGCGGCCGGTCTTGGCCTCGTAATAGAGGAAGGTCACCGTGCCGGTGTAGTTGGTCATGAACGGCTCGACCGCCGCCTGCACCAGGCAGCCGGCGACGCCGGCGTCCACGGCGTTGCCGCCTTCGCGCAGCACTCTGAGCATGGTCTCGGTGACGATGGCGTTGTCGGTGCTGACCGCCGCCTTCAGGCCGGTGACCGCGGCCTTGGGACCGGGGTTCACGATGTAGTCGAAGTCGCTCAGGTTCGCGGCGATCGTCGAGGCGTCGGTGGGCGAGCTGTGGGCCATACTCAATCTCCCCAGGCTTGTTCTTGTGGCCCCGACGGCAGGTACGCCGAGACAATACAGAACTGTATTCTCAATTCCGCGCCGGGGAAAAGCGGAATCTGCGCGGGGCGGTTTGGCGCGCGAAAAATCCGCCCGGCGCCCTCATCCTCAGCGGCGGGACGAGGCGCTGCGCAATTTAGCGGCGCAGGAACCGGGCGACAGGCGCGCGAGCGCCGGTTCAGAGCGATCGAAACGCGCGCCGGCGGGGCGGGACGAGGCCCCGCGATTCAACTCTGTATGCTGAGCGCCTAGGCGCGAACGCTCTTGCGGCCCGCGGGCTTGGCCTGCGGAGCGGTCTTGGTCTTGGCCTTGGTCTGGGCCTGGGCTTCGGTCGCCGCCTCCGGAGCCGGCGGCAGGTATTTGAGCTCGCCGCCGCGGAATCCGGTCAGGACGCGGTAGTAGAACTCGCTGAGCTCCTCGCGCCGCTTGGTCGATTCCCGCATGCCCATGGCGTAGTAGCCGACCTGGTGGAAGTAGGTGATCCGCGCCCTGATGAAGGCTTCGTCCGAATCGTACCCGGCGTCGACGAACAGGCGCTTGAGCGCCTCGATCCGAAGGTCGTCGACCTCGTGCACGACGTCGGCGACCTTTGGCGACACCCGCGACCAGGCCCGCACCGCCGCGTCATAGTCGGGATCGTAGTCGCGCTCCTCCAACCACAGGCGCATCAGCGACCGGAAGCGCTCGGGCGGCGAACCGGGCGCGTCCAGCGCGTCGATGATCGGTTGATGATTGCTGGCGCGCCAGTCGTCGATCAGGGCGTCGAGCATGCCTTGCAGGCTTTTGAAGCGGTAGTAGAACCCGCCGCGCGTGACGCCGGCCTTCTTGGCCAGCCGGTCGATCTTCACGCCGGCGATGCCTTCCTTGATCAGGGTGGTCTTGGCCACCGCGATCCAGTCCTCGGTGGAAATACCCCGTTCGACGGTGCTTTTTAGCACGATTGGCATCCCTGTATTCGCGTCTTGAATCAAAACAGTATCGTCTTTGGAACGGCGGCGCCAGCGCACGGAAGCGCTGCCGCGGGGGTCGCCGCGAGCGCGGCGAGTTGCCAAGTTAGTACAGAACTGTATCCATGTCCGGCAAGAAGGGCGAGCGCTTGGCGTTGGCCAAGGCGGTAGGGCGGGATGGCCATGCAAAGCGATATTCGACAGTCGGCGGCCTTCAAGGCCGTCGAGGATTTTTACACCGCGCTGTTCGCGCCGGGCTCCGGCCATGTCTATTCCGCCGACGACTGCGCGCCGAGCGCCGACGGGCGACGCGCCTATCTCAGCGGCCAGGCCTTTCACGGGCCGCTGGCGGACGGCCCGTCCGAGCGGCTCTATGAGATCGATCTGCAGACGGGGGCGCTGAGCGACCTGTTTGGTCGCGCCAGCCGCATGGCGCGGCCTTGCCCGAACGGGTCGCGGCTGGCCTGCATGGTCCAGGCGGCGTCCGGCGAGGAGTTGCTCAACGTGTTCGCGGCGGACGCCCGCCCGATGCTCACGCGCCAGATCGAGGGCCTGGTCGAGCAGTTGGAATGGTCGCCCGACGGGCGGCGGCTGCTGATGATCGTGGCGGGGCTCGGCGCGGACCTGGCCGGCTATCAGGGCGGCTTCGCCACCAAGGCGGCGACGCAGGGCCCCGCCTGGCTGCCGGAAGTGCGCACCGGCCAGGAAGGCAATCTGTGGCGACGGCTGTGGGTGCTCGACGTGGAGTCGTCGGATCTTTCGCTGATCTCGCGCGCCGGAACCAACGTCTGGGAGGCGGCCTGGTGGGGCCCGGAGCATATCGCGGCGGTGTGCAGCGACGACCACAGCGAGGGGACATGGTACGCCTCCACCCTGCGGCGCATCGCGCTCGACGACGGGGCCGAGGAGATCGTCTATCGCCCCAGCGACCAGATCGGCCTGGCGACCGGGTCGCCCGACGGGCGCCATCTGGCGTTCGTGGAGGCCCTCTGCAGCGATCGCGGCATCATCTGCGGCCAAGCCATGGTGATCGGCGCCGACGGCGCGGTGCGGCCAATCCCCACCGGCCAGGCGGAGGTCTCCAGCCTGGCCTGGCGGGACGCCGAGGTCATCCACTACGCCGGCCAGGCGGCGTTCGACACGGTGATCGGCGACTATCGGCTGACCGATGACCAGCCGATCGAGCTTTGGCGCTCGCACGCCGTGACCTGCGGCGCCTGGTATCCGTCGGCCAGACCGTTGCCGGGCGCGCGCAGCCTGGCGATCACCGAGGCCTATGACCAGGCGCCGCGGGTGGTGATCATCGAGGCGGGGACGCCCAGCACCGTGCGTTCGCTCGAGGCGCCCGGCGCGGCCCAGGCCATGGTCGGCCGCGGCGCGATGGGTCCGGCGGTCTGGACCGCCCCCGACGGCCTGGAGATCCATGGCTGGCTGGTGACGCCGGACGGCGCCAAGGGACCCGCGCCCCTGGTGCTGGACATTCACGGCGGCCCGATCTGGGCCAATCGCGGCCGCTGGATGGGCCGCGGCCGGGCCACGCCCCTGCTGGCGGCGCTGGGCTGCGCGATCCTCTATCCCAATCCGCGCGGCAGCTCCACGCGCGGCCAGGACTTCGCCCGCCTGGTGAGAGGCGACATGGGCGGCGCCGACACGGGCGATCTGCTGTCGGCCGTCGATCACCTGGTCGCCAGCGGCGTGGCCGATCCCGAACGCCTGGCCTGCACGGGCACCAGCTATGGCGGCTACATGTCCGCCTGGCTGGTGACCCAGGACACGCGCTTTGCGGCCGCCGCGCCGATCTCGCCGGTGACCGACTGGTTCAGCCAGCACCGCACCAGCCAGATCCCGCATTTCGACCTGGCGTTTCTCGACGGCTCCTCCACGCGGCCGGACGGATTGTTCTTCAGCCGCAGCCCGGTGATGTTCGCCGATCGCGTCACCACGCCGTGCCTGGTCATGGCCGGGGCCCTCGACCGCAACACCCCGCCCACCCAGGCCCTGGAGTTCCACCAGTCGCTTTGCGAGGCCGGCGCCAGGAGCGTTCTGGTGACCTATCCCCAGGACGGCCACAGCCTGCGGGGCTATCCGGCCTATCTCGATAGCGGCGCCAGGATCGTTTCCTGGTTCGGCGAGCACCTGCGCCTGCCGCCGTTGCCCTGACGGCGGCCGGGCAAAGACAGATTTGTTTCGAGAACCGGGTCCGAGCCCGCCCGTCCGCCATGACCAGGCGCGCGACGCGGGAGCCGATCCTCCGGATTTGAACTTGACGAAAGGGAGGCCGGCTTTCACGATACAGTAGTGTATTGGGGCCGTTCGCGCAGATGACAAAATATTCCGCGTTCAAAGTATTTCTCGAAGGCCTCGGCGGACAGCAGGGGTGGGCGCCGGCCTGGCGCTCGCCTCAGCCCAAGAAGCGATACGACGTGGTCATCATCGGCGGCGGCGGGCACGGCCTGGCCACCGCCTACTACCTGGCCAAGGTTCACGGGGTGCGCAACGTGGCGGTGCTGGAGCGCGGCTGGCTGGGCGGCGGCAACACCGGTCGCAACACCACGGTCATCCGCTCCAACTACTACTATCCCGCCAGCGCGCGCCTCTATGACTTCTCGCTGAAGCTCTACGAGGGCCTGTCGCGCGAGCTGAACTACAACGTGATGTTCAGCCAGCGCGGCATGGTCATGGTCGCCCATAGCCGCCACGATCTGGAAGGCGCCCAGCGCTGGGTCGGGGCCATGCAGCTCAACGGCGTCGACGCCGAGATGATCTCGGCCGACGAGGTCAAGCGCCGCCTGCCGGTCCTGGACGACTCCCCCGGCGCGCGTTACCCGATCTGGGGCGGCTTCATGCAAAAGCGCGCCGGCACCGCGCGCCACGACGCGGTGGCCTGGGGCTATGCGCGCGCCGCCGACGCGCTTGGCGTGGACATCATCCAAAACTGCGAGGTTCGCGGGTTCCTGAAGAACCAGACCGGTCGCGTCACCGGCGTCCAAACCAATCTGGGCGTCATCGAAACCGACAAGGTCGGCATGGCGGTGGCGGGCCATTCTTCGCTCATGGCCCAACTGGCCGGCTTCGAGCTGCCGGTCACCAGCTACGCGCTGCAGGCCTTCGTCTCCGAGCCGCTGAAACCGGTCATCGACACGGTGATGCTGTCGCTGGCGACGGGGCTCTACATCAGTCAGTCGGACAAGGGCGGCCTGGTGTTCGGCGGCGCGCTCGACCACTACGCCTCCTACGCCCAGCGCGGCAACTCACCGACCATCCGCCAGGTCGCCGGCGCCCTGGCCGACCAGATGCCGTCGCTGGGGCGGGTGCGCCTGGCCCGCCATTGGGCCGGCATCGTCGACGTCGTCCAGGATTCCAGCCCGATCCTCGGAGAGACCCCCACGCCCGGCGTCTATATCAACTGCGGATGGGGGACCGGCGGCTTCAAGGCCATTCCGGCCGGCGGCTATCTGCTGGCCCATCATCTGGCGACCGGGCGGGCGCACGACATCGCCGCGCCCTTCGGCCTGAACCGGTTTTTCACGGGCGCCTTGATCGACGAGGCCGCGGCCTCCGGCATCGCGCACTGACGAGGCGAACATGCTGCTCATCAACTGCCCCTGCTGCGGGCCTCGTGACGAATTCGAATTCCGCTGCGGCGGTCAATCCCACATCACCCGTCCAGAACCGCCCGAGGCGGTCTCCGACAAGCAATGGGGCGACTACCTGTTCACCCGAGCCAATCCCAAGGGCGTGAGCCTGGAGCGCTGGGTCCACACGGCCGGCTGTCGCCAGTGGTTCAACGTGGCGCGCGACACCGTCACCCACGAGATCCGCGCGGTCTATCCGATGGGGGAGGGCGCGCCTTCGCTCTCGGTGGGAGCGGTGCAATGAGCGGACGCCGTCTGCCGCGGGGCGGTCTGATCGACCGGACCCGCGCGATCAATTTCGAGTTCGAGGGGCGCGCGCTGAAGGGCTTTGCGGGCGACACCCTGGCCTCGGCGCTTCTGGCCAACGGCGTCAAGGTCGTCGGCCGCTCCTTCAAATACCATCGGCCCCGCGGCCTGCTGGCCGCCGGCGTCGAGGACGCCAGCGCCCTGATGCAGGTCGGCGAGGCGGGCCGCTCCACGCCCAATCCGCGGGCGACCGAGATCGAACTGACCGAAGGCCTGGTGGCGCGGCCGGTCAACTGCTGGCCCAACGTCCGGTTCGACGTCGGCGCGGTCAACAATCTGCTGAGCCGCTTCATCCCGGCGGGCTTCTACTACAAGACCTTCATGTGGCCCGACTGGCATCTGTTCGAGCCCTTCATCCGCAAGGCCGCCGGCCTTGGTCGGGTGGCCAGCGCGCCGGATCCGGATCGCTACGAACATCAATACGCCCATTGCGACGTCCTGGTCGTGGGCTCGGGCCCGGCCGGCCTGGCCGCCGCCCGGGCGGCCAGCCGCCGCAAGGCGCGGGTCATTCTGGTCGAGCAGGACACCGAGCTGGGCGGGTCGCTGCTCTCGGCCTCGGCCCGCATCGACGCTCAGGACGGGATCGGCTGGCTCGACGGCGTCAAGCGCGAACTGAGCGCGGGCGCCGATGTCCAGGTGCTGACGCGGACCACGGCCCTGGGCTATTTCGATCACAACAGCCTGACCCTGCTGCAACGGCTGGACGACCACCCCGGACGCCGGGCGCCCAAACAGGTTCTACGGCAACGACTGTGGACCGTGCGCGCCAAGCAGGTGATCCTGGCCACCGGCGCGCTGGAGCGTCCCCTGGTGTTTCCGGGCAATGATCTGCCCGGCGTCATGCTGGCCTCCGCGGTCAGACAATATCTCGCCCGGTGGGCTGTGCTGCCCGGACAGGCCACGAGCCTGTTCACCAACAACGACAGCGCCTATGGCGTCGCCCAGGCCCTGCTCGACGCCGGCGCCCAGGTGCCGTGCCTGGTCGACAGCCGCAAGGCGCCCCCGGCCAGGCTTGTGGAGGCCCTGTCGTCGCGCGGCGTCAAGGTGATCACCGACGCCGTGGTCACCCGGACGCATGGCGATCTGGAGCTGAAGGCCGTCACGGTCCGCGAACGCGGCGGGCGGGAGTCGCGCGTCCATTGCGACGTCCTGGCGATGTCCGGCGGCTGGAACCCCACCGCCCATCTGTTTTCCCAGTCCGGCGGCAAGCTGGCCTGGGACGACCAGATCGCCGCGTTCCGCCCCGACGTGTCGGTGCAAGCCGAGGTCTCGGTCGGCGCGGCCAACGGGCAGTTCGCCCTGGGAACGGCCCTGTCGGCCGGCTGGACGGCGGGCGGCGGAACGGCCGAGGCGCCCGTGGCCCTGGACGCCGCCCCCGCCTGGACCATCGAGCCGCTCTGGCGGGTCGAGGCGCCGGGCAAGGCGTTCGTCGATTTCCAGCATGACGTCACCGCCGCCGACATCGCCCTGGCCAAGCGCGAGGCCTTCGTCTCGGTCGAGCATCTCAAGCGCTACACGACGCTGGGCATGGCCCCCGACCAGGGCAAGACCTCCAACGTCAACGCCCTGGCGATCATGTCCGAACTGACGGGGCAGGGCGTGGCGCAGACCGGCACGACCCGCTTTCGCTTTCCGTTCACGCCGCTCAGCCTGGCCGCCCTGGGCGGGCAGACCCGCGGCGATCTCTTCCGCCCCTATCGTCGCCTGCCCACCCACGAGCGGCAGGCCGCGGCCGGCGCGGTGTTCGAGGACTATGGCGGCTGGCTGCGACCGGCCTATTACCCAAGGCCAGGTGAAACCGCTCACGACGCCGAGCGGCGCGAAGCTCAGGTCGTGCGCCAGGCCGTCGGGATCTTCGAAGGCTCGCCCTTGGGCAAGATCGAGGTCGTCGGGCCCGACGCGGCCGAATTCCTCGACCGGATCTACGCCAACACCATGTCGACCCTGAAGGTCGGGCGGGCCCGCTATGGCCTGATGCTCAACGAGCTTGGGGTGCTGATCGACGACGGGATCACCCTTCGCCTGGACGAGGACCGCTTCCTGGTGGGCACCACGGGCGGCGGGGCCGACCGCATCGCCGCCTGGCTGGAGGAGTGGCTGCAGTGCGAGTGGCGCGACCTGAAGGTCCTGACCGTGCCGATCTCGACGGCCTGGGCCGTTGCGACGCTCAGCGGCCCGCGGGCCCGTGAGGTCCTGGCCGCCGTCGGCGTCGATTTCCCGATCGACGCGGAGGCGTTCCCGCACATGACGTTCAGGGAGGGTCATGTCGCCGGCATTCCCGCCCGGGTGGTTCGCGCCAGCTTCACCGGCGAGGTGACCTATGAACTCAATGTCCCCGCCGACCGGGCGGAGGAGCTTTGGGAGCGCCTGGCCAAGGCGGGCGAGCCGTTCGGCCTGACGCCGGTCGGGATCGACGCCTGGATGGTGCTGCGCACCGAAAAGGGCTTCCTGCACATCGGGGCCGACACCGACGGCACCACGTCGCCGGTCGATGTCGGCTGGGGAACGGTGCTCAAGCGCAAGCACGACTTCGTGGGGCGCCGCTCGCTGACCCGACCCGACAACCTGCGCCAGGATCGGTTGCAGTTCGTCGGCCTGGAGGCCGTCGACTCGACCGAGGCCCTGCCGATCGGCGCCCACCTGAACAGCCCCGGCGCCGCCCGAGCCAGCGAGGGGTTCGTCACCTCCGCCGGCTTCAGTCCGGCCCTGGGCCGCGGCGTGGCGCTGGGCATGGTGCGCGGCGGCCAGGCCCGTCACGGCGAGGAGCTGGAGATCGTCACCGGCGGCCCGGTCGGCCTGCGCGTGCGCATCACCAAGCCTGGGGCCTACGACATCGATGGAGAGCGCCTCAATGGTTGAGGTCCGTACGCCGTGGTCCCTCAGGAGACCCGATCTGTTCATCGCCGAGTCGGCGATGTCGCTGTCGATCCTTCGCGTCCAGCGCGATGACGTCCAGGCCGCCACGTCCCTGGGCGCGGCGTTCGACGTCCATTGGCCGCTCACGCCCAACACCATCGTGGAGGTCGGCTTCCGCGTGGCCTGTCTGGCGCCTGGCGAGTGGGCGCTGTTCGCGCCCGCCGACCAGATCGCCGGCCAGATCGCGCAAGCCTGCTCGGGTCGGCTTCACCACCTGGCCGACGTCTCGGCCGGCCGCCGCCTGTGGCGGGTTTCGGGCGCGGCCAGCCGCGCGGTGATCGCCAAGGGCTGCAGCCTGGACACTCACCCCAGTGTGATGACCGGTGTTCACTGCGCTCAGTCCCTGCTGACCCAGGCGCCCGTCCTTCTCGTCGCGCAGCCGGCGATTTCCACCTTCGACATCGTGGCCGATGCGAGCTTCGCCGGCCACCTGCGGGCCTGGTTCACCCAGGCCGCCCAGGAGTTCATTCCATGACCGCTACGCCCTATGTGATGCTTGTAAAATGCCCCGACACCCTGGGGGTCGTGGCCGCGGTGTCCGGCTTTCTGGCCGAGAACCGCTGCTCGATCGAAGAGTCCCACCAGTTTCTCGACCAGGAGACCGGCCGATTCTTCATGCGCATCACCTTCGCGCCCGAAGGCGCGCCGGCGTTCGACCTGGCCCAGCTGGGCGAAGCGTTCCTCGCCGTGGCCGCCCGCTTCCAGATCGAGTGGAAGCTGTTTGACATGCGCCAGCGCCCCAAGGTGCTGATCGCGGTCTCCAAGTTCGGCCATTGCCTGTTCGACCTGCTGCACCGCTGGCGCGCGGGCCTGCTGCCGGTCGACATCGTCGGGGTGGTGTCCAACCACGACGACATGCGCTCGTTCGTCGAATGGAGCGGGTTGCCCTATCACCACCTGCCCGTCGAGAAGGGAAACAAGCGCCCCCAGGAGCAACAGTTCCTGCAGCTGGTCGAAGACCTGGACGTCGATCTGGTGGTGCTGGCCCGCTACATGCAGATCCTGTCGGAGGAGATGTGCGCCGCGCTCGCTGGCCGCTGCATCAACATCCACCACTCCTTCCTGCCCAGCTTCAAGGGCGCCAAGCCCTATCACCAGGCCCACGCGCGCGGCGTGAAGATCATCGGCGCCACGGCGCACTATGTGACCACCGATCTGGACGAGGGGCCGATCATCGAGCAGGGCGTGGAGCGGGTCAATCACGCCAAGTCCGCCGAGAACCTGGTGACCATCGGCCAGGACATCGAATGCGCCGTCCTGGCCCGCGCCGTGACCTGGCATGTCGAGCATCGCGTCTGCCTCAACGGTCAGCGCACGGTGGTGTTCAGCTGATGAGCGGCCGAACTCCGCGGGGGAGGCCCCGACCATGACCGCGCTCAGGATCGACGGGACGGCGATGGCGCAAGCGCTGATCGCCGAGGTGCGCGACAAGGCCAAGGCGCTGGCGCGGCCGCCGGGACTGGCGGTGATCCTGGTCGGCGACGACCCGGCCAGCCACGTCTATGTCCGCAGCAAGCTCAAGCGGGCGGCCGAGGTCGGCTTCGAAAACCGCATCGCGCGCTTTGGGTCCGACGTCACCGAGGCGGAGATCCTCAGCCAGGTCGCCGCCTTCAACGCCGCGCCCGACATCGACGGGATCCTCGTGCAGTTGCCGCTGCCCGATCAGGTCAACACCCTGCGGGTGATGGCGGCGATCGATCCGGACAAGGATGTCGACGGCCTGCACGCCCTCAACGCCGGCAAGGTCTCGCAGGGCGGGACCAACGCTCTGGCCCCATGCACGCCGCTGGGCTGCATGATGCTGATCAAGTCGGTGGCCCCGGACCTGACGGGCATGAACGCCGTGGTGCTGGGCAGCTCCAATATCGTCGGCAAGCCGATGGCGGCGCTGCTCCTGGCCGCGCGCGCGACGGTCACCGTCGCCCACATTCATACACGCGACACGCCGTTCCTGTGTCGCGGCGCCGACATCCTGGTCACGGCGGTGGGCAAGCCGGAACTGGTGCGAGCCGACTGGGTCAAGCCGCGCGCCATCGTCATCGACGTCGGCATCAACCGCGTGCCGACGGCCGACGGCGGCTCGCGGCTGGTCGGCGACGTCGCTTTCGACGAGGTCAGCAAGGTGGCCGGCGCCATCACCCCTGTTCCTGGCGGCGTCGGCCCGATGACCATCGCCTCTCTGATGCTCAACACGCTGATGGCGGCCCAGGCCCGACAAGGCCTGACACCCTCGCTGTAGAATCCTGACTGACCGCGCCGGCTCGGCGCGGTCAGTCAGCAGAAGCTCGGCGGGGTGAGGGCCCCGCCGGTCCGGATCGCCTCCCGATCTGGAAAACTCCGGTCGCCGGGTCGCACGTTGGCCTGGCGACCGTCTTTTTCACCCCGCCGGCCAGCGCCCGCCTAGGCGCGGCGATCGGCCGGCATGTGCTCGACAAACCAATCCACAAGACGGGTCAGATAGTCGAAGAGGGCCGGCATCTGCCGGATGCCGTGACCCTCCTGGGGATAGGTCAGCAAGGCTGATTGGACGCCATGGCGCAGCAGGGCGTGGTGGAACTCCAGCGCCTGGCCTGGCGGCGTGTTCTTGTCCAGGGCGCCGCAGATGTTGAGCGTCGGCGTGATGACCCGCGAGGCGTAGTGGATGGGGCTGCGCGTGAAGTATTTGCCCGACGCATTGTCGATGTCGTCGTTGAGGAACACCTCGCAGAAGTAAGGGATATGGCAGGTCAGATGCTCGCTGACCCAGTCGGTGACCGGCGCGACGGGCACGGCCGCGGCGAACCGCTGGTCCTGGGTGATCAGCCAGGACGACATGTAGCCGCCATAGCTTCCACCGGTCACGCCCAGACGCTTGGGATCGGCGAGGCCTTCGGCCACCAGATGGTCCAGACCCGACAGGAAATCCTGGGCGTCCGCACCGCCCATGTCGCCAAACACCTGGCGCGCGAACGCCTGTCCGCGGCCCGACGAGCCGCGGGGATTGACGTCGAGCACGGCGAAGCCGGCCGCCAGCAGGGCCTGGTGCATGAAATGCTTGCCCAGATAGCGTGGCCGCAGCATCCAGACCGGCCCGCCGTGGATGTTCATCACCAGGCCATGGGGGCCGTCGCCGGGCGGGGTGAGCAGCCAGCCATGAATGTCGAGTCCGTCGGGCGCCTGCCAGGTCACCGAACGGGCCTGGCCTAGCGCTTCCATGTCCCGCTGCAGGGTCTCGGCGCCAAACTGTCGGATTTCGCGCTCCTGGCCCGCGCGAAGCTCGACCAGGGTCGGCCGTTCAAACCAGCCTTCGCGCAGGAACAGGCACGCCTCGGGATCCGATCCCAGGGCGAAGACCTCCGGAAAGCGCAGGCCGCCGGGCGTCCTGTCGCGCCCGACCCAGAGCATCCGGGTGGCGTCGGCGAGGCGATCGTGCAGGAGGATCAGATTTTCCGGGCCCCTCAGGGCGGTGGCCAGCAGGTGATCTTCGCCCCGCCAGGCCGTGGCGGTCACATCGCCGCCTTCCGCGTCGGGCCGGTGGACGACGCCGGACTGGACGTCGACCAGCCGCAGGTCGCCGGCGACGATCGTGCGATCACTGCAGACGGCCTCGACGACGGCGACGCGCGCGCCCGAGGGCGTGGCCGACAGCCATCCCAGTTGATCGGACGGCGTGAGCAGGGTTCGCGGCGCGCCTCCATCCAGCGGGAAATGACGCAGATCGGCGCGATACCAGGCCTCCTCGCCCGGCGCGTCCGAACAGATCGCCACGAAAGCCTCGTCGCCGCACCAGGTCGCTTCCCAGATGTTGACGCCGTCGGGCGAGACGCGGGCGGCCTTGCCGGTCTCCAGATCGTGGATCCAGACGCTGCGCCAACTGCCCGCCGCCGCGCCGCTCTCGATGTGCGGCATCCAGTCGGCCCGGTCGGCCTGCGGCTGGGCCACCGAGAAGCCGCCCTGGGCGCCGGCCAGATCGGCTTCGAGGCCCGCGACGCCCAAGAGCAGGCGTCGCCCGTCGGCCGACCAGTGATGATACTCGACAAAGCCCTGGACGCCGCCGATCGCCCGCTCCACGCCCGTGCGCAGGTCCAGGATGTAGGGCTGGAACAGGAAGGGTTGGTCGCGGTCCGAGAGGAAGGCGATGGTCGCGCCGTCGGGAGACCACCGGGGCGATCGATCCGAATTGGGTCCGTGCGTCAGAACCATCGTCGCGCCGTCTTCGAGATCGATCTGCACGATCCTGGTCGAAGGCGCGCCGCGCAGCGCCTCGCAGACGACCGCCGTGCCGACCGCGACATCGCCCAGGGGAGAGGCCGCCGCGTCGAGCAGTTCGGCGATCAGCCCCTGACCGGGCCTCAACCAGTTGCTGAAGCGCTGCTCGATCTCGGCAAATCGCGGCGTGTCACGAACATCGGCTTTCATTTCAACTCCCATGCGCCCGCGTCGAGCAAGCTGCGGCCCGCGGCCGTTTTGTGAACAATCAAAAAGGCGCGCCAGCGGCGGCGGCGGCCGCATCCCGGGCGGCGCCTTTTGGCGGCCTTGTCGATACATTTGTGTATCGCGATCGGCGCGCGCGCAAGATGCTTCAACGGCGAGCAGCCGGCGGAGGCGGGGGTTCGACCTTGGACGGATCAATCGGCAACAAGCTCGGCCTGGTTGAAGTGACATTTGCCGGCTTGCGAAATACAGAACTGTATGGAACTGTCAGCGACGCTTAAACAACAGCCTTCCCGGGGATCAACCCCGGCGAAGCGCAACGCGGTCCGCGAGGGGAAACAGCATGGTGTTCAAGGGACAGTCCGGGTCAATGACGGCGCCGGGCATCGGACGGGCCTTCCGGCGGGCGCTTTGCGTCTCCTCATTCGTCTTGCTGGCGGCCGCCGGGCCGGCCCTGGCGCAGACCGGCCCCACGCTGGCTGACTATCAGGCCGCGGCGAAGCTGATGCCGACGCGCCTGCTGGCCGCGGTCAAGAACGGCAAGCCAAGCCTGCATTGGATCGGCGACACCCAGTGGGCGTGGTACCAGCATGACGGCGCGGCCGGTTCGGAATTCCTGCTCGTCGACGCCGCCAGCGGCAAGAGCGAGCCGGCCTTCGACGCCGCCGCGGTCGCCGCGGCGCTGACCAAGGCCGGCGAGACGGCCACCGCCGCCAGCCTGCCGATCGCCGATCTGGGGTTCACTCCCGACCGCCGCACGGTGACGATCACCACCAAGGCTCACGTCCTGACCTGGGACCGCACGACGCAAACGGGCGCGGCGGCTCCAGCCAAGCCGCCGGCGGCGCGTTTCAACGAGAGCCTTTCGCCCGACGGCCGCCTGGCCGCCTTCCGCAAAGGCGACAACCTCTGGCTCCGCGACACCCAGACCGGGGCCGAGCGCGCCCTGACCGAGGACGGCGCGCCCTACCTCAGCTACGGCAAGCTGTCGGACGCCAGCCTGATGGCCGTTCGCATCCAGCGGTACGGCATGCAGCTGCCGCCGATCGGCCTGATCTGGTCGCCTGATTCCCGCCGCCTGCTCGTCCCGCGGATCGACGAGCGCGCCGTGCGCGCCTATCCCTACCTGCAGTCGGTGCCCGACAAGGGCATGGCTCCGGTGGCCTATTCCATCCGCCGCGCCCAGCTGGGCGACGTCAACCAGACCATCACGGAAAACTTCGTGATCGACGTAGCGACCGGCGCCAAGCGCAAGGTCGAGGTTCCCACCTCGCTGATCGTCGGCGTTCAGGACGGCTCGGACTGGTGGTCGGCCGATCAATCCAAGATCTTCGCCCTGGGCAGCACCGCCGACAACAAGACGCTCTCCCTGCTTGAGATCGACGCGGCCAGCGGCGCGGTCCGCACCGTCATCGACGAGCCCACCGCGCGCACCTACGCCCAGACCAACGTCGCCATCTACAACGGGCCCAACGTGCGCGTGCTGGGCGGCGGCAAGGAGGTGGTCTGGTTCTCCGAGCGCGACGGCTACGGCCATCTCTATCTCTATGACGGGGCCGGACGCCTCAAGCGCCTGCTCACCCCCGGTCCGTCGGTGGTGTTCGACATCATCGCCGTCGATGAGAAGCGCCGCGAGATCTATTACACCGGCAGCGTCAAGCCCGGGGAGGGCAACCCTTACGAGCGGATGCTCTATCGCGTCTCGCTCGATCGCGGCGCGCCGGTTCGCCTGACCCCGGCGGGTCTGGACCACGCGGTCGCCGCCTCGCCCAGCCGTTTGTTCGCCATGTTGATGGGCGCGCAGGTGTCGCCGTCCTCGGTGTCGAGCAACTTCCAGTATTTCGTCGACACCGCCTCGAGCGTCAGCAAGGCGCCGGTGACCACCATCCGCTCGACGCGCGACGGACGCGAGGTCGCGCGCCTGGCGACGGCTGATACGAGCGCCCTGGACGCCCTGGGCTACGTCCCGCCCGAGCCCTTCACGGTCAAGGCCGCGGACGGCAAGACCGACCTCTACGGGGTGATCTACTGGCCGCCCAACCGCAAGTCCGGCCAACCCATCCCCGTGGTCGACGGCATCTACAACGGTCCCCAGGTCTCGGCCGTGCCCCACAATTTCCTGGGCGCGTTCAACACCGCGGCCACCGCGCCCGCCGCCCTGGCCCGGCTCGGCTTCGCTGTCTTCGTGCTCGACGCGCGCGGGACGGCCGGACGGGACAAGGCGTTCCACGACACCGTCTATGGCGCCTTCGCCGACGCGGGCCTTCCTGACCATATCGCCGCGCTGAAACAGCTGGCCGAGCGCAACCCCGAACTGGACCTGTCGCGGGTCGGGATCTACGGCGCATCGTTCGGCGGCTACTATTCGGCCAACGCCGTGCTGCGCCACCCCGAGGCCTTCCACGCCGCCTTCTCGGTGGCCGGCCCCTACCAGATGCCGGCGCTCTACTCCAACGCCCTGGAAGTCTACCAAGGCAAACCCGTCTACGCCCCCGGGGCGACGCCGGGCGAGGCGGTTCCGACCAACTACGCCGAAACCGACCTGACAAAGCTGGCCCCCAACCTGAAGGGTGCCTTGACGCTGGCCGCCGGCGACGTCGACGAGAACGCGCCGCCGGCCCAAACCCTGGCTTTGGCCGACGCCCTGGCCAAGGCCAACAAGGAATTCGACCTGATCATCATGCCCAACCACGTCCACAGCGAGATGTGGGACCCCTACGTCGTCCAGCGGATGTGGAACTTCTTCGTGCGCAATCTGCAGAACGGCTCGCCGCCCAAGGACTTCTCGATCACCGGCGCGGCGGCAAAATAAACCAGCCCCGCCACGTTCCGGACACTCCTGTTGGAGCGGCCGGGCGTGGCGGGTGCGAGCCCGAGCCGCATCCATCGTTCAACAGCGAACCTGTCGCTGTCGCGCCCTGACCAGCGCGACAGCGACAGAGTCGTCGCGCGCGGGACGTAGCGCACCCGACGCTGCCGGCGCAGGGCGACCCCATCGAAACAGGACCTGAGTGAATGTATCTCCCGGCCGCCTCGATCCACACGGGGCCCCCACGCCAGCCTCGTCACGCCGCGGCGCGCCGCCGGTGTCATCCAGCGAGGGCTTGGGCGTGACCCAACAGCTTTCCGGCGCGCCCGTCGCCGGTGTGAAACGGGTTCTGGAGGAACTCGATCGTCGTCGCGAGCAGGCCCGGGCCGGCGGCGCCGAGAAGCGCGTGGCCGCCCAGCACGCCAAGGGCAAGCTGACGGCGCGCGAGCGGATCGACCTCCTGCTGGACGAGGACAGCTTCGAGGAGTTCGACATGTTCGTCGAGCACCGCGGCACCGAGTTCGGCATGGCCGACCAGAAGATCTCCGGCGACGGCGTGGTCACCGGCTGGGGCACGATCAACGGCCGCATGGTCTATGTCTTCGCAAAGGATTTCACCGTCATCGGCGGTTCGACTTCGGAGTGG
>FTCT01000851.1_pt1 | contig 59362 bp, 58 predicted proteins | sample 1658881 | NCBI WGS metagenome assembly FTCT01 (sample SAMEA3914864, study PRJEB12502) | metagenome | biome: forest; material: soil | place: USA | collected 2012-03-12 | depth 0.3 m | reverse complement strand
CGCCAGCTCGGTCTGGGCGCGCATGCGCGCTTCCAGGCTCTCGTCGGAGACGTCCTCGAAGCCGGCGGTGTCGATCAGTTGCAGGTCGAGGTCGCCCAGGCGGCCGTCGGCGTAGCGGCGGTCACGGGTGACGCCCGGCTGGTCGTCGACGATGGCCAGCTTCTTGCCGGCCAGACGGTTGAACAGCGTGGACTTGCCCACATTGGGGCGGCCGACGATGGCGAGTTTCAAAGGCATAGGCGTCCAGTAGTCGATTTTGCGCCTTCTCGCAAAAGCAACGGCCCGGGACGGCTTTCACCGACCCGGGCCCGAAGGCGTCTTGATTGTAATTCCGGCCCGCGAGGAGCCGAAAAAGTCAGCGGATGGCGACCAGATCGGCGTCGTCGGTGACGAGATAGATCATGTTGCCGACCGCGATCGGGTTGATCAGGACCGGCGAGCCGATCTTCAGGGTCTTTTCCTTGGCGCCGGTCTTGGCGTTCAGGGCCACGGCCTCGCCGTCGCTGGACACTGTGATCAGGCGGCCGTTGGCCAGGATCGGCGACGACCACAGGCGCGGGTGCTTGGCGCGCTTCTTCTTCTGCTTCTTGGACAGGGCCTCGGTGTTGTTGAGGTCCTGGATCCAGTAGACCGAGCCGTTCTCGCGCGAGACGCAGATCACCGAGCCGGCCTTGTCGACGACGTAGACGACGTCGCCGGCGGCCCACGGGGTGGTGATGCCGGTCACCGGCAGGTTCCAGCGCGACTGGCCGCTGCGCAGGTCGGTGGCGGCGAAGACGCCCGAGTGGCTGACGGCGAAGACGTCGCCCTTGTAGATCACCGGGCGGCCCGGGATGTCGCGGATCTCCGACAGCGCGTTGGTGCGGCTGGCGCGGCTGAGGGCCTCGCTCCACAGGTCGTTGCCGTTGGTGGCGCGCAGGGCCACCAGTTCGCCCGAGGCGAAGCCGGCCACGATGGTGTCGCCGCTGACGGCGGGGGTCGAGGCCGCCAGGATCCGGGCCGGCTCGATCAGGGCCTGGTAGGTCCAGCCCGGCGCGCCGTTCTCGGTGTTGTAGGTCAGCAGTTCGTTGTCGGTCGAGATCACGAACACGCGGCCGTCGGCGACGGTCGGCGCGGCGTGGACCGGCGTCGAGGTCTGTTGGGTCCAGCCGATATTGCCCGTGGCGGAGTCGATCTGGGCCACGAAACGGAAGCCCGACGAGACGTAGAGCTTGTTGTCCGGACCGACAGCGATGCCGCCGCCGAAGCCGGTGCGGTCCTGCTTCTTGGGCATCAAACCCAGGAAGCCGCCCTTCTTGTTCGGGCCGGCGGCCGGACGCAGGTCCTTGTGCCAGATCGTCGAGCCGGTCTTGGCGTCCAGCGCCGAGACGTCGGCTTCGCCGTCCATCAGGTAGATGCGGCCCTCGGCCGACACCGGCGGCGCGGTGACGTGGAAGATCTTGCCGCTCTTCTTGCCGAAGCCCTTCTTCCAGGCGATCACGAAGTCCTTGCCGGCGTCGACATGCTCGATCGACTGCTCGACATTGCCGCCCGGCAGACGCCATTCGGTCTGCACCACCGGATCGGGCAGGTAAAAGTCGGCGCCCTTCAGCGATTCAGCGGCCTCGACCTTCTGGTCGAAGGCGATGATTGAGATGCGCTGGCCCTGGCTGGCGGTGGACTTGTTCTTGTCCTTGCCGTGGAAGGGGTTGACCTTCTGCACCGTCGAGCAGCCGGTCACGGCCACGGACGCCGACATCAGCGCGACCAGCGCGATGGAACGCTTCGAAATCATCTGTCGGCTCATTGGGCGTTGGAGGCGTCGGGTTGCGACATAGCGGGCGCCAGCTGGCTCAGCGGCGGCATGGGCGGCAAGGCGGCGGCGGCCTTCACGGCGGCGCCCAGTTCCTTGGCCGAACCCGAGTCGATCATCTGCATCGCGGCCTGGGCGCGTTGGCGCACGGCCTCGGAGGTGGTGGTGTCCAGCGAGTTGGCCAGAATCACGAAGTCGGCGCGCGCGCCGGCCACGTCGCCGGCCTGCAGCTTGGCGAACGCCAGCGCTTCCCGGGCGTACACGCGGTACGGACTCTTTTCCCCCGCCAACGGCGTCAACCTCGACTCGATGTCCTTGTACGAGGCGGTGTCCATCAGCGCGAAGGCGGATTTGAGGCGGGCCAGATCACCCAGCACCGGCGACGGTGACGCTTTTGCGGCGGCGTCGAAATAGCCGACGGCTTCCTGGGTCTTGTTGGCGTCCAGGCGGATGTCGCCCATCTGCAGCAGGGCCAGGGCCTTGTAGCCCTTGGCGTTGCCGTCGGCGATGGTCTTGAACTGGCCGAAGGCCTTGTCCGGACCTTGCTTCTGGGCGGTTTCCAGCGCGGTCTGGTAACCCTCCGAAGCCTTGTTGGCCTGGTCGGCCTGGTAGGAGTTCCAGCCCCAGTAGCCGCCGACGCCGATCACGGCCGCCGCGGCGATCGCGCCCAGCCAGGGCAGCGACTTCAGCGCCAGCGACGTGTAGCGCTCGGAGCGAAGCTGTTCTTCGACTTCGTCAAAAACATCGACCACGAAAAGAGGCTCCGAAACAGGCGCTAGCCCAGGAACGTCCCGCCGGAAGCGGCGCGGACATCGCTGGGTGTAAGACATATTGTGGCGGGCGAAGGGCCGTCCGCCGAGGCGGCGAACCTATAGCGTGCCGCGCCCAGCCGCAACGGCCGCTGGAACGAGGTTCACGCCTTCTTGGCGTAGTAGGTCTCGGAGGCCCCCGGGAAGCTGCGATCCTTGACGTCGCTGGCGTATTGCGCGGCCGCGCGCTGGATCTCGCCTTTCAGGTCGGCATAGCGGCGGACGAACTTCGGGGTCCAGTCGAACAGACCCAGCATGTCGTCGACGACCAGCACCTGGCCGTCACAGCCCGCCGAGGCGCCGATTCCGATGGTCGGGACCGAGACGGCCTCGGTGACCTCGCGGGCCAGGCCCTCGGCCACACCCTCGACGACGATGGCGAAGGCGCCGGCCTCGGCCGTGCGGCGGGCCTCCTCCAGCACCTTGGCGCGACCGGCGTCGTCCTTGCCCTTGGCCTTGAAGCCTCCTTCGACCAGCACCGCCTGGGGACGCAGGCCGATATGGCCCATGACCGGCACGCCGCGCTCGACCAGATAGGCGATCGTTTCCGGCACGGTCGGGCCGCTCTCGACCTTCACGGCCTGGGCGCCCGTCTCCTTCATGATCCGCACGGCGTTGGCGTAGGCCTCGGCGTGCGAGGCCTCGTACGAGCCGAACGGCATGTCGATGACGACCATGGCCTTCTTAGAGCCGCGCATCACCGCCTGGCCATGCAGGATCATCATCTCTAGGGTCACGCCCACCGTGTTGGGCAGGCCGTGGACCACCATGCCGACCGAGTCCCCGACCAGCAGCAGGTCGCAGGCGTCGTCCAACGCGGCGGCGACCGGGGCGGTATAGGCGGTGAGGCAGACGATCGGCACGCCGCCCTTACGCGCGGCGATGTCGGGGGCGGCCAGACGGCGAACCGTCTCTTCACGGTGAGCGGACAAGATCCAGGCTCCTAGAGCGCATTTTTCGGGCGCTCTTGTGGGCCGGATCGCGCCGCATCGCAACATGAACGGCGATCACACCGGCAGAGAGGGCCCTACAGCTCCTCGACGGCCCGCGTCACCGCGAAGGCCAGGGCTACGACGGCCAGACCCGCCGCCAGCCAGACGGCCTCGGCGCTGCCCGGCGTGGTCAGCACCGCGGCAACCTTGGCGTAGCCGGCGTTAATCTCGTTCTCGATCCCATGGCTGCCGTCACGCGACAGCTGCGAGATCTCGCTGGAAAAGCGCGTCGACAGGATCTGGAACGCCGCGATCAAACCGGCCGCAACACCCGCGGCGCCGATGAACACACGCCGCATCGCCCAGCCGCGGTCCAGCTTGGCCGAGACCTCGGCGTTGAACAGCGCCGCGTCCGGAAACGACGGCGGTTCGGCGAACATGCGGGTCAGCTGGGTTTCGAAATCGGGTTCAGCCATGAGCTTCCCTCCGCGTTCCCTCTTCGGGTCGGGCCAGTCGCGCCCGGAGTTTATCCAAACCACGTTTGACATGGGATTTGACCGTGCCGATCGGGATATTCAAGGCTTCGGCCGCCTCGGCGTGCGACCAGTCGGCCCCGTAACAGAGCGAGACGCACAGGCGTTCCCCCCGCGACAGCGCCTTCAGGGCCTCGTCAAGGTCGATGCGACTGGCCGCGTCCCCCGACGCGTCCTGAGCCATCGCCTCCGCGACCGGCTCGACGGCGTCCGAGAAGATCAGACGCGCCTCGCGCTTGACCTTCTTCAGATACAGCCGCGCAGCGATCTTCTTGATCCAGGCGCCGAAGGTCCCCTCCCCGCGGAACTCGGCCGACTGTTCGAAGCCGGCCATGAAGGCGTCCTGGGCCAGGTCGTCGGCCGTGGCGCTGTCGGCGCCCATCCGGCGCAGCAGCCCGCGGACCGCCGAACCGTGCCGCCGCACCAGCTCTCCATAGGCCTTGCGATCCCCACCTGCCGCGAGCGCGGCGAGTTCGATATCGTGACCGGTTGGCGGGCGTTCCGTGCCCATCGAATTCAAGCCTCCCCCGGCTCGCTCGCGGGCTCTAGACCCGCGGTTCCTTGTTGGGGTTGAAGAAGCTCAGGACGATAAAGGCCACGCCGATCACCCCCGGGATGCAGGCGAAGCCGAAGCCGTCGAAATCCCTGTCGCCTCCCAGGAAGCCGCCGAAATAGGTGGCGCCCGCCACGCCCAGACCGATCGCCAGCCAGATCACGCCGGTGCGCAGGTCGCGCAGGCGGGTCGGCGGGGTCTTCACGGCGCGCGTCATCGCTTCGATGACTTCCGGCGGCACGGGCTGCCCCTTCTCGATGGCCGTTCGCAGGGTGGCATGAAGTTCGCGACGCTCGCGCGCCTTGAACCAGAAAGGCGTGATGACGATCGCGGCGACCATCGCGAAGGCGCCAAGCGGGACAATGATTTCCGGACCCATATTCAAATCCTCCAAATCTCGTTGCGGCAGCGCCCCCGCGCCGCCTTCACTGATAAGAGGCTTTGGCGGCGCCGTTTGGAGGCGCCCGGCGACATGAAACTTTCGTAAGGCGAAAAACTCAGCCGATCGCCAGGCCCAGGCGACGCCAGACGGTGGGACCGCCGGTCATCACGATCGCCGCCACGAAGGCCAGACCGCCGCAGATCGGCGCCAGGCCGGGCGCGATGGCGCGCACGATCAGGTTCAGCACCGGCGAGCAGGCCCAAAGCACCAGGGCGAACACCACGGCCCCGCCGGCGATGGTCGCCAGGCGCTCCAGGAATACACGCCGTTCGATCGCCTTCATCACCTCGGTCGAGAAGACCTCGGCGCGGCTCTGCTTCGGCGTCTCGGACAGGAAGGCCGAGAGTTGATCGTCCAGGTTCATGATGCAGCTCCTAGAACGGCCAGCAGCCGCTCGCGGCCACGGGTAACATGCGACTTCACGGTGCCCAGGGGAAGGCCCAGGGCGTCGGAGACCTCGGCGTGCGACCAGCCTTGGCCAAGGCACAGGGTGACGCAGGCGCGTTGGTCTTCGGGCAAGGTCGCCAGCGCCTTTTCCAGCGCCATGCGATCCTCGGCCCCGACCTCGGCGGCGGCCTCCAGTTCCTGCTCCCCCCGCCAGGCCTCGTCCCGGGCCGCCGCGCGCTGGGCGCCGCGCCGCTGGGACAGGGCCTTCTTCCAGGCCACGCCATAGAGCCAGGCCCGAAAGCCCTCGTCCTCACGCAGCTTGGGCAGTCCCGCCCAAGCGGCCACGAAGGCCTCCTGGGCGATGTCGTCGGCGTCGATCCACCCGCTCTTGCGCAGGAAACCCCGCAGCGGCTTTTCATGGATCGCCACCAGCCGGGCGAAAGCGGTCTGGGAACCCGCGCGCGCCTGCCTGACGAGCGCGGCTTCCATCAGACGGTCGGTCCGTTCCAGTCGAGCAGCACCTGCACCAAGGTCGCGGCGCACAGGGCGCCCAGCACGAAGGCGACGATCGTGAAGGCTTCGCCGGCCTCGTAAATGTTCTGCCAGGCGGCGAAGGCGAAGCCCGCGCTCAGCATGCCGAACAGCACCACCTGGTACCAGGTGCGCTCGCGGCGACGGCGATATCGGGGACGCTCGTCCTCGTCACGCTCGCCGTGCCAGCGCTTGTTGAGCTTTTCCAGCAGCTCGGGCGGCGGCTCGCGGCCCGACGCGGCGTAGGTCTTGATCAGGTCCAGCGTCTCGCGGTTGGCGCGGTACGACAGCCAGCTCTGAAAGCCGCCGAAGACAAACCAGCTGAGCGGGAAGATCAGCCACCAGAACTGTCGGAAGGTTTCCTCGGACATCGTGGTCTCTCCTATCGGGCGGTCAGCTTGGCGACCAAGGCGGCCGGCGGTTCGCGGCCGGCGCGGGCGAAGCTGTTGAGGGTGTCCAGCGCATCGCGCCGGGCGGCGTCCTTCAGCCAGCTCTGATAGCCAGCGAAGACGAACCAGCTAAGCGGGACGACCACCCAGCCGAACTGGCGAACGATCTCCAGCATCATCGCCCCCTTAGATGTCGAGCTGGCCGAGCAGCGAAGCCGGAGGCTCCTTGCCCTTGGCGGCCAGGTCATGCAGGGCCTTCACGACTTCACGCTGGGTGCGATAGCGCAGGTAGGCGCGGAACGTGCCCATGGCCATGAAGCCCAGCGGGAAGACCAGCCACCAGTAGTCGCAGAACAGGTCGATCATCGGACGGATCCTTCGAATGTCGGGCGCGATCATTCGCGCTTTCGAAGGTTAGTCGCCGCCGACCGCCAGGCTGGATGCAGAGACGTACGAAATAATTTCGGACATCGACGCGAAAGACACCGTGGGGCGATGCTCGGCCAGGATCGAGGGCTTGGCGTAGCCCCAGCCGACGGCCCCGCAGTCCAGACCCACGGCGCGGGCGGCCTCGATATCGCGGGTCTCGTCGCCGATGCAGATGATCTTGTCGCGCGCCACGCCGCGACGCGTGACCTGCTTGAACTTGCGGGCCTTGCCGAACAGCGACGCGCCGCACGCATAGAGGCTGATCAGGTTGCCGAGATCCTCGCCCAGCACGCGGCGGATCACCTGCTCGCTGTTGGAGCTGACCACGGCGATCTTGACGCCCGCCTCGTGCAGGGCGCGCAGCATCTTCGCGGTCTCAGGGAACAGCGGGATGGTGTGAGCGTCGGCGGCCATCAGCTTCTTGCCGGCCCGCGCGATCAGGGGAAGCTTCCAGGGCGAGACGCCCAGATAGCGAATGACCTCGCGGGTGCTGCGACCGCGCAGCATCTCGATCTCTTCATCGGTGACGGTCTTGAAGCCGTACCGGCGCGCCATCGGATTGACGGCTCGCATCATCCACGCCGCGCTGTCGGCCAGCGTGCCGTCGAAGTCGAAGATGACCAGCTCGTACCGCGAGACGGCGTCCACGCGCACCGCGCCCCCCATGAGTCCGCTCGAAGCGGACGTTCATCCACTGATAGACTGATCCGTCGAAGCTTGTCGTCTTAAACTTCGCGCGCGCCGCTACGGAAAGCGTGGATAAATTCGAAGCTTAGCTGAAGGCCGCGTCGTAGAGATCCGGCTTGAAGCCGACCAGACGACGCTCGCCGAGGTCCAGGACCGGGCGCTTGATCATCGACGGTTGGGCCAGCATCAGGTCGATAGCCTTGTCGGCGTCCAGGTTCTGCTTGTCGGCCTCGTCCAATTTTCGGAACGTCGTGCCGGCGCGGTTCAGCACGACTTCCCAGCCCAGCTCCTTGACCCAGCCTTCCAGGCGCGGGCGGTCGATGCCGACGGCCTTGTAGTCGTGGAAGTCATAGGCCTGGCCCCGATTCTCCAGCCACTTGCGGGCCTTGGCGACGGTGTCGCAGTTCTTGATGCCGTACATCATCGGGGTCATGGCCGGGGTCCTTCACGCGAATCCCAGGGATCCTAGCTGGTCAGGTCCCAGGTCTGCAGCGCGATGTGCTGGGTCTGGCCCAGCTTGCTCTGCACCAGCACGAAGCGGTCGACGGTCCAGCGGATCGGGGCAATGTCCTGAGCCGGGACGACCTGGCCGTCATAGAGCAGCGTGATGTGCGGGAGGAACGACTTGTCGGGCTTGAGACCGGCCTTGGCCATCGCCAGGCCCAGCCTCTGCTGGAAGGCGATCAAGTCCCGGACGCCCTCCCCGCCTTGCAGCGTGAAGGGGTTGTTGCCCGGACGGTTGGCGAAGCTGACGGCGCGATCGAACACGGCCTCGAACGGCGCTTCGGCCACGGCCTCGCCCGCCGCCTGGCCTTTGCGGACCATGTCGCCCGGCAAGCCCACATAATCGCCCAGGTGATGCAGGGTGACGTGGAAACGATCGGTCAGCAGCGGCTGGCCGCGCAGGCTCAAGGCCTCGCGCAGGCGGCGCGCCTCGCGGGCTATGGCCTCGGCGGTGGCCGGATCCGGATACAGCAGGAACATCAGCCGGTCGGTCGGCGTCGGCGGGTCGAAGCCCGGCAGGCCCATCTGCAACGTGTCGGCCATCGGCGCCTCCTTGTCGGAGGCAGGGTTAGCCCGCTTCGCCGGACGCTCCAACCGGTCCCGACAGCAACAGCATCTCGGTGGACTGTTCCTCCGCCTCGACGCTCTGACGCCACAGGGCGAAGGCCGCGCCGCTCAAGGTCAGGGCCACGGCCAGCATGGTCCATTCCATGCGACTGCCGGGGCTGGCCATGACGCGTGGCAAATGCAGCAGCAAGACGAAGCTTCCCATCATGCCGGTGATGGCCGGACCGGCGGCCTTCACGCCCCGGTTCGACAGGAAGGCCAGGCCCGCCAGCACGTGCCCGGCCCCCGTCGCCGCCGCCCAGCCCTCGCGCCAGGGCAGCCAGGCCGGAACCATCTGCGCCGTGAAGGCCAGATAGGCGAAGTGCGACAGGCCGAACACCAGCAGGCAGAGCCCAAACGCAATCCGGCTCGAAAAAGCCAGGCGGCGTCGCCAGGTCTCCGCCTCGAGGGTTTGGGCGAAGAGCGCGACGCCGCCTGCCGCCATCGCCGCGCTCTCGGCCAGGCCCAGCCATTCGGCGACGGACCCGGGTTGCGCGGCGACGCGGGGGCCATGGAGCAAGACGGCCCAGATGGCGAAGAACAGGCCCAGCAGCAGACGGCCCTCCCGCGCCAGCCTCGGCATCACCGCCGCCAGCGCGGCGGCCGCCATGGCGACGGCGGAAACGGACGCCAGGACCGATCTGAGGGGGATCGCGTCCGGAACCGGCTGCCACTGAAAGGCGAAATCGCGGGACAGAACGCCCAGCACGCCGAGGAGGAACGCGCCCAGCGCAAAGGGAACCGCCCTGCCCGTCATCATCGTCTCGCCACACCCTGATCTACGACGCGAACAAGGTGGCAGCGGTCGGCGGCGCGAACTTGGGTATTGTTGCGGCCTTCTAGGCCAAGCGGCGCCAGGTCCGAGGCGAAATGCCGAAGGCTTCGCGGAAGGTGTGGTTGAAATACGAGAGGTCGTTGAAGCCGACGTTCAGGGCGATGTCGGTGATCGAGGCCTTGGTGTCCAATAGCTGGTCAGCGGCGGCCTTCAGGCGCGCGCCGATCTGGAACTGCCGGGGCGTCTCGCCGGTCACCTCGCGAAAGGCGCGGATGAAGTGATAGCGCGACAGGCCCGCGCTGGCGGCCAGTTCGTCCAGCGGCAGCGGCTCGGCGTAGCGGCGTTGGATCTCATGCGCCACCTCGCGCACTCGGCGGCGATCGGCGCGCGCGGCGTCGCGGCGTCGGACCCGACGGTGCAGCGCCAAGGCGTTTGCGGCGACGCCGACCACGGCCTCGTCGTGCGAGCCAGGATCTCGCGCCAGGCGCCGGATCGCACCGTACAGGGCCGCCGAGGTCCGGCCCGAAGGCAAGGCGGCGACGGCGAAGCGGCCGTCCGGGCAGCTCAAGTCGTCGGCCAGCTCGGCCAACAGTCCGTCGTCGAAGGCCAGCACGGCGCGGCGATTGCCCCGGTCGTCCAGGTGCAGGCACCCGAAGGCGTCGTCCAGATTGCCAAGCACGATCGCGCCCGGCGTCGCCGTGGCCGAACCCGCCGGGGTGACATAGCCGAACGCGCCCGAGATCACCGCGCCGATCGACGAGCGGGCGTAGCGGTGCTCGACCAGGGTGTCGGCCCGCGCGCGGCAGGCGACGTCGCCGACGCCGTACAGCCCGCCCCGGCTGGCCAGCACCGGACCGTCGACTTCGACGCGGAACTCAGGCTGGCCGGCGCTGGTCATGACCTCAAGAGGCCCGACCGTTCTGCGCCGCGCCCTCGACGCGGGTCCAGACCTGCGACTTGCACAGGAAGTTGGGCAGCAGACAGCCCTTGGCCTTCAGCGAGGCGCGATCCAGCAGATGCACCTGGCCCGAGAAGGTCATGTTGAGATCGGGCACGAACACCTTGCCCTTCCACTCGTCGGCGGCGGTGGCCGAGAAGTCGCGCAGCAGCTGCATGCCCACCAGGCTCTGGTTGCTGCCCTTCTTCACGTCGGCCTGGGCGTTGGCGTTGGCCCAGACGACGACGCCGCAGGTGCGGGCCTCGCAAGGCTTGATCTCGATGTGCACGCTGCCCTTGGGATTGCTCCAGACACCGTACAGATCGTTGAGGCGCGAGGGGACCTGATCGGCCAGCGCCGGGCCGGCGCTCGCGCACACGGCGGCGGCCGCGAGGGCTCCCTTCAACAAGACCGGCATCCTTCGGCTCATCACGGCCGTCCTTCCATCATCGAACACGCGAACACGGCGTGAAACTAGACGTTCGAAGAGATCAGGTGAAGCCGTCAGAATTGAGGTGAAAGGCTGTGCTTGCAGGGCCGGGGCGCGACGACGACCGCCGCGCCCGCTCGCCCTCAGACCAGCACGTTGCCGCCGTCGACGACCAGGGTCTGGCCCGATCCGTAGGTCTGCGCCATCAGGTAGACATAGGCCTTGGCGACCTCCTCAGGCGCGCCGACATGACCGACCGGAATGGCCTTGGCGCGTTCGGCGTAGAAGCCTTCCAGCGCCGCCTCGTCCCACTCGCGCCACAGCGGCGTGCGCACGACGCCCGGCGCGACGGCGTTGACCCGCAGCGGGGCCAGCTCGACCGCCAGGGCCCGCGTCAGGCCTTCCATCGCCGCGCAGATGCTGGCCGCCACCGCCCAGCCCGGCCCCGGACGCGCGCCGGCGATGCCGCCGGTGAAGACGATCGAGCCGCCGGGCCGGATGTGCGGCCGCGCCGCCTTGGCCGCCGCCAGCGCGCCCCAGTAGCGCAAACCGAAGAACGCTTGAGCCTTGGCGATCTCCATCTCGTCCAGCGGCATCAAGCTCAGGGCCTCGCCGGCCGTGTAGACGAGGTGGTCGAACGCGCCGACGCGGTCGAAAAAGGCCGAGACGGCGGCGGCGTCAGCGATATCCAGCGCATGGCCTTCGGCGTTGCCCAGCAGGACCGCCAAGGCCGCGTCAACGCTGGTCTGGCGGCTCGAAGCCACCACTAGCTGCGCGCCCTGCTCCGCCGCCGCCTGGGCGGTCGCCAAGCCGATGCCCGAGGTGCCGCCCAGGATGACGACGCGTTGTCCGTTCAAGTTCATCGGGATCTCCTTGCTCCGAGGCCCCGACTATCGCGCTGTTAGCCTGTTGCGCCGAGCGCAACTTGGTTCATTCTAAGTTGCCCTGGAGTCATCATGAATTTCGACGCGCGCCTGCTGTCCGGTATTGGAGTCATGGTCGCCGTCGTCGAGCACGGCGGCTTCGCGCGCGCTGGCGACGAGCTGGGCCTGACCGCTTCGGGCGTCAGCCGCGCCATCGCGCGCCTGGAGGCCCGCGTGGGCGTCCGGCTCTTCCACCGCACGCCCCGCGCCGTGTCGCTGACCGAGGAAGGCCGCCGCTTCCATGCCGAGGTCGCGCCCCTGCTGTCGGCGATCCAAGACGCCGCCGAGGACACGGGCGGCGCCGCCCAGGCCGTTCGCGGCCGGCTGAAGGTCAATATCGACCCCTGCTTCGCCCGCATCGTGCTGGCGCCGCATCTGCCGGCCCTGATGGCGCGCCACCCGCAGCTGTCGCTGGAGCTGGTGGTGAGCAATCACCTGGAGGAGATGATGGCCGGCGGGGTCGACATCGCCCTGCGCTTCGGCCCGCCGCCGGACTCGGCGATGATCGCCCGCAAGCTGCTGGACACGCGGGTCGTCACCTGCGCCTCGCCGGCCTATCTGGAGCGGCGCGGAACGCCGCGAAGGCCGGAGGATGTCTCGGAGCACGAAGCGCTGCTGTTTCGCGATCCGCTGACCGGCCGCCCGTTCACCTGGGAGTTCCATCGCGGGACGGAGGTGGTCGCCACCAAGGTCAGCGGCCGTGTCGTCATGGACGATCCGTCGGCGGCGCTGGCGGCGTGCGAGGCGGGCCTCGGCCTCTTCCAGAGCTTCGAACTGGCGCTGGCGCCCCGGGTGGCGAACGGACGTCTCGTCCGCGTCCTGCCGGACTGGACGGACGAGATCTATCCGCTCTACGCGATCTACCCGTCGCGTCGCCAGGCGCCCGCCAAGGTGCGGGCGTTCCTGGACTTCGTCAGCGAACTCTGCGGTTAGCCGAAGCGGCCGCAGACATAGTCCTGGGTGCGGCCGACCTTGGGACGCATGAAGATTTCGTCGGTCGGGCCGAACTCGACCATCTTCCCCAGGTACATGAAGCCGGTGTAGTCCGAGATCCGGGCCGCCTGCGACAGGTTGTGGGTCACGATGACGATCGTGTAGTCGGCCTTCAGCTCGCCGATGGTCTCTTCCAGCTTGGCGGTCGAGATCGGATCCAGCGCCGAAGCCGGTTCGTCCAGCAGCAGGATTTCCGGCTCGACGGCGATGCCGCGGGCGACGCACAGGCGTTGCTGCTGGCCGCCCGACAGCGACAGGCCCGAGGCCTTCAGCTTGTCCTTCACTTCGTCCCACAGCGCGGCCTTGCGCAGCGCGGTCTCGACGATGCCGTCCATCTCCGAACGCGACTTGCCCTCATAGAGGCGCACGCCGAACGCGACGTTGTCGTAGATCGACATCGGGAACGGGGTCGGCTTCTGGAACACCATGCCGATGCGCGAGCGCAGGCGCGCCACGTCCTTCATGGTCAGCAGGTTCTCGCCGTCCAGCAGCACCTCGCCGACGGCCTTCTGGCCGGCATAGAGGTCGTACATGCGGTTGAAGGTCCGCAGCAGGGTCGACTTCCCACAGCCCGACGGACCGATCAGGGCGGTCACGGCGTTACGGGCCACCGGCAGGTCGACGCCGAACAGCGACTGGTGCTTGCCGTAGAAGAAGTTCAGCTGGCGAGCGCGGAGGGTCACCTGATCGTCGGCCAGGTCGGCGACGAAGGACTCGGGAGCGGTCATGGCGTTCATGGACGATGGTTCCCGCGGGCGGCGACGACGCGGCCGATAATGTTGATGGTCAGGACGGTCAGAGCGATCAGCAGCGCGCCGGCCCAGGCCAGGCGACGCCAATCATCATACGCACTGAGCGCGTACTGGAAGATGACAGCCGGCAGACTGGCCATCGGCTTCGTCATGTTGTGGTTCTCGAACTGATTGCTCAGCGCGGTGAACAACAGGGGTGCAGTTTCGCCGCTGATCCGGGCGAAGGCCAGCAGGCCGCCGGTCAGCAGACCGCCGCCGGCGCCACGCCAGATGATCTCCTTGATCGTCGTCCAGCGGGGCGTGCCCAGCGCCGCGCCCGCTTCGCGCAGGGCGTCGGGCTGCAGGCGCAGGATGTCCTCGGTGGTGCGGGTCACGACCGGCACGGCCAACAGGGCCAAGGCGACCGCGCCGGCGAAGCCCGAGAAGCCATGCAGCGGCATGACGACCAGCTCGTAGACGAAGAGGCCCACCAGGATCGACGGCGCGGCCAGCAGCACGTCGTTCAGGAAGCGGATCACGTGGCCGTAGGGGTGCGAGCCGCCGTACTCGGCCAGCCAGGTGCCGGCCAGGATGCCCACGCCGATCGCCATGGCCATGGCCAGGGCGCACATCATCAGCGAGCCTTCGATGGCGTTGCGCAGACCGCCGACCGAACCCGGCGCGGGCGTGTCCTTGGTGAAGATGTTGAGGTCCAGCCCCCCGAACCCCTGCTTGAACAGCGAGTAGAGGATGAAACCCAGGGCCGTCAGGGCCAGCAGGGTCGCCAGGCCGCAAGCCCCGACGAAGGTCGAGTTGACGATGGCGCGGAACGTGCGTCGGTCGAGCATGGTGTCGGCCTCAGTCGTAGCGCTGGCGCAGCAGCAGCAGGCGCGCGATGGCCAGCACTGCGAACGTGATGACGAAGAGCACGAGGCCCAGGGCCGTTAGGGCGGCGGTGTGCATCGCGCCCGTGGCCTCGGTGAACTCGTTGGCGATGGTCGAGGCCAGGGTCGAGCCGCTGTCGAACAGCGACTTGGGCAGGCCGTGCGCATTGCCGATGATGAAGGTCACCGCCATGGTCTCGCCCAGCGCGCGGCCCAGGCCCAGCATGACGACGCCGATCGCGCCGCCGCGGACATAGGGAAGCACGACCGAGGTGATCACTTCCAGCGGGGTGCAGCCGATGCCGTAGGCGCTCTCGCGCACTTGCGGCGGGACGGTCAGGAACAACTCGCGGAAGACCGCCGCCATGTAGGGCAGGATCATGATCGCCAGGATCAGCGAGGCGGTGAAGATGTTGGCGCCGTTGGGCACGCCGTAGAACAGGGTCTCCCAGATGGAGCCCGCCGGCGCGTTCATCATCAAGGGCAGCTGGATGTGTTCGGCGAAGAACGGGGCCAGCACGAACAGGCCCCACATGCCGTAGACGATCGACGGGATGCCGGCCAGCAGTTCGACGGCCACGGCGATCGGGCGCGAAAGCTGCTTGGGGCAGAACTCGACCAGGAAGATCGACACGCCCAGCGCCACCGGCAGGGCGATCAGCAGGGCCAGGGCCGAGGTCACCAGGGTGCCCGCGATCGGTCCAGCCGCGCCATAGACCTCGGTCACCGGGTTCCAGGTGGTCGAGGTGAAGAACTTGAGGCCGAAATGGCTAAGCGCCGGCCAACCGCCGATCGCCAGCGAGACGACGATGCCGGCCAAGGCGCCCAGCAGAAGGGTCGCCGCGCCGAAGCACACGGCCTCGAAGATCGGATCGAACCAGGCTCCTTTCGAAGCTGGTCGGGTCATTGCCGCGTCTGTCATGATCGCCCCAAGTGATCGGGGCGAAGGCTCGGAAAGAGCCCTCGCCCCTTTTTACGCTTACTTCGAGACGTAGACCGGCTTGCCGCCGGACTTGATGTTGGCGGCCCACTGCTTGCGGACCATGGCCTTCACCTGCGCCGGCATCGGCACGTAGTCCAGGGCGCCAGCGGCGGCGTCGCCGTTCTTGTAGGCCCAGTCGAAGAACTTCAGGACGCCTTCGCCGGCGGCGGCGTTGGCTTGTTCCTTGTAGACCAGGATGAAGGTCGCGCCGCTGATCGGCCACGACTTGGCGCCGGCTTGATCCAGCAGCAGCAGGTAGTTGCCCGGAGCCTTCGACCAGTCGGCGCCCGCAGCGGCGGCGGCGAAGTTGGCCGCGGCCGGAGCCGGCCACTGGCCAGCCTTGTTCTGGATCAGGGCGTAGGTTTCGTGGTTCTGCTTGGCGTAGGCGTATTCGACGTAGCCGATCGAACCCACGGTCTGCTTCACGAACGCCGAGACGCCGTCGTTACCCTTGCCGCCCAGGCCGGTCGGCCATTGGACGGAGTCGCTGGCGCCGACCTTCGACTGCCATTCCGGGTTCTTCATCGCCAGGTACGAGGTGAAGAGGAACGAGGTGCCCGAGCCGTCCGAACGGTGCACGACGGTGATCGGCAGGTTCGGCAGCTTCACGCCCTTGTTCAGCTCGGCGATGCGCGGGTCGTTCCACTTGGCGATCTTGCCCAGGTAGATGTCGGCCAGCAGCGCGCCCGTCAGGTGGATCTGACCGGCTTGCACGCCCGGGACGTTCATGATCGGCACGACGCCGCCGATGACGGTCGGGAATTGGTACAGACCGACCTGGTCCAGTTGTTCCGGCTTCAGCGGCTTGTCCGAAGCGCCGAAGTCCACGGTCTTGGCGGTGATTTGCTTGATGCCGCCGCCCGAACCGATGGCTTGATAGTTCAGGCCAACGCCCGTCTGGGCCTTATAGGTCTCGGCCCACTTGGCGTAGACCGGAGCCGGGAACGTGGCGCCAGCGCCAGACAGGTCAGCGGCTTGGGCGACGCCCCCCACCAGAACCGCCGCGCCGAGCGCGACCGCGATCGTCTTGAACATCCGTCATCTCCCAAGGCGCGGTGTTGAAAGGCGCCTGATGGAAGCTGCTGTAGGGGCTAAATATAACAGCCCAATGACATACGTTAAGTTTGCCTTACATTGCGGGTTCAGCCCGCCGGGGCTCGCAAACGCGCGGCGCCGCGACGGACCTCTAATTTCAGCCAACTGACGAATCTGTCGGCCGCGCCTCCGGTCTCGACACCCTCTATGCGAGCGGCCAGACCGCGCCCCGCAGGCGCCTCGAACGGCAGGGCGACCAGCAGACCCGACTCGATATGACGCTCGGCCGCGAACAGGTTGGTCAGGGTTACGCCAGAGCCTTGCGCGGCGGCGTCCAGCGCCAGGACGGCGTCGTCGAAGGCATGGGCGCGCGGCGCACGACGCCCCGGCAGGAAGGCGGTCGCCCAGACGGTCCAGTCGGCGTCGGGATCGGCGATCAGCGGGGCGCGGACGACGTCCTGAGCGGTCTCGATGCCCAGCGTCGCGACGAGATCGGGATGACACACCGGCACGTGGCTCAGCTCGTAGAGCATGTCCGCATCCGGCGCCGTCGCCCAGACCAGACGCACCGCCGCGCCCGAATCGTCCGGACGCGTGCGCACCTCGACCTCGATGTCCGGCAAGGCCTGGCCCAGCGCGCCCAGCTTGGCCGAGAACCATTGCCGCGCCAGTTCGGGCGGCATGGCGACGATCAGGGCGTCCAGCGCGTCGGGATCGGCGATCTCGCGGATGGCGCGGTTTAGCGCTTCGTGGGCCTGGGAATAGGTCTCGGCCAGGCGCAAAGCCGCGGTCGAGGGCTCCATGGCGCCGCCCTTCCGCTCGAACAGGGTCGCGCCCAGCTCGGTCTCCAGCCGACGGATCGACTGGCTGACGGCGCTGTGCGTGATCTGCAGCTCGCGCGCCGCCGCCGTGAAACTGCGGTGACGGCTGGCGGCTTCGACGGCGCGCAGGGCGGTAAAGGGAGGTGATCGATCCGACATCAGAGGCGCAGGCTATCCGGGAAACTTGTAGTTACAATGACTCGACGGATTTAGTGCAGCGTGGCGTCGCTCGTGACGCGCGCACCATAGCCGCGCTCCAGCGGGAACGTTAGCTCAGACACCCGTCCCTCGGCCGCGCTGCGCGAGCTGAAGCGACCACGCAGCTGTTCGACCATGGCGTCGATCAGCGACGGGCCGGTCGGCGAGATCGGGTCGAGGGCCTTTTCGATCTCGGTGATCTTCAGCTTGCCCATGCCGCGATCGGCGCGCAGGCCGATGCGCATGACGCCCGGGTCGTCCGAAGAGAGCCGCGCGTTCAGGCATTCCAGCAGGACGATGGCGACCGACGTGGCCTGCTCCGACGACAGCCACAGGCCGCCCTGCTCGAACTCCACCCGCACCGGCGGATGGGCGCGGGCCGACAGGCTGGCGTCCAGGAGCTGGCGGGCGAAGGCGTCGAAATCGAGCAGTTCGCCGCCCTCCCCCGCGATCGTGCGGTGGGTCTTTGAGATCAGCATGGTGCGGGCCGAGGCCTCCCCCAACGCCTTGCGGACGGCCAGGTCGGGCTCGTCGCGGGCCTGCAGTTGCAGCAACGCGGCCACCAGTTGCAGGTGATTGGTCACCCGCTCGTTCAGCTCACGGAACAGAGCCGTGTGGGCGTGGGCCAGGCGCTCGGCCTGGGCTTGAGCGATCTTGGTCTCGGCCACGGCCTTCGACATCCCGGCCATCAGATAGATGGTGCTGGACGAGGTCATGGCGAAAAAGCCCAGAGACGTCAGGCTGTCGGCGTCAAACTTCAGCTCATAGACCGGCGAGGCGAAGAACCAGTAGCCCACCGCCCCGCTGACCAAGGCGACCACGCAGGCCGGACCGACGCCGAACGCATAGGCCGCGATCAGCACCACGGGATAGAAGGCTGTATAGGCGTGATTGGCGCCGAACACCGGCGTCAAGCCACAGCGCGCGCCGAAACCGACCGCCACCAGAATCAGGGCCGCGCCATATTGCGCCCAGCGTCGCCTGCCTTGCACGCCCACCACGAACTCCGGATCGAGAAGCAAAGCTTTTTACGACGACGGAGCGACATTTACATGACAAACATTGACGCAGGACGAGCAGCGTCATGTGAGATGACGAGCAACGTAAGTTAAACTTGACATGCGTCATGCTCCGAGCGCTAGGCTTACAATCATGCGTCTCGCCTATGTCCAACTCGGCGCCGGTTTTCCTTCCCTGGATGATCAGGTGCGCCAGCTCATGCCGCTGCGTCCCGACGACTATGCGATCGAGGAAAACCCGACGATCGCCGCCCTGCGCCGGATCTGCCAGCGGCTGGACGCGCTGGTCGCCGGCGATCGCCTGTGTGTGACCACCCTGGACGCGTTCGGTGGCTCGCTGCGCGAGATGCTGTCGGTGTTCACGGATCTGTTCCGACGCGGCGTGGTGGTCGAGTCCTTTGACGAACAAGGACAATTGTTCGAACTGAACCTGGCGCCGCAACAGCTTCGCCTGCTGGACTGGCTGAACGGCCGGCCCGAAACGACTCGCGCCGACGCCCCCCGTCGCGGTGGCCCGGTCGCCACCCTGTCGCGCGCCGACATCACGGAAATCCGCCGCCTCGCCGCCTCGGGCCTCAGCGCTCGCCGCATCGGCCTGATCTTCCGCCGCTCGCCGCGCAGCATCGAGGAAATTCTCCGCTCACGCACCGATGCGCCGGAGCAACAGGAGGACCTCGACGTTCGAGCGTCCTGATGGTGTTAGGTACAGTTACACAAGCTTGTCACATAACCTGACTAGCACCCCTTTCAACCCGATCGAACGGGCAACAAGGGGACACTCCTATGAAATCGAAGCTTTCTCTGTGCGCTGGCGCCGCCCTGGGCGTGATGCTGGCCGCGGGCATCGCCGCGCCGAGCCAAGCCGCGACCACGCACAAGGCCAAGAAGGCCAAGCCGGCCGCCGTCTCGACCCAAACCGCTGAAATCCGCGAGCTGCGCGCCCAGGTCGAAGCCCTGACCGCCCGCATCAACGCCCAAGAAGCCGCTCAGCAGCAGACCCAGGCCACCGCTCAACAGGCCCAGGCTCAAGCTCAAGCCGCCACCGCCCAGGTCCAGACGGTCCAGGCCGCCGCCGACACCGAGATCAAGACGATCCCGACCCAGGTGAAGACCGCCGTCGCCGCCAATACGCCGAAGCCGAAGAAGACCTGGGCCGACGACACCTCGGTCAGCGGCCGCATGTACTATGATGTCTCGAACATCACGAACAAGGTCGACGGCGTCCGCAAGACCCCGACCGGCACGGGCTTCGACGTCAAGCGCCTGTACATCGGCATCGACCACAAGTTCAACGACGTCTTCTCGGCCAACGTCACGACCGACTTCCAGTACTCGTCGACGATCAGCGCCACCGAGCTGTACCTCAAGAAGGCCTACCTGCAGGCCAAGCTGTCGGACGCCCTGGTCATCCGCGTCGGTTCGACCGACCTGCCTTGGGTGCCCTTCGTCGAAGAGCAATACGGCAACCGCCACGTTGAAAACGTCCTGATCGACCGCACCAAGTTCGGCACCTCGGCCGACTGGGGCGTGCACGCCTCGGGTAAGTTCGGCGGCATCTTCAGCTACGCCGTCTCGGCCATCAACGGCAACGGCTACAAGAACCCGTCGCGCGGCAAGAGCGTCGACCTGGAAGGTCGCCTGAGCGCCCAAGTCGACAACGTGACCCTGGGCATCGGCGGCTACACCGGCAAGCTGGGCAAGGACACGCAAGGCGCCATCACCTACCACACCGCCAGCCGCTTCGACGCCCTGGCCGCCTACAAGGCCAAGAACTTCCGCGTCGGCGTCGAATACTTCACCGCCACCGACTGGAACAACGTCGCGACCACGGTCGCCGACAAGGCCGACGGTTACTCGGCGTTCGGTTCGTTCAACTTCAACGACCAGTTCAGCGCCTTCGGTCGCTACGACTACGTGAAGCCGAACAAGGACACGGCCGACAACCGCAAGGACGGCTACTACAACTTCGGCGTGACCTACAGCCCGACCAAGATCGTGGACTTCTCGCTGGCCTACAAGCACGACAAGGTCGAGAACGGCACGCTCAACACCTCGAACGGCGTGATCGGCGGCGTGAAGACCGGCACGTACGACGAAATCGGCCTGTTCGGCCAACTGCGTTACTAAGAACGAAGACGCCGCCGAGGCCCGAGGCTTCGGCGGCGTTCCAGTTCACGAGACACCGAACCGCGGTCGCCCCAGGGCGGCCGCGGTTCTTCGTTTTCAGGACGCCGGCCTGAAGGCGTCGTTCGTGCGGTCGCGGTCCGGCAGGCGATGGTCGGGATCGATCACGGCCTCCGAGACGCGTTCGTGCGTGTCCAGCACGAAGACGTGCGAGCCGCTCTGCATCCAGGTCTCGACCGGCGCGCGGACCTCGGCCTTGCCGCCGCCCGCCAGGGTCACCCGCAGGGTCGCGGGCAGCACGAGCTGACCATGGTTCTCGACCGTGACCTTGGCGCCCTTGGCCGGATCGCCGTCGACGTAGGAAACGTCCGTCACCGCCAGGTCCAGCGTCCAGTTGTTGGCGTACCAGGCCCGCCAGAACCACGAGAGGTCCTCACCCCCGGCGCTCTCCATGGCCCGGAAGAAGTCGCTGGGCTTGGGATGCTTGAACGCCCAGTCGGCGATGAACCTGCGGAAGGCCGGATCGAACCGCTCGGGGCCCAGGATGTCCTCGCGCAGCAGGGTCAGGCCGAACGCCGATTTGAAGTAGGTGATCGGGTGGCGGTACTTCTCCTTGATCGTGTCGGCGCGCGACAGGATCGGCGGGGCGTCCTTGTCGTTCAGCAGCTCGGCGATCTGGTCGGCGGGCGTTCCCTTGCCCGGGGCGTATTCGCCGTCGCGCTTGGGACCATAGACGCCGTTCTGGAAATCGTCGGACTCATAGACGTCGATGAAGGTGTTGAAGCCCTCGTCCATCCAGGCGTCGCGACGCTCGTCGAAGCCGACCACCATCGGGAACCAGGTGTGGCCGATCTCGTGGGCGCTGATCCAGAACAGGGTCTTGCCCGCATCGTCGACGCCGTCGAACACGATGCCCGGATATTCCATCCCCGTGGCGGGCCCCGCGACGTTGATCGCGTTCGGATAGGGATAGGGGAACCACCGCTTCGAGAACTGCTCGACCGCGTGCTTCATATATTCGGTAGAGCGGCTCCAGGCCCCCTCGCCCACGCTTTCGGGCGGATAGACCGACTGGGCCAGCGCCGTCTTGCCATTGGGCAGGTTGATGCGGGCGGCGTCCCAGACGAAGCCGCGCGAGGCGGTGAAAGCCACGTCCCGCGTGTCGCTCATGTGGAAGCGCCAGGTCTTGGTCCCGCTGGCGGCCGGGGTCGCGGCCACCTCCTCCGGCGTGCGGATCACCACCGTCTTGTCGCTCTGGGCCGCCTGGGCCAGGCGCGCCTGCTGCTGGGCGGTCAGCACGTCCTTGGGATTGGCCAACGCGCCCGAGCCGGCCACGATCATGTCGCTGGGCACGGTCACGGCGTAGTCGATGTCGCCGTATTCCAGATAGAACTCGTTGGCCAAGTACGGCAGCGTGTCCCAGCCGCGCACGTCGTCATAGACGGCCATGCGCGGGTACCACTGGGCGATGTCGTAGATCTCGCCGCCGCCTGACGTTCCCCACGCCGTGCGCCCACCGAACAGGCCCGGCACGGTGTAGTGGTAGCGGATCTTCAGCTTCACCTGACCGCCGGCCTTCAGCGGCTTGGGCAGGGTGACCCGCATGCGGGTGTCGTCGACCAGATGCGCGACGCTCCCCGCCCCTTCGATCTCGACCGCTTCGATCACATAGCCGTCGGTGAAGGCCTTGCGCGGCCGGCCGGCTTCGGCGGCGGCGCGGGAGTCCTTGCGGTAGACGTTCTGGTCCAACTGCAGCCACAGCATGTCCAGCGTGTCGCTGCTTCGGTTCGTGTAGGTGATCGTCTCCTCGGCGCTCAGCGTCTTGCTGGCCGGGTCGAGGCGCGCGTCGATGCGGTAATCGGCGCGGTTCTGCCAGTAGGCCGCGCCCGGCGCGCCCGAGGCCGAGCGCTGGGCGCTCGGCGGAGACGGCAGGGCGAACGGCGCGAAGGTCTTCAGCGGCGCATAGGCGTCCTGAGCCTGGGCGACGCCCGTGGAGAGCGCGACGATAGCCGTCGCCGTCAACAACCAGGAACGGCTCATTTCTTCACCGCCTTGGACTTGCCGCCCTTGGCCGGCGCCTTGCCCAGTAGTTCGTCGACCAGCGCCTGCTGGCCGTAGACCTTCACGAACGCCTCGGTCGCCGCTGCGGTCGAGACCGCCACGCCGCGATTGAGCGAACCGTCATAGGCGAACGAGCCGCCCAGCGAGTGGATGTTGCCGTCGAACACCGCCCCGATCACCTCGCCCTTGGCGTTCAGCAGCGGCGAGCCGGAATTGCCGCCGGTGATGTCGTTGGTGGTCACGAAGTCGAAGACGGTGTCGTCACTCAGCTTGCCGCGCGCGGCCTCCCACCGGGGCGCAAGCGCGAACGGGTCCTGGCCGGTGGCCCGCTCCCACAGGCCCTTATAGGTCGTGGCGTAGGGGATGGTCTGGCCGCGATAGGTCCAGCCAGCCACCTTGCCGTAGCTGAGGCGCGGGCTGAACGTGGCGTCCGGATAGACCTTGTCGCCATAGACCGCGAAGCGCGCGGCGGCGATCTTCTGAGCGGCCTGGCCGGTCGGGCCGGTCACGTGTTCCTCATAGGCCTTGCGGGCGGCGCGAGCGTTGGCGTCGGTGGCCAGGACGAACTGGATCAGCGGATCCTTCGAGGCCTGGATGGCCGGAAGACCGCCGTCCCACAGCGCCTTGCGCACGGCCGGATCGGACAGTGTCGAGGCCGACAGGCGCGTGGCGATGGTCTCGGGCGAGTCCTTGCCCAGCAGCGCCTTGGTCTGCGGCGCGTCGGCGGTCAGGACCTCGCGCACCTTCAGCAGCCAGAACTCGATCTCCAGCTCGTTGAGACCCGGATCGACCGGCTTGGCGTCGGTGATCTCCTTCTCCAGCAGCGGCAAGCGCGCGTCGGCATATTCGGGCAGACGCTCGGTGTTGGGCTTGGTGCGCTCCTGGGCGGCGCGGACCAGGTCGATGGCGTTGCGGTAGAGCTCCGAGAAGAAGCCGGCCCGGCCTTCCAGCATGGTGTATGGCACGTAGTAGCCAGCGCGCTCGCCTTGGACGGCGGCGATCTGGGCCCAAGGGTCGCCGATCGTGGCCGAGAGCTTGGGATCGGCGGCGACCTTGGACCGCAGCTCGGCGTCGGCCTGGCGCTTGGCGTCCAGGAAGCCCGGACCCGACAGCGCCTGATCCTGGCCGACATAGACCTTGTAGCTGTTCTCAATGCCGAACAGCTCGTGCTCGGCCACGCGCTTCTGCTCGGGGCCGCGCCTGCTGAACTCGATCAGTCGCCCGCGGAACTCGGCCAGCTGGGTCAGGGTCATCGGGAACGAGACGTCGCGCATGAAGGCCAGCTGGTCGGCCGTCATCAGGCGGTTGGTCGTGCCGGGATTGCCCGGGACGATGGTCAGCTCGCCGTCCTTGGGCGGGGCTGGGTTCCAGACCAGATGGTCTGGCGTCGCGATGGCCTTGCCGTTCTCGTAGAGGCGCACGAACGACATATCGAGGTCGTAGCGCGGGAAGTTGAAGTTGTCAGGATCGCCGCCGAAGAACGCCGTCTGCAGCTCGGGCGCGAACACCAGGCGCACGTCCGAGAACTTGCGGAACGTGTAGAGCTTGTACTGACCGTCCTGGTACAGATTGACCACCTGGCAGGTCTGCACAGCCTCCTTGCCCGCGCAGTTGGTGCGCTCGATGTCGGCGATGGCGGCGTTGCGCGCCTTGATGAACTCACCGCCCGACTTGCCGGCCGCCGCGCCCTTCACCGTGTCGGTCACGTCCTTGATCGCCAGCAGCACCTCGGCCTGCATGCCAGGGCACGTGCGCTCTTCCTCGCGGCTGGCGATGACGTAGCCGTTCTTCAGGTGATCGTTGGTCGCGGTCGACAGGTCCTGAGCGCAGTCCGAGACGCAGTGGTGGTTGGTCAGGACGAGGCCCTGCCCCGAGACCACCGAGGCCGAGCAGCCCGTCGACAGGCGCACGGCGTTGGCCTGCACGTGGTCCAGCCAGGCCTTGTCCAGCGTCGCGCCATACAGCGCCTTGACCTGGGCCGTGGGGAAGTTGTCGTAGGTCCACATGCCCTCGTCGGCCAGGGCCGCGCCCCCGGCGAAGGCGGTCAGGCAAGCCAGGCTGGCGCCCGCGAGCAGGTTGCGCATGTCCGATATCTCCCCTCGAACGGCTGAGCCGCCGTCGTTCGCGCGGCAGAAGAACCCCTCCGCCGCCGTTGATCAAGAAAGCCCGCCCGGAAAAGCGAACGGGACACCAGGTTTCCACCCGACGTCCCGTCCTTTCCGTCCCGGCGGGGCAGCGCCCGGGTCAGAACTTGGCGCTGAGCACCACGCGCACGTCACGGCCCGGCATGATCACCGAGTCCTTGTTCAGCGCCGTGGCGTTGCGGATCGTCGCGTCGGCCAGGTTATGGCCGATCAGCATCAGCTCCAGGCCGGGCTTGGCCTTGAACGGCTTCCAGCGCACCTGGGCGTCCACCGAGGTATAGCCGTCGGTTTCGCTGTCGGCGACGCCGACATGGTCCTGCTTGGCCACCTGCATGACCAGGAAACTGGCGTCGATCTGGTCGTTGGCCCAGTCCAGGCCGCCGCCGATCCGGCCCGGCTGGATGCGCGGCACGTCGCCCGCGCCGCCGGCGAACTTGGCGCGAACATAGTCGCCCAGCACCTGGCCCGACAGCTTGCCGCCCGCCACCGTGGTCAGCGGGAAGAAGGCCTTGGCCTCCAGGCCCCAGAACTTGGCGTCGCGCTGGCCGTAGTTCAGCTCCTTCAGGTCGCCGTCGCCGCCGAGGGCGCAGACGCCGTCGTCGTCGCACATCCGGCCGGTCAGGGCGCCGTAGATGTAGTTGTCGAAGTGCGCGGCCCAGGCCGAGGCCTCGATGCGGCCGCCCTCGCCCAGCTTGTAGCGAGCGGTGGCTTCCAGCGAGTTGGCGCGTTCCATCTTCAGGCCCGGATCGCCGGTCTCATAGGTCGCCGGACCGTCATGCGGACCGCGAGCGAAGAGCTCGGTCTGGGCCGGCGCACGCGCGGCCGAGGCGGCGGTCAGGCCCAGGCGCAGGGCGTCGGTGGCCTGGTAGGTGAAGCCGGCCGAGACGCTGACCGGGGTGTAGTCGAGCTGCGCCGGGATCCCGGTCGCCGGCGTGCCGGAGATCTCGATGTGCTCGACGCGCGCCGCGCCCTGGAACTGCAGCGGACCGACCGGCGCCTCGACGAAGGCGAAGCCGGCGATGCTCTTGGTGTGGGTCGGCAGCAGGTAGTCGGCGCCCTCGCCCAAGGCGCTGAACTTGCGGTCCTGCACCTGGACGCCCAGGGCCGAGGCCGACAGCACGCCCAGTGGGCCGAACAGCGCCTCGACGCGGCCGTCCCACTCCTTGTTGTTGAAGGTGGAGAGGACCTCGTTGGTCTCCGGGTCGATCTCGCTGTGGGTGTAGTTGGCGTAGCCGGCGTCGACATTGATCCGCTGCAGGACGCCGTCGCCCACCTTGTACGAGGCGCCGAACGCGCCCTTGTCCTGCTTCATGTTGATGAAGGTGGTGTCGGACGGAATGCCGTAACGCGCCGCATAGTGCGTGCCGCTGGCGCCGACCCGGCTGTCGTCGCCAAAGAAGTAGGACGCGCCGGCCGAATAGCCGTTGCCGTGGAACCACGAATTGCCTTGGACGCCGTCCGGCGTGTCGTAGTTGCTGGAGCGGCGGCCGAAGCCGTCCAGGTGCACCGCGAACGGGCCCTGCCCCGCGTCGACGCTGACCGTGCCCTCGCCCGTGCTGGCGCCCGAGGCATAGGCCGTCGTAGCCTCGCCTTCGAAGCCGTCGATCGGCTTCCTGGGGATGCGATTGTTGATGACGTTGACCACGCCGCCGATCGCCTGGCTGCCATAACGCAGGGTGGCCGCGCCGCGCACGACCTCGATGTCCTGGGCGGCCAGCGGGTCGATCGGCACGCCGTGGTCGGGGCCCACGTCCGAGACGTCCGAGCTAGAGAGACCGTTCTCGGCCAGCTTCACGCGCTGGGCGTCCATGCCGCGGATGACCGGACGGCTGGCGCCGGCCGCGAAGCCCGTACCGGCCACGCCCGGCAGATTGCGCAGGGCGTCGGCCAGGCTGGCGCCGCCGTTGGCCAGCACCTGATCGCGGCTGACCTGCTCGACGATGGTGGCGAAACGGTCCGGGTCTCCGCCCAAGGGCGAGGCGGTGATCACCACTTCCGAAACCGAATGCCCCAGGTCTTGCGCCTGCGCCCCAACGGCCCAGGTCAACAGGATCCCGGCGCTGGACGCCATCAACAAACTCGAACGCAGCCGCATGAGGCCTCTCCAAAAAACAAGCCTCGCCTTATTATGTTATACCATAACATTGGCAAGGACATCTTTTGGCGCCTCCGCGAAGGCGCGGCCGGCTGAGGCTTTTGGATCACGCCTGGGCAATGCGAAGGCGGGACTGCCTTCGCGCAAGTCAGACGGCGCGGCGGTCCTCGAGGATCATCGCCGCGCCCTTCTCGGCGATCATCACCGTGGGGGCGTTGGTGTTGCCGGAGGTGATGGCAGGCATGACCGAGGCGTCCACGACGCGCAGGCCCTGCAGGCCACGAACCCTCAGACGTTCGTCGAGGACCGCCATGCGGTCATCGGCCGTCCCCATCGCCGCCGTGCCCACCGGATGGAAGATGGTGGTCGCCAGGGCCTTGGCCGCCGACAGCAGCGCCTCGTCGGTGTCGAACTCCGAACCGGGCCGGAACTCCGTCGGCGCATAGCGAGCCAAAGCCGGCTGGGCCATGATCCGACGCGCCCAACGCAGCGAAGCGACCGCCGCCTGCCGATCCGCCTCCGTCGTCAGGTAGCGCGGATCGATCAGTGGCGCGTCGGCCAGATTCGGCCCCGACAGTGTGACGCCGCCCCGGCTGGTCGGACGCAGGTTGCAGACGCTGGCGGTCACCGCCCCGAACGGATGCAGCCCCTCACCCCACCGGTCCAGACTTAGAGGCTGGAAGTGGAACTGCAGGTCCGGCGTCGCCAACCGGGGATCCGAGCGACAGAACATCCCCAACTGCGACGGCGCCATGGTCAGCGGCCCGGTGCGCCGCAGGGCGTACTCGACGCCCATGCCGAGACGACGCACGAGGTTGGCGTAGTCGGTGTTGAGCGTGCGAACGCCGCGGACCTTGTAGACCGGCCGGATCTGCAGGTGGTCGTGCAGGTTCGCCCCGACGCCGGGAAGGTGGTGCTGCGTTGTGACGCCGGCGCGCGCCAGAGCCTCTGCGTCGCCCACGCCCGAGCGCTGCAGGATGACCGGTGAGCCGATCGCGCCGGCCGCCAGGATCAACTCGCCGGAGACCCGCGCCGTCAGCGTCCGCCCTCCTCGCCTCGCGCGCAGTCCGCAGACACGGCGACCGTCGAATAGCAGCCGCTCGACCTCGACGCCCTTCTCCAGGCGTAGGTTGCCGCGCGCCAGGACGGGCTTGAGGAAGGCCGAAGCGGTGCTCCAACGACGGCCGGTCCGCTGGTTAACCTGGAAATAGGATGAGCCGGCATTGTCGCCACCGTTGAAGTCCGCGATCTGCGGGACTCCCGCCTCCTCTCCCGCCCGCCGGATCGCGTCGAGGACGTCCCAGCGCACACGCGGATGCTCAACGCGATATTCGCCGCCGGACCGGTGATGACCGCCCTGCGGCGCGGCGTGGTCTTCGTGACGTAGGAAGTATGGCAGCACGTCGGACCATCCCCAGCCGGTCAGGCCCCTCTGGCGCCAGCCGTCATAGTCCTGGGCTTGGCCGCGCATGTAGATCATCGCGTTGATCGCCGAGGAGCCGCCGATCACCTTGCCGCGCGGATAGGCCAGGCTGCGGCCGTCGAGGCCCGGCTGGGCGACCGTCTCGAACAGCCAGTCGGCGCGCGGATTGCCGATCGCGAACAGATAGCCGACCGGGATGTGAAACCAGATCCAGTTGTCGTCGCCGCCCGCCTCCAGCAGCAGCACCTTCACCGAAGGATCGGCCGACAGGCGATTGGCCAGGACGCAGCCGGCGGAGCCCGCCCCGACCACGACATAGTCGAAGTCCCCCAGATCGATGTCGTCGGTCATGATGTCGGATGGTCCCTCCCCTGCGCGAACAATCGCCGGGCCAGGTCCTTCAAGGCAACCGCTTCGGTCCAGCGGTCGGTCATTTCCCGGCCTTGCGGATCGGTGATCGCATAGGGCGGCGGTCCCAGCTCGCAGACGATCGGCAGGCTGTCGTCGGCGTCGGCCCGTGCCAGCCAGGCGTCGATCCCGCGCCGCCACCAGCCCTCGAACACCGCCCGCCACGCGGCGCTGCTCGGGGCCTCGACCGGGATCTGCACCTGATGCGAGCCGGCGATCCGCAGGTGGAAGGCCCCGCAGCGGTCGATCACGCGCTCCATCCGCTGACCCAGATGCGGCTCGATCGGCAGGTACATCTCGTGCGCGGTCACGTAGTGCGAAAGGTCGCCGGTCAGGACGAGATCGGGAAAGGCGTCGAGCAGATCCACTGTCCAGAAGAGGTCGTTGGTCAGCCGGCCGCGATGGGTCTCGTAGAAGACCGGGATCGGACAGTCCTTCGACACCGCCAGCAGCGTCGCCATCAGGCCGATCGCCGCCTCGACGCTCGGGGCAATGTTGGCGACCTGGACATTGACGTGATCCACGCCGCTCAGCGCCAAGGCCTGGTCGAGAGAACGGGCCAGGTCGCTGGCATCGCGGACGAAGGCCTGCGCCTCCCAGCTCAAGCCCTCGTCGGCCATCCGCCGCGCCGTCGCCTCGGCCCGGGCGGTTCGGGCCAGATTGACGCCGACGCCGTCGAAGCCGGCCGCCACGATCCGATCCAGTGCGCCCTCGACATCGCCGTCCAGGTCGATACCGGGCAGACCGTCCATGCCCCACAGCGATTGGAAGACTTTCAGATGCGGCATCAGCGGTTCTCCTGACGGGTCAGGAGACGGCAGCCCGCGATACAGGTCCAATCGCAAAAGCGCGCCAGACCATGCGCCAATGCTATGGCTGGTCGGCCAAAGCCAAGGCCGCTTCGACTCGCGCCCCGGCCGCCAGGGCGACGGCGGCGCGGAACTCGGCGATGACCGGCGGCGATGGCCCGATCTCCGGCTCCAGCAGCGCGAAGGCCACCTTCAAGGTCGGCCGGAAACGCCGGACGACGACACCGAGCCGATGGAACAGCGGCGCCGAGAACGGCTCGGCCACGGTGACGCCCAGACCGGCCTCGACATAGGCGTAGGCGGGGAACGAGTGTTGGGTCTCCAGCCGGCGGTGCAGCTCGACCTTTCGCTCCTCCAGCGCCTTGTCGACGCCGAACCACAGCGCGTCGGCCTCATGCATCGGGCCGATGAAGGCCTCGCCGTCCAGGTCTCCGACGTCGATGTAGGCGCGAGTCGCCAGGCGATGCCCCGCCGGCAGGATGCAGACATATTCAGCCTCGACCAGCGGGGTGCTGACAACGCCGGTGCGCGCCGGCGCTTCGACCGCAAGGCCGATGTCGGCCTGGCCCAGGAATACGCGGTCGATGACGCCGCGCTGCCCCAGGGACTCCACGGTGATCTTGATGTCGGGATAGCGGGTGTTGAAGCCGGCGATCACCGGCGGCAGCACGCCGACCGCGATGGCTGATAGCGAGGCGACCCGAATGGTCCCGACCGGATGGGCGCGGATCCGCCGCGCCGCCTGGTCCAGCAGGTCCAGACCCGTGAAGCTGCGCTGGACAGCGTCGTACAGCGCCTCGGCCTGGGCTGTCGGGATCACCCGCCCGCCGCGCCGCTCGAACAGCTGGAAGCCGACCGAGGCCTCCAGGTCGGCGATCAGCCGGCTGACCGAGGGCTGGCTGACGTTCATCATCGTCGCCGCGGCGGTCCCCCCGCCGCTGGCCATCACCGCCCGGAACGCTTCCACCTGACGCATGCGCATGGCCTATCCATAGGATTTCCAAATGAGCACGACAATCAATTCGATTTGATCCTATGGGCCATCGGGCGGAACCTTCCCTCAACGAAAAGCGCCGGGAGGCCCACCGATGTATGAACAACAGCGCGAGCAGTTCGCCCGCGAAGGCTATGCCGTCTTCGAGAAGGCCCTGGTCGGCGAGCAGCTGGAGATGCTGCGCGAGCAGTGCGACAGCTTCGTCGCCCGCGAGGACGCCCGCATGGACGAGCTTGGCGTCGACACCCTGGGCATCACCCACCGTGGCAAGCGCTACTTCGCTAACGAGTGCCAGCGCGAGCAGCCCAAGCTGCGCTCCATGCTGTTCGGCGAGACGATGGCGGAGATCTGCCGCGCCACCCTGGGCGACGACGTCTACTTCTTCTTCGACCAGTACGTCGTCAAAGGCCCCAGCGGCGGCATGCCGTTCGCCTGGCACCAGGACAGCGGCTATGTGAACCACTATGGCGGCCCGCCGGCCCACAGGCCGTACCTGACCTGCTGGTGCCCGCTGGACGACGCCACGATCGAGAACGGCACGGTGCGCCTTCTGCCCTTCACCCAGATCCCCGCCAGCCGCGACGCCGTGCTGCCCCATACCAAGCAGGACGGCAGCAACGATCTGGTCGGCTGGACCGGTCCCGAGGAAGGCGTCACCGTCGAGGTTCCCGCCGGCAGCGTCGTGGCCTTCAGCAGCCGCGTGCTGCACGCCACCGGGGCCAACAGCACGCCGAAGATGCGCCGTGTCTATCTGGCCCAATATTCGCCCGAGGCGATCATCAATCCCGGCACGAACCACCTGCGCCGCAACGCCATCCCCCTGCTGCGCAACGGCGCGCACGTGACCTTGGCGTAGGGGTGGGAGGACGTCGCCGGCCCCTCTTCCCCCCGCCGGCGGCGTCCTCGAACACCAGGCTCAGAGATTGGCCAGCCGCAGGGTCGGCAGCCACAGATGGATCCAGGCCAGCGCCAGCAGATAGGCGCAGGCGGCCATCAGGAACAGCGGCAGGTAGCCGACGCCATTGGTCAGCAGCACGCCCGCCAGCTGCAACACCGCCATCCCCGAGAGATTGCCGGCCAACGCGCCCAGGCTGGTGACCGTGCCCACGCGTTGGGCCGGCACGACGTCGGTGATGATCCCGAACACATTGACCGAGAAGCCCTGGTGCGCGGCCAGGGTCAGGCCCAGCAGCGCCACGGCGACCCAGGCGTTGGGCGCATGCAGCACCAGCGGCACGGGCGTCACCAGCAGCGCGCAGACCAGCATGACGGTCTTGCGCGCCCGATTGATCGACCAGCCGGCGGCCAGCAGGCGGTTCACGACCATGCCGGTGACCAGCGATCCGCTGGCGGCGATCAGGTAGATGGCGGCCAGCGGCAGGGCGAACTGCTTCATGCCCAGGCCGAACACCCGGTGGAACAGGTCCGGCGTCCAGAAGAGCAGGAACCACCAGACCTGGTCGAACAAAGCCTTGGCGCCCATCACGGCCCAGGTGGCGCGATCGGTCAGCACATCGCGCCAGCGCACCTTGGTCGGGGCCAAGGCCTCGGCCGGATCGACGGGCTTGGGCTGGAAGGCCTCGGAATTGCCGGCGCCGCTGGCGAACCAGACGACGACCCAGACCAGGCCCGCGCCGCCCACCAGGGCGAAGGTGTTGCGCCAACCCACAGCGCCCGCCAGGAACGGCACGAACAGCGGCGTCACGACCGCGCCTATATTGCCGGCGGCGTTCAGCAGGCCCAGCGCGAACGACCGCGACTTCGCATCGAACGTCGTGGCGATGGTCTTGATGCCGGTCGGCGTCCCTAGGGCTTCAGTCGCCCCCAGCGCCACGCGGGCCAGGGTGAACTGTGTGACGGTCTGGGCCAGGCCGTGGGCCATGGCCGCCAGGCTCCACGAGCCGACCGCCAGCGGGTTGGCGACCTTAAGCCCCACCCGGTCGGTGAACCAGCCGGCGAACATGAAGGCGACGGCGGCCGAGAACTGGAACGTCGCAGCTAAGTGGCCATAGTCGGCGTCGGTCCAGTGCAGGTCCTCCTGCAGGATCGGCTTCAGGATCGCGATGATCTGCCGGTCCGCATAGTTGAGGATGCTGGCGGCGATCAGCAGACCCAGCAGGAAACGGCGGCCAAGCTTGAAGGTCATGGAGGGTCCTTAAAGCGTCCGCAGGTCGTGGAACAGCGCCGCGTCGGCCGCGTCGCCGCGATAGAACACGGGCGGCTTGCCCAGCGGCGCCGGGGTGTCGATCGTCTGGCCGCCGGCGAAGGTCTGACCCGACCAGGCATGCACCCAATCCGCGCCCGTCGGCAGGTAGACGCTGCGCGCCTTGCGGCCCTCCTCGATGACCGGTGCGATCAGCAGATCCCGGCCGAACAGGTACTGGGTCTGCTCGGCATAGGTCGCCGAGTCGTCCTCGTGGTGCAGGAACAGCGGACGCTGTAGCGGCAGGCCCTGGCTTCCCGCCTCGTCGCGCAGAGTGCGGATATAGGGCGCCAGATGGCGATAGATCCGGGTCATGCGCGCGAAGTGGGCCAGCACCTCGGGATCCTGGTCCAGCTGCAGGTTCTGGTCGGGACGGTTGCCCTCGTGCGAGCGCATCACGGCCGTGAACGCCGCCATCTCGCTCCAGCGCATCAGCAGCTCGGCCGTGCGGACATTGCCGAACAGGCTGGTGTACCCGCCGATGTCACTGTGGTGATAGGCGTTGCCCAGCAGGCCCGAGGACAGGGCCGCGACGATCACCGTGCCGATGCCGTCGTGGCGCGAGAAGTCCACCGACTGGTCGCCGGCCCACAGCAGCGGACAATAGCGTTGTACGCCGGTGTAGCCGGCCCGCATGAAGAACAGGGTGTCGCCGGTCTTGCCCCGGCTGGCCACGGCGTCGGCATTGACCTTAGCCCACAGGGTCGGCCAGGCGTTGTGCATCAGCATGCCATCCACGCCATTGGCCAGACGCACGTCGTGCGGCAGGTACTCGCCGAAGTCGGCCATCCAGCCCGAGAGGCCGAAATCCAGCATCTCGCGGCCGATCACGGCCTCGGCGAACCAGTTGGCCGCCTCCGGATTGGTGAAGTCGACAACGCCGCAGTCGAACTCTCCGAAATCGACGATATAGGGCTCGTCGCTATCCTTGCGCAGCGCCAGATAGCCGGCGTCTCGCGCGCCCGGATAGAGGTCGCCGTCCACGCACAGATAGGGGTTCACATAGCCCAGGAAGCGGACGCCGCGCTGCGCCAGCTCACCGATCTTGCGGTCCAGGCCCGGATAGCGGGTCTCGTTCCACTTCCAGTTCCAGAACAGGCGCTTGCCGAACGAGGTGATGCGCAGGCCCACCCAGTCCTCGCACCATAGGCCCGAGATCGCCACATCGGCGTTGGCGTAAGCCTCCAGCCGCTGGAAGCTCTCGTCGCCCTGTTTCAGGCCTATGATCGCGCCGTCCAGCACCCAGTCGGGCAATGGCGGCTGGCGGCCGAAGCGCGTGGAGAGGTCGCCGACGAGGTCGACAAACGTGTCGGCCGTGAAGATCTCGATCCGCTCGGGAACTTCCCAGACCTCGATCTCGTGAAAGGCCTCGTGGCGGAAGTCGAACACCGCATAAGCCGTGGTCTCGACGTGCAGCGCATAGCGGCGCGAGGAGATGTAGGTCGGCTGCGGGTAGTTGGTGTTGAAATAGTCGCCGCCAGCCCCGGCGTGGTCGGCCATCCAGGTGATCTGGGTGGACTTGTCGCGGCCCACGCCCGGCTCGGACGTCCACAGCGGAAAGCGCCGGCCACGCAGGTCGAAATAGGAGAGCTGCTCGCCCGCGCCCCACAGGTGCTCGCCAGTTTCGGCGCTCAGGCGCAGCCACAGGCGGTTGATGGGCTCGGCGCCGGAATGGAAGGTGATGTGGCCATCGGCGTGGACTTCGATCGCCAGGCGCTCGGCCGATCCGGCCTCGGCCGCGAAACCGATGCGCACGCGGTCACCGCCGACGTCAGCCTTGGCGGCGCGCAGGGCCACGCGCTCCACGACATAGTCCGAGATCGCGAAATTGCCCTTGGCCATGCGGACATCGGCCTCGCCGACGCCGACGAACAGGCAGGGCGCGTCTTCGGTGTGGCGCAGGATCTCGCGACCGGCTGCTTGCAGGGAAAAGCCGTTCGGCAGGGAAATGTACTCGAGCACCTTCAGGCCTCCGCCGCCGCAAATCAGCATGAAAAGAAAAGACGGGCCCGGCCGGAATCGGAAAGCCGGGCCCGTAGGGGGAAGAGATCAGTTGAAGTTGTAGCGGAGCGTCGCGCCGAAATAGCGCTCGGCGTCACGCGGCGTGATCTGGCGCATGAACGAGGTGCCGTTCGGGATGCGGTTGATCACATAGTGCTGGTCGGTGAGGTTCTTGCCGATCAGCGACAGACGGATCTTCTCGTCCTTGCTGATGAACGAGATGCTGGCGTCGACCGTCGCGTAGCCCTTCTGGATGGCATAGGGGTTCTGGTTGATGTCGAAGCCCATCTTGCTCTGGTATTGGACGCCCGTATTGAAATCCAAGTCGAACTTCTGGCCTTCCAGCGGCACGAAGTAGTCGCCGTTCAGCGACAGCTTGTGCTTCGACGAATAAGGCAGCGGCTTGCCGTTCAGCGCCGCGGCCGTGCAGGTCCCGATCGACGGGCATTTGAACTTGTCGATCTTGGCGTCGATGTACGAATAGCCGCCGTTGATGCGCAGGTTACGGATCGGGGCGAACGTGAAGTCGGTCTCGAAGCCCTTGGTCGACACCGTGCCGGCGTTGGTCAGGCGCGAGACGACGGTGGTGCCGATGACGTCCAGGTTGGTGGCCTGGAAGTTCTTGTAGGTGGTGTCGAAGGCCGAGAGGTTCAGCACCAGGCGGCCGTCCAGCAGGCGCGACTTCAAGCCGACTTCGTAGGCGTCCGAGGTCTCGGGCGCGATGCCGAAATTGTCGGTGGCCTGCATGTTGAAGAACACGTTCATCGCCGGGCCCTTGTAGCCCCGGGTGTAGCTGCCATAGGCCATGACCGTCGGGGTCACATCGTACTGCGCGCCGACCTTGCCCGACCAGCCGCTGGCGTCGGTGCCGCCGGTGGCCGCGTAGCTGGGATTGACGCCGCTGAGCGCGGCCGCGCCCGAGGTGCGAACGCGGCGCATCACGAAGTCGATCGAGTCATGCGTCCAGCGCGCGCCGAAGATGCCGCGGAAGCGATCGCTGAAGTTCAGCGTGCCCTGGCCGAAGGCGGCGTAGTTTTCCAGCGTGGCGGCGAACTCGCCGATGCCGGCGTTGGTGGCGTAGGTCGACGAGCCCACAGCGCAGGGCGTGGCCGCGCCCAGCGCGCCCAGGGTGACCGGCGCCAAGGTCGAGCTGGTGCAGTTGGTCACCGTGCGGGTGAAGTAGTTGCTCTCCCAGGTGTGGTAGTAATAGAGGCCCGCCACGTACTCGAAGAAGTGGCCCAACGGTGAGGCGATGCGCAGTTCCTGGGTGAACTCGTCGAAGTTCAGGGTGCCGAAATCGTGGCTGCGGATGTCGGCGGCCAGCGCACCGGTGGCGACATAGGTCGGAGCGTCCGAGCGGAAGTCGCCGTCACGGGCCTGCTGGTTCTTCCAGTTCCGATAGGCGGTGATCGAGGTCAGGGTGTAGTCGCCGGCCGACCAGTTGGCCTGCACCGACAGACCGCTGTTGATGTCCTTGGTCGACGGGTCCTGGTCGTTGTCGACGTTCTTGTTGTTGTCGTTCGGCGTCAGGGGCTTGAGCGACGGCAGGAAGACGTTGTCGTTATAGGCGCTGGAGAACACGGTGCCGATGCTGTCGGCATAGCCGTTGTCGACGTTGTGCGAGTAGTCGCCGATCACATCGACGGTCAGGCTGTCGGTCGGCGTCCAGCGCAGGCGGCCCCGCGCCCCCAGGTGCTCGTAGCCGTTGATGTCGTGGCCGTTGTAGACGTTCGTGCCGTTGCCGTCGTAGTGGCTGAAGAACGCCGCCAGCGAACCGGCCAGGGTCGACGACAGCGGGGCGGAATAGGACCCACGGATCCGGTACTCGTTGCCCTGATAGTAAGAGGCGTCGACATAGCCCTCGGTCTTCTGGCCCGGCGCCTTGGTGATCATGTTGATCACGCCGGCCGAGGCGTTCTTGCCGAACAGGGTGCCTTGCGGGCCGCGCAGGATCTCGATGCGCTCCAGGTCCAGGAAGTCGGCCGTGGCCTGGCCGGCGCGGGCGTAGACCACGCCGTCGACGACGGTCGACACCGAAGGCTCGACGCCCGAGGCGAACGAGATGGTGCCCACGCCGCGCACGGTCAGGGCCGAGTCCTTGTTGGTGTTGCCTTTGCGGAAGGTCAGGGACGGAACGGCCTGGATCAGCTGCTCGGCCGAGTTGATGTTGGCGCGCGCCATGGCGTCGCCGCTGACGACGCTGATGGCGATCGGCACCTTCTGGACGTTCTCGGAACGCTTCTGGGCGGTGACGATCACTTCCTCGATCACCGGTGCGTCCGAGGTCGACTGGGCGCGCGCGGCGCCGGCCGAAAACGCGCTCAGAGCCACCGCCATCGCAGCGCCGCTCATCATCGCGGCGCGATGCCTATGCATCTTCATTTCTTCTTCCCTCCCATTAATCCTACCTTTTCGGTAGGTGTTATCTGCCTCTCGAGGAGGCGTTGGTCTTCCTAGAAAAACTGTCTCCTCTTGCAGCGCGTCACGCCGACAGCTTCAGCTGCAGGAAGTCGGCGATCTGGTCGCCGACGAGGGTCAATTGCGCTACGGCCGCGGCGTCCTCGCAGCCGCCGTCCTCGCCGAAGCGCGAGACCTGGCTGTTGATCGCCGCCGCCATCGGCGTGGGCCAGCCGCGCAAGGCGTGGACGATCGAGCGCAGGGTCGCGATGGTGCTGCCGGTCGCCTGCCAGCCATAGGCGGTGACGACCAGGCCCACCGGGATGCCGGTCAGGTAGACGCGGCGGTCCTTGGCGGTCTCTTCCAGCAGGTCCAGGGCGTTCTTGATCACGCCCGAGATGCTGCCGTGATAGCCCGGCGAGGCGATGATCAGGCCATCGGCGCGGCGCACGGCCTCGACGAAGTCCAGCTCTTGCGGCGTCCGTTCAGGCGCGCGCGGACGATAGATCGGCAGGCTGTCCAGGAAGTCGCCGCCGAACAGCTTGGTCTCGACGCCTCGCGCCTCAACGGCCTTCAGCGCGATGGCCAGCGCCCGCTCGGTGGACGAGGCCGATCCCGCCACGCCGCCCAGGCCGACGACGAACGGCCGATCGCCTTGGAGATGGGATGCCATGCCGCCCTCCCCGCCCTAGACCAGAGGCCCGTGGTCGATGTGCGGCAGCACGTGGCGAGCGAACAGGTCCGCCTCGGCCGCGTGGGGGTAGCCCGACAGGATGAAGGCCTCGATGCCCATGTCGCGATAGTCGTTCAGCTTGGCCAGCACCTGGTCCGGATCGCCGACGATCGCCGCGCCGCAGCCCGAACGGGCCCGGCCGACGCCAGTCCACAGGTTGGCCTCGGCATAGCCGTCGTCCTTGGCGCTTTCACGCAGGGCCGCCTGGGCCGCGACGCCGGCCGAGGCCGAGTCGAGCGACTTGGCGCGGATCGCCGCGCCCTGCTCGGCGTCCAGCTTGCTCAACAAGCGGTCGGCGGCGGTGCGGGCCTCGGCCTCGCTGTCGCGGACCACGACGTGAGCGCGATAGCCAAAGCGCAGGGTGCGGCCATACTTGGCGGCGCGGGCGGTCATGTCGGCGATGATCTCGGCGACCACTTCCTTGCGGTCGGGCCACATCAGGAAGACGTCGCAGCCCTTGGCGGCGGCCTCGCGGGCGTCTTCCGACAGGCCGCCGAAATAGAGCAGCGGCGCCTTGCCCGAGACCGTGGTGATGCGCGGTGGATCCAGCTTCAGGTTCCAGAACTCGCCCTGATGGTCCAGGCTCTCACCGTTCAGCATGGTCTTGAGGATGCTCATCGCCTCGACCGTGCGAGCGTAGCGCGGGGCCGAGGCCAGCTTCTCGCCCGGCATGTCCGAGGAGATGATGTTGACCGTCAGGCGGCCGCCCAGCATCCGGTCGATGGTGGCGATCTGGCGGGCCAGCTGCGGCGGCCACATCTCGCCGATCCGCACGGCCATCAAGAGGCGCATGCGCTTGAGCAGCGGCGCCACACCGGCGGCGAAAGCGGTGGTGTCGAGGCCCAGCTCATAGCCCGACGGCAGCAGGATATTGTCGAAGCCGCCGCTCTCGGCCTGCAGGACGATGTCGCGGCAGTGCTCCCAGCTGGACTTCAGCTTGGGATCGGGAACGCCCAGGAACTCGTAGTCGTCATCGCAAAGCGCGGAAAACCAGCTGATCTCGCAGGGCTTGTGGGTCACGGCAGGTTAGCTCCCATGGAGGCGACGAGGACGCGGTACCAGTCCGCGCGGGTCCAGCGCGGCTTATAGGCGTCCGGAATTTCAGCGATACGGGCCTTGGTCTGCGAGCCCACGATCGGGATCGGCCGCGCGGGGTGGGCCATGATCCAGCTGTAGGCGGTCGCGGCGCGCGAGACGCCATAGGCCTGCGCAACCTCGTCGAGGACGGTGGCCACGGCGCGGGCGCGATCGTCCTGCGGCGCGGCCAGGCGGCCACCGCCCAGCGGCGACCAGGCCAGCACGGCCATGTCGCGGGCGATCGCCTGATCCAGGACGCCATCGGTCAGAGGCGAAATCGCCAGCGGCGAGAATTCCGGCTGGCACGACACCACAGGCAAGGCCAGGTGCGCGGCCAAGGCCTCGACCTGTGACGGCGTGTAGTTGGAGACGCCCACTGCGCCGATCTTGCCGGCCTTGTGCGCGGCTTCCAGCGCCCGGGCGATCTCCGCCGGATGGGTCAGCATGTCGGGGCGGTGGATCTGCCACAGCGCCACATGCTCCACGCCCAGGCGGCGCAGCGAGGCGTCGATCGCGCTCTCCAGATAGGCCGCGCTGGAATCGTAGGGCACACCCATGGAGATGCCGCCCTTGGTGGCCAGCACCATGCGCTCGGCCAGGCCTGGCGACGCGGCCAGCACCCGCCCGAGCAGATTCTCGGCGGCGCCGAAATCCTCGCCGTTGTCCGGACCATAAATGTCGGCCGTGTCGAACAGGGTCACGCCCGCATCCAGCGCCGCCTCGACCAGATCCTGGGCCGCGCGAACGTCGGTTCCACGGAACCGCCACATGCCCCAGGCGACCGAGGAAACTTCGGGCCCATCGGCGTAAAGGCGGCGCGTCGGAGAAGGCGTGTCGAGGTATGTCATCGTTGTCATATTACGCGCGTTTGAATGGCTGGCAACCGGTGTTTTTCGGTTCGCACGGTGACCGGTCGCAGTCGTTTGGATTTTCAGATCAGTTCATTTTATTGATTTAACGGCTATTTCTCGGTGAAACACGACCGTGCGCACCAAGACCCGCACTTGCTCGAATTCATCGATATGATAACGATGTCAGAACTAGACAAAGCGCTCAAAAGCGCCCTTTTGCCGTGTTTTTGGGGACTTTCATGGCTCGCATAGCGATCTACGCGCCGGGATTGGCGCTGGCGGCCCTGGCCACACTGGCCGCCGCCTATGTATCGGACCACTACGGCGCGCCGCTGACCCTGATGTGCCTGCTATTCGGCCTGTCGATGAACTTCCTGAGCGTCGATTCGCGGCTGGAGCCCGGCCTGACGGTCGCCTCGCGCACGCTGCTGCGCTGGGGCATCGTGCTGGTGGCCGCCCGCATCACCTTTGGCCAGATCGCCCAACTGGGTCCGCAAGCGCTGATCGCCATCGTCGTCATCGTGGCCCTGACCTTGGGCTGCGGCGTGCTCGCCGCGCGCAAGCTGGGCTTCTCTCCGGCGTTCGGCGCGCTGTGCGGCGGCGCCGTCGCCATCTGCGGCGCCTCGGCGGCCATGGCCTTCGCCAGCCTGCTGGGCGAAAAGCGGATCCAGCAGGCGCAGCTGACCCTGGTGCTGGTCGGCATCTCGGCCTGCAGCGCCGTGGCCATGGCGCTGTACCCGGCCCTCGCCCATCACCTGCATTTCAGCGACCTGCGCGCCGGCTTCATGCTGGGCGCCTCGATCCATGACGTCGCCCAGGCCCTGGGCGCCGGCTACAGCTTCTCGCCCGAGGCCGGCGAGACGGCCGCCATCGTCAAACTGACCCGCGTGGCGCTGCTGGCTCCGGCCCTGGCCGTAGTCGCACTGTTCATTCCCAAGGATCCGGACGCGAAGATCTCGACGCCGGTCCTGCCCTGGTTCGTGCTGGGCTTCTTCGGCGTGGCGGCGGTGAATTCGTTCGGCGTGATCCCCGCCGCCGTCGCGACGGGCGCCAGCAAGGGCGCCACCGCCCTGCTCGCCTGCGCCGTCACGGCCACCGGCATCCGCTCGAACATGCAGTCCCTGACCCAGACCGGCTGGCGCCCCCTGCTGGCGATCGTCACGGCTTCTCTCGTGGCGCTAGCGCTGAGCGTCGCGGCGGCGGCCTTCGTCATTCACGGCTGAGCGGCGGCGCGGTCGAGCCGCGCAGCACCAGCTCGTGAGCCAGGCGCCGATTGACCGGCCCCTCGACGCCCTCGAACAGCAGGCTGGCCGCGGCGTGGGCCAGCTGGCGCGTCGGCTGACGCACCGTGGTCAGGGGCGGCCATAGCTGGCTGGCCAGGGCCGTGTCGTCGAAGCCGGCCACCGACAGCCCGCCCGGCAACGGAATGCCTCGACGGTGCGCCACGGTCAGCACCCCGGCCGCCATGTCGTCATTGCTGGCGAAGATCGCCGTCGGCGGCGACGGCAGGTCCAGCAGGCTGTCGGCCGCCGCCTCGCCCGACGCGAAGTCGAAGAAGCCCTGGCGCACATAGCGCGGCTCGTACGGCAGGCCGGCCCGGTCCAGCGCCCGGCGATAGCCGTAGAGCCGCAGGTCGCTGGCCGTGTGGTTGACGTGACCGATGATGAAGCCGATCCGCTTGTGCCCCAGCGATATCAGATGGCTGGTCATGTCGTCGGCGGCCTGGACGTCGTCCATCGACACCGAAGGGCTGCGGCCGTGATCGGTGCCCGGCGAGATCCGCACATAGGGCACGCCGCGGCGATCCAGCTCCTCCAGCGCCGCGACGTTGTCGGTGACCGGCGAGGACAGGATGACGCCGTCGACCTGGGTCTGGTCGATCAGTCCGCCGATCTCGGCCGCCAAGGTGAACGAAGCCGCGTCGCTGGGCTGGGCCAGAAGCCGGACTCCCTCCTCGATGCAGCGCTCCCAGATGCCGGTCTGGATCTGGTGGATATAGTGGGGGCTGTGGTTGTCGTAGATCAGGGCGATCTGGTGGCTGCGCTTGCCGGCCAGCATCCGCGCCGCGGCGCTGGGCTGGAAGCTCAACGCCTCGATCGCTTCCTCGACCCGCTGACGCACCTCGTCGGAGACATATTTCTCGCGATTGAGGACGCGCGAGACGGTCTTGGTCGAAACGCCCGCACGGGCGGAGACGTCCTTGATCGTCGCACGCATGTCTAAGAGTCGCTCCCACTCATGGTCGTCGGCATTGCTAGCCTATCGCCGGCCAAATCCCCAACGATGATCCGTCCGAACCGAAGTCGAATACGGACGCACAGCGCCGCCATTCGTCGCCGCGGTACGGCGCCCCTGCCCGTTTCAACGCATTTCACGCCCGCCATACGGGCGTTCGGTCGGCATCCGACACTGCTCGCCGAACACCGCTTGCCAGAACGGTAGTTATAGCTACTGTCTGTGACATAGATCAAAAACAAACGGGGGTATGGAATGCGGAAGCTCCAAGTGCTCGCGACCGTCGCCGGCGCGGCGATGATGGCGGCGGCGGGTCAGACCCAAGCTCAAGACAGCACGTCGCTGCAGGAGATCGTCGTCACCGCCCAGAAGCGATCGGAAAACCTGCAGGCCGTGCCCGTCTCGGTGACGGCCATGACCGCCGACCAGCTCAAGGACCAGCGGGTCGGCGACGTGCTGGCCCTGTCGGGCCTGGCGCCGGGCCTTCAGATCAAGACCGACGACAACGCCGCCAATCCTCGCATCTTCATCCGCGGCGTCGGGGTCAACGATTTCAACCCGGCCACCGCCAGCGCCGTGGGCGTCTATGTCGACGGCGTCTATGTCGCCTCGCCCCTGGCCCAGATGGCCGGCTTCTACGACCTGCAGCAGGTGGAAGTGCTGCGCGGCCCGCAAGGCACGCTCTACGGCCGCAACACCACCGGCGGCGCGATCAACGTCACCACCAAGAAGCCCAGCGCCACGCCGACGGCGGACCTCGCCGTCGACTACGGCCGGTTCAACAGCCTGAACGTCCAGGGCGGCGTCGGCGGTCCGCTGGTCGGCGATCAGCTGACGTTCCGCATCAGCGGCCTCTACGACAAGAGCGACGGCTACACCCTCAATCGCCTGACCGGGAACAAGGGCAACGACGCCGACCGCAAGGCCGTGCGCGGCGCCCTGCAGTTCAAGCCCGACGACAAGCTGACGATCGATTTCACGGCCAGCTACAGCCACTCGAACGGCGGCTCGATCCTGACCTACAACCGCTCTCTGGTGGCCCAGACGGCCGAGGCGGCCAGCACGGCGACGCCCGATCCGACCTATGGCTACATCTTCTGCAAGCCGACCTACTACACCTCGGGCCAGTGCACGAACGTGGCCGGCTACGCCAACACCAGCACCGACAAGTACGCCGGCGACTACCGCTTCGAAGGCAAGGACCTGGTCAAGCTGTTCGGCGCGACCACGGCCGTCACCTACGACTTCGGCCCCGTGACCTTCTACTCGATCACCGGCTACCAGAACGCCAAGCGCGACGACGTCGAGGAGACCGACGCCAATCCGGTCTCGATCTTCGACGCCCGCTACGTCGCCGAGCAGAGCACCACCAGCCAGGAATTCCGTCTGCAGTCGAACGGCAAGACCGCCCTGCGCTGGGTGGCCGGCGTCTACGGCGCGCGCGACATCCTGGACAACGACAGCCACTACAACGTGCTGGAGGTGATGCGCGTCCCGACTGCCGACAATCCGACCGGCATGGATCCGGCCAACAGCGTCGGCGTCTTCGGCTGGCCGCTGCACCAGAAGAGCAGCAGCTACGCCGCCTTCGGCCAGGTCGACTACGACCTGACCCCGCAGCTGACCGTGACCGGCGGCCTGCGCTGGTCGCAGGACAAGAAGACGTTCCACTATGTCAGCGACGTCGACTACGGCCTGCTGACCCTGTTCACCTACGACAACAGCAAGACCTTCAGCTCGCTGTCGGGCCGCATCGGCCTGCGCTACGCGATCAACGACGACGCCAATGTCTACGCGACCTTCAATCGCGGCACCAAGAGCGGCGGCTTCTTCAGCGGCCAGACCACCGATCCGCGCGACCTTGGCCCCTACAAGGACGAGACCGTCAACGCCTATGAGGTGGGGGCCAAGAGTGAGTTCTTCGACCGTCGCCTGCGGGTGAACGTCTCGGCCTTCTACTACGATTACAAGGATCTGCAGGTCTATACGGTGGTCCAGCGCGACGGCTTGCCGGTGCAGCTGTTCACCAACGCCTCGGCCGCCCGCATCTATGGCGGCGAGGCCGAGATCGAGGCGCGGCCGATGCGCGGCCTGTCCCTGACCCTGGGCGCCTCGCTGCTCAGCGCCAAGTACAAGGACTTCGTCTCCGAGGGGAACGACTATTCGGGCAACACCCTGCCCTCGGCGCCCAAGGCCAGCCTGAACGGCGCGGCGCGCTATGAGCACCCGCTGGCGTCGGGGACCCTGATCAGCCAACTGGACTTCACCTATCGCGGCAAGGTCTATTACGACACGGCCAACACTGACCGGCTCAGCGACAAGGCCCGCGCCTATGTCAACGGCCAGCTGGGCTGGGCCTTCGACAGCGGTCGCTACGAACTGGGCGTGTGGGGCAAGAACCTGGCCAATACGACCAACATCTCGGACATCACCCCGGTCGCGGCCTTCGGCTTCGACGTCTTCAGCATGGGCCCGCCGCGCACCTACGGCGTCTATTTCCGGGCCAAGTATTGAGCGCCGTCGAGATGACGGACGCCCCTGACGCGCCGTCCGAGCCGGGCGCGTGGATCGGCGCGCCACCCGGACGGGTCCAGTACCTCGCGGTGTTCTGGATCGGCCTGGTGGGCGTGCTGTTTCCCGGCGTCGGCCCATTGCTGCTGGGCGGCATGGAGGCGACCGGACGGCTGACCGCCAACCAGATCGGCCAGGCCGGCATGGCCGAGCTGGTGGCCATGGGCATCGGAGCTGCCGTCGTCGGCCCAGCCTTCGGCGAGCGGCGTCTGCGCTTGGCCGCGATCGTTAGCGGCCTGCTGTTGGCGGGCCTGGACATCGCCACCACCCGCGTATCGGGCGACCTCCTGACCCTGGTCCGCGCGCTGGCTGGCCTGCCCGCCGGCGCGATGATCTGGCTGATCACCGGCATGATCGTCCGCTCGCCGCGCCCCGAGCGCCAGGCGGGCCTCTACCTCACTCTCCAGACCCTGGCCCAACTGGGCGTGGTGGCGGCGCTGGGCGCGTTCGTCATGGACAAGGCCGGCCCCAGCGGCGGCTTCGTGGTGCTGGCGGTCATGACCCTGACGGCCGCCCTGGCCGGCCTCTTCGTTCCAGGGTCCTGGGCGCCGTTGCCCAAGGCCGAGGACAATCCCAAGGGCCTGCCCAGTCCGCGCGGCTGGGTCGCCCTGGCGGCGGTGTTCTGCTTCCAGGCCTTCATCCTGGCCGTCTGGATCTATGCCGAGCCGCTGTCGCGTCAGGCCGGACATCCGCCCGCGATCGCCAGCCTGGCCTTTTCGATCTCGCTGGCGGCCCAGGTGGCCGGCGGCGCGGCGGCCACGGCGCTGGCTGGACGCCTGTCCTGGTTCCGCTCGCTGACCATCGGCGTGATCCTGGCGGCGGCGTCGCTGCTGGTGATGGGCAGCCTCCCTTCGTCCAGCGTCTTCCTGGTCGCCTCGGGCGTCTTCGGCTTCGTGTGGCTGTTCGCCTCGCCGTTCCTGACGCCCCTGGCGATCGAGGCCGATCCCAGCCGGCGCGCCGCCCTGCTGGGTCCGGCGGCCAGCCTGCTGGGCTGCGGCGCGGGTCCCTTGATCGCTTCGTTCCTGGTCAGCGGCGCCGACGTGCGGCCGGCCGTCTGGCTGGGTGTCGCCCTGGCGGCCGCCACCACGGCGATCGTGACCGGCCTTCACCTGACGAGACCTCGCTAAGGAGGCGTACGCATTGGCTTTTTCCGGCAAAGCGTTCTAGTCGGGAGGCAAGCCTCAGGAGAGAACCGCCATGCCGAAGGCGACGGCCAAGACGACCGCCAGCCCCGACATCGCCCTGGACGCCAAGCTGCAGCCGACCCAGGCGCGCGGGCAGGACACCTACGAGGTGGTGCTGGCCACCGCCGGCGAGATGCTGCGCGAGATCGGCTTCGAGCAACTGACCACCAACGCCATCTGCAAGCGCGCCGGCCTGACCCCGCCGGCCCTCTACCGCTACTTCCCCAATAAGTACGCGATCCTGAAGGAATTGGGCGACCGGCTGATGCAGGCCCAGGACGACATGGTCTTCGCCTGGGTCGCGGCCGGCGGCATGAACGGCGCGACCGCGGCCGAGCGGATCGAGAAGAACGTGGTCATGCTGACCGAGATGATCGAGATGACCCGCCGCTTCCCAGGCGGTGCGGCGATCGGCCGGGCCCTGCGCGCCGTGCCCATGCTGCAGCAACTGCGCTTCGCCTCGCGCGACATGGTCGCCGCCCACTTCGCCGAGGTGCTGAAGGGCCGCTATCCCAGCGCGCCCGACGCTCGCGTTCGCAGGGCGATGAAGATGATGGTCGAGCTGACCTATTCGGCCACCGAGATGGCCGTCGAGGAGCCCGACCAGGACGCCCGCGCCCTGAGCCAGGAGGTCTGCCTGCTGTTCGAGCGCTATTTCGACACCTTCGGCGACCCAGACCTCGTTCCGTGGAACGACGGCTTGCAAGAACAGTAGTTTTTACTATCATATCCTCCAACAGCTTTGCGGGGGATATGCGCATGACGGGGTGGAGCAACTGGTCGGGCAGCGTCGCGGCGTCCCCTCGCCTCATCGCCAGGCCGCGCACGGCCGCCGAACTGTCCGGTCTGGTCGCCGAAGCGAGCAAGGTGCGCGTCGTCGGCGCGGGCCATTCGTTCATGCCGCTGTGCGAGACCAACGACCTCCTGCTGAACCTCTCGGACTACGAGGGCGCGGTCGAGGTGGCGGCCGATCGCAAGACCGTCTGGGCGCCGGCCGGCTGGAGCCTGAAGAAGCTGACGGCGGCGCTGTGGGATCAGGGTCTGTCGCTGATCAATCAGGGCGACATCAATCCCCAGTCCCTGGCCGGCGCGACCTCGACCGGTACCCATGGTACAGGCGCGGCGCTAGGCAGCCTGTCGACCCAGGCCTGCGGCTTTCGGCTGATGACCGCCGACGGTCGCATCGTCGAGTGCGGGCCTGACCTCCATCCCGACCTCTATGAGGCCCAGAGGCTGTCGCTGGGTCTGCTGGGCGTGGCCGTGGCCATCCGCATCAACGTCGTGCCCGCCTACTATCTGGAGGAACGCGTCGAGCGCCGCCCGCTGGCCGAGATCGCCGAACGCCTGGACGCGCTGGGCGCGGCCACGCGGCACATGGAGTTCTTCGTCTTCCCCTATTCGGACGACGTGATCTTCAAGACCCTGCACCCCGTGGCCGCCGAAGAGCCGCGCCGGCCGACCAAGGAGATCGGCGAGGACACCGAAGCGACGTTCAAGACGATCTGCGACCTGTGCGCCGCCCTGCCCGTGCTGACGCCGGCGCTGCAGAAGCTGATCATGCGCATGGCCGGCAAGCCGGGCCGCCGCGTCGGGCCTGCCTACGAGATCTTCCCGTCCGAGCGGAACATCCGCTTCGAGGAGATGGAATACGAGATGCCGCGAGCGTCGGGCATGCCGACCTTGCAGGCCGCCATCGCCCACATCCGCAAGCGCCGCCTGCCGATCACCTTCCCCTTCGAGTTCCGCCTGGTGGCCGGCGACGACATCTGGATGAGCCCGTTCAACACCGGCCCCGGCGCCTCGGTCTCGTTCCACCAGTACGCCAAGATGCCCTGGCGCAAGGTCTTCACCGAGATGGAAGCCGTGCTGCGCGACGGCGCGGGTCGCCCGCACTGGGCCAAGCGCCACACCCTGACGACGGCCGACGTCCACCGCCTCTATCCGCGCGCCGGCGACTTCCTGAAGGTGCGCCAGGCCTGGGATCCGACGGGCAAGTTCGCCAATATTCACCTGACCCAGCTGTTCGGCCTCTAGGGGGACGCCATGACCGACCACGACCTGCACGCCGGCCTGATCGGCGCTCCCGGCTCCCGCGAAGCCCTGAACACCCCGGTGCTGGTGATCGATCGCCCGGCCCTGGAGCGCAACATCGCCCGTATGGCCGCCTTCGCCGCCGATAAGGGCGTCAAGCTGCGTCCGCACGCCAAGACCCACAAGAGCGTCGACATCGCCAAGCTGCAACTGGCGGCCGGCGCCGTGGGCCTGTGCTGCGCCAAGATCGGCGAGGCCGAGGCCCTGGCCGAAGGCGGCGTGACGACCGGCCTGCTGATCACCTCGCCCGTGGTCGCCGCGCCCGCGATCGCCCGCCTGCTCGCGCTGAACGGCAAGACGACCGACCTGATGGCGGTCGTCGACAATCCCGCCAACGTCGCCGCGCTCGGCGAGGCCGCCAGTGCGTCGGGCAAGCCGCTGAAGGTGGTCATCGACCTGGATCCCGGCATCCATCGCACAGGCGTAGCCTCGCCCGAGGCGGCCGTGGAGGTGCTGAAGGCGATCCAGGCCCAGCCGAACCTCATCTATGCCGGCCTGCAGTGCTATTGCGGCATGCAGCAGCACATCGAGGGCTTCGCCGACCGCAAGGGCGCGCTGGAGGATCGCGGGGCCTATATCCGCTCGGTCATCGACGCCCTGACCGCCGCCGGCGGGCCGCCGCCGATCGTCAGCGGCTCGGGCACCGGCTCGCACCGCATCGACGCCGAACTGAACCTCTTCACCGAGTTCCAGGTCGGCTCGTACGTCTTCATGGACGACCAGTACCTGGTCTGCGACATCGCCGGCGACGGCGCCGACCACAGTCCGTACGAGCCGTCACTGTTCGTCGACTCGCGGGTGGTCAGCGCCAATACGGCGGGCCTCTCCACCGTCGACGCCGGCTACAAGGCGCTGTCGACCGACGCCGAGCCGCCAAAGATCGCCTCGGGCGCGCCGGAAGGCTCGCGCTACTTCTTCATGGGCGACGAGCACGGCGCGATCCTACCCACGGGCGGCGCGCCGCCGGCTTTGGGCGAGCGGGTCACCCTGCGCGCCCCGCACTGCGATCCAACCGTGAACCTCTACGACACCTATCACGTGATCGACGGCGACACCCTGGTGGCCCTGTGGCCGGTCTCGGCCCGGGGACGCTCGCGCTAGCCAACCAGAGCGATCATCAATTTTGCGGCGCGGGCGATAAGTTCCGCGCTGCGCCCTGCTCTCCCTGTCTTGCTTCGTCGCGCGCCCCGTCGGCCAACTGGGCCCAGCGCCGGCCCCAGGATCCCGCCGACCCTGCCAGCGATGGCGTTGGTGGCGATGGCCATGGGCAGCACTTCGGGCGGCACGATGTTCGGCGCCAGGGCGCTGAGCGCCGGCATCGAGAAGGCTCGCGCGACGCCCAGAAACACCGCCACGCCCATCAGGGCCGGCAGCGTCGCCGTGCCGCTCCAGGTCAGCAGGCCCAGGATCGCCGCGCAGGCCAGCTGCAGCGCCGTGGTCAGGCAGACGATCATCCGGCGATCGAACCGATCGGCCGCCCAGCCGGTCACCAGGGTCAGGACGAACAGCGGCGCGAACTGCGCCAGGCCGACCAAGCCTAGCTGCAAGGCCGCAGCCTTGGTGTCCATGGTCGCCCGCGCCAGGTCATAGACCTGCCAGCCCACCACGATCACCAGGGTGTTCTGGGCCAGCACCGAGCACATCCGCGACGTCCAGAAAAAGCGGAAGTCCCGGAACGCGAACGGATGCTTCGGGTCGGCCATGTCTGCTCCTTGCCTACAGGAGCCGCTTCTAGCGCCAGGGCGGCGTGAAATCATATCCGGCGGGAAACATACGATGCGGCCCGCTCGCAGTTCCGATCGCCCCGTGCGCTCAGTTCACGCCCGAGCCGATCCCCATCGAGGCCAAGTCGCCGCCAGACGCCGGCGGATGCGCCGGAAGCGGCTCCTCCGCCTCGCGCCCCTGCCGAAACTCGCGGGGCGACAGGCCGTACTGCTCGCGGAAGGCGCGGCTGAAGTGGGCTGAGCCATTGAAGCCCCAGCGGTAACAGATCTCCGAGATCGATAGCCGGGCATGCTGGGGGCTGGCCAGGTCGATCCGGCAGCGGTCAAGGCGGCGCGAGCGCAGATAGTGGCTGAACGTCTCGTTGGCCGAGGCGAACAGCTTTTGCACATAGCGCGGCGAGACCCCCTCCTCGTTGGCCACTCGGCGCAGCGACAGCTCCGGATCAGGCAGCAGGGTCTCGATGGTCTGACAGAGGCGCTGCAGATGCGCCGTCGGGGTCGAGGCGTCGAAGGCGTCGGCGTCCGCTGCGCCCTTCTCCAGCAGGCACTGGGCCAGGAACTCGGTCAGGGCCAGATCGACGGGGCGCAGCTGGTCGACCGACAGGTTCTCAAGCTCCTCAGCCGTGGCGCGCAACAGGTCCGACAGGATGCGCGGCACGCCCCTGCCCCCGTCCAGCCAGCCGACCCTCAGGTTGAAGGGGCGGATCAGCCGGTGGTCCAGCGCCACGCGCGGCGCGCGAACGAACAGCAGGCGCGAACGGGTCTCCAGCCGCAGGGCCGCCGCCTGACCGGTGGGGCCGAAGGGGATATCGCCCGGCGCCACGCTGATCGCCAGCTCGTCGGTGACCAGGGTCGCCTCGCCGTGCAGCAGAACCGCCAACCAAACCGCCGCCGGCTGACCTGACAAGCGCCCCGAGATCGTCTGGGCCCCGGCCTCGACCAGGGCGAACTCGATGCCCAGCGGCGAGGTCAGGCACACCACCGAGGCCGCGGCCGGTTCGCCGTCCGACAGCCCCTCGATCGGCAGGCCCAGTCGCCCCATCGCCTCGCGCCAGGCCTCGGCCCGTTCGGTGCGGGGATAGCTTTCGGTGCTGAACGACCAGGCCTTCATGGATCCGCTAGTCCTTCATCTTGGGGAAGATGTCGCGCGGGATGCGCACGTGGCAGCCTTGCGTGCCGTCCACCACCTGGGTGACGCCGAAGTCGGCCGCCACGCTCATCAGCGAATAGGCGTCGTTCTTCGACAGGCCCACCTGATCGCTGAGCAGGCTTAGCATCTTGGTCGAGGCGTCGCGCATGGCGAGATTCAGATCTTCATTGAAGCCGTGGACGATCCACCACTTGGGCGTTTCCAGCAGCGGTCCGGGCGTCTGGATGTCCTTGCGCAACACGATCTGCATCAGGACGTTCAGCGAGCTCTCGATCGCCGTGCCCGACAGCTCGCCGTCGCCCTGGCTGACGTGCGGGTCGCCGATCGAGAACAGGCCGCCGTCGACCTGCACCGTGTAGTACATCGTGGCCCCCGCCCCGATGCGCCAGTTGTCGATATTGCCGCCGTGCTCGCCGGGCGGGATGGTGCTGACGCGGCCGTCGACGGCTGGCGCGACGCCGGCGGTGCCCAGGTGCGGACGCGCCGGGATCCGCACGCCCTTCAGGGCCGGCTGGCGATCGCACTCGGGGCAGTTCGTGATCGTGCCCGGGATCAGGTACTTGCCCTCGAAGTCGTAGGCGTAGAGGGCCGCGGCGGTGTTGGTGTTCGGATCCAGCTCGTAGATCGTGACCCGCTCCTTCTCGCCGAACTCCTTGTAGAGATAGCCCCAGTTGGCGGCCAGGTTTGAGCCGTAGTTGTTGCGCGGGACCATGCGCAGATAGCGCACTTCCAAGACGTCGCCGGGCTTGGCGTCCTCGACATAGATCGGGCCGGTCATGATGTGGACGCCGGGGTTGCGATCGTCCTCGGGGATCTCCTTGAAGATCCGCGTGACCCCCTCGTCCATCATCAGTTCGGGCGCGTCGCCTGCGTGGTGGGTGATGGCCTCGGCCTGGACGAGGTCGCCGCTCTTGATGCGTAGCGACGGCTTGGTCGACGGATCGAAATAACCCCAATGGACGGTCTGGGGCGTGGCCTTCAGGGTGTGCAGGGCGCCGGGGACGACGTCCGGGCGGGTCTGGCCAGGTTCGCAGATAAAGGGCATCGGGGTCCTCAGGCGCTGGCGAGCGTGACGCTGGTCATGCTCAGCGAGCCGTGCTCGATGTGGTCGGGGGAGAAGGTCGGGACGTCGCCGGGCAGTCGCGCGCCCAGCACGTAGAGCAGCGGCCAGTAGTGGTCGGGCGTCGGGACCGAGCGCTTGGCGTCCTGGCCCTGGCTTTCGAAGTTTACCGCCCGCTGCGGCGCGTCCTCGGCGATGGCGGTCTTGATGTAGTCGTTGAACCGCTGCGACCAGTCGTAGGGCGCGCAGTATCGGTCACCCCAGTCCATGGCCGGCAGGTTATGGACGATGTTGCCGGTGCCGACGATCAGCACGCCTTCGTCGCGCAGGGGCGCCAGGCGCTGGCCGATCTCGAAGTGCCAGGCCGGCGGCTTGGTGGCGTCGATGCTGAGCTGCACCACCGGCACGTCGGCGTTCGGATAGGCCTTGCCCAGCACCGACCAGGTCCCGTGGTCCAGGCCCCAGCCGCTCTCGTCGAGGACGACCGGCGTGGGCTTGAGAACCTCGGCTACCCGCGCCGCCAGTTCAGGCGAGCCCGGAGCCGGATACTGCTGATCGAACAAGGCCTTCGGGAAGGAAGCTCCGAAGTCGTGGATCGTGCGCGGCCGGGTCATGGCCGTCACCGCGATCCCACGCGTCAGCCAGTGCGCCGAGACGCAGAGGATCGCCTTGGGCTTGCCGACCGCGTCGCCCATGGCCTTCCAGGTCCGGGTCGTGTCGTTGGTCTCCAGCGCGATCATCGGGCTGCCGTGACCGAAGAAGATGACGGGCAGACGGCTCATGCGGCGGCCTCCGCATTGGCGGGCGCCGGGGCGTCGCCGGCTTTCAAAGCCGCCCAGGTCTTCTGGTAGCGCGGCGTGAGCCAGCGGTTGAACTGCACCTGCGCCCCCTCCTGCCAGGAATAGCGGCCGCGGATGGCGAAGCGCGAGCGCAGGCCCTGCTGGACCAGCTCGTCGACGTGCATGTCCTGGGCGATGATCTTGCCGGCCGAGGTCATGATCATCTCGAGGCGCTCCTCGAAGCCGGGGCTCTCGATGGCGCCGGGCGCGACCAGGATGCCGGTGTCCTGGTCCATGGCCTCGGGACCGGTCGGGCGCAGGATCAGGTAGATGACCATGTCGCTGGTCATCACCAGCGACAGCGTCGGCGGGATGTTGGCGAAGGTCGCGCGGTTGCGGTCCTCGTCCGTCAAGTTCGGGAACAGCGGCAGCACCGCCTTTTGCGTCGGGTTGAAGCTGGCGTCCGCGTGCAGGGTGCCGTTGTAGCGCAGGAAGCCCGCATCGTCCTCGCCGGCTTCCGGGAAGCTGCACAGCTCGCTGGGGATGAAGTCGTGCAGCGGACCGCGATGCAGCTTGCTGGCGTGGTAGCCGTCGTTGTTGTTCTCGAACATCACCTTCCAGTTCCAGGCGAACTGGCCGGTCATCGGCGGCGACAGGCCGTCGGCGTTGGAAAGGTCGTAGTTGGCGATCGCCGCCTCGACGGCCGTCAGTCGCGGGGCCAGCGGCGCGGCCTGGTCGTCGAAATTGATGAAGATGAAGCCCAGCCAAATCTCGACCTTGAAGGTCGGCAGCTTCACGGCCTTCTTGTTGAAGTCGCAGGTGCGCTCCATGGCTGGAGCGTTCACCAGGTCGCCGTTCAGCGAATAGACCCAATGGTGATAGGGGCAGACGAAGCCGCGCGTATTGCCCCTGCCCTCGGCCACCAGCATCGCGCGGTGCTGGCAGACCGCCGACATCGCCTTGATCTCGTTGTCGCGGTTGCGGGTCACCACGATCGGCTCGCCGATGATGCGGGTGGTGAAGTAGTCGCCGGGCTCTTTCACCCAGTCTGTGCGACCCACGCACAGCCATTCGTGATTGAACAGCGCCTCCTTCTCGAACTCATAGAAGCCGGCGTCGGTGTAGCAGCCGGGCGGCAGGGTCTCGGCGGTCTCGACGTTCTCCATCGAGCGCGAAAGGCCTTCGAAGAAGGCGTCGCTGAGGAAACCGGTCGTGGGGCGCGGGCTCGTCATGGGGCGCTCTGGAAAGTCTGTGATCGACCTTCACGCTAGGACCGCAAGGTGGGCCGGTCTTGCCTCAGCGCGCACGAAGAGTTGGTCGTCACGCGACCTGGCGCGCCCGTCGCCGCATTCGCAGGCGATCGGCGCCGAAAGTCCGCGCCCGGCGCCTAGCAGCAGGTCACTCCGCGAGCCGCCGAGAAAGCTTTCGTGCGCGTATGGGCAAGACCGGAACGGCGCGGGGGCTTAGCTTCAGATCATCGCATCAGGGAGAGCGCCATGACGCTGACCGCCGACATCGCCATCAAGGACCTGAAGGCCGGCTTCGGGGCCGAGATCTCGGGCATCGACCTGGCCTCCGCGCCGGACGCGGCCCTGGACCAGGTGGTCGACACCTTCCACCGCCACGGCGCCATCGCCCTGCGCGACCAGAAGATGACGCCCGACGACCTGATGCGCTTCATCGGCCGGTTCGGCGATGCGGAAGATCACACCCAGACCCGCTTCACCCTGCCGGGCTATCCGAAGATCTTCATCCTTTCCAACCGCGTCGTCGACGGCAAGCCGCTGGGCGCCCACAACGACGGCGTCGGCTGGCACACCGACTACAGCTACAAGCCCGAGCCGGTCATGCTGACCATGCTCTATGCGGTCGAGGTCCCGGACGAGGGCTCCGACACCCTGCTGGCCGACGGCTGCGCCGCCTGGAACGCCCTGCCCGCCGACAAGCAGGCGATGCTGGAGAGCCTGCGGCTGCACCACAGCTACAAGCACTTCATGGCCACCCGCGAGTTCGGTCAGCAGCAGACCCTGTCGCCCGAGCTGGAAGCGGCCAATCCCGACGTCGAGCATCCGCTGATCCGCACCCACCCCGCCGACGGCCGCAAGGCGCTGTGGCCCTCGACGGGCACCGTGACCGAGGTGATCGGCATGCCGGGTCCGGCGGGCCTGGCTTTGCTGGACGAGCTGGTCGAGTTCATGACCCAGGAGCAGTTCGTCTATCGCCACAAGTGGCGGGTCGGCGACCTCTTGATGTGGGACAACCGCTGCACCCTGCACACCGGCACGCTGTACGACGACACCAAGTACTTCCGGACCATGCACCGCTTGTGGGTCAAGGGCGACAAGCCCTACTGAGCCGCCTTTCCGCGGGAGTTGAGATGACGAAAACCTGGTTCATCACCGGTGTCTCCGGCGGCCTGGGGCGCGAGATCGCCCTGGCGGCCATCGCCCGCGGCGACACCGTCATCGGCACGGTGCGCAAGCCCGAAGCCGTCGCCGCGTTCGAGGCGCTGGGCGGCCACGCCCTGATCCTCGACGTGACCAACGAAGCGGCCGTGAACGCCATCGTCGCGCAGGCCGAGGCGGTGACCAGGACCATCGACATCCTGGTCAACAACGCCGGCTACGGCCTGGTCGGCGCCGTCGAGGAGGCCTCGCTGGACGAGGTGCGCGCGCAGTTCGAGACCAATGTCTTCGGCCCCCTGGCAGTGCTGAAGGCCGTCCTGCCCGCCATGCGCGCGCGCCGCGCCGGACGGGTCATCAACATCACCTCGGTCTCGGGCCTGGCGGTCTGGGCCGGCACCGGGGTCTATTGCGCCAGCAAGTGGGCGCTGGAAGGCCTGACCCAGACCCTGGCTCAGGAAGTCGCCGAGCTGGGGATCAAGGTGATCAACGTCGCCCCCGGCGGTCTGCGCACCGCCTTCGCCCAAGGCTCCAAGACGATCGTGGCGACCAAGCTTTCCGACTACGACGGCCTGGCCCGCGACGCCGAGAAGATCATGGCCGACCACGCCGGCCACGAGCCCGGCGATCCGGTTAGGGCCGCGCAAGCCATCCTGACCATCGCCGACGCCGAGAACCCGCCGATGCACCTGCTGCTGGGCGACGACGCCCTGAAGTACGCCGGCTACGCCGCCCAGGGCCTCGCCGCCGACATCGACGCCTGGCGCGATCTTACCCTCTCCATCGGCTTTGACGCCTGACCCGAAACGCGAGCGAAATCCGTGACCAACACCCTGATCTTTGTCGACCTGGCTTCCGAAGACCCGTCCGTCGCCGGCGACTTCTACGCCCAGGTGTTCGGCTGGCAGAACGACGCCCGCCCCGAGGGCGTCTATCACCGCATGGTGCCGGGCGGCTTCTTCAAGAAGCCCGACGGGACCGACAGCGAGATCGGCAACCTGCACCTGGGAATCTTCAAAGCCGCCAACGCTCGCCCGCACCCGGAGCCCGAGGGCGTCGAGCCGCGCGCGTTGAGCACTGACGGCCGCAAGCCGCGCGTCTGGGTGCTGATCAGCGACGACGACAGCGCCGAGCGCATCCTCGGCACGGCCGAAGGCTTGGGCGCGACGATCTTGTGGCGGAACCACTACTGGAAGGAATTCAACGGCTATAACCACGCTTTCCGCGATCCGTGGGGCAACGAGATCGTGCTGTGGGGCAAGGCCGGCGCTGATCCGCAGGTGCCGACGGACTTCACGCGGGAATAGATCTCCAAAGCTGTCATCCCGGACAAGCGCGAAGCGCGCAGATCCGGGACCGCCGGAAGCGCCGAGCTTTCCGCGGTCCCGGGTCTGCGCTGCGCTTCGCCCGGGATGACAGGTTCTAGGGATCCACCCGCACAGGGTCGCCGACGAAGTCCTTGGCGCAGTACCAACCGCCCTGAAACGGCTCTGCGATCGGATCCTCGGGCGGCCCAGCCCTCACCTCGGCCGCCCAATCTTCGGCGTCGTCCTGCGGCTCGTAGCCCAGGAAAGCAGCGGCCGAATTGTCCCAAAAACTCCGCGCATTGGCCGAAACTCCGTACACGGTCGCATAGCCGAAATCCGGGGTCTCGATCCCGCAGCGGATCAGCTCGACCATGTCGCGCGGACTGACCCAGACGGCCAGCTGGCGTGGGTCCGTCGGCCGCTCGCGATAGGCCCCGATGCGTAGGCTCAGCACCTGCAGGCCGAACTTGTCGGCGTACATCCGGCCCATGGCCTCACCGAACACCTTGCTGACGCCGTAGTAGCTGTCGGGGCGTGGAACGAGCGTTTCCGCCGTCGGCGTGTCGCGCCGATGGAAGCCCGCCGCGTGGTGGGAGGAAGCGAACAGCACGCGCTTCACGCCAGCCCGCCGCGCGGCTTCGAACAGGTTGTGGACGCCGATGATGTTGGCCGGCAGCACCTGTTCCCAGGCATTGGTCTCGGGCTCGACCGGCACGCCGGCCATGTGGACGACGCAGTCGATCCCGGCCATGGCGGCGGTCAGGCCGTCGAGGTCGAGCAGATCGACAACCAGCGCCTCCTCCCCCTCGCCCGCTTCCAGCGGAACGAGGTCGGCAAGACGCATCAGAGCGTAGCGACCGGCCAGCCCCCGGCGGATCGCCGAGCCGATGCCGCCGGCTGCGCCGAGCAGGAGAACCCTCAAACCGGCTTGTCGCCCGCCACCGTCACCCGGTAGCCCGTCCGCGTGTCCGGGAAATAGTCCCAGATCGCCTGGTGCCAGGTGCAGCGGTTGTCCCAGAAGGCCACCGAGTTCTGCTTCCAGCGGAAGCGGACCTGGAAGTCCGGGTTCTGGGCGTGCTGGTAAAGGAACTCCAGGATCGCCCGGCTCTCGGCTTTCGACACGCCCGCAATGTGGGTCGTGTAGGACGGGTTGACGAACAGGCTCTTCCTGCCGCTGACCGGATGGGTCCTCACGATCGGGTGGGTCGAGCAATTGTACTTGCGGTCGATGTCCGGGAAGATCGCCTTGTAGACCGGGTTGGCGTCGTGGACGGCGTGCAGGCCTTCCAGATAGGTCTTCATCCGGTCCGACAGCGTGTCATAGGCCCAGTACATGCTGGCGAAGCAGGTGTCGCCGCCGTCGTCGGGCAGGACCTTCATGTAGAGGATGCTGCCCAGCGGCGGCTCGGGATCGCAGGTCAGGTCCGAGTGCCAGTTCTCGCCGGCCACGAACTTGGAATTGGCGTCGGCGTGGATGGCGACGATCTCGGGATGGTCCGGCAGGCCTGGCACGCCGGAGTGAATGGCCAGGTTGCCGAACTTGCGGCCAAAGTCCTTGTGGGCGTCGTGCGACATCTCCTGGTCGCGAAAGAAGATCACCTGATGCTGGGTCAGGGCCTGGTGGATCTCCTCGAACTGGCGGTTCGAGAGCGGCTTGCCCAGGTCGACGCCGAAGATCTCCGCGCCGATCCGGCGGGTCATGGGCTTCACGTCGAGCACGTCGTAAGTCATGGGCTCGCCTCCCTAAGCGTTCAGGAATCCGCCGCGCACATAGACGAGCGGCGATTTGGTTTCGTCGGTCACGGTGCGCAGGACGCGGCCGACCAGGATCTCGTGATCGCCGCCGTCGTGGGCGGCGTGCAGTTCGCACTCGACCGCCGCCACGCAGCCGGCCAGCAGCGGCGCGCCGCAGACGCCGGCCTCGACCGCCGTCAGGGCGAAGCGATCGTCGGCCCCGCTCTTGGCGAAGCGGTAGGCCAGGTCGCCCTGGTCGGCGGCCAGGATGTTGACGCAGAACGTCTTGGCCTCATTCAGCGCCGCCAGGGTGCGGCTGTCGCGCTTGAGGCAGACCATGACCAGCGGCGGGTCCATCGACACCGAGCTGAAGGCGCTGACGGTGGTCCCGACCAGCCGACCATCGTGGCAGGCCGTGACCACCGTGACGCCGGCGGCGAAACTGCCCATGGCCTTACGGAAATCCGCAGGCTCGGGCGCGTGAGACTGTGCGACGGCGCTCATCATTCGTTCCCGAACGGATTGTCGGGATAGACCGCCGAGGCTGGGCGCTTCTCGCTTTCGTCCGGCGTGGCGCGACCGCAGACCGCCAGGGCCGTCAGGGCGTAGATCAGGGCGCTGTCGACCAGGTCCTGCGGCGTCGGTCGCCAGCGGCGGAAGCCGGTGGTGATGGCCGGAATGCGGTGCATGTTGAAGACGTTATGGTCGCGCCACATGCTGGAATAGACCGGATTGGCCAGGGCGACGGGATGACCCAGGCCCAACTGAGTGGCCACGTCCACGGCGCCGACCAGTGGCGCGACTTCGGCCTCGTCCGCCTCGAAGCCGTGGCGCACGACGACGGGCTCGATGTCGATGCGGCCCAGGCCCGCTTCGCGCACCATGGCCTCCAGCGAATGCTGGATGTCGGCCACCCGCTGCTTGGGGTTCAGGCCCACCTCCAGATAGAGGTTCACCAGCTCGGTCCCCGCCCCGAAGGCGTAGGGGATGCCGCCGCGGATCGAGGCGATCTGGGACTTCGGGTTCGCGACGCCGCCGGGGCTGACGTACTGGCTCTTCTTCTCCCACTCCCCGCTCCAGGCGTGGATGGCGTCGGTCAGGCGGCCGATCTTGTAGATCGGGTTCGGGTGCTTGGCCGAGGTCTCGGGATGATCGAGCAGTGGAGTGAAGACCCCCTCGCCCCACACTTGGAAGCGGAACACCGCATAGCCGCAGCCGACCCAGGTCAGGCCGAAGTCACAGCCCTCTGCGGCGATGGCGTAGTCTGGGGCGACGCCGCCATGGTGGAACAGATAGTGGGCCCCGATGTCCTTGCCCATGTAGGCGACACCTCGGTGCTCCTCGATCGGCTCTGGGCCGATCTCGCCGGGACAGGCGGTCAGGTACATCTTGCCCGCCAGCTCGTAGCCGGCCTTCTTCAGCGCCTTGGCGGCGATCATGAAGCAGCTCATCGGGCCGCGATCGTTGGCGATCGGGTAGCCGT
>FTCT01002558.1_pt1 | contig 60986 bp, 53 predicted proteins | sample 1658881 | NCBI WGS metagenome assembly FTCT01 (sample SAMEA3914864, study PRJEB12502) | metagenome | biome: forest; material: soil | place: USA | collected 2012-03-12 | depth 0.3 m | reverse complement strand
TTTTAAGTGGCGGAGACGATGGGATTCGAACCCATGATACCCTTTTAGGGGTATGCTCATTTAGCAAACGAGTGCCTTCAGCCTCTCGGCCACGTCTCCGTTAGAGGTCCCATAACCTGATCATTTTCAAAAGGCAACGCGTTCCGCGCAAATGATGTGGACATTGCGCGTCGAAGCCCGCTCACCGTGGCGCCCAAGCCCTAATCGCGCGGCCGCGACGAGGCGCTGTAGCCGTCGTAGAACGGGAAAGCGTCTGCGTCGTCACTATGGCTGTGTGCCGCCGGCGGATGAGACGGATGCGGATCGTCGCTGACGGCGGGGTGGCGAGCGGCTGCCGCCACGATCGCGGCCTTGCGCGGATGGGTGTCCTGGGCCGCTGGCGCAGGCGTCGCGTCGATGATGACATCGGCGATGGGGATATCTTCAGGCGCGGCTACGCTGGATGCGGGGGCGCTCGATGAAACGGAAACCGGCTCGGCCGAAACCGGCGTTGCGACGTCCGGCTCAGGCGCCACCTGAGCCACAGCTTGGGCGATCCCGGCGACCGGGTCGCCCGGTGGCAGGTCGAACGCCATCTCCTGCGCCGTCGTCTGCCCGGCAAAGTCGCTCCTGATGCTGATATGGCGGGCATTCCTCAGTCGCGCCAGAAAGGCCACCGGATCGGCGAGATAGGCGGTCGAATGTGCGCCGTCGAACAACAGCTTGCCTGGATCGTCGGGCGCAGACGCACAGGCGAAGGCCCGCGGCGCAGCACCGTCGAAACTGACCATCAGCGTGCTGGCCGTCGGCGCAAAAGCGCAAGCCATGTCGCCATCGACCTCGAGCCGCACGGCGTAGCCTTCGGGGCCGCGCGTGACGTTGAGCGTCGCCGGGCCGCTTTTGTAGGGCGCGGGCAGGGTCAGCCGGTTGCGGCTTACCAGCCGCATGGTGCGGCCGTCGCTGGCCGTGGTGTACTGCCATTGCGCCGGGATCACGGTCGCCGGTGCGTTCGCGGCGTTGGCGCTGGATAGGGCGGGCAGGGAAATACGGCGGCCTTCCAGGCGTTCGACGCCTATCGTGGCCATGGCCGCGACGCCGACGACCAGGCCTGTGGCCGCCAGCAAGCGCAGCGTCGATAGATGCACACGTTGCGAAGGGCTGCGAACCAGGGTGAGGCGTAGGCCGAGCGCCCACATCAGCGCGCTGACCCAGCCGACGACGGTAAAGCCCAGCACGGCGTTCAATCCGCCGATCGAGGCCAGTTTGGGATGACGCCGCCACGCCGCGACCAGCAGGGGTGCGAAGTAGAGGGTAAGCGCACTCAGGATGAGCAGAAACTCTAACATCGTCGCACGTCCGTTCTGGTATTCTACCGGCCGGTTTTGTTGCAGGTGCGAACGCTATGCCTCGCCTCAGTCTCTGTCAATGAAAACCCCTTATGTTTCTTACGATTGCCGCAAGGGGCTGCCAGATTGGGTCAAATTTGCAACGCAGCATTGACACACCAGCTCCCTGATATCCGGCGGAAAATGCTTTTTAGGCGGTGATCATAAGCCGGTGCATTGCCCGGCGCGCCATCCGGTGACATAGTCGCGCCGTTAGAGCCTCATGCCAAAAAGTGGAATGCCACTTTTGGGAAAAATATGATGCAAAACAAAAAGCTAGAGCGGAGCGGCGATGAAGCGGGCGTATGTTTTCGGTATTGGGTTGCTGGGATTGATGGCGTCGGGCGCCGGGGCGCAGAACGTCGCGCCGCTGAAAGTGCCGCCAGGCCTGAAAACCCCGCCTTCGCCCACCCAGCCGGCACAGCTGCCGCAACAGCAACCGACGGCAACGCCAGGCGATGCCAAGGCGCCGGTGCTTTTGCCCAATTCGACGGCGACGACCAAGTACGACCCGTCGCGCGGCTTTCCCGACCACAATGGCGACCTGTCGGGCATGCTGGTCGTCATCCCGCAGGCCGAGCTGTCGGAGTTCGACCGTCCCGCCGACGCCGGCCGTCACCTCGACCGCGTGGCGCGCGCCGAACCGGGCGCCAAGCTGGCGATCAAGCTGGTCTTCACCGGTGTCAAGCCCGACTGGAACAACAATGTCAACGTCACCTACGACCTGCAGGTCGTGGGTCCGGACGGCAAGATTTACGGCAAGAGCAATTACCACGGCATGGTCGCCGCCGAAGGCCGCGTGCCCGTCAATAGTGGACCGGCCCTCTACGACAACCGCCCGCAGGTCGTGATCATCCAGTTCGAGCCGAAGGACCCGGTCGGGCTCTATCGCGTTCGCGCGGTGATGCACGACAAGGTCTCGGGCCTCGACCTGCCGCTCGACGCCGGGGTCGAACTGCTGGCCAAGGGCGCGCCCGTCGCCGCCCCGGTCGCGGCGGCGCCTGTCGCCACCGCTACCCCGGCCGCCACCGCCCAGGCCACGATGTCGCCCGTCGCTGACGACGGCGACGACGCCACGCCTGCCAAGGGCAAGAAAAAGCACCATCGTCGCCGCCGTCGCTAAGGAGTTTCAATCATGGACGATACCGAAGCCGAAACCTGGGCTGACGTGATGCCCGACTGCGTTGAGTTGGTCATTCCGGCGCGCGAAAAGGACCTGGGCGGCTTTCATGTCCGCCGCGTCCTGCCGTTCGCCAAGCACCGCATGGTCGGGCCGTGGATCTTCTTCGACCATATGGGGCCAGCGACACTCGATCCCGGCAAGGGCATCGATGTGCGGCCGCATCCGCACATCAATCTGGCCACCGTCACCTATCTGTTCGACGGCCACATCATGCACCGGGATTCGCTGGGCACAGCCTCGCTGATTTCTCCGGGCGACATCAACCTGATGGTCTCGGGCCACGGCATTGTCCATTCCGAGCGCGAAAACCCCGCCACCCTGCAGCAGCCGCGCACGCTGGACGGGCTCCAGTTGTGGCTGGCCTTGCCGGCGGCGGTCGAGGAAATGAAACCGGCCTTTTTCCACTATGACGCAGCGCAGATCCCGGAATTTACCCAGGACGGCGTCTCGGCGCGGGTAATGATGGGCCGGGCCTTCGGGCTGACCTCGCCGGTGCAGACCTACGCCCAGACGCTTTATGTCGAGGTCAAGCTCAAGATCGGTCGCGAACTGCAGGTGCCGATGGGCGTGGCCGAGCGCGCCCTCTATGTCTGCAAGGGCACACTGGGCGTCGAGGGCATGACGCTTGAGGCCTACCACATGGCAGTGCTGAAGGCGGGCACCTTCGTGCGGCTGAAGGCGCTGGACGAATGCCATTTCGTCATTATTGGCGGTGAAAATATCGGCGAGCGCCACATCTACTGGAACTTCGTGTCGTCGCGGCCCGAACGCATCGAACAGGCCAAGGCCGACTGGAAAGAGGGCCGCTTCCCCAAGGTGCCGGGCGACGAGCTCGAATTCATCCCGCTGCCGGAATAGGCGGCGATCCAAAGGGGGGGAATTATGAAAAATTGGGGGACATATCTGGCTTTGGTCGCGGCTCTGGCGCTCGCGCCCGTGGCCGCGCACGCCGAAATCGTCAAGACGGCGAGCCCGGACTGCAAGACAGGCGCGATCTGCCTGCACTGGTGGCCCAAGGTCGCGGTGCCGGATGGCTGGATGCAGATACGCCAGACCAGCGAACAGGAGAACGTCAACTTCCTGGTGCCGAAAACGGCGTCCGACACGCGCGTTTTCATCTACGCCAACGCCATCGACCATCAGGGCCAGTCGGATACGCTCGACGGCTTCATCAGCGACGATATCGCTTTATTCAAGAAGAACAATCCGGGCATCGCCGTGACCGAGGAGGCCTCCCTGACGACCGCCGACGGTCAGACCTTGCGCGTCTTCCGCTTCGATCCGGCGAGCCAGGGCCGTTGGGAACTGGCTGCCTATGGCCAGGAAAGCGACAAGGACGGCAACGCCTATTTTCTGGACTTTGTCCTCAGCGGCAAGACCCAGGCCCTGCGCGACGATAATCTCGGCGTCTACAAGGCGATCATCGCGGCCTATCGGCAATAGGCTTTGAGGCGCTGGGCGTCGACTTGCTGACTACCCTGGCGGGCATGATGCTTATCCGCCGGGAAAACAGGCGAACCGCACGGCCGGCGCTGGAACTTGATCGGTCACCCCGGAACGATGCCGGCCTTGGCGTCGAGCAGGGCGGGGCGAAAGGGCTCGGCGTCCTTCATTGCCTGTCTGAGCTTGGTGTCGAGATAGGGCTTGAGAAACCGCAACGCGTCGTCGGGCGGCAAACGATTGGCCGTCAAAAACAAGGCCAAATCGAACAGCAGGTCGAGTTCTCCAAGAGCGGCATTCGCTTCGCTGTCCGCGCCATAACCGGCAATAATGGCATCGTCCGCCAGAAACACGCCAAACCCCATCATGCAGGCGGCGACGCCACCAACGGCCGGAAGGTAATCGTCCGCAGGTGGCGCGTCATCGATGCTTGCCACCCATTCGCGGCCAAGCTGAAACGCAAAGCAGGCGATCAGGGCGAACGGTTCGTCTTGCCAGGCGTTCGGATAGAGGATTTCACATGCGCCCTGAGGCGGCGGCAGGGAGCCTATGGCCTTTGGCGTAAAGCTCTGGTCGCATGGCAACGGTTCGGGAGCGTCGGCGATCAGGGTCATCGGCCGCTCAGTAAGGTCCATGAACGCTCGGGTCTGCTCGAACAGATGACAGGCCAGCGCATGGCCGCGCCGGCTGCCAACTTTGAAGAATCCCGGTCCAGGCAAGATCAGTTTGCGAGGCAATTCCCGGTGTGGCAGATGGCGCAACACCCAGCAGGCATTGTCGACATGCCACTGCATGGCTTCGGGCTCGAGCAGGGGCGTGGGCTTGAACGGCCAGATCGGCATCGCGGCTATTCCCCGGCGGCCAGAAGGGCGGGGCGGAAGGCTTCGGCGTCCTTCATCGCCTTCTTCAACTGATCGGCCAGATGCGGCTTCAGGCAGGCCAGGGCGTCGTCCGCCGGCAAGCCCTTCCAGGTCAAAAACAGCGCCGTGTCGAAAATCAGGTCGGCCTCGGGCAGATAGCCGCGGCGCTGGCGCCGCCAGCCTTGCGTACCCGCGCCGTCATTGCGCCATTGCTCGAACGTCACCGACGCATTGGCCATGAAGACGCCGAAGCCCATCAAACAGGCGGTTTCGTCGGTCAGGAACTCTTCCTCGTCCTCGGCACACGGCAGGTCGGACGGGATGGTATGGATGACGTAGTGCGCCAACTCGTGCGCAAAGGTGGCGATCAGATTGCCGGGCACTTTCAGCAGCTTGGGCGCATAGGCGATCTGCACGCCGTTTTCCTGGCCGCGCATGAAGAGGCCCAGCGGCGTGCGCCGGCTGGCGGCCTGGATCAGGTCGCCGCGTTCGGGCTCGTAGGTCTCGACGTCGCTGACCAGGTCGACCGGCCACTCGTCCATGCCGGCATAGGTCTTGACCTGGTCGAAGATCGCCTGGGCGAAGGCATGGCCATGGCCGTCGGCGACGAAAAAGCCCTTCGACGGCAGGACCAGACGGCTGTCACGGCCGACCGGCGTCGCGGCGATGTGCTTGATCAGCCAGCAGGCATTGTCGACGTGCCACTGCATAGTGTCGGCGTCGAGCAAGGTCGAACGTTTGAACGGCCACATCGGATAATCCCCCCGATACCACACTGCCAGCGCCTATTTCGCGGGGCAAGAGGCCGATACAGATTAACATTACAGTTCGTTCATAATCGCTCCGGGGGTCTTTACAAACGAAACGATAAAGGTTTGGCTCGCAGATCGGGTTTCCGCGAGGGTAGAGCTGTTATGAAATCAGGCATTTTGGGATTTGTCAGCGCGGGTGCGCTGATCGTGGCCATGTCGGCGCAAATGGCGCAGGCGCAGGACAAGCAACCGGTGTGGGCGCCGCCGACACCGCCGATCGCCGCCCCTCAGGACGTGCCCTATGCCGCCGGCACCATCCAGCTTCACGTCGACGCCACCGACACCGACCATCGCATCTTCAAGATGCACGAGGTCATCCCGGTGGATAAGGCCGGCGATTTCGTCTTCATGTTGCCGAAGTGGCTTCCGGGTCATCACTCGCCGGGTTCCGATCTGACCAAGATCGCCGACATCATGGTCACCGCCGACGGCAAGGTCATTCCGTGGACGCGCGACGTCGTCGACGTCTATGCCTTCCACGTCAACGTACCCTCCGGCGCCAAGTCGGTCACCGTCGATTTCGACTACCTGTCGGCGACGACCAAGGAAGCCGGCCCGACTCGCATGGCCGGCGACATCATGAACATCGAATGGCCGTTCGCCTCGATGTATCCGTCGGGCTATTACGCCGCGCGCATCCCGTTCCAGGTCAGCGTCACCTATCCGTCGGGTTTCAGCGCCGGCACGGCACTCGAGGTTGAGGGTAAGGACGGCGACACGGTGCACTACAAGACCGTGCCCTATGACGTGTTGATGGATAGCCCGATCTATGCCGGCCGCTATTTCAAGCAGCTCGATCTCGATCCGGGCGCCAAGGTGCCGGTGCACATGGACATCGTCGCCGACAAGCCTGAATCGCTGGTCGTCACCGACGAAGAACTGGCCATCCACCGCAAACTGATCCAGCAGGCCTACAAGCTTTACGGCTCGCACCATTACGACCACTACGACTTCCTGGTCTCGGCCTCGGACATCCTGGCCGGCAACGGGCTGGAGCATCACCGCTCGTCGGAAGACGGGGTCAGCCCGCAATATTTCACCGACTGGAAGACCAAGTTCGCCGGCCGCGACCTGTTCGCCCACGAATATACCCACTCGTGGAACGGCAAGTTCCGCCGCCCGTGGGACCTTTGGACGCCGAACTATCAGACGCCGATGCGCGACAGCCTGCTGTGGGTCTATGAAGGTCAGACGCAGTACTGGGGCATCATGCTGGCGGCGCGCTCGGGCCTCTACTCCAAGGAGCAGGCGCTGCAGAATATCGCCCTGACGGCGGCGTCATATGACAACCTGCCGGGCCGCGAATGGCGCAATGTTCAGGACACCACTAATGATCCGATCATCGCCCAGCGTTCGCCGCAGAACTGGCGCAACTTCCAGCGCTCGGAAGACTACTATTCCGAAGGCGAGCTGATCTGGCTCGACGCCGATACCCTGATCCGCGAAAAGACCAACAACGCCAAGTCGCTCGACAACTTCGCCCACGACTTCTTCGGCGTCGATGACGGCCAATGGGGCGAGGTGACCTATAATTTCGACGACGTCGTCAAGGCGTTGAACAATGTCTATCCCTATGACTGGGCGACCTTCCTGCGCACGCGCCTGGATCGCACCGGCGAAGGCAAGCCGGCCGGTGCGCCGCTCGACGGCCTGGCTCGTGGCGGCTACAAGCTGGTCTATAGCGAAACCCCGTCCGACCTCGTCAAGGCCGGTGAAGCGGCGCGTCACATGACGTCGCTGACCTATTCGCTGGGCCTGTCGGTCCTGGCCAAGGACGGCACCATCAGCGATGTGCTGTGGGACGGCCCGGCCTTCAAGGCCGGTCTGGCGCCCGGCGCAACCGTGATCGCCATCAACGGCAAAAGCTACGATCCCGACCTGCTCAAGGCCGTGATCACCGCCGCCAAGACGTCGAAGGATCCGATCCAGCTGCTGCTCAAGGTCGACGACGACTACAAGACCGTCAGCATCGATTATCACGGCGGCCTGCGGTATCCGAAACTGGAACGTATCGACGGCACGCCCGACCGGTTGGGCGACATCCTGGCCGAAAAGAAGTAATCATCGACGGGCGGGACCTGTTTCAGGCCCCGCCCGTATCATGTCCGCAGCATAAGAAAACAAAGCACATGACCCGTACCCTGATCCTGCCCGCCGTAAGCCTTCTGACTCTGGCGGCTGCCATGCCAGCGCTTGCCCAATCGGCCGCTGACGCGCCAACCTGGGCGCCGCCGACGGCGCCGATCCCGGCCGCCCAGCACGTCGATTACAGCGCCGGCCCCATCCGCCTCAGCGTCGACGCCACCGATACCGAGCGCAAGCTGATCCGCATCCACGAAGTCTTCCCGGTGAGCACGGCCGGCGACTTCATCGTCATGGCGCCGAAATGGCTGCCGGGCGATCACGAGCCCGACGGCGAAGCCGACAAGATGGCCGGCTTCACCTTCGCCATCGACGGCAAGCCGGTCGCCTGGATGCGCGATCCGGTGGCCACCAATGCCTTCCACGTCGCCGTGCCGGCGGGGGCCAAGGAGGTCAGCGTCGACTTCCAGTACCTGGCGCCGGTCGATGGCGACGTCGGCCGCGTCGTTTTCACACCCGACATGGTCAATGTGCAGTGGACCTTCGCCTCGCTCTATCCGGCGGGCTACCTGGTCAGCCGCATCCCGGTGCAGGCGACGCTGAAACTGCCGGCCGGCTGGCAGGCGGGCAGCGGGCTTGAGCAGGACAATGTCTCGGCCGACAATGTCGTCACCTTCCATCCGACGACCTATGAAACCCTGATCGATTCGCCGGTGTTTGCTGGCAAGTACTTCAAGCGCCTCGACCTCGATCCGGGCGCCAAGGTCGGCGTCCACATGGATATCGTCGCCGACCACGCCTCGTCGCTCGATGTGCCGGACGACGTGCTGAAAGTGCACCAAAAGCTGATCCAGCAGGCCTACAAGCTCTACGGTTCGCACCACTACGACCACTACGACTTCCTGGTGGCGGCCAGCGATAATCTGGGCGGCATCGGCCTGGAGCATCACCGCTCGTCGGAAAACAGCGTCGCGACGGACTACTATACCGACTGGAAGAACAGCTATTACGGCCGCGACCTGTTCGCCCACGAATATACCCACTCGTGGAACGGCAAGTTCCGCCGCCCGTGGGATCTGTGGACCCCGGACTATCAGACGCCGATGCGCGACAGCCTGCTCTGGGTCTACGAAGGTCAGACCGAATATTGGGGCAACGTGCTGGCGGCTCGCTCGGGCCTGTTCGACAAGGAACAGTATCTCGGCCGTATCGCGTCGCTGGCAGGCTATTACGATACGCTGGCCGGGCGCGAATGGCGCGATCTGTCCGACACCACCAACGACCCGATCATCGCCCAGCGCGAGGCTCAGTCGTGGCCCAACTGGCAGGAATCGGAGGAATATTACGATCAGGGCCTCTTGATCTGGCTCGACGCCGACACCCTGATCCGCGAAAAGACCAAGGGCGCCAAGTCATTGGACAATTTCGCCCGTGATTTCTTCGGCATCGACAATGGCGACTGGGGCACCGTCACCTATAATTTCGACGACGTCGTCAAGGCGTTGAACGCCGTCTATCCCTATGACTGGGCGACCTTCCTCAATGATCGCCTGCACGATCACGGCAAGGCACCGCCGTTCGATGGCTTGAAGCGCGCCGGCTACAAGCTGGTCTATAGCGACACGCCGACCGACTATTTCAAGTCGCGCGAGACCTTCCACAAGTTCAGCGATTTCGACTACAGCCTGGGCTTCATCGTCGACCACGCCGGCAATCTGAAGAACGTCACCTGGGGCAGCCCGGCGTTCAAGGCCGGCCTGACGATCGGCGAGCAGGTGGTGGCGGTCAACAGCTTCGTCTTCGACGTCGACAACCTCAAGGACGTCGTCAAGGACACGGCCAAGCCCGGCAATACCGACAAGATCGAACTGCTGATCAAGGCCAATGACCGCTACAAGACGGTGGCCATCGATTATCACGGCGGGCTGCGCTACCCGAAACTGGAACGCATCGACGGCACGCCTGACATGTTGGCCGATATCATCGCCGAGAAGAAATAGGCCGAGCCTCATGCCAAAAAGTGGCGCGAATGCGATCGCACTTTTTGGACAAAACATTAGGCGTCAAAAATGCAACGGGCCGGAGCAGGATGTTCCGGCCCGTTTTCGTATCAGGGGGATGAACCGGAGAGGTACGTCATGACCCGTCTACGTGTGGTTTCCCTGATCGTCCTGGCCCTGGCCGCCGCGGCCGTTTCGACGCAGGCCCAGACGCTGCGTCAACGATTGATTAGCCATATCAAGGAAAAGTCGGCGGAAGCCCAGCCGGTCGATCCGGCACAGTACCTGCCGGGCGCCACGCGCACGCAAGCCGCCTATGGCGCAGACCCGGCGCAAACCCTGGAAATCTATGCCCCGCCGCATGCGCAAGGCGCGCCGGTCATCGTCATGGTCCACGGCGGCGGCTGGCGCATCGGCGACAAGAATTCGCCGGGTGTCGTCGAAAACAAGCTGCAATACTGGCTGCCCAAGGGCTTCGTGCTGATCAGCGTCGATTACCGCATGCTGCCGCAGGCAACGGTCGATGTGCAGGCCAAGGACGTTGCCGCGGCCGTGGCCTATGCCGAAAGCCATGCCGCGACCTGGGGCGGCGACGGCAATCGCCTCATCCTGATGGGCCATTCCGCCGGCGCGCACCTGGTTGCCCTGTTGTCGGCCGACCCAAGCCGGGTGAGGGCGGCCGGCGGTCACGACTGGCGCGGCACGGTGGTGCTCGATAGCGCCGCGCTCGACGTCGCCCACGTCATGCAGGCCAAGCATCCGCAACTTTACGACGATGCGTTCGGCGCCGATCCGGCGTTTTGGGCCCAGGTGTCGCCGACGGCGCAGCTGAAACCCGGCTTCATTCCGATGATGCTGGTTTGCTCGCTCAAGCGCCCGGACGATTCTTGCGGTCAATCAAAGGCTTTTGCCGAACATTTGAAGTCAGTCGGCCCGGACGCGCCGGTGGTGCCGCAGCCCCTGACCCATATGGAGGTCAACAAGAACCTCGGCCTGCCCGGCGACTATACCGCCGCGGTCGATGGCTTCATCACCGCGCACCTCAAGCCTTGATTTGACGCCTCATGTTTTATCCCAAAAGTGGCAATCCACTTTTGGGCATGAGGCTCAGAGCTCTTTCACTTCCGGCTGCGACGGCACCGGCGGGACGCGGAAGCGGCCGGAGATGGCCGCGACGACGATGGTGGTGGCCATGGCGACCCACGGGCCGAAATGGCTGCCGAGCCAGATCGAGCCGAAGCTGAGGATCGGCGGCATCAGCAGCAACCGCCCGAACACGATCCAGCGGAAGGCCTTGCCGATCTGTGGCGAAATCGACTGGGTCAACAGCGCCAGATAGGCCCAAAGCGCCGACATGGCCATGGCCGCCAGCACGACCAGGCCGACATAGGCGTCGATCGCCACGGGCTGGACGACATGATCGACCAGCAGGGCATTGGCGAACGGCACCAGCGACATGGTCAGCAGGAACAGCAGGTTGAGCAAGGACGCCGGCTCGCTGAACTTTTCGACGTAGCGGAAAATGAAGCGGTGGGCGGTCCAGAAGGCCGCCAGCGCACAGAAGCTGATCGTGTAGCAGATGATCTTGGCGCCGATGCCGTTGATCAGCACGGCCCACGAGCCGTCCCAATGCTCCGGCGGATGCATTTCGATGACCAGAAGCGTGATGGCGATGGCAAACACGCCGTCGGAAAAGAAGATCAGCCGCTCCAGATCGTAGCTGCGTTCCGGCGTATTGTGCTTTTTCATAAGGCTCTCCCCAGCGCGCCTTTCATGCGGGCCGGACCCGCAAAAATCAAGCGCTTTGACAGGCCCGAAAGTGCGGCCTAAACACCGGCCATGATCCGCCTTTATCTGACCCCATCGCCCGATCTGACCGCTGGCACGGTCGTTACCCTGCCACCCGATCAGGGGCGCTATTTGACGGCGGTCATGCGCCTGGGCGTCGGCGACGAGGTCTCGGTATTCAACGGCCGTGACGGCGAATGGGCGGCGTGCCTGTCTGAGGCCGGCAAGAAGGCGGTGCGGCTGGAACTGCTCACCCAAACCCGGCCGCAACCGATGTCGGGCGGACCCGTCCTGGCGATTGCCCTGATCAAGCGCGCGCGGCTGGAAACCATCGTCGAGAAGGCGACCGAGCTCGGCGTTTACGCCATCCAGCCGGTTATAACGCATCGCGCCAATGCCGGTCACACCAATATCGACCGCCTGCAACTGATCGCCCAGGAGGCGGCGGAACAGACCGAACGCCTTGACGTGCCTGAGATTTTACCGGTGGTAAAACTCGAAAAATGGCTCGAGACATCGGCGTTTTCGGCGCTGATTTTCCCGGACGAGGAAACGACGCACGAGACGAGCGTCAAGCCGATGCTCGAAGCCCTGAAAGCCGATCTCGGCGGGCAACCGGCCATCCTCATCGGTCCGGAAGGCGGCTTTGACGCCGCTGAACGCAATGCCCTGCGTGCGCGGGCCGACGTTCACCGCGTCAATCTTGGGCCGCGCATCCTGCGCGCCGACACCGCGGCGATCAGCGCGCTCACGCTTTATCAGGCGGCCGCCGGCGACTGGCAATAATCGCATTTCCGCCTTGCTCTCTTATGATGGCCGCCCCATATAGGCGCCGGGCTTAACGGGAACAGGGACGGAAACACATGGCTGATACGCAAGGCACGCCGCCGATCCAGTCATTTTCCGAGCTGGTCGGCTATTTCGAGGCGGGCTGCAAGCCGCGTGACAAGTGGCGCATCGGCGCCGAACACGAGAAATTCGCCTTCCATCTCGATACGCTGCGCCGCCCAGATTACGCCGGCGACAACGGCATCCAGGCCATGCTCAAGGGCCTGATGCGCTTTGGCTGGCAGGGCGTCTATGAGCACGATCAGCTGATTGCCCTGACGCGCAACGGCGCCTCGGTGACGCTGGAGCCCGGCGGCCAGTTTGAGCTCTCCGGCGCACCTCTGGTCAGCATCCACGACATCTGCGAGGAAACCGGCCAGCACCTGGAAGAGGTCAAGACGGTCGCCTCCGAACTGGGCCTGGGCTTTATCGGCCTGGGCTTCGATCCTTTGTGGGCCCGCGCCGACGTGCCGATCATGCCCAAGGGCCGTTACGACATCATGCGCGCCTATATGCCGAAGGTCGGTAATCTCGGCCTCGACATGATGCTGCGCACCTGCACGGTGCAGGCCAATCTCGACTACGAATCCGAAGAAGACATGGTCGAGAAGTTCCGCGTTTCGCTGGCCCTGCAGCCTTTAGCGACGGCGCTGTTCGCCAATTCGCCGTTCACCGAGGGCAAGCCCAACGGGTTCGTCTCGGCGCGCGCCAATGTGTGGACCGACACCGACCCCGACCGCACCGGCCTGGTCGACTTCGTTTTCGACGAGGCTTTTGGCTTTGAATCCTACGCCAAATACGCGCTCGACGTGCCGATGTATTTCGTCCACCGCCACGGCAAGGGGCGCAACGGCGGCGACTATATCGATGCCTCGGGCCAGGACTTCAAAGCCTTCCTGAAGGGCGAACTGCCGGCCTATAGCGGCCACCGTCCGGACATGGACGACTGGGCCGACCATCTGACGACCCTGTTCCCCGAGGTTCGGCTGAAGAAGTACCTCGAAATGCGCGGCGCCGATGCCGGGCCGTGGTCGCGCCTGTGCGCCCTGCCGGCCCTGTGGGGCGGCCTGCTCTACGACAAGACGGCGCTGGACGAAGCCTGGCAACTGGTGCGCGGCTGGACGTCGGACGATCGCCGTAACTGGCGTGCCATGGCCGCGTGCACCGGCCTGAAGGGCGAGATCGCCGGCCGGCCGGTCAAGGATTGGGCCATGGACGTGCTCAACATCGCCAAGGGCGGCTTGAAGCGCCGCGACAAGCTGAGCGGCGGGCTGATCGACGAAAGCGGTTATCTCGGCGAACTGTTCGAGATTGCCGACAGCGGCCTGACCCCCGCCGATCGTTTACTGGAGCTGTACAATGGCCGCTGGCAAGGCGACCTCAAGCACCTCTATACCGAGGAAGCTTACTGATTAATCAATTGTTGATCGTCAACATCAATGATTGATTAATGTTGTTGTAAGTGTCTGTCTATAAAGCGAAAGCTGCGCGAAGCGCGCCTCTCAAGGCGTGACCCCGCCATTCGCCGATAGCCCCAAAAATCTGCGTAATCTGTGTAATCTGTGGATTCACTTTCGGACGTTAGCGGCAGCTAAGTCGCTAGCAAGCCGATCCACAGATTACACAGATTACACAGATTTTTTCGCCACGCGCCGCCGCGAACGCTAAAGTTTCAAATGCAAATAACTGCCCGCGAAGCGCTTGCCAAATGCGGCAATTGCTGATCTTGTCGGGGGATCAGCGGGCGGGCGGACGAGATACCGCACAGCCGCGACTTTGTGAGTATGTGCATGTTCAATCTGCTGAACCTGGTCCTGATCGGCGGCCTTATCGTCACCCTGGCCACGGTGATCCCCGTCTTCATCCAGATGCGCAATCACCCCAAGGGGCTGATCGTCTGCTTCTTCCTGGAGATGTGGGAGCGGTTCTCGTTCTATGGCATGCGCAGCTTGCTGATCTTTTATCTCACCAAGCAGTTCCTGTTTAGCGACGACCACGCCGCGGCGCAGTACTCGTCCTACATGACCCTGATCTATCTGATCCCGCTGGTTGGCGGCATCGTCGCCGACCGCTGGATCGGCACGCGCCGCGCCGCCATCTTCGGCGGTGTGCTGCTGGTGCTGGGTCACTTCGGCATGTATTTCGAAGGCCAGCCGGCGCAACAGACGCTCAGCTATCACGGCCAAACCTACGAACTGGTGCGCCAGGGCATGGGCGAGTCCAGGCTCAAGGTCGGTACCGGGCTCTACAGCTACCACTCCGATGGACATGACGGCCTGATCGTCGACAACCTGCCGGCCACGGCGCCGCTGCCGGCGACGTTGACGAAAGACAGCTACAGCATCGACAAGCACGTCGTCACCTCGTGGGCCGAAAACGCCTTCTACCTGTCGATTTCGCTGATCATCATGGGCGTCGGCTTCCTCAAGCCCAATGTCTCGACCATTGTCGGCCAGTTGTACAAGGATCGCGATCCCCGCCGCGATTCCGGCTTTCAGCTCTATTATTTCGGCATCAATCTGGGCTCCTTCTGGGCGGCCATCGTCTGTGGCGCCCTTGGTCAGTATTATGGCTGGAAATACGGCTTCGGCGCCGCCGGTATCGGCATGCTGCTGGGCCTCGTCGGCTTCCTGGTCGGCAAGTCGTGGCTGATGGGCAAGGGCGAGGCGCCCGATCCGGCGGCCTTGAAGGCCAAGGTTGGCAATTTGCTGCCCAAGGAATGGCTGGTCTACGGCCTGTCGATCGCCGCCGTCGCCATCGTCTGGTGGCTGGTTCAGCACAACGACATCGTCTTCTGGGTGTTGTTGGGCCTGACGCTCCTGATGCTGGGCTACGTCATCTACAACATGGCGACGAAGTTCACCCGCATCGAAAACTTCCGTGTCGCCCTGGCGCTTATCCTGAGCGCCGCCTCGATCGTCTTCTTCGCGCTTGAGGAACTGGCGGGCTCGGCCCTGTCGCTGTTCACCGATCGCAATATCAATCTGCAATGGCTGCCGGCGCCGATCCATTTCGGCAACTTCTTGCTGGCGACCCAAGCCCAGATCACGGCGATGGGCGGGGTGCCCAAGGGCGTCACCTGGGTCGATATGGGCCTGACCGCGGCGCAATCGTCGACGCTGTTCAGTGCGGCCTTCATCCTTATCCTGGCGCCGATCTTCGCCGCCCTGTTCACCTTCCTCGGCCGACGCAATGCCGACCCGGATCCGGTCAAGAAGTTCGCCTTCGGCATCGTCGCCACGGGTCTGGGCCTGCTCGTCCTGGTGTGGAGCGCGCCGTTCGCCAATGCCGCCTTCCAGTTGCCGCTGATCTTCCTGATCATCAACTACTTCCTGACGGTCGTTGGCGAAATGTCGCTGTCACCAGTCGGCTTGTCACAGCAGACCAAGCTGTCGCCATCGGCCGTGGTCTCGACGATGATGGCCTTGTGGTTCACCGGCCTGTCGTGGGCGCAGTTCTTCGGCGGCCAGATCACCAAGATGACCGCGGCCTTCACCATCGGTGGCCAGGTCGTCGATCCAGGCGCGGCGTTGCGTACGACGCTTGGCGTATTCAACGAGGTCGGCTGGGTGACGATCGTCTTCGGCGTCGCCCTGTTTGGCCTGTCCTTTGTCATCAAGGGCTGGGCTGGTGGCGTCAATGACAGCCAGCCGGTCGAGGGGCCGGGGTCTCAAACCCCTTAAGTTACGCGTCTTCCGAGATAAAGCCGCCGGTCTGGCGCGCCCACAGCCGGGCGTAGAGGCCACGCGCGGCAATCAGTTCGGCATGCGTGCCGGTCTCGAGGATGCGGCCCTGATCCATGACCACCAGCCGGTCCATGCGGGCAATAGTCGACAGCCGGTGGGCGATGGCGATCACCGTCTTGCCGGTCATTAGCTCCATCAGGCTTTCCTGGATCGCCGCCTCAACCTCGGAATCGAGTGCCGAGGTGGCTTCATCCAGCACCAGGATCGGCGCGTTCTTCAGCAATACACGCGCAATGGCGATGCGCTGACGCTGGCCGCCGGACAGTTTGACGCCGCGCTCGCCAACCTGGGCGTCGTAGCCGCCGCGGCCCTTGCCGTCGTTCAGATTTGGGATAAAGCCCGCGGCGTGGGCGCGTTCGGCGGCGCGTTCGATCTCGGCTTGTGACGCCTCCGGCGCGCCGTAGGCGATGTTGTCGCGGATCGAGCGGTGCAGCAGCGAGGTATCCTGGGTCACCATACCGATATGGGCGCGCAGGCTTTCCTGCGTCACCTCGGCGATATCCTGGCCGTCGATCAGGATACGCCCGCCCTTGAGGTCGTAGAGGCGCAGGAAGAGGTTGACGATGGTCGACTTGCCGGCGCCGGATGGCCCGACCAGGCCGATCTTTTCGCCCGGACGGATGGTCAGGGTGAAATCGTTGACCGCGGGCGTCGCCTCGCCATAGCCGAAGGTGACGTGGTCGAAGCGGATCTCACCGCGATCGACAATCAATGGCTCGGCCGGCGGCGCATCGGTGACGCTGTGCGCGCGGGAAATGGTGTCGATGCCGTTGTGGATTGAGCCGATGTTCTCGAACAGGCTGGTCATCTGGAACATGATCCAGCCCGACATGTTGATCATGCGCTGGGTCAGAGCGCCGACGAGGGCAATGGCGCCGACGGTGATGGCGCTTCGGCTCCACAGCCAGATGGCGAGCGCGCCGGTGGCCAGCAGCAGGCCGGAATTGAGCAGGCTGACCAGGGCCTCGAACTGCGTCACCTGGCGCTGCTGGATCTTCCATTTGTCGTTGTTGACGACCAGGGCGTGGCGGACATAGGCCTCTTCACGCTTTGTATTGGCGAACAGCTTGACGGTCTGGATGTTGGTGTAGCTGTCGACGATGCGGCCGACCAGGGTCGAGCGCGATTCCGAGGCCTCATGCGCCGATTTCGACAGACGCGGCACGAAGTAGGCGCAGACCAGACCGTAGAGGACCATCCACATCAGGAGCGGCAGCACCAGGCGCAGGTCGGCGGTGATGAAGAGATAGAGCGCGCTGCTGAAATAGATCAGCACGTACAAAAACGTGTCGCACAGCGTCACCAGCGTGCTGCGCAGCGCCGAGGCGGTATCGACGATCTTGGAGGCGACGCGGCCGGCATAGTCATTGGTGAAGAAGGCCAGCGACTGGCGGATGACGTGGCGATGGGTCTGCCAGCGCACCAGGGTCGGGAAGTTGTTGGTCACCGCCTGGCGCAGGATCAGCGAATGGATGAAGGAAATCAGCGGCCAACCGAGGCCGAGTACCAACAGCATGACGATGAAGTCGTGACCGTGCAGACGCCACAACGCCGCCGGCGGTGTCCGCGTCAGCATATCGATAATGGCGCCGATATAGCGGAAGACCAGGACCTCGACGACGGTCGAGACGAAGCCGGCGACCAGCAGGGCGGCGATCATCCAGCGGATCTGACCGACATAGCGGCCGAGAAACGGGATCAGCTGGGTCGGCGGCGTGCTGTCGTCATAGGGGCCGAACGGGTCGATCCGCCGCTCGAACCATCCATAAAGCCGATTGAACATGCCGCGCCTCCGTCCGCCCTGCATATAGGCGGTTCGGGAGCGCTGTGTAAGCGTCAATCGCTAGGGAGTGCCGCGCAGTTTGCGCTGTCACGAATCCGGGTCCAGGGGGCATTTTTGACGCCTCACGTTTATCCCAAAAGTGGCAATCCACTTTTGGGCGTGAGGCTGGCCCCCCTGGGCACCCTGGCTACCATTCCTTTTTGATGCGCAGATTGAACCACGGCAGGGCTTCGGCGACATTGTGCTCACTGACGACCAGCGGGGTCATGCCGCGCAGGCCGCTCCACTGGTCGCGCTGGTACTGGTCGCGGCGGCGGAACGGGTTCTGGAACACGGCGCCGTAGGTGATGCCGTGCGGGGCCTTGTAGTCGACATAGAAGGCCAGCCAGTCCGCCGACTTGTAGTGGTAATATTCCTGGGCGTTGAACTGCTGGGCGTTGTAAAGGCTGTCGACCTCGATGTTCCAGTCGAAGTGGATCTTCGGGAAGGTCTGGGTGAAGGTCATGGTGTAGGTGTCGGGGCTCTGGCCGGAAAGCGGCCGCCCGGCGCCGGTGATCGGATCGACGACGTGCATCATGCGCGTGGTGTAGTCGAGTTTGAGCTCGCCATTCGGCACGAAAAGCTTGTCGAGTGGCAGGTCGAGCGTCAGGTGGGCGCTGTCGCGGCGGCCCTTGCCGATATTGCCGTCGGCATTATAGACGCCGTCCGGCGTGACGATGGCCAGTTCGTCGAGCGTGTCTTCGAGTGCTTCGTGCATCAGGACGAGCGTCAGGGCGCCCTTTTCCCAGAACTGGTAGTCGAAGGTCAGCGAGTGCTGCCATTCCTTCTGCGGCACCAGGTTGGGGTTGCCCGACTTGATGACCTCGGTCTGCAGCGACACCGACGAGGCGAAGTCGTTGAAATTCAGCTGGCCAACGACGCGTTCGGAGCGCCAGCTGACCTTGAACTTTTTCGTAGGCGACCAGACGATCTGCACTTCCGGCTTGGGATAGACGAAGGACTGGGCGCGGTTGCTCTGCTTGACGCTGATGGTCGAGGTTTCGACGCGCATGGCGGCTTCGATGCTGATCTTCGACAGCGGCTGCCAGTTGCCGGTGGCGTAGTATTCGCCGCGCTTTTCCTGGACGCTGACGACCGAGAAGGGGATGCCCTGGTCCTGGTCGTTCTGGGTGTACAGGGTCGAGTTGTCGAGGCGGTTGAAGGGGCTTTCGCCGCCGAACTTGTAGGTCGTCTTGTCGTCGGGCTGCCAGGTCAGCTTGGCGCTGAGGATATGCTCGATCGGCTGATAGAGCTGAAGATTGCGCGAAACGCCCGATGAGTCGGTATAGACATCGACCGTGTTCTGGCGGTCGTAGTGCTGCAGCACATTGAGGTCGAGCGTCAGCTTCTTGGTCAGCGGGCGCTCGTACTGAACGCCCCATTCGCTGACCGTCTCGTTCAAATTGAAGTGCTCATAGGCCTGGGTGGCGTCGGAATAGACGATGTGCTGGGTGTAGTAGATCGGGTTGTAGAATGTGTTGACCGACAGCTTGCCGCCCAGCAGCGGGCGCGAATAGTCGACCTTGATCTGATTGCCGCGGCCGCCGGCATACTGGTTGATATAGGTGTGGTCGGGCTGGGCCTGGCCGGGATAGTAGTCGAAACGCTGGTTGTTGTTCAGGCCATTGTCGCGGAATTCGAACAGTTGAGCGTCGATATCGAGGCTCTTGCCGTTGGCGTTGCGGCTATAGATGTAGTCGATCGCCGGCTTGTTCTGGCCGTCGGCGAAGACCTTGTCGAACAGCTCGACGCTTTGGGTAGCCTTGTCCGACGACTTGCGCACGACGTTGACGATCTGCTGGTAGCCCTGCATGTCGACGCCGGGCGCGCCGCCGGTGATGACTTCGATATGGTCGACCTGGGCGATCGAGATATTGTTGAGCTGGACGTCGAGGCCGACCTTGCTGGCCGGGCGCTGGCCGTCGATGAGCACGTTGCCGGCGGCTCCCGCGAACCCGCGGACATTGTTGCCGGTGTTGAAGACGAAGCCCGGGACGTGGAAGATGATGTCGAGCGCGGTCGAGACCTGGAAATTCTTGAAATCGTCGGGCGTGTATTTGACGATCTGGGTGCTGGCGGCATCGGCGGCCGCGCCGCTGTCGGCCGCGTGGGCGGCCGTGGCGGCGAGGGAAGGCAGGGCGCAGGCGAGGATCAGGGCCGCAAGGCTGACACGACGCATAAATCGATCTTTTCGCAGGAGGGATGGGGAATTACGAAAGGTTTCGGACATGCGCCAAGGGATAGTTTCAGAACGGATTATTTCAAGTTAATTGGATGTAATGTGTTCTATGTGACAAAGTTTTAATATGAGCGAATGCTCATGAATAACATTACATTAAAGTAATGAACGGATGTGAGCACCCAATATTGACTGTGGCGCAAGGGAGGCAAAAAGGGAAAAACAGCAGGCGGCGTTTGGGTTTTTGCGCTACCGTGAGCCATCAGGAGGCGAGGTCCCATGTTACGCGAAGCGGCTATGTTCATTTCGGATCGTGTCCTGGCCTTGGCGTCGGACGCCATGTTGACCCGCGCCGCCCGTGGCGACATGTGGTCGCGGCTGGCCCATCTGCGCGATGCCGGGTTTGCCCCAAAGCAAATCCTCGACATCGGCGCTTATGAGGGCAAATGGACGACGCGATGCGCCACTCTGTTTCCGCAGGCGCATTTCCTGATGCTCGAGGCGCAGGACGCCAAGGCGGCGGTGTTGGGCGAGGTCGGCAACCGGATGGACGGCCGGGCCAGTTACAAAATCGGTGTGCTGAGCGCCGAAGCCGGGACCGAGGTGACCTTCTTCGAGATGGAAACCGGATCATCCTATCTCGAAGAACTCACCGATGCGCCGCGCCGGCCGGTGCGGAAGGTGACGACGACCCTGGACGATGTGCTGCGAGACACTGGAATTGGCCCGGTCGACTTCATGAAGCTGGATGTACAGGGCGCCGAGCTTGATGTCCTGCGCGGTGGTCTGGAGGCGCTGCGCTCGGCGCAATACGTCCTGATGGAGGTGGCCATATCCGACTATAATCGCGGCGCGCCGAATGCCGGCGAAGTCATTTCGTTCATGACCGGCCACGGCTTTGCCATTCGCGACATAGCTGATGTTAAGCGCCGTGGTCGCGGCGGTCCGGTCAATCAGATGGACATCCTGTTCGCCCGATCTTGAGCAGATCAGAAGTCCTTTTTCAGCCGCAGCTCGAGGATCGGCGGGATGTGCGAGCTCTGATGCGAGGTGAACGACACCGGCGAGCGATCGCGCAGGCCGTCATAGACGATGCGGTCATAGGTGTAGTGCAGGGATTGCGGGTTTTTCAGCATCACCTTGAACGTCAGGTTCGACGGCGTCTTGTATTCGTACCATAGCTGCACCCACGGCGCCCATTCGCTCCAGTTGAGCTCGTTGGCGAAGTAATTGCGGTCGTTGTTCTGCGATTCGACGTCGAAGCCCCACTTCATGCGCCGTGCCGGGAATTCCTGGCTGAAGCTGACCGAATATTTGTGCGGTTCCATGCCGGAAATGCGGCGTTCCTTACCAGTGATGGGATCCTTCACCCAGGTCTGGCGGTTCATGTAGTCGAGATTGAGCAGGCCATTGGGGATAGCCAGCTTGTCGAGTGGCAAATCAAGCTTGAAGTGCAGATAGTCCCAGGTCGAGCGGCCGACATTGCCGCCGGAGGTATAGATGTTGCCACCGTCGTTGACGGCGATGAAGTCGGAGGTGTCCTGAGCATCGTAGTGTTCCCAGGCCAGGCTGAAGGCGCCCTTGTCCCAGAAGGTGCGGTCGAGGATCAGGGTGTTCAGCCACATTTTCTGCGGCACCAGGGCGGTATTGCCGAGCGTGACCTGATTGGTCTGAAGCTGGATGGTCGAAGCGAACTGGCTGAACGACAACTGGTCGACCTGGCGCACCGATTTGAAGCTGAGCTTGGTCTTGTCGTCGAGGGTATAGACGGCCTGAAAGCGCGGCTTGTAGTAGGTGAAGCTGTCGGAGCGGCCGTCCTGCGGCACGGAAATGGTCGAGTTTTCAACCTTCAGTTCGGCTTCGAGGCTGAGTTTCGGCAGGGCCTGCCAGTTGACCGAGGCGAAGGATTCGTTGCGGTCTTCCTGGACGCGGACGTCCGACGCCGGCAGGCCCTGGACGACGCCGTTTTCGGTCAGGGTCGAGACCTCGTCGCGGCTGTTGAAGACGCTTTCGGAGCCGACATTGACGGTCAGGTCCTTGGACATCTGCCAGCTCAGCTTGCCGCTGACGATGCGTTCCTGGGTCAGGACCAGGGCCTGAAAGTCGGTCGGGCCGGTGGTGTCTGTATAGAGGTCGAGCTGGTGGTCGCGTTCGTGGCGGTCGAGCAGGTTGATATCGGCATCGAAGCCGCCTGAGAACTTGCGCTCGTACTGGGCGCCGAGTTCGGAGGGGGTGTCCTTGTCGGTAAAGCTCTCGGTCGCCGTATCGGTGTCGAGATAGGTGGCGTTCATGCGGTAGATCGACGGGTTGTAGGTGCCGTTGATCGACAGAATGCCGCCCAGAAGGGGGCGCGAATGCTGGCCTTGCGATTCGAGGCCGTGGCCGCCCGCGGCCTGGCTGATATAGAGGTTGTCGTCGGGCAGGCCTTGCTGGCGCGTGGTGCGATGGCCCGGATTGGCGCCGTTGTCGAAGAAGTTGAAGACGTCGGCGGTGACGTCGGTCGAATACTGGCCGTGGCTTTCGTTATAGCTCATCCACAGTACGCCGCGCAGGTCGTGGGGCGCCATGGCGCGACCGATGGCCATCAGGCTGAGCGAGGGTTTGGCGGCCTTCTTGCGGATGACGTTGACGATCTGGCGCTGGCCATGCATGTCGATGCCGGGGGCGCCGCCGACGATCAGTTCGAGGTGGTCGACCTGGGCGGCGTTGATGTTGCCGAGCGTATTGCCGAGGTCGGCCTTGGTGGCCGGGCGCTGGCCGTCGATGAGGACATTGCCGGCGGTGCCGGCGAAGCCGCGGGCGCTTTCACCGGAATCGAAGACGAAGCCCGGGACGTGCATGACCATGTCGTAGGCGCTGGAGACCTGAAAGCCTTTGAAATAGTCGGCTTCGAAGCGCGTGAGTTGCTGGGTCGCGGGGGCTGGGGCGGTATCGGCGTGGGCGGTGGGCGCGGCTGCGGCGCACGCCAGGAGGAGGGCGGCCACGGAGGCGCCACGCGAAAGCGGATTCATGATCGGTAAGCCCCGGAATACATCCGGAAGACGGTTCCGGATGAGACGATCGAATAGGGCGGGGCGGGTTTAGTTCAAGTTAAATGGCGGTAATGTGGCGGTTGTTACGGAGATTTAATGTCGGCGGTCCGCGCTGCGCCAACTTTCGGGGCGTGGGGTCCGTGACCCCACATCTTTTCTCAATTCCTTCTCGACCACCGCCCTTTAGGGGCGGATGGATCGAGAAGGAAATAAGGGAAGGCTTGGGGCCTCAGGCCCCAAACCCCGTAGTGGGGTCAGCTCGTGCCGCCCACCGTCAATCCCCGTATCCGCAAGCTCGGCTGCCCGATCCCCACGGGCAACGACTGTCCGGCCTTGCCGCAGGTCCCAACCCCCGGATCGAAAGCGAAATCATCGCCGATCATGTCGACCCGCGTCATCGCGGTGGGGCCATCGCCGATCAGCGTCGCGCCCTTCACCGGCGCCCCCACCTTGCCGTCCTCGATCAGATAGGCCTCGGTGCACTGGAAGACGAACTTGCCATTGGTGATGTCGACCTGGCCGCCGCCAAAATTGACGGCGTACAGACCCTTCTTCGTCCCCGAAATCATGTCGGCCAGCTTGTCGTGCCCGGCCTTCATGAAGGTATTGGTCATCCGCGGCAAAGGCTGATGCGCATAGGATTGCCGCCGGCCATTACCCGTCGCCTGCGTCCCCATCTGCCGCGCGCTCAACCGGTCGTGCATATAGCCGACCAGGATGCCGTCCTCGATCAAGGTCGTGGCGTGCGTCGGCGTGCCCTCATCGTCCATATTGAGCGACCCGCGCGCGTCAGGGATGGTGCCGTCATCGACGATCGTCACGCCCTTGGCCGCGACCTGTTTGCCCATCTTGCCCGAAAAGGCCGAGGTGCCCTTGCGGTTGAAGTCACCTTCCAGCCCATGACCGACCGCTTCGTGCAGCAACACGCCTGGCCAGCCGGGCCCGAGCACGATGTCCATCTCACCGGCCGGCGCCGCGACCGCCTCCAGATTGACCAGGGCCTGGCGAATCGCCTCGTCAACCCGCGACTGCCATTGCTCGGGCTTGACGATGTCGAACCACGAAATGCGCCCGCCGCCGCCGGACGACGCCGTCTCGCGATGGCCGTTCTTCTCGACCGATACACTGACCCCCAGCCGCACCAGCGGCCGGTAGTCGTGATAGACCTCGCCGTCGCCGCGCACGATGGTGATGGCGCGCTTGTCGGCCGCCAGCGACGCCGACACCTGGACCACGCCGCCGTGCTTGGCCCGCGCATAGTCATTGATGGCTTGCAGCAGGGCGATCTTGTCGCCAAACGGCATCTCGCTCAGGGGATCGTGCGGCTGATAATAGGACCGGTTGGAGCGCACGGGTGCGGCGGCCAGGGTCACATCGACGCTCTCGCCCTTCTTGGCCAGCACCGCGGCCTCGGCGGCGCGATGCACGGCGTCGAGCGACAGTTCGGCCGAATTGGCAAAGCCGATGGTCTCGCCGGCGACGACGCGGAAACCGAACCCCTGGTCGGCGCCATAGTTCGACGCCTTCAGCCGGCCGTCGTCGAAGACGAGCGACTCGGTTTCGCGCTTTTCAATGAAGATCTCGCCGTCATCGGCGCCCTTTAGAGCCGCATCGAGGATGCGCCCGGCGCCGGCGACGTCGAAATCGTCGAGACCAGTATAGCCCTGGGGCAGGGAGAGGGACGAGGCGACGGCTGCGGACATGATATTCTCGAAAAAGACGGTCGATGCTCCCTATTTAGGAGGCGTGGCCGCGCTTGGCCATAGGGCTTGGGAAAAGACAAGTGATTCTCGACGCGGGCGGCTCCCGGTGCCGCCACGGCGCACCCGTCTGCGACAAACAGCCGCAGTCGGTGCGCCGCTTCACCGTGACGGCCTTGAGAAAGCCTTGAATTCGCTTTTTTGCCCTTTGCAATTCGCCGGGAACACATTAAGGGAACACACTGAATGGATGGGCCGGATGCCGTAATGGCTGCGGCTGCGCGGCGTTTTGTCCCGTCCAGGTGTGCCTGTAAGACATAGAGTACGCGGCCATCCGTGCCGCCGGCGCACCAGGGTTCCATAGGGTAGGGCTTGAAAGACGCGACCTGTCGCGTCGGCGCCATTGAAACGAGGGTTTTGCCAATGGGCATGAAAGGGCTGTTCGGACACGGACTTAAGCGGAGCCTGATGGCCGCCGGAGCGGGCTTGGCCCTGCTGGCTGCCCCGGCTTTCGCCAGCGAACCCGAACGGATCGGTCAGCCGACGCCCAATGGGCTGGGCTTTCAGCCGACCGTGACCGAGCTCGGCCACAAGGTCGAATGGTTCTATAACGACCTGCTTCTGCCCGTCATCGTCGGCATCACTGTCGTCGTCGGCCTTTTGCTGCTGTGGATCATCGTCCGCTATAACAAGCACACCAACAAGACCCCGGCCAAGTTCTCGCACAACACCACGATCGAAATCCTGTGGACGGTCGTTCCGGTCATCATCCTTGTGGTCATCGCCTTCTTCTCGCTGTCGCTGCTGCGCGACTTCAACGACATGCCGCCGGCCGACGTCGTCGTGAAGGCCACCGGCAACCAGTGGTACTGGACCTACGACTATCCGGAACTGGGTGTCTCCGACATCGAAGCCCGCCTGCGTCCGGAAGCCATGGATATCAAGAAGGCCCACGCCGCCGGCATTCCCTACCTGCTGGAAACCGACAACAAGCTGGTCGTGCCGGTCAACCGCGTCGTCCACGTCGAAACCACGGGCTCCGACGTCATCCACTCGTGGACCGTTCCGGCTTTTCACATCAAGATCGACGCCATTCCGGGCCGCCTGAACAACACCTGGTTCAAGGCGACGCGCATCGGTACCTATTATGGCCAGTGCTCGGAACTGTGCGGCAAGGATCACGCCTTCATGCCGATCGAGGTTGAGGTCGTGTCCGATGCCGACTTCGACGCCTTCGTCATCAAGAACGGTGGCAAGACCAAGGCCATGCTGGCCGCCGATGCCGCCTCCAGCGCCGCCGCCGCGACGGCCTCGTCCGCCGCTTCGTCTTCGGCCGCTGCCGCTGCCTCGGTTCAGGCTGCCGCCACGCCGGCCGCTGGCGCTGCTGCCGGTTCGGCCGCTGCATCGTCGAACTCGGCCTCGTCGGGCGCCGCCAAGCCGTCGACCGCGCCTGTCGCCGGCAAGACTGCGCCGAAACCCGCTTCCACGCCCGCAGCGCCGACCTCGGCCGCAGCGTCGCACTAACAGTCCGTACAGAGAGATACCCCCATGGCTACCCAGGCTGCCTCTCACGATCACGCTCACGAAGAGCATGAACACAAGCCGAATTTCGCTCAGCGCTGGCTGTTCACGACCAACCACAAGGACATCGGTACGCTGTACCTGTTCTTCGCCATCATGGCCGGCCTGGTCGGCGGCGCCTTTTCGGGCCTGATCCGCTGGGAACTGGCCGAGCCGGGCCTGCAAATCTTCGCCAAGGGCTCGATGCTCGACGCGATGGGCCTGTTCGACCTGTCCAACCCCGACAACGCCAAGCACGCCTACAACTCGGTCGTCACCGCCCACGCCGTCATCATGATCTTCTTCATGGTCATGCCGGCGATGATCGGCGGCTTCGGCAACTGGTTCGTGCCGCTGATGATCGGTTCGCCCGACATGGCCTTCCCGCGCCTGAACAATATCTCGTTCTGGCTGCTGGTCGCGTCGTGGTGCCTGCTGTGCGTCTCGATCTTCACCCAGTCCGGACCCGGGGCAGGCCAGCACGGCTTTGCCGGCGGCTGGACCATGTATCCGCCGATGTCGAGCAAGACGGGTTCGCCCGGACCGGCGATGGACCTGGTCATCCTGTCCTTCCACCTGGCCGGTGCCTCGTCGATCCTCGGTGCCATCAACTTCATCACCACCATCTTCAACATGCGCGCGCCCGGCATGACGCTGCACCGCATGCCGCTGTTCGCCTGGTCGGTGCTGGTCACCGCCTTCCTGCTGCTGCTGTCGCTGCCGGTTCTGGCCGGCGCCATCACCATGCTGCTGACCGACCGTGAATTCGGCACCGCCTTCTTCGACCCGCAAGGCGGCGGCGACCCGGTCATGTTCCAGCACCTGTTCTGGTTCTTCGGCCACCCGGAAGTCTACATCCTGATCCTGCCGGGCTTCGGCATCATCTCGCACATCGTCTCGACCTTCTCGAAAAAGCCCGTCTTCGGTTATCTGGCCATGGCCTACGCCATGGTGGCGATCGGCTTCGTCGGCTTCATCGTCTGGGCCCACCACATGTACACCGTGGGCATGAGCTTCGATCTGCGCGCCTATTTCGTCATGGCCACCATGGTCATCGCCGTGCCGACCGGGGTCAAGGTGTTCAGCTGGATCGCCACCATGTGGGGCGGCTCGATCGAGTTCAAGGTGCCCATGCTGTGGGCCATCGGCTTCATCTTCCTGTTCACCGTCGGCGGCGTCACCGGCGTCGTGCTGTCCAACGCCGCGGTCGACTACTCGCTGCAGGACACCTATTACGTCGTCGCTCACTTCCACTACGTGCTGTCGCTGGGCGCCGTGTTCTCGATCTTCGCCGGCTACTACTACTGGTTCGAGAAGATGTACGGCATCAAGTACAACGGCTTCCTCGGCGGCCTGCACTTCTGGCTGATGTTCATCGGCGTCAACGTGATCTTCTTCCCGCAGCACTTCCTGGGTCTGCAGGGCATGCCGCGCCGTTACGTCGACTATCCCGAAGGCTTCGCCTTCTGGAACTACATCTCGTCGGTTGGCTATGCCATCACCCTGGTCGGCGTCATCGTCTTCCTGATCATGCTGGTCGAAGCCTTCATCGTTCGCCGCAAGGGCGTCGCCAATCCGTGGGGTGAGGGCGCCACGACGCTGGAATGGACCCTGTCCAGCCCGCCGCCGTACCACCAGTTCTCTGAACTGCCGGTCATCGTCGACGACGCCGATCACCATTGATGGCTTCCGGGCTGCTTTGCAGCCCGGCAAGCGCGCCCGAGCGAATGCGAGGAGGCGTGCCGCCGGCACCATGCGGCGTTTGAGCTGAATAAACCGGGGGTGAAGGCAAAACCTTCACCCCCTTGATCTTTAAGGACATCGCGTTGGATACCGTCCACGACGACAAGTCGCCCAAGCCGTCACCGTTCGCGCAGCCCGCCCTGCGCGCGGCGCCGGGTGACTATTTTCAGCTGCTCAAGCCGCGCGTCATGTCGCTGGTCGTGTTCACGGCGCTGACCGGGCTGGTCATCGCGCCGGCGCACATGAACCCGTTCCTGGCCTTCGTCGCCATTCTGTGCATCGCGCTCGGCGCAGGCTCCGCCGGCGCGCTCAACATGGCGCTGGAAGGCGAAACCGACGCCTTGATGCGGCGCACGCGTCTGCGCCCCGTGGCGGCCAAGCGAATCACCAAGGCCGACGCCATGGCCTTCGGCGGCGTGCTCGGCGCCTTGTCGGTGATGACCATGGTCCTGGCTATCGGCTGGCTGGCCGGTGGATTTCTAGCCTTGACCATTGCCTATTACGTCGTCTTCTATACCATGATCCTCAAGCGCCGTACGCCGCAGAACATCGTCATCGGCGGCGCCGCCGGCGCCTTTCCCCCGGTCATCGGCTGGGCCGCGGCGACGGGCAATGCGCCGTGGCAGGCGTGGATCCTTTTCGCTATCATCTTCCTGTGGACGCCGCCGCATTCGTGGGCGCTGGCGCTTTATACGACCGAAGACTACGCCAATGCCGGCATTCCGATGATGCCGGTGGTCAAGGGCGCCAAGTCGACGCGGCTGCAAATCCTGCTCTACAGCCTGATCATGGTACCGGTGGCGTGTCTGCCGGCCTTTGTCGGTCTGAACGGCACGCACATGGGCGGCATCGCCTACGCCGCCGTGTCGATCATCGGCGGCCTGATCTTCCTCTATTTCGCTATGCGCGTCTTTTTGTCGCGGGCCGGCGACCATCCCGAGGGTGGCGAAGCCTCGCTCTATGATGTCAAAAAGGAAGCCCTGGCGGCGCGCAACCTGTTTGCCTTCTCGATTCTGTACCTGACGCTGTTGTTCGCCACGCTCCTGCTCGAACACGCCTTTGCCGGACTGCACCTATGACCGAGGTTCCGACGACCGACGCTGACCTGGCCGCCTACAAGAAGGCCCAGAAGATGCGCAATCTGTATATCGGCGGCGGTTTGCTGCTGTTCGTCGTGCTGGTCTTCGTCGTTTCGATGGTGCGCATGTCCGAAGGCATGCGCCACGACCGCGAACGCAAGCTGTCGAACGTACCGCTCGACGCCGTTTCCGCCTCGGCCAGCCATTCATGACGAAAAACACGCGGCTGGTTCTGATCCTGGTGGCAGCCGTCGTCTTCATGGGCGGCATGGCCTTCGTCGCGTTGCCGCTGTACCACAAGTTCTGCGAGCTGACCGGCTTCAACGGCACCGCCCGGCGCGCCACCGAGGCCTCGAAAGTCATTACCAACAAGGTGATGCGCGTCCATTTCGACGCCAATACCAGCGCCATTCCGTGGACCTTCAAGGCCGACCAGCCCTATCAGGATACCCGCGTCGGCAAGACCACCTTGGCCTATTTCACGGTCACCAACACGTCGGATCACCCGGTGACCGGCCGCGCTAGCTACAACATCCTGCCCGACACAATGGGCGCCTATTTCATGAAGCTGCAGTGCTTCTGCTTTACCAACCAGACCTTAAAACCCGGCGAATCGCGCCAGTTTCCGGTGGTCTACTTCCTCGACCCCAAACTGATGAAGGATCAGGACACGCAAGACCTGCCCGAAGTGACGCTGTCCTACACGTTTTTTGAGGTCAAGAACGACGCGAAATAGGCCTTGTGGCGCCTGCATCACAAGGCTGACCGGAAACGGCGGAAATTCCGTCATTTCCCGGCGGTGGTGACATTGTCTTTACCGTCGATTTGACATAAACGAAACCCAAGGCTACGCCTTGAACAAAGAGAACGTCCGCCCGGATTTTGCGGCGCAATAGGTGAGTTGAAAACGACCATGGCCCATCACGGCGTCAAGCACGATTACCACATCATCAATCCGTCTCCGTGGCCGCTCCTCGGATCGATCGCCGCCTTCCTGTGGGCGATCGGCCTGGTCACCGGCCTGCGCGGCCTGTTCGGCATCCCCAAGGGCAACTGGGTGATGTTCTTCATCGGCGTCGCCCTGATCCTGTTCACCATGTTCTGCTGGTGGCGCGACGTCATCAAGGAAAGCAAGGCCGGCGACCACACCCCGGTGGTGCAGATCGGCCTGCGCTACGGCATGATCATGTTCATCTGCTCGGAAGTGATGTTCTTCGTCGCCTTCTTCTGGATGTTCTTCGAAATGGCGCTGTTCCACGGCCATCGCGCGGGTCCCGCCTCGGCCATCGACGACGTCAAGACCGCCTGGGCGACCTGGCCGCCGGCCGGGGTCGAGACGCTCGATCCGTGGCAGCTGCCGCTGGTCAACACCCTGCTGCTGCTGACCTCGGGCACGACCGTGACCTGGGCCCACCACGCGCTTCAGGTCGGCGACCGCAAGGGCGCCAAGTGGGGCCTGCTGCTGACCGTCCTGCTCGGCGCCGCCTTCACCTGCGTTCAGGCCAAGGAATATCTGGAAATCATCCACGACCACAATTTCCACTTCTTCCTGCTGCCGGACGCCGCCGATCAGAACGGCACTGCCAACCTCTACGGCTCGGGCTTCTTCATGGCCACCGGCTTCCACGGCTTTCACGTCCTGGTCGGGACCATTTTCCTGATCGTCTGCCTGCTGCGTCTGCTGGGCGGTGACTTCACGCCGCAAAAGCACTTCGGCTTCGAAGCCGCGGCCTGGTACTGGCACTTCGTCGACGTGGTGTGGCTGTTCCTGTTCGCCTTCGTCTACGTCATCTTCGGCGGCGCGCACTGATCGCAGCCCGCTCAAGAGCGAACCCCTTCAGACGGCGGACATCGGAAACGGTGCCGCCGTCTTCCTGCTTCTAAAGATCGGCCGCCAAAGTGATGTCGTTCCTTCGCGCTGCCCCGCGCGGCATGCTGATCACGGTTGTCATCGCCTTCGTCCTGTTGAACGGGCTGGGCGTATGGCAGCTTTACCGTCTGCACTGGAAGGAAGGCCTGATCGCCGACCTGGCGCGCACCGAGTCCCTGGCGCCGGTGCCGGTCGACGGTGTGCTCGGCCTGGCCAAACCGTCCTGGCGCTCGGTGACCCTGCCGTCGTGCACGATTTCGCCCGACCGCCTCGTCAACATGCATTCGGAGATGGACGGCACGCCGGGTTATCGCGTCCTGACCAGCTGTCCGTTGGCGTTCGGTCCGAACCTGCTGATCGACCTCGGTTTTTCGGTCAACAGAGTCACATTGACGGCGCCGCAAACCATCGCGCCGGTCGGCCGCCTGCGTCCGGCGGACAAGGCCGGAGCGTTCACCCCCGTCAATATCCCGGCCAGCGGCGAATGGTATTCGCGCAGCGCCTCGGACCTGGCCAAGGTGTGGTCGCAACCCCTGCGTGGCGACTACTTCCTTGTGCTGGACGTTGCGGCCTCGAAACTCACCGTCCCCGGCATTCAGCAAGGCCCGGTGACCGCGCCGCTGCCTAATCGCCATTTCGAATACGCCCTGACCTGGTTCGGCCTGGCCTGGGTGATGATCGGCATTTTCGTCGCCTTCGTGCGCCAGAAACAAACCCAGGCGCAAACGTAACTCCATGCCCCAAACCCAAATCCTCGCCACCCAGACGCTTTACACCTTCGACAACGGCCTGCGCCTGCTGGTCGATCCGATGCCGGGCCTGAAGACCTTCGCCCTGACGGCTTTGGTCTATGGCGGCGCGCGCTTTGAGACCGAGGCGCAGTCCGGCTGGGCGCATCTGCTCGAGCACATGGTGTTCAAAGGCGCCGCCGGCCGGTCTACGCGCCAGTTGGCCGAGGCCATAGAGCACAAGGGCGGCACCATCAACGCTTCGACCGGTTACGAGCATACGCGGTTTGAGGTTCGGGGCTTAAGCGCCTTGATGCCGCTGGCCTTCGAGATCGTCTCGGACATGATGTTTCGCCCGACGCTCGATCCGGACGAAATGAAGCGCGAGAAGAAGGTCGTCGAGCAGGAAATGCTCGAAGCCTACGACACGCCTGACGACCACGTCTTCGACATGCTGCAATCGGCGATGTTTGCCGACCAAGCGCTCGGCCGGCCGATCCTCGGCAGCAAGGCGTCGCTGAAGCCGGCCAATGCCGGCAATCTGCGCGCCTTTGCCGCGGCACTCTACGCGCCGTCGCGCATGGTCGTCTGCGTCTCGGGCGGCGTCGTGCCGCAAGAGGTGCTGGCCGCGGCCAAGGGCCGCTTCGACGTCGTGTCGTCGCCCGCCGATCTGCCGCAGCCCGAGCCGGCGCGCTTTACGGCGACGGCGCAAAGCCAGACGCGGCGCATCGAACAGGCCAATATCGCCCTGGCCTGGCACGCCGTCAGCCGCTACAGCGACGACATCATTCCGTTGCGCCTGTTCAGCGAAATCCTGGGCGGCGGCATGGCGTCACGCCTGTTCCAGCAGGCCCGCGAAGAGCGCGGCCTGGCCTACAGCGTCGACGCCTGGATTACGCCCTATCGCGACACCGGCGTCTTCGGCATCTCGGCCGGCTGTGCCGCCAAGGACGTGGCGCCGCTGATCGAACTGGCGCGCCAGGGCCTGGCCGATCTGGCCGCCGACCCGACGGTGGAAGAACTCGAACGCGCCAAGGCGCAGTTCACCACGGGCCTGTTCCTCAATTTCGAGGGCGCGGCGTCGCGCAGTTCGACCTTTGCCAGCCAGGTCTCGACCTTCAACAAGGTCTTTACCCTGGACGAGGTCGCCCACCAGATCGAGGCGGTGACGCGCGACGATCTCAACCGCGTCGGTACCGCCGTGGTGGCGCAGGGCCAGCATGCGAGCGCACTGTTGGGGCCGATGCCGCGGGCACGGGCGGCATAATTTTTGTTGCGATGCCGAAATCAGGCGCGCCCGTAAGTCAAAAATCAACCAATTCTCCTTTACCGGTAAGCATGTTGCATCGCATTCCAGGATACGCCCCATGTCGGATCGCCTGTTGTTCGGCTGGAAAATCGGGAGCGATGCGACGCATGGCGGCAAATCGGGGCACGAGTTGCTGATGGGCGCCAAGGACAAATCCGAACCGCGCCTGAGTTTGGAGGCCGCGCCGGCCCAGGCCTCGGCGCTGAAGGCCGCCGACACCCTGCTGTGGGCCTACGATCTGGCCGAGCGGCGCTTTGAATTCAAAGGCAATCTCAAGATCCTCGCCCTGCCGGCGATGTGGAATCGCGTCTTTCTCGACGATCTCGAACCGGCGTTCGCGCCCGGCGAAACCGAGCGCCTCGACACGGTCTTTACCTCGCTCGACGTCCACGTCGCCCATCCCGACGCCGAACAGGACGCGGTGCAATGCATTTTGCGCCTGAAGGATCATCGGCTGGTTTATCTGCGTGGCCATAAGGTCAGCAAAAACAATGTGCTCGGCACGATTTCCGACCTGTCGCGCGATATCCGCTTGCAACGTGGCCAGCGCGCCGCCGATGACGGCCTGCCGCTGCAGGATGCCACGCTCGACCCGCTGACCGGCCTGCTCAATCGCCAAGGATTTCTGACCGCTGTCGATACGCGCCTGACCGAAGCCGGCGATTACGACCTGGTCGTCGCCGATCTTAACCGCTTCCGCCGCCTCAACGAAGCGCTTGGCCACGAACGCGCCGACCTGATGCTGTCTCTGCTGGCGCAGCGCCTGCGCGAATCTTTCGGCCAAACCGCCCTGCTGGCCCGTGTCGGCGAAGACGAGTTCGCCGTCCTGACGCAGCGCGGCTTCCCGCGGGTGTCGGAGCGCATGCGCAACGCGCTGGAACGCACCCTGACGATTGCCGGCTTCGACATCCACCCGACCTTTTCGATGGGCGCGGTCTCGGTCGAAGGCGGCGAGGGCGCGCTCGATGCCGCCGAACTGCTGCGCCGCGTCGGCATGGCACTCGAACTGGCTCAGTCCAAGGGGGCCGGCGGCGTCGCCGCCTACAAACGCGACCTGGAAAGCGACGGCCTGACGCGTCTGGCGCTGGAAGCCGAACTGCGCAAGGCCTTTGTCGCCGGCGAAATCCACGCCTGGTATCAGCCGATCGTCAATCTCGATACCGGCATCATTGCCGGCTTCGAGGCCCTGGCGCGCTGGGTGCACCCCAAGCGCGGCGTCATTCCGCCCGACCTGTTCCTCGGCGCGGCGCGCGATCTCGGCCTGATGCCCGACCTCGGCACCATCATCCTGCGCGCCACCGTCGATCTGTTGAAGACCTGGCGCGAAGCCTTTGCCCTGCCTCAGGATTTCTTCATCAGCGTCAACCTGTCGGCGCCGGAACTGGAACGCCCGGGCCTGGTCGAGGACGTGACCCGCTTGATCCGCGAGGGCGACCTGCCGGCCAAGTGTCTCAAGCTCGAAGTCACCGAAAGCGACGTCATGCGCGACCCGGAAGCCTCGGCGCGTGTGCTGCAAGCGCTGCGTCAGGCGGGCGCCGGCATTGCCATGGACGATTTCGGTACCGGCTTCTCGTCGCTGAGCTATCTCGCGCGCTTCCCGTTCGACGTGCTCAAGGTCGATCGCAGCTTCGTCGTCACCATGATGAGCGAGGAATCGTCGGCCAAGCTGGTGCGCACCATCCTGGCACTTGGTCGCGATCTCGGGCTCGACGTCGTCGCCGAAGGGGTCGAGGACATGGCCGCGGCGGAGCGGTTGCGCGACATGGGTTGCGGGCTGGGGCAGGGCTACGGTTTTTCCAAACCGCTCAAGGCGTCCGAAGCGCAACTGTTTCTGGCCAGGTCACTGGGCCAGGACGTCGGCGTCTTTTCCGCCTGAATTCAGCCGCTTACAGCGAAAATCTAACGATCCAGTAGCCAGCTCGTATTGGCTTCGATCTGCTCAACCGGCAGGTCGCGCGCCAGCGCCGCCGCCATGTCGGCGAGACGCACGCCGCGCAAGGATTGCCGCCACGCCTCATCGGCCTGCCACATCACCTGGGCGACGTGGCAGGGCTTGGTGTCGCAGGTCCCCGCCGGGCGGCAGGGATTGTTGCGGCGGATTTCGGTACAGGCAAAGGTCGAGCGCCGGCCTTCGATCGCTTCGACGATGTCGAGAAAGCTGATGTCGTCGGCCGGGCGCCCCAGGCGATAACCGCCGGTCGGGCCCGGCACAGTGTCAACGATGCCGGCTTGGGACAGGGCTTGCATCGCCTTCGACAGATATTCCTTGGGCACGCCGTGGAATTCGGCCAGCACCTTGGTCGCCAGATAGCGCTGCGGCGGCAGGCCGGCCAGGATCGTACAGCAATGCAGGGCCCATTCGACCTGGTTGCGCAGGATCAACTCAGGCCTGCCTTGTCGAGGCCGTAGGCGGCGTCGGCCGAGCCCGGTTCGGCGCGGACGCCGATGCTGAGCCGGTTCCAGCCATTGATGGCCATGACGATGAAGCTCAAATCGGAAATCTCCTTGTCCGACAGATGCTGGCGCACCGCATCATAGATGGCGTCGCTGACGCTGTGATCGCCCAACCGCGTCAGGGCCTCGGTCCATTCCAGCGCGGCGCGCTCACGGTCGTTAAACAGGGTCGATTCGCGCCAGATGGCGACGTGGTAGAGGCGCAGTTCGCGTTCGCCGGCCATCTTGGCTTGTTTGACGTGCATGTCGAGGCAAAAGGCGCAGCCGTTCAGTTGCGAGGCGCGGATCTGCACCAGGTCGTGGATCGTGTGGTCGATCGAGGCGGCGCGCACGGCGGCGCTGAAGGCCGAATAGGCTTTGAATTGTTCGGGGGACAGCTGGATGTAGTTGAGGCGTTGGGTCATGGCAGGCTCCTTTAGTTAATTACGGATAAATTTTATCCTTAATTAGGGGCCGTGTAAAGCCGGCAGTTTTCTGCCGGCTTTTTCAGGTCGAAAGAGGTGTCAGGCCGTACCGGCCGCGCTCGACAAATGCCCCGGCTGGACGCCGAGCTTTTCCAGGGCGCGCGCCCACAACAGATCGGGGTCGCCGAAGATCAGGTCCTGGGTTGCCGGCGCCACCAGCCAGGCATTGTGGCTGAGCTCGCTCTCTAGCTGACCGGGGCCCCAGCCGGCATAGCCGAGCGCGATCAGCGAATGCTGGGGGCCCGTGCCCTTGGACAGATCGACCAGGATGTCGCGCGTCGCCGTCAGCCCGACGGTGTCGCTGGGCTCCAGCGGCATTTCCGGCGTCGTGAAATAGGGCGGGCCGAGGTTGAGGGTGATGTCTTCCAACTGGTAATCCAGGCTATGCAGCACGAAGCCGCGGTCGTTCTGCACCGGGCCGCCGCGGAAAATCTTCTGGGCGGACAGGGAAAGGTCGCCGCCGGCCAAGCCTGGTGAAATGCCGAGTTCGTGCAGCATGCGGCCGAAATCGAGCCCGTCGATCGGCTGGTTGAGGATCAGCCCCATGGCGTGGGTTTCGTCGTGCTGACACAGATAGATGACGGTGTGGTCGAACGACTCGTCGGTCAGCAGCGGCATGGCGATCAGCAGGTTGCCCTGAAAGGAGACGTGATCTTCGGGAGCTTTCATCGCTGTGGGCCTTTGCGAGAAGGGGGCGGAGGCAAAGCGGAGACGCGACGGCACGGACACGCAGAGCTTAACCTATAAACCGGGCGTTGTCCTTGGGATGAATTTGATCTTTCATTTCGCCATTCTTATGGACTTTTGATCCCGTGGCGGTAACAACGGCTCGCGCCGGCAGAGGCCGGTTCCTTACAGATGGAGATGCCGTCATGAGCCTGCAACCCGGTGCGTCTATTCCCGACCTGACCCTGACCGTGGTCGATGAAGCGGGCCCCAAGCCCGTGCCGGCAAACGAATTTTTCGGCGGCAAGACGGTCGTCCTGTTCGCCGTCCCGGGCGCCTTTACGCCGACCTGTTCGGCGCGCCACCTGCCGGGCTTCAAGGACCACGCCGCTGATTTCAAGTCGCACGGTGTCGACGTCGTCGCCTGCATCAGCGTCAACGACTATTTCGTCATGAAGGCCTGGGCCAAGGATCAGGGCATCGGCGATGAGGTCGTCATGCTGGCCGACGGCAATGGCGACTTTGCCAAGGCGGTCGGGCTGGAACTCGACGGGTCTGGCTTTGGCATGGGCCCGCGCTCGCAGCGCTACGCCATGATCGTCAAGGACGGCAAGATCGACAAGCTGTTCGTCGAAGGCAAGGGCGAGTTCAAGGTGTCGAGCGCGGAGTATGTGCTAGAGCAGTTGGAGACGGTGTAAACCCGACCTGCCTTGCCAAGCCTGCTCTTGAGGCTTGGCAAGGCAGGTCTCGTTCCATCGCTTTCATTGTCCCGCAGTCATTTGCGGCTGGTCAGTGTTGAGGTCCAGGAGGCTGTGCCTCCTGGCCTTTGTTTTTAGCGCTGACGATTTGCAGATAAAGTAAGGCCAGGGGCCGGGAGGCCCCTGGACCCCGAAACTGACCAGCCGCAAAAGGTTCGATGTTCGATCGTCATTTGAAAATAAAAACCCTAAGGCTTCCCTTTGAAGCCTTAGGGTTTTTATCTTTTAAGTGAATGATCAGAACAGCTCGTCTTCCAGCGCCATCAACCCCTCAGCGCCGGCCTTCATCTTCGCCAGATGCGCATCGGCGTCCGGCAGGATGCGCTCCAAAAACACCCGCCCGACCTTGAGCTTGGCCGCATAGACCGGATCGCTTGACCCACCGGCGATCGCCTCTTGCGCCGCCTTGGCCATCATCGCCCACATATAGGCCATGCACGTCAGCCCGAAGAGGTGCAGATAATCCAGCGATCCCGCCGCGGCATTGTCGGGATTGCCCATGCCGTTCTGCATCAGCCACAGCGTCCCGTCCATCAGCTTGGCCTTGGTCGCCTTCAACGCGGCAACGTAAGGCGCGACCGGCGACGACGCCTCTTCCTGCGCCACATAGGCATCGATTTCGCCGAGGAAGGTCTGCATCGCCCGGCCGCCCTTCGACGGCAGCTTGCGGCCGACCAGGTCGAGCGCCTGCACCCCGTTGGTGCCCTCATAGATCATCGTAATGCGGACATCGCGCATATATTGCGATGCCGGGAAGTGCTCAGTGAAGCCCGATCCGCCATGCACCTGCATCGCGTCCGACGTCACCTTCAAGCCCTTGTCGGTCAGATAGGCCTTGATCACCGGTGTCAGCAAGCCCATGTAATCGCTGGCCTTATCGCGGCCCGCCTCATCCTCCGCGACATGCTGGAAATCGGCCTGCAGCGCCAGCCAGATCAGAAACGCCCGGCCACCTTCGAGCAGGGCGCGGCTTTCCAGCAGCATGCGGCGCACGTCCGGATGGACCAGGATCGAGTCGGCCGGCAGCTCCGGCGACTTCGGGCCGGTGAGGGCGCGGCCCTGCAACCGGTCCTTGGCGAATTGCGCCGCGGCGACGTAGGACGCGTGCCCGATCGCCAGCCCCTGCAACCCGACGCCATAGCGCGCCGCGTTCATCATGTAGAACATGATCTTCAGGCCCTCATTGGGCTGACCCAGCAGAAAACCCTTGGCCTCCTCATAGACCATGACGCAGGTCGAATTGCCGTGGATGCCCATCTTGTGCTCAAGCCCGGCGCATTGCAGTGTGTTGCGTTCGCCCGGTGTGCCATCGGCATTCGGCAGGAACTTCGGTACCAGGAACAGCGAAATCCCCTTGACGCCGGCCGGTGCGCCTTCGATGCGCGCCAGGACGAGGTGGCAGATGTTCGAGGTGAAGTCGTGCTCGCCGGCCGAAATCCAGATCTTCTGGCCGCTGATGCGATACGACCCGTCACCGGCATCGACCGCCTTGGTGCGCAAAAGGCCCAGATCGGTGCCGCAGTGCGGTTCGGTCAGATTCATCGTCCCCGACCATTCGCCGCTGATCAGCTTGGGCAGGTACAGATCCTTCAGTTCTTGCGTGCCGCCGGCCGTCAGCGCCGAGATGGCGCCTTCGGTCAGGCCGGGATACATGCCAAACGCGCTTGAGGCGCCGGACAGCATTTCCGAAAAGGCGGTGTTGACGAAGTGCGGCAAGCCCTGGCCGCCATATTGCGGATCGCCCGACAGCGCCGTCCAGCCGGCCTCGCTCAGTGCCTTGTAAGCTTCTTTGTAGCCCTTGGGCGCGGTCACCGTGCCGTCGGCATTGAGGACGCAGCCCTCCTTGTCCCCGGTCAGGTTGATCGGCGCCACCACGTCCTGGGCGAACTTGGCGGCTTCCTCGAGAATGGCGGCGACCGTGGCGCTATCGGCGTCGGCAAAGCCCTTCAGGTTGGCATACTGGTCGGTCTTGAACACGTCCTCGATCAGGAATTGATAGTCGCGGACGGGGGCCTGGTAGCTCATGGGATCACCCTGTAAGTGAGACGTTTTGTTTTATGATGTAGGTGCGGTTCAAGCTTCGGTTTCGGCTTCCGCCGTGGCGATCTGTTCTTCCAGCCACACGCAGCCGTCGGCCATGTCCTGAATGGCGTGGTCGATGTCCTCGCGCTGGCGTTTCAGGGTCTCGATCTGGCCGCGGTATTTGACGAGAGTCGCCTTCATCTGCGACGTGCCGTGGTCCTTGGGCGTATAGAGGTCGAGAATTTCGTGGATTTCGCTGAGCGAAAAGCCCAGTCGCTTGCCGCGCAGGATCAGTTGCAGGCGGGCGCGGTCGCGCGGCGAATAGAGCCGCGTCTGGCCCTTGCGCTCCGGCGAGATCAGGCCCTTGTCCTCATAGAAGCGCAAGGCGCGGGCGGTGACGTCGAATTCCTTCGACAACTGGCGGATCGAATAGGTGCGATGGGCGTCCTTGATCGCTTTGTGGGGTTCCATGGCGTTTCCAACGGCTTTACATTGACGTAAACGTAAGCTATCGAGGTTCGTGAAAACGGTCAAGCCTCATGTTGCCGTAAGGGGAAGTTTTTTGCGGCATTGACGCTTTGGGCCTTGCGGCTTAAAGGCTGGCGCCTGTTCTGCTGGACCCCTGACATGACCGTACCTGCCTCTCTTGCCTACGCTGGCCGCGCCTGGCCGTTTGAACAAGCCCGCAATCTGATCGCGCGGCTGGTGAAAGCGCGCGTCAAGGATCCGGCGGCGCAAAAGGCGGCCCTGGCCTTCATCGAAGCGGGCCAGACCGACCGGGCGCTGGGCGAGCACGAGGGCTTGGGCCGGGCGGTGATTTTCGAGACCGGCTACGGCCCGTCGGGCTTGCCGCACATCGGCACCTTCGGTGAGGTGGCGCGCACGACCATGGTGCGTCAGGCGTTCGAGGCGATGACCGGCGGGGTGTGGCAAACGCGCTTGATCTGCTTCTCCGACGACATGGACGGCCTGCGCAAGGTGCCGGAGGGCATCCCCAATGCCGAAATCCTGCGCGAAGACCTTTATAAGCCTTTGACCGTGGTGCGTGACCCGTTCGGCGAATATCCGTCGTTTGGCGAGCACAATAACGCGCGTCTTAAGAAGTTCCTCGATGGCTTTGGATTCACGTATGAATTCCTGTCGTCGACCGATTGCTACAAGGGCGGGGTGTTCGACCAGACCCTGCTGACGGCGCTCGATCGCTTCGACGATATCCAAAAGATCATGCTGCCGACCTTGGGGCCCGACCGGCGCGCCACCTATTCGCCGTTTCTGCCGATTTCACCGAAGACCGGCTTTGTGTTGCAGGTACCGACGCTGGAGCGTCATGTCGACCGCGGCACCATCGTCTTCGAGGAAGACGGCGAAAAGTTCGAGGTGCCGGTGACGGGCGGCCACGTGAAGATGCAGTGGAAGCCGGATTGGGCCATGCGTTGGGCGGCATTGGGTGTCGATTATGAGATGGCCGGAAAGGACTTGATTGACTCTGTTAAAGTGTCGTCTCAGGTGTGCCGCGTGTTAGGCGGGATACCGCCGGAGGGCTTCAATTACGAGCTCTTCCTCGACGAGGCCGGCCAGAAAATCTCCAAGTCGAAGGGCAACGGGCTGACCATGGAGCAATGGCTGCGTTATGGCGCGCCGGAGAGCCTGGGCTATTACATGTTCCAGTCGCCGAAGTCGGCCAAGAAGCTCTATTTCGACGTCATTCCGCGGGCGACGGACGAGTTCTTCCAGCAGTTGGACGCCTTCCCGAAGCAGGAAGAGGCCAAACAAATCGAGAACCCGGTGTGGTTCGTGCTGCGGGGGGAAACGGCGCAAAAGTCGCCGCCGGTGACCTTCGGGCTGATGCTCAACCTGGTATCGGCGGCCAATGCGGCGGATAAAGAGACGCTGTGGGGGTTCCTCAAGGCCTATATTCCGGGCGCGACGCCGGAAAGTGAGCCGGTTCTGGACCGGTTGGCGGGCTATGCGCTGAATTACTTTGAGGACTTCGTGCGCCCGACCAAGGCGTTCCGCTTGCCGACGGATCAGGAACGCGCGGCGATGGCGGATCTTGTGGCGCAATTCAAGGCGCTGCCTGAGGATACGCGCGACGCCGAGGCGTTGCAGAATATCGTCTTCGAGGTCGGAAAAACGCATGGATTTGAGCCATTGCGGGCGTGGTTTCAGGCGCTGTATGAGGTGCTGCTGGGGCAATCGCAGGGGCCACGGTTTGGCTCGTTCGTGGCGATTTTCGGTGTCGGGCGGACCGTGGCGCTGATCGAGCAGGCGCTGGCGGGGGCGCTTGTCGCCGCCGGGTAAACACAGTTATCGTCGGGGTTTGGGGCCTGTGGCCCCAAGCCTTCCTTTGTTCCTCTTTCGTCACCGCCCCTTTAGAGGGCGAGTGACGAAAGAGGAAGATAGAAAAGATGTGGGGTCACGGACCCCACACCCCGAAATTATCTGAGTTACCAGGAGGCACCATGCTCCCCGTCCTCGCCCTGTCGCTCGCGCTCACCACCCTCCCAACTCCCAAAGCCATCGACGCCGAAGCCCACAAACTCCTGACGCAAACCCACGCCAACGGCCTGGCCGTCGCCCTGATCGATCACGGCCAGGTTCAGTACGTGCAAGCCTACGGTATCCGCGACGCCAAGGGCGACCCGCTGCAGACCGACACCGTCATGTACGGCGCCTCGATCACCAAGACCGTCTTCGCCTATACCGTTCTGCAACTGGTCGACCAGGGCAAGCTCACCCTCGATACCCCCATAGCGGATGACCTCGACAAGCCCCTAACGGACTACGATCCGGACAAAATCTATCACGGCAAATACGCCCACTATCAGGACCTCGCCAACGACCCGCGCTGGAAACGGATCACCCCGCGCATGGCGCTGACTCACTCCACCGGTTTCGCCAATTTCGCCTTCCTCGAACCCGACCAGAAGCTGCGTATCCACTTCGATCCCGGCACGAAGTTCAGCTATTCCGGCGAAGGCCTCATCCTGCTGCAATTCGCCATCGAAAACGGCAAGACCTCACAAGGCCTGGGCCTCGACCTCGGCGACCTGACCCAGGCCACTTTCACCCGGCTGGGCATGACGCGCACCTCGCTGAAGTGGCGCCCGGACTTCCGCCCCAACCTGGCCGACGGCTGGAACGACAAGGGCGAGCCCCTGGATCACGACGAACGCTCAAAGGTTCGTGTCGCCGGATCGATGGATACGACCATCGCCGACCTGTCGACATTCGCCGCCGCCCTGATCCGCTGCGACGGCCTGTCCCCAGCCTCGTGCGCCGAAATGCGCAAACGCCAGCTGAAGATCACCTCGGCGCACCAATTCCCCACCTTCGGCCCCGACTTGCCACCCGACCGGCAGCGCCCCGACCTCTATGCCGGCCTCGGCGTCGTCGTCTTCGACGGCCCGCAAGGCCACGGCTTCTACAAGGGCGGCCATGATACCGGCACCGCCAACACGATGGTGTGCATCGAAAACGGCCAACGCTGCGCCCTGATCCTGTCCAACGACGTGCGCGCCGAAGCCGGCTTTGCCGAAATGGTCAAGTTCCTGCTCGGCGATACCGGCGTGCCCTATGACTGGGAATACGGCGACTACGCCGGCAAGTCCTAACCTCATGCCAAAAAGTGGATTGCCACTTTTTGGATAACCATGAGGTGTCAAAAAAGACTTCGATGCGCATCGAAGCATGGCGCCGGTTTCGGTGCTAAACTACGCCCATGACCCATACACCCGACATAGCGCGACTGGCCGCGGCGATCGGCGATCCGGCGCGCGCCAATATGCTGAACGCCCTGATGTCCGGCAAGGCGCTGACTTCGTCCGAGCTGGCCGCGGAAGCCGGCGTCACCCCGGCGACCGCCAGTTCGCACCTCAGCCGCCTGTTCGACGCCGGCCTGCTGCGCGTCCGCACCCAGGGCCGCCATCGCTACTGGGCGCTGGCCGACGGCGAGGTCGCCTTCGCCTTGGAGACCCTGATGGGCCTGGCGGCGCGCACGACCGCCCGCGTCCGCACCGGCCCCAAGGACGCGCAGATGCGCAAGGCACGGGTCTGCTACGACCACCTGGCCGGCGATTACGGTGTCAAACTGTTCGATGCCCTAGTGGCAAAAGACGTTATCGTTCCGCTGGATGATGGGCTTTCTTTGGGTAAAAAATCAGCGGCTTTCATCGCCGAGATGGTCCTGGAACTGCCGAAATCGCAACGCCCGGTGTGCCGCGCCTGCCTCGACTGGAGCGAACGCCGCACCCATCTCGCTGGTGGTTTGGGCGCTGCTCTGCTGAACCGCTTCTTCGAACTTGGTTGGGCGCGGCGCGACAAGGGCTCGCGCATCGTCACCTTTACCCCCGAAGGCGAGCGGCAATTTCAGTTGCTGACGCGCATCGAATTGGCCGCGAAACTCGCCGCGACCGAACCCGTCGCCTAAGCCTCATGCCCAAAGGTGGATTGCCACTTTTGGGCATGAGGCGTCAAAGAAAGCTTAGATCGAAATGACCAAGTCATTTCGATCTAAGCCCGCTCGCGCACTTCCAGCAGAAAGTGCGCCTGAAGCGTGGCGATCGGGTGATCCGGTGTGTCCTGCCACGCGGTGGCCTCGACATTGGCCACGGTGCGGCCGACGCGATTGACCACGGCGCTAGCGAACGTATCTACCGGCTTGCCCGAGCGCAGATACTGCACCGTGACATTGATCGGCTTTGGGATTTTGACGAACTTCTCAGCGTGCGCCAGTTGCGCCATGGCGGTGATTTCCAGGAACGCGCCGATGGCCCCGCCATGCAGGGCCGGGATCATCGGGTTGCCGATCAACTCCGGCCGGAACGGCAGGCGCGTCGTCACATCCTGCGCCAGATCGAGCTCGACGCCCAGAAAACGCGCGAACGGATAGGCGGCAAGGACCGAGTCCTCAAGCGATTGGAGCGGCATTGGCGGCCTTCAGGTTTTGCACGGTGAGCGTGGGCGAGGCGATGATGAAGGCCGATTGGGCCGCGGCGACCGGATCGTCGGGGCTGTCCTCATAGGCGAACGCCCGCACGAAACCGATCGAGCGCGTCAGCTTGTAGCACCTGGCGGTGACCAGCAGATCGGCGCCGGGCCGGGCCGGACGCATATAGTCGATGCGCAGATCAAGCGTGGCGATCGGCTTGAATTCATTGATCGCTTCCCAAACCGCCATGCCACAGCCGTTGTCGAGCAGGGCGGTGACCACGCCCGAAGCGACGACGCGGCTTTCGCTGTCGCCGATCAGGTCCTCGCGATAGGGCAGCCGCATGGTGACGCCGTCGCTGCCGACGCGGTCCAACCTGGCGCCAATGGCGTTCATATATGGCGTGCCCTCGATGATCTGGGCGAACAGGTCGGAAAAAGCCATGGTTGCTCCAGGGGCCATTCAGGCCGCGAACCTCTGCGGGTTTCGTGGCGTCAGTCAAGCGACACGCTTGCGCTCAGTGCAAAAAATCCTTGCCAAACCAGCCAAAGACGCGTTTTTGCTGGTTCATCCCACGATATAGTCGCGAAAGTAACTCCATGTCCGCGTCCCTTGACGCCGTATCCGCCGCTGATTCCGCGCTTGTTTTGTTTTCCGGCGGCCAGGATTCCGCCACCTGCCTGGCCTGGGCGCTGAATCATTTCGAGCGCGTCGAAACCATCGGCTTCGACTATGGTCAGCGCCACGCCATCGAGATGACGACGCGTCAAACCGTGCTGCAGCGTTTCCGCGAAACCTTTCCGCTGGCCGAACTGCGCCTCGGCGAGGATCACGTTTGCGACCTGAAGGGCTTCGGCGCCGTCGCGGAATCGGCCCTGACGCGCGACGCCGCCATCGTCATGACCGAACGCGGCCTGCCGTCCTCGTTCGTGCCCGGACGCAACCTGGCCTTCTTCGTCTATGCGGCGGCCGTGGCCGACCGGCGCGGTATCGACCATCTGGTCGGCGGCATGTGCGAAACCGACTATTCCGGCTATCCCGACTGCCGCAATGACACGATCGAGGCCATGCAGACCGTGCTGCGCCTTGGCGTTGAGCGGCCCTATACGATCCACACGCCATTGATGTGGCTCGACAAGGCGCAGACCTGGGCGATGGCGCGCGACCTGGGCGGCGAGACCCTGGTCGAGCTGATCCTGGAAGATACCACCACCTGCTATAACGGCGTCCGCGCCGAGCGTCACGCCTGGGGCTATGGCTGCGGCGACTGCCCGGCGTGCCAGCTGCGCAAGACCGGCTTCGAGCACTTCCTCGAAACGCCGCACGATCAGCCTGTGAGCAAGTAAGTTGGGCCACAGATGGCACAGATGAACGCAGATTTCGCGTTCGGATCTGTGATGTCGGTGTCTCGCACCATCTTTTGTGCTATCGGCGCGAAGCGCCGTTCCACGACTAAGAGAAGGGCGCTACGGTAAGCCGTCTAAACTCGAAATCTGCGTCTATCTGTGACATCTGTGGCCCTCCTTTCTTTCTAACCTCATGTACTCATTCAAAGAAATCTTCCTGACGCTGCAAGGCGAGGGCGGCCAGGCCGGGCGCGTCAGCGTCTTTGCCCGCTTTGCCGGCTGCAATCTGTGGAGCGGCCGCGAGCAGGACCGCGCCACGGCGGCGTGCGATTTCTGCGACACCGATTTCGTAGGTACCGATGGCGAGGGCGGCGGCAAGTTCGCCACGCCGGTCGATGTTGTCGCAGCGCTCGACGCCACCTGGGGGCCAATCGCTACCAGTGACAAGGCGGTGGTGTTCACTGGCGGTGAGCCGCTGCTGCAGCTCGATGCCGAACTGATCGAAGCGGTCAAGGCCGCCGGCTATTTCATCGCGGTCGAGACCAATGGCACTCTCGCTGCCCCCGACGGCATCGACTGGGTCTGCGTCAGCCCCAAGGGCCAAAACAAGGTCCTGCAGACGCGCGGGCAGGAACTGAAGCTCGTCTGGCCGCAAAATGGCGTCGATCCGCAACATTTTGCCGGCCTCGATTTCGAGCGCTTCTATCTCCAGCCCAAGGATCCGCTAGGGCCCGACAAAACCGCCGCCGCCGCCCATACGCAAGCGGTGATCGACTACTGCCTACGCCACCCAAAGTGGCGCTTGAGCGTGCAAACCCACAAGCTGGTCGGCCTGAAATAACCGCGACATAAGCCCGGTGCCGTACGGTACATTTTTGCCGGACGCTTGACGCCTGTTTCAGCGTATGGCTCGCTAGGCCATGCACACAGCGACGACCGGGGCGCGACCGGCCAAATCCGCGATCTTTACCGCCATCCAGGCCCTGTCCCTGATCCTGGCCATCTACGCCCTGTGGGGCGCGGGCACCACGGCGCTTTACTATCTTCAGGGCGCGCCGGGACTGGCGACCCTGAAGGCGGACATAGCCACCCGGGGCAGTACCCAGCGCGTCGAATCGCTTGGGCCCGGCTCTCCGCTGGCGGCGTCCGGCGTCCGCCGCGGCGACACTATTCGTCTCGATCGCCCGGTCGATATCGCCGGCTTCTGGCAGACCGGCGAATCCGTAGGCTTGACGCGCCTGACGGCCGCCGGGCCGGTCCATGTCCAGATTGCCCCCGCGCCGGTCGTCACCGATGCCGCTTCCGCCGTGGTGATGCGGCAAGTCTACGCGTACCCGTGGGAGCTGGACAGCTGCACGACCTGTTTCAGCGTGCTGATCGGCGTGCTTCTGGTTATTCGGGCGCGCCATAGCAAGGCTTTGCTGGCGCTGGGCTTTGCCTTCGTTGTCTTCGATTGTTACACGCCGCAGACGCTGTGGATCGATCCGCAATGGCGTCGGGTTGCCGGGATTTCGGGGCAGGCCGTTCAGGGTTTTGCCGCGGATGCCGGCTTCCTGCTGTTCGCCGCGTTTTTCTTCCGCGAAAACATCGGTCGGGTGAAGCGGTGGGTGTGGTTCGGTCTTGGCGTCTATCTCGCCGTCCTGGCTGCCCTTCTGGTCGCCTTCGGCATCAGCATGGCAAAGGACATCTATATCGATTTCGGTGTCGATATCCGGACGGCCTATGGCGCGTGGAGTTCGGCCGCCTACGCCTTCGCGCTGGTCGGGTTGCTGGTCGGGTGGCGCCGCAGCCACAAGGAACTGCAGAAGCGCTACGCGCTCCTGTGCCTGGCGACCGCGCTGGTCATCGTCGCCGATATCATCTTCAACACCGGCAATATCTGGATAAGCATCGTCGATCAGGGACGATTGTCGGTCGACGTGGCTCAACTGATGTCGGTCGCCGGCCACGCCCTGTTTGCCTATGCCGTGCTGCGCCACCGCGTCATCGATCTCAGCTTCGCCACCAATCGCGTCCTGGTCTATGGCGGGGTCAGCACCCTGCTGCTGGTCGCCTTTGGCCTGCTGGAGTGGGCGTTCGAGCATTTCATCCCCATCGAGGGCCGCGAGAAGAACGCCTTCATCGATGCCGGCCTGGCCCTGGTGGTCTTTCTGACCTTTCACCGCGTGCGCGATTTCGTCGAGCACCACATCGAGGCTTTGTTCTTCCACGCCTGGCAGCGCAATGAGGCCAAGCTGCGCACCTTCGTCGCCGAGGCCGCCTTCGTCACCAAGCCCGAAGCCCTGACCCGGGCTCTGGTCGACGAGCTGAAACGCTTCACCGGCGGGGCCGCGGTGGCGTTTTACTGGCAGACGCCCGGCGGCGACTATGGGCTGCTCGACGGTGAGGGCAGCACGCGCATGGACGGCGACGACGCGACGCTGGTCACCCTGCGCGCCACCGGCAAGAGTGTTGAAATCAGCGAAGCGCGCAAAGGCTGGTCTATCGGCCTGGCCATCCCGGTCATCATGCGCGCCGACCTGATGGGCTTCATCGCGCTCGGTAGCAAGCCGTCCGGCGCTGGCTACCGACCGGACGAGATCGAGGTCCTGGGCTGGGCGGTGCAGCAGATCGGCCTCGACCTGCATACGCGCCGCGTGCAGCAACTCGAACAGGCCAATCAGGTGCTCGAGATTAAATACAACGAGCTCAAAAGCGTCGTGGCGCCGAAACGCGCCACGCGGACGCGGCAGCTTGGCACGACGTGAATTTTGGTTGCAAATTGCAAGTCTGACTCGAGTGGCTTGCGATCTGCTATCGTTCCGTTGTGGACTTGCAAAGCAAAAGCGGCGACCCGGATGGATCGCCGCTTTCATTCAGCAGGTTGACGGATAAGGTCTTAGGCCGCGTCGAGCAACACCACTTCGGCGTCTTCCAGCGCCCGGATTTCGAGGCTGGCCTCGTCCTTGATGGCGGCGCCGTCGCGGGTGTCGAGCTCGACACCGTTGACCGCGACCTTGCCCTTGGCGACCACCAGATAGAGGTGGCGGCTCTGGCCTTCGGGGGCGGCAACGGGCGTATAGCTTTCCGACTGGTCCTTGAGCAGGGTAGCGCCCAGCAGACGCGCCGGGGTGTGGATCTTCAGCGCATCGCCGTCATTGTCGAAGCCCGAGGCCAGAGGCACGAACTTGCCGGCGCGGTCGGACTTAGGGAAGGGCTTGGCGCCCCATGATGGGGCGTGGCCGCGCTCAGACGGCTGCACCCAGATCTGGAACAGGGTCGTCTGCACGTTTTCGACGTTGTATTCGGCGTGGCGGATGCCGGTCCCGGCCGACATCACCTGAACGTCGCCGGCTTCGGTGCGGCCTGAATTGCCGAGGCTGTCCTGATGGGTGATGGCGCCTTCGCGGACATAGGTGATGATTTCCATATTGTCGTGCGGGTGCGGCGGAAAGCCCGACTGCGGCGCGATTTCGTCATCGTTCCACACGCGGATCGAGCCCCAGCCCATCTTGGCCGGGTCGTAATAGCTGGCGAAGCTGAAATGGTGCTTGGCGTTCAGCCAGCCGTGGTTGGCGCCGCCGAGTTTATTGAAAGGTCGTTTGTCGATCATGGTCATACTCCCTTGCGCAGTGTCTGCGTCGATGGAGGCAATATAAGTGTAACTTTAACAATTACAATAGGCGTGGCGGCGATAGGTGGCGTTTACCCTTGCCGCCTAAACTCATAAGCGAATCACGGGGAGCCTGTCATGCCTAATCCGATCGTCGCCGACCTGTCGCACTATAGCTGGGCCAATGGTGCGCCCGATTTCGCCAAGGCTCAGGCCGCGGGCACTTTGGGCGTCATCTATAAGGCGACCGAAGGCCTGGGCTGGTCCGATCCGACCTACGCGCAAAGCCGGCAACTGGCGCAAAAGGCCGGGCTGTTGTGGGGCGCCTACCATTTCGGCAGCAATGCCGACGGCAAGGCCCAGGCCGATGCCTTCCTCAAGGCGGCCGATCCGGCGGAAAACACCATGATCGCGCTCGACTTCGAAAAGAGCGCCGCGCCGATCACGCTGAGCATCGCTCTGGATTTCCTGCACGAGGTCGAGCATCGCCTCGGCCGCAAGCCCAAACTCTATACCGGCAGCTACATGTTCGACTTGTTCGGCCAGACGCCGTGTGCGCAGCTGGCGCCGTATAGCCTGTGGTGGGCGCGTTACGCCGACACCGCCCAGGTGCATCCGACCTGGAAAAACTACTGGCTGTGGCAATACAGCGATGGCCATAACGGCCCGGCGCCGCATGGCGTGGCGGGCTTCGGCAATTGCGACTGCGACCATTTTGACGGCGACGCGATGGCGCTGGTCGCCAGTTGGACGAGTTGAAGTAAGGCGAGGGGTCACGGACCCCTCGACCCCGAAGTCATCCGGGGCTTGGCCAATTAAAATACCAAAACAAAAAGGGCCTCCTAGAAGGCCCTTTTTGTTTTGGTCATTTAGATGACTAATCCTGAATAACGTCGGGATCCAAGGGCCTGTGGCCCTTGGCCTTCCTCTACTCCCCCACCCGGTGCACCCCACCACCAGTTTGGCCACGATGCCGCAAATACGCGTCGAGCAGCACGCATGACAGCATGGCTTCGGCCACCGGCACGGCGCGGATACCGACGCAGGGGTCGTGGCGGCCCTTGGTGCGCAATTCGACCTCGTGGCCGTCGACGTCGATGCTGTCGCGCTGGGTCAGGATCGACGAGGTCGGCTTCAGCGCCATGCGCGCGACGACGGTCTGGCCGGTCGAGATGCCGCCCAGGATGCCGCCGGCGTGGTTGGAGCGGAAGAGAGGCCCATCGTTACCCATGCGCATTTCGTCGGCGTTTTCCTCACCCGACAGCGTGGCGGCGTTGAAGCCTTCGCCGATTTCGACGCCCTTGACCGCATTGATGCTCATCAGCGCCGCGGCGATTTCGGAATCGAGCTTGGCGTAGAGCGGCGCGCCCCAGCCGGCGGGCACACCGTCGGCCTGGACCTCGACCACGGCGCCGATGGAGGAGCCGGCCTTGCGGATGTCGTCGAGATAGGCTTCCCAGGCCGGGACGCCCGCGGCATCCGGCGAAAAGAACGGGTTCTGATCGACCTGGGCCCAGTCCCAGTGGGCGCGGTCGACTTTGTGGACGCCCAGTTGAACCAGGGCGCCGTGCACGGCGATGTCCGGAAGTAGGGTTTTCAGCACCTTCAGCGCCACGGCGCCGGCGGCGACGCGGGCGGCGGTTTCGCGCGCCGACGAGCGTCCGCCACCGCGATAGTCACGCACGCCGTACTTGGCGAAATAGGTGTAGTCGGCGTGGCCCGGGCGGAATTGGCGAGCGATTTCGCCGTAGTCCTTGGAGCGCTGATCGGTGTTTTCGATCAGGATCGAGATCGGCGTGCCGGTGGTGACGCCTTCGAACACCCCGCTCAGGATCTTGGCGATATCGTCTTCGCGGCGCTGGGTGACGAAGCGCGAGCCGCCGGGCTTGCGTCGGTTCATGGCCCACTGGATGTCGTCTTCGCTGAGCGGAATGCCCGGCGGGCAGCCGTCGATGACGCAGCCGAGCGCCGGCCCGTGGCTTTCGCCCCAGGTGGTGACGCGGAACAGATGGCCGAAAGTGTTGTGCGACATGGGATCTATAAGCCGTGAGATTTCCGGTTTGGCTTTAGCTGCGTTCACCTGAGGGCGCAAATTTTTTAGTTCGCAAATCCTTGGTTTAATGAACATATGTTCCGATGAAACTATTCATCGGCAAGGGCGACCGCCCGCCGCGCATCGTTGCGCGAGCCATGCGGCGTCTGAGCTAAGAAGCGAAAAATATATGAAATTCCTCGGCAAAATCCCGTTCTGGCTCAAGACCCTGGTCGCTTTCGCCGCCGGTATCGCGGTCGCGCTTTACTGGGGCAAGGCCGCCCTGCCGGTGCTCGATCCGATCGGCGACACCTATGTCAAGGCGATCAAGATGCTGGTCGCGCCGCTGGTCTTTTTCACCATTACCGCCTCGATCGCGCGGTTGGGTCACCAAGAGGGCGACCACGAAGCCGGCGCCGGGGGCAGGGCCGTGCGCCTGGCCATCTACACCATCCTGTGGTTCATGATCACCTCGGCGATCGCGGTGTCGATCGGCCTGGCTATCGGCATCTATTTCGAGCCCGGTCGTGGCATCAATGCCCTGCCGATCGAGCACATCACGCCAAAAGTCATTCCGGGCCCGGTCGACGTGCTGACCGGCATCGTGCCGTCGAACGTGTTCAAGGCCTTTGCCGACGGCAATGTGCTGAGCATCGTCTTCTTCGCCATCCTGGTTGGCGCGGCGCTCGGCGCACTTGGTAACAAAACCAAAGACTTGTCGCAGCTGGTTGATCAGGCGTCTCAGCTGATGTTCAAGATCACCCGGTGGATGATCCAACTGACGCCGATCGGCGTCTTCGGCCTGATCGGCTCGCTGGTCGCCAGCTATGGGCTCGATAGCTTAAAGCCGCTGATCCCCTACATGGCGCTGGTCTATCTCGGCTGTTTGATCATCCTGCTGGTCGTCTATCCGCTGCTGCTCAAGCTGCACGGCCTGCGCGTCACCGGCTTTTACAGCAGCGTGTTTACCGCTCAGCAGACGGCGTTTTTCACGGCCTCGTCACTGGGGACCTTGCCGATCTCGCTGCAGGTCGCGGTCGACCGCCTGAAACTGCCGAAATCCTATGCCGGCTTTGCCCTGCCGCTGGGCGCCAATATGAAGATGGACGGCTGTGGCGCCATCTATCCGGCGATTTCCAGCGTCTTCATCGCCAACTATTTCCATATCGTACTGACGCCGCAGCACTACGTCATCATTGCCCTGGCCTCGATCCTGGGCTCGCTGGCGACTGCAGGTGTGCCCGGTGTCGCCACTGTCATGCTGACGGTCACCCTGTCGGCCGCTGGATTACCGCTGGAAGGGCTGGCTCTGTTGGCGGCCATCGACCGGATCCTCGACATGATGCGCACCTGCGTCAACGTCACCGGTCAGATCGTGGTGCCGACCCTGGTGGCCCGCGAAAACGGCCTGATCGAAGCCGGCTCGCCCTTGCTCAACAAGGTCAAGCCGGCGGCTCTCACCAGTCCCGCGGAATAGCCGACAAAGCTCTGATCTGACGCCCGTCGGCGTCGAAATTGGTCGGATCGAGCCAGGCTTCAAGCCGCGCACGGACCTGCGGCCATTCCTCGACGATGACCGAATACCAGGCGGTGTCGCGGCGGCGCCCCTTGGTCACCACGGCATTGCGAAAGACGCCTTCGAAGGTAAAGCCGAAACGGAGAGCGGCGCTGTTCGACGGCGCATTCAACTGATCGCACTTCCATTCGTAGCGGCGAAAACCGTGATCGAAGGCGTGCTTCATCATCAGATACATGGCCTCGGTTGCCACCGTCGAACGTTGCAGGGCGGGCGAAAAGGTGACGCCGCCGACCTCGACCGCGCCATTGGGCAGGTCGTAGCGCATGAAGCTGGCATAGCCCAGCGGCTGCTCATCCTTTACAATGACAAAGGTGTGGAAGCCTCTGTTTTGCTGATAGGTTTCGATGCTATCCGCCAGCTCGTCCTCGCCGGCGAACGAGCCATAGGGCATGTAGGTCCACATCCGGCCGTCGTCGCGCGAAAAGGCCGCGAACAGGCCCTCGGCGAAGACGTGGTCGTAGGGCACGACGGCGCAGGTGCGGCCGATCAGTTGCGCGTCGGGCAGCTTGTGACAGCCGTGCCAGCCGGGCAGAGCCTTGCCGATCGGATTGCCAAACGGATCGTCATGGATACCGAGGGAGGGGCTGAATTCGAAGAATGAGTCTGACATAGCCTAGGGCTATATCACGACGCCCACTTTTGCCGGAACTCACTTAGGGTTTCGGAATAGGCGCGCTGCACGATGTGGTGGGCTTCAAGCCGCACGTGCAGGTCGCCGGCCGTCCGCGACGCGGTGCCGGGCAGGCCCAACCCTTTCAGGCGCAGGCTGGACCCGCGCGGGAAGGCGCGGCCTATTTCGATTTCGCGCGGGCCCCAGGGCGTGTCGATGACAGCGCGGCCGCCGTGAAAAAAGATGCGCGGCTCGATCTGCGCCGTCGTCCAGATGTCGTCGCCCGAGACGCGGTGATGCGCTCCGGCATCGAGCCGGACAATGAAATTCAGCCGGTCGGCGATCCCGCCCTGACAGTCGAGCGTGACGCGTTCGCCGTCGCGCAGCCCGGCCGGTACGGTGACGCGCAGGGTCTTGGTCTGGATCAGCGACACCAGAGGTTCGTGGGCGCGCGAATGCTCAAGGGCGGGCACCTCGACCAGGGCTTCACCGCCTAAAACCGCTTGCTGCAGCGTGATCGTCAGCGGCAGGGCGGCATCGGTCAGATCGCGCGTAAAACCAGAAGCTTGCGATGATGTATTCGTGTCTAGCATCAACAGATCGCGCGCCAGGATCAGGCGGCGTAGCAGCACATCGGTGCCGCCGTTAAGGTCGGGATGGGCGGTCTTCAGGCGGGCGCGAAAGGCGGAGCGAATCTCTTCGTCATTAACGTCGCCGTCGAGGCCCAGAGTCACCAGCGCATCGGCCCGTTGCGGGCAGGCGGCGCGGTCCGTTCGCGCCAGGGTGCGCTCAATTTCATCCCCCATCATCGTCACGCGGTCACCACAATCCTTGTACTTGAACAGAGGAAAGTTTATGGCGGGACTATGGTTTGCGAAGTGTTAAAACGCGGCCGTCAAACACCTATCTATGTGATCATGACCCAGTCCTCGATCCCCGCCAGTCCCAGCGACGCCGACTACGCGATGCACGCCGTGCACGACGCTGAAATCGACGCCAGTGAGCCCTTCGTCCTGTTCGGCCAGTGGCTGGAGGAGGCGCGCGCCAAGGAGCCCAATGACCCGAACGGCATGGCGCTGGCCACCGTCGATGCCGACGGCCTGCCCGACGTGCGCATGGTGCTGCTCAAGGATTTCGATCCGGCGGGGTTTGTCTTCTACACCAATACCCAAAGTGCCAAGGGTCTTGAGCTCGAGGCCAACCCGAAGGCAGCGCTTTTGTTTCACTGGAAGTCGCTGCGCCGCCAGGTGCGCATCCGCGGCACGGTCAGCCGCGTGAGCGACGCCGATGCCGATGCCTATTTCGCCAGCCGGGCGCGCCAGTCGCAGATCGGCGCCTGGGCGTCGGATCAGTCGCGCGTCCTGCCCGACCGGTTTGCGCTCGAAAAGCGCGTCGCCGACTACGCGTTGAAATTCGGACTGGGCAAGATCGAACGCCCGCCGCATTGGACCGGCTATCGCGTGGCGCCACAAAGCTTCGAGTTCTGGCGCGACCGGGCGTTCCGGCTGCATGACCGCGTTCGCTTCACCCGCGCCGGCGACAGCTGGGCCAAGGACAAGCTTTATCCGTAAGCTTATTTCGGTTTGTGGTGGGCGATATAGGCCTGATAGGCGTCGAAACTGTCCTGGGCGACGACGCGGCCGCACATGTCGAGCCTTGCCAGGTCGCAATAGCCGCGCTTTTCGTCGATAAATTTGCCGTTGCCGAGCTTCATCACCACGTCATAGGACGCATTGGTCTGCATATCGGTGTCCTGGCTGACCAGGGCTTCCTTCATGATGATCTTCAGGCCATCGGGCGGGAGCTGCGTCACCACGGTAAAGCGGTTGTCGCCGCTGACCGCCGCGGTCAGCGCGTCGGCAAAGCCCTTGCTGTTCTTGTCGCCGCTATAGAGGTCGAGCGCGACGGAGATGAGCTGCATTTGCGACGACGTGTCTTGTGCCACGGCCGTTACGGGCATGGCGACGACGATCAGGCCGGCGGCGACCCACCCCGGAATGGCGCCGCCCTTAGCGCGATAGCTCATGATATCCCCCTCTTGTCATATTCCGTCGTGTGCAGAATGGCGCAGATCGCCGAAAATCCCAAACGATTTAGCCTAAAGCGGCGCCGTCACCAGGTCGACGGATCCGGACGGTAGTAGGGGCGGATATCGGTCACCGCCATGCCGGCGCGGTGAGCCGCTTCGATGCCCTCGTCGCTGTCCTCGAAGACGTGGCAGCGTTCGGGCGCGACGTCGAGATTGGCGGCGGCTTTCAGGAACAGGTCGGGCGCCGGCTTGCCCATCGCGACGTCCTCGATGGTGACGATGGTATCGAACAGATCGGTCAGGCCGATCTGCGTCAGCGAGGTCTCGACCATGCGCCGCTGCGCCGCCGAGGCGACGGCCAGCTTCAGCTTGCCCTTATGGAGGCGAGCCAGATCATTGGTGAAGGCGATCGGGCGAATGACGTGGGCGTGGCCAACAAACATGTCGGGCGTGCGCAGGCGGATATCGTCGTCGTCGATCACGCGGCCGGTCTCAGCCTCAAGCGCCGCCAGCATCTGATGGCGCGACAGGCCAAGGCGCGCGGCATAAAAGGCCGCGGTGAATTCGACATTGTAGGCCGCCAGCGCCTCGCGAAAGGCGCGATAATGGGCGGCGAAGGTGTCGGCCAAGGTGCCGTCGCAATCGAAAATCAGCGCTTCGACGTCAGAAGCGATGTCTGGGGCGATAACGGGCGGTGGGGGCAGGGACATGGCCGCTCTATGGGCCGCATCTCGCCTGCCGGTCAAGCATGGCTTGCCGCCGCCGCAAAAACGTTTTAGCGAAAAGTATCAAAGGAGAGTTCCGTGTCGCTCAGCCAGGTCCTGTACCACCTCAAAGAAGGCGCCGATCAGGTCATCGAGACGTCGTGCGCCACGGTCGTGCTCAAGGGCGCCAAGGCCTACAAGATCAAGAAGAGCGTCGACTACGGCTTCCTCGACTTCACCTCGCCAGAAAAGCGCCGCGCCGCCCTGTTGCGCGAGCTTCGCTATAACCAGCGCATGGCCGCCGACATCTATCTCGGCGTCGAGGACATTGCCGGCGAAAGCGTGCTGGTCATGCGCCGTTTCGATACGGCGGGCGTGCTGGGCGAACAGTCGGCCACCGATCCAAACTGGACGCCCAATCTCGACTTGATGCGCGACCTCGGCCAGACCGTGGCGCGCTTTCACGCCGGCTCGGAGATCTGCAAGGACATCCAGCACGTCAACAACATCAAATACGTCATTGATTCCAATCGCCGAAACATCGACGTCTTTCGCAAGCAGCTGGGCGAAGACGCGGTCGATGCCTATGATGCCGCCATCTATGCCCACTACGAGACCGTCGAAGCCGACGTGCTGAAACGCTTCGATGACGGCCACGTCCGCCACTGCCACGGTGATCTGCACCTCGGCAATATCCTGGTCGAGAACGACCGCCCGGTCCTGTTCGACTGCATCGAATTCAATGAGCGCCTGAGCCAGATCGATGTGCTCTACGACCTGGCCTTCCTGCTGATGGACCTGTGGGTACGCGGTCATGCCGACGCCGCCAACCTGGTGCTCAACGTCTATCTCGATCAGGCGGCGCGGCTCGAGGCCGATGTCGCCGGCGTCTATGCCGGGATGAAGTTGCTGCCGCTCTATCTCAGCGTCCGCGCCGGGGTGCGCTGCCACGTCAACGCCAATTACGGCGGCGAGGCGCACTACGCCATGGACAAGGCGAAGATGTACCTCGAAGCCGCCCACGCCTTCCTCGACCTGAAACCGTCCAGCCTGACGGCGATCGGCGGGCTGTCGGGCTCGGGCAAGAGCACGCGGGCGCGCCAGCTGTCGCCGGCGACCGGCCGGGCACCCGGCGCCGTCATCCTGCGCAGCGACGAAATCCGCAAGCGGCTGTGGGCCTGCCCGGAGTTCGAGGCCCTGCCGCGCGAAGCCTATACGCCCGACGAGAACGCCCGCGTCTACGACCACATGTTTGACCTGGCCGGCACGGTGCTGCAAACCGGACAGGCGGTGATCCTCGATGCGACCTTCCGTGAACCGAAGGGCCGTGAGCGTTGTGCGGCGCTGGCGGACACCGCCGGCGTGCCGTTCGACGGCCGCTGGCTCGACCTTCCGGTTGAGCAGCGTCGCGCTCGGGTTGAGGCGCGGCTGAAAGACGTGTCGGACGCGACGCCCGAAATCGCCGCGGCTCAGGCCGACATTGATACCGCTACGATTTCGTGGCAGATTGAGCGCGCCTGAGGGACTAGCTCGGGCGCGGGGAGGATGGGCTGCGGACGCGGCGGCCCGAATGTGAATACCGGCGATCAGGGTTGAAATTTTATCGCTGTATCACAGAAAATTCGCCTAACCGAGGTAAGGACGTGACGCGACGCGGCGACGCAATAGCTTCATTCCGTCCAGCATACGCAGGCCGCGCGTGAACCTTTTTCGCCGCTTCGCGTATTCAGATAAGAACGGCCACAAGACCGCCCACAGGACCACTTTGTGACGAACGACGACATCTCCTCCGGTAACGGCCACCGCCCGAAAAAGGGTGGTATGGCGTTTGCGCCCATCGCGTTCCTGATCGCTTTGATCCCGATCGTCTTCGTGGTCTGCGCCATGATGGCCACCCATGTCGGCTATATTTCGGCCGACCTCGGCTTCAAGACCCTGACCCTGCGCTACGGCTCAAAACTGGCCCTGGCGGCGCTGGGTGTGTCGTTGCTGTCGCTGCTGGTGTCGATTTTCATGAATCCCGGCAAATATCTCGGCTGGGCGATCGCCGCTGTCGTGCTCTCGGGCGGCGCCACCGGCGGCTATTTCGCCTATGAGCGCCTGCTCAAGCAGTTCCCGCCGATCCACGATGTCTCAACCGACTGGGACACGGCGCTGACCTTTTCGGACGCCCTGATGGCCGACCGCGGCCATAACGCCGCGCCGGTCGAGGACATGCCGCGGGTGCCGCGCGACCAATCGATGGAGTGGGGCGGCAAGACGGTCGCCCAGATCAACGCCATCACCTGTCCCGCCGCGCAGCCGATCCGCCACAAGCACCTGACCGACGACCAGATCGCCGATGTGCTCAAGGCGTCGCACTATCGCATCTTCGGCCGCGACCATTTCCGCGTCGAAGGCATCTATCAGGACAATTTCTTCGGCTTCAAATCCGACCTCGTCGTGCGCATCGATCCCGATCGCATCGACGTGCGCTCGACCAGCCGCGAAGACCTGCCTGACCTGGGTGGCAATTGCCGCCGCGTCACCGATCTGATCGCCAAGATCAAGGCGGCGCGTGACGCCGATCCGGATCCGGCCGACGTGCCCGCACCATCGTCCGCCGCCGCGTCTGATTCCGCGCCAGCCGGCAAGGGCCAGCCGGCGCCGACGGGCGGCGATGATGGCGGGGATTAATCCTTAACCGCCAATCCTGTGGCTTAAGATTTGCTTAACCCTGGTTCGTAGAGCCGGAGGTTGGCGTCATGGGTGCGGAAGCCGTCATTTTTGTTTCAAAACGAACCCAGCGCTGCGTCGTCGCCGTTCTGCTGATCTGCGCGGCGCACATTGTCGTTGCCAGTTGCACGCCCGAGCCTGTGTCGCCAATGGCGGCGCGGATGATCGATCTGCACTGAGATCGAGCGGCGTAACCTTTACAGTCCATATACTAGATAGCCAGGCTTGGTGCGGAGATCTGTGAAGTAAGAAACCCCACCACGGCGGCGTTGAGCCACTTCGCCTAAAGGCTCGTGGTTTCCCTGCCTCGCCGGCCAGCGCCCAACACGCGCTTCGCGCCGTGGGAAGGTACGAGAAACAGGGCGCCATCTCTTTGCGCCTCCCCGCTTGTCGGGGAGGGGGACCGCGAGGGCGCGCAGCGACCGAAGTGGTGGTGGGGTTTCTTACTTTCCTTGTCTAAGCCTGCCATTTCCTCGACCTCTTGACGCAAACAAAAGCCCCGCCATGGCGACCATGGCATGGCTTCTTTTGTCTAAGAACAAATGCCTTATTGGGTTGGCGTCTGCGGCCGCGTCGAAGCCTGGTAGGCCGCCGGCGCCATGACGGTGGCGCCTTCTTCGCGCAGGCGTTCGTCGGCAACCGTATGCATCACCGCTTCGGCCTTGGGATCGCTCATCGCCCAACCGAGGAAGGACAAGGTCTTCAGGCCGGTCAGCGTCATGCGTACGCTTTCACCGGCACCGCCGAGCATCGAGCGGCTTTCCGGATAGTCGACCAGACGCACGGCGTCGCCCGACGGCAGCTTGGCCAGGACCTTGGCCTCGTCGACGGCGTCGTAGAAGCCACCGAGACGATCGACCAGGTGCAGGCCCGCCGCCTGATCGCCGGTCCACACGCGGCCCTTGGCGATGTCGCGGACGGTGTCTTCGGGCAGATTGCGGCCGGCAGCGACGTGAACGATGAAGCCGTTATAGATCTGGTCGATCCACGAGGCGAGGGCGGCGTGCTGTTCCGGCGAGAAGGTCTGGGACGGCGAGAAGGTGTCGCTGTTCTGGCCACCGACGGTGATGTCCTTCATGTCGATACCAAAGCGCGCCAGGGCATCGCCATAGGCGAACTTGCCGCCGAAGACGCCGATCGAGCCGGTCAGGGTCGACGGATCGGCGACGATGTAGGAAGCGCCGGACGAGATCCAGTAGCCGCCCGAAGCGGCGTATTCGCCCATCGACACCACGACCGGCTTGCCGGCTTCCTTGGCCGCTTGCATGGCATTGGCGATCTGTTCCGAAGCCGTGTCTGAGCCGCCTGGCGAGGAAACGCGGAAGACGATGGCCTTGACCGACTTGTCCTTGATGGCGGTGTAGAAGGCGTCGGAAATGGTGTCCGACATCATCTGCGGTTCCGAGCCGAAGCCGCCGCCCGAACCCTTGCCGGTCATGATGGCGCCTTCGCCGTCGATGACGGCGATGGTGTCGCCCTTCACCACGGGGTCGAGCGTGTGTTCATAGTCGCGCAGATCGACGATCTGGGCGTCGTCGCCGCGCTTCATCGCCGCTTCCTGGGCGTCGTGGACCTGGCCCAAATGGGTGATCAGGCCGAGATCGAGCGCCTGTTCGGCGCCGTACGGACCAGCTTCCAGCGTTTGCTGAACCTTGGCGACGTCCATGCGGCGGTCGTGGGCAATGTCCTTGAGCATCGATTGATAGACGCTGGTCATCCAGCCGAGCGTCGCTTCGCGGTGCGCCGGGGTATAGTCGTCATAGAGGTAGGGGTTGACAGCGTTCTTGAATTCGGCGCGCTGCTCGTACTGGGCGGTGATGCCGTACTTGTCGAAGGCGCGCTTCATGAAGGTGGTCGAGGTCGAGATACCGGTGACCTGGAACGACGAACGCGGCTGCATCCACAGTTCCGACGCTGCCGAGCCCAGCATGTAGGAGGCGACGACCATGGTGTCGGGATA
>FTCT01003145.1_pt1 | contig 64391 bp, 46 predicted proteins | sample 1658881 | NCBI WGS metagenome assembly FTCT01 (sample SAMEA3914864, study PRJEB12502) | metagenome | biome: forest; material: soil | place: USA | collected 2012-03-12 | depth 0.3 m | reverse complement strand
GGCCTGGACGGCGCAAAGGCCTTCATCGCCAGGTGCAGCATGACCGACGAATCCTTGCCGATCGAGTACAGCATGACCGGGTTTTTGAACTCGGCTGCGACCTCACGCATGATGAAGATCGACTCGGCTTCAAGCCGTTTCAGATGGGTAAGGGGGTGCTCAGACACGCAAATAGACCTTATACGCACGGTCCTAGCCGCGCTTCAGCACGATGTAATTAAGGCGTCGTTCAGCAGCAAATCAAAATGTCTAATGTCACGAGTAAGGCCGAGTAGCTTTTATCTGGTTCACTATTGGAAGGTCAAAGGCTGCGGGCTGCACGGCATATAGTCGGTGTGTTACGGCAGCTTCTATTGCCAATTTGGGCTTCGATGAATGCCTTTGCCTCTTTTCCCACGACAGACTGAACCAGGCAAAATGTTGCACGCAAGAGAAAAAAGAAAATAAAAGTTATCAATGAAACGCTTGCTTTCCCATCTTTATCTTGCTTTTCGGCTCGGCATTTGTGGTTTATCGGACCCGTCGGTCCCCAGGAAAATAACGGAACCATCGATGAAGTGCATACTGCCGTTTCGCCAACATATCCACGGAGCGAGTATCATTTACGGTGGCTCGGTCGACGTTCTCGAACTGTCAGATGAAGTGGCAACGGCGGTGGGGATTGGTTTCGAAAGCGAAGTATATCCTTTTGCTCAGTATAATCGTAATTATCGCCCGATCATTTCAGAGTCCGCGGATTTTCGGGATACGATTGAAAAACTCTTTTCAACGATCAACTGCCATTTCGATCACGGGCCTGCCTCAATCGCCCTGAATTTCAAAGACTGCATTGTTTCGAGCGGCGTCATCCATCTCCCCTTGGCTGACGGGCTCGCCGTCGTCCAGCCGACCTATCGTGAGAATGATAGGCCATTCGTTTCACCGCTCACCGATATCGACATCGAGAGCATCGAACGATTCGAGGCCCCAGGCAGAAAGCTCATATATTTTGGCTCTGCGGGCAGTCACAATTACGGACACTGGCTGGTGGATGATCTCACCCGCTTGAAGCATGTACTTGACCGCAATGAGCCAACTACACTTCTTCTCCAGTCAAGAGGAGATATTTCCTCGATACACAATCAATCGCTGTCCTTGTTGCTTCAGGGGCGGGATGTTCAAATCAAAACGATAAGCCCCACGCACGTTTTGCGATGCCAAGATCTGACGTACATCACGCCGGTTTCCTACCATCCATATGCCAAAAATCCACCTGCTATAAATTGGTTGCGTGTCCAGATCACGAACCGGCTTCGGCCTGAGAGTAATGCGCCCAAGCGACTGTTCGTGCGCCGCAACAGCTTACGCAAGGGTACTTTGAGCACGTTTCTGACGAAGTTGATCGGATGGCCTCGCCGACATATTCGTGGCCGGCAGATCAGCAACTTATCCGATATCGAGGCGTGTGCAAAAGCCGCCGGATTTTACATCTGTGATCCTGAATCCATGTCTTTCGAAGCGCAGATGACATTGTTTGCAGGCGCAGAAATTGTTGTCGGCACCATGGGGGCAGCGATGTGCAACACCGTTGCGTGTCGAGCGGGCGTAAAATTACTTTACCTTTTGCCGGAAGGCTGGGTGGAGCCCTTCTACTGGGATATGGCGGAAGTTTTATCTCACGATTATTTCGCGATTTCGGGACATCGGGAAAATATTGCGGCCGCCGCTCATGATGACGATTTCAGGATAGACGTGGCCTCTTTTAAAGCCGCGCTCGCGGATTTAGACAGATAGGCGTTGAAATGCGGATTCTGGTCACAGGCGGACACGGACAGGTGACGCGATGCATCGATCGCGCCAACACACAACATACATTGGTTTTCCTGACGAGACCTCACATCGACTTGGCGCATCCGCAAACCGTGTACGACGCCGTGTGTCGCGCTACGCCCGACCTTATCCTGTCATGCGCCGCGATGAGCAGCGTCGATGCCTGCGAAGCCGACGAGGGCGCGGCCTTTGCTGTCAATGCGCGTTCGCCCGGCGAATTGGCGCGGGCCGCCGCAGTGCTCGACGTCCCGATCATTCATCTGTCGACCGATTATGTTTTTGGCGGGCGGCAAAACACGCCCTATCTCGAAGCCGACTTGCCTGATCCAATCAATGCCTATGGCCGGTCAAAACTGGCCGGCGAGCAGGCGGTGGCCGAGGTTCACCGCCACGTCGTTGTGCGGCCGACCTGGATCTATTCGCCCTTTGGCGGTTTCGTGAAAGGGGCCGCGGACGCGGCGTCGGCGGGGCTCCCGATTCGCGCGGTGGCAGACCAGATCGCATGCCCGACCTCCGGGCTTGATCTGGCGCGCGTGCTTCTGGCTATGGCTGACCGTCTGGCCCGGGCAGATGATGCGAAGTTCTATGGTGTATTTCACGGCGCCGGTGCATTGGCAGCCAGCAGGGGCGAGGTCGTCCGGGCGGCCTTACCGCAGGTGAACGTCATCGATGTGCCGGCTCGCGACTTTTTCAACGGTGCGCCCCGGCCGCTCTATTCGGTTCTGGACAGCTCGAAACTGACACGGACGTACGGCCTTCGCCTCCGCGGTTGGCCGGAGGCGCTTGGCGAGGCGTTTTAGTCAAAACCAAAGGCGACGAAGAACGGATTACGGAAGTTCTTGGGGTCGGCGCCGTAAGCCAGGTTCTCGCCGTCAAGGGTTTCCACGCGACCGCCGGCGGCACGCAAAACAGCGTCGCCAGCTGCGGTATCCCACTGCATGGTCGGACCCATTCGCGGATAGATGTCGGCCGTGCCTTCGGCGACCAGACAAAATTTCAGGGATGAGCCCGCAGCGACGAAGGTGTTGACGTGGTAGGCTTTCAGATAGTCCTGGGTTTCTGAGCCGCCGTGTGACCGGCTGCCCACCGCGGTCAGGCCTTCCGGCGGGGCCAGGCGAACACCGATCGGCCTGGAGGCGCCCAAAACGCCGTCGACCACATCGGCGACATAAGCGCCTTCGCCGCGTGCTCCCCAATAGAGTTTGCCCAGAGCCGGAGCATAAACCGCGCCCCGGATCGGCTCACCGTTTTCGATCAGGGCAATATTTACCGTAAATTCCCCATTTCTGGAAATAAATTCCTTTGTACCATCAAGGGGATCGACCAAAAAGAAACGATTCCCAATTTCGGGAAGTCTTCCGGCGGCCGCCTCTTCCTCTGCGATCACCGGGATGTTGGGCGCGATGCGTGCCAGGCCGTCGAGGATGATTTTTTCCGCGGCACCATCAGCTTCGGTCACCGGCGAGGCATCGCCCTTTTGTTCGACGGCGAAGTCGGTGGCATAGACGCGCATAATCTCCGCGCCGGCGGCAATCATGATGGGGTTGAAGTCCATGGAAGCGCTCTCCGATACCGCCGTGGAGCGGACATAGGCGGTTAACGCCGCCTTGCCAAGGCTGGTTTTTCACGCAACTATCGCCTCGGCTGTTTTCGAAGGGGTTGGTCATGCGTGTGAAGCTGTTGTGCTTGGCGTCCGTATTATTGGCTATGGCTGAATCGGCCGGGGCCGCGCCCAAGCCGAAGATGCATGTCCCCGTGGTCAAGCCCGCCGTGGCACCGGCTAAGCCCGCAGTGGCCGGACCGGATGCCGCCACGACCGCCTTGACCGGGGAAATGTCGATCGCCGACCTGCAAAAGGCCATGGCCAAGGGCGACATCACGTCGGAAGCATTGACCAAGGCGGCGATCGCCCGCATCAAGGCGCTGGACGGCAAGCTGCACGCGGTGATCGCGCTCAATCCCGATGCCTTGACCGAGGCGCGCGACATGGATGCGGCGCGCAAAGCCGGCAAAAATCTCGGCCCGATGATGGGCATACCCATCCTGGTGAAGGACAACGTCGAAACCCTGGATCCGGTGGCGACCACGGCCGGGTCTCTGGCCCTGAAGGACAATATCAGTCGTCGCGACGCCCCGCTGATCGCCCGGCTACGCGCCGGGGGCGCCGTTATCCTGGCCAAGACCAACCTGTCGGAATGGGCCAATATTCGCTCCAGCCACGCCATGAGCGGTTGGTCGGCCATGGGCGGGCTGGTTCATAATCCCTACGAACTCGATCGCACGGCGTGCGGCTCGTCGAGCGGGACGGGGGCAGGGATCGCCGCGGACTACGCCGTCGTCGGCGTCGGTACCGAAACCGATGGTTCGGTCACCTGTCCGTCGTCGATGCAGGGCCTGGCCGGGCTGAAGCCGACGGTCGGTCTGGTGTCACGTACCCATATCGTGCCGATCTCCCACAGCCAGGATACCGCGGGCCCCATGGGTCATTCGGTGGCCGACATCGCCGCCATGCTGACGGTCATGGCCGGGTCCGATCCGGCTGATCCGGCGACAGCGGATGCCGATGCGCACAAGACGGATTACGTAGCGGCTCTGTCGAAAGACGCGCTCAAAGGCGTACCCATCGGCGTGCTGCGCGATGAGATCGGCAACGAGCCCAAGACGGCGGCCGCGTTCGAGGCAGCGCTGCAAAAGCTGAAGGACGCCGGCGCCGTGCTGGTCGACATCGCCAAAAGCGACGTTCCGGGGCTGAGTGACGCCGAAAACACGGTGCTGATGACCGAGCTCAAGGCCGATATGAACGTCTACCTAGCTTCGACGCCATCGGTTGTTAAGACGCGGACGCTGGACGACCTGATCGCCTTCGACAAGGCCAATGCCGACAAGGAGATGCCGCTCTTCAAGCAGGAACTGTTTGAAGACGCCGAGAAGACTAAGGGGCTGAACGACGCCGACTATATCGCCGCGCTGACCAAGGACCGTTCGTCGCAGACGCGGATAGACGGTCTGTTGAAGGACAACGGCGTGGCTCTGCTGGTGGCTCCGACCTATGCCCCGGCCTGGCTCAGCGATCCCGTCTATGGCGACATCTATAACGGGCCGTCGGCGACCTCGCTGCCCGCCACGGCCGGCTATCCACACCTGACCGTGCCGATGGGTGAAGTCCAAGGCCTGCCGGTGGGATTGAGCTTCATCGGCCCGAAGTGGAGTGAGGCCTCGTTACTCAGAGCGGGTTATGCCTTCGAGCAAGTCAGCCACGCCCGTAAGGTTGCTGATTTAAAATAGAATTGGCCTTGATGGTCATTGCGCTTGTATCAAAGCGACAGAGTCCGTTGTGATCAAGCTTTGCGCCAGTTTACAATTTCCTCTACATAGCCGCGCCGTGGCCAATAGGGATATCTTATTGTCTTGGCCATGGGGTCTTCGTGAGAAATAGAGAAAAATGTATTCTCATTATACTCGTGGTTTATAGATAGTATTGGCGTAAATGTTTTTCGAGAAAATTGATAGTACTCGTTCATGCTATCGATGGACATTTCCGTAAAAGAATCTACATTTACAATTAAATCAAATTTTTGATCTATGGATTTCAATGAAAAACTTGGATAAATGTTTATTGATTTTTTAAGTTCTCCAAATACAGCAATATCATTGCTATTAAGTGCTCTAATGAGGAAGTTGGCCTGAGCAATGTTCGTCATTGGGATGTCTATGATTGTGTAATTATTCAATCCTAAAATTTTGGCGAAGTATGCAGTGCGACCTAGGCCAGCACCAATCTCAAGTACATTAAAGTCTTTTTCACCATCAGCTATGGTCCAGATTCGCCAGGCTTGATATAGTGCTTGAATAGCGCGGAAGCTTACTACGCCCCTGCGAGTCGACAGTCCCAGCTCTCCTGGGAAAGGGGAGGGGAATTGGAGTATGAGGTCGAGCTTTTTATCGATGAGGTCGATGATTTCGTCCGCCGACAAGCCCTCTGGATATTGCCGCGGCATATCCGTCGAGATCTCCGGGTAATCGGCCCTCAGAACGCCCATCGCCTCACCCACGCTGAAGAGACTATCCATTAGCCATACGCCGTATAGCGCGTGCCAGTCAGTCTGCGCATTGGCATTGCGTAAGACGAACGCATGCGGATCGCGCGGCGCTGTGCGGTCGTCACCCCATGTGCCGCTGGGAGGCTTGGTGGGACCATCAAAACCCCAAAATAGTGATGTTTCCCCGGGGTTCAAAAGCATTGCTTCGATGGTGTCGATCGATTCCGACATCACCGCATCGTGGACCTCACGCTTAACGGCGAAGAAGCTCTGGTCCCAAAACGACTCGGTTGGTTGGAATACATCCATTGCACGGCGGTAGGCCGTCATAATCCGCGCGGCAATTGCTATATCTTTGGGTGATGTGCCCTGAGACGCAGCCAACGGGTATTCGATCTTGTGGGGCCGTCTTTGCTGCAGCCATGCGGCGCGTTGCAAGAAGGAGAGTTCGTTATCGTCTGGGTGTGGCACAGGCATCTCCTTGTTCGGAAGCGCACTGGTAGACGACTTGGTGGCCCTGACGCAATCTCGATCATGGATTCAAAACAAAAGGAGCAAAAACCTTTTGTTGCGATAAATATCAGTCGGCGCCAAACAGGTCGCGGGTATAGACCTTGGCCTCGACATCGGCGATTTCGTCAGACAGGCGATTGGCGACGATGACGTCGGACTGCGCCTTAAAGGCATCCAGATCGCGGACGATTGGTGAGTTGAAGAAGGTATCGCCTTCGAAAGCCGGTTCATAGATGACGATGTCGACACCCTTGGCCTTGATGCGCTTCATGATGCCCTGGACCGAAGAATCGCGGAAATTGTCCGAATTGGTCTTCATCGTCAGGCGGTAGATGCCGACGGTTTGAGGGTTACGCTGCAGGATGCTGGTGGCGACGAAATCCTTACGCGTGGTGTTGGCATCGACGATCGCCTGGATCATGTTTTGCGGCACTTCGGAATAGTTGGCCAGCAACTGCTTGGTGTCCTTGGGCAGGCAATAGCCGCCATAGCCGAAGGAGGGGTTGTTGTACCCCTTGCCGATGCGCGGATCGAGCGACACGCCCTCGATGATCTGGCGCGTGTCCAGGCCCAGGCTTTCGGCGTAGGAATCGAGTTCGTTGAAATAGGCGACGCGCATGGCAAGGTAGGTATTGGCGAACAGCTTGATCGCCTCGGCCTCGTCCGAATTGGTGAACAAGACCTCGATGTCGGTCTTTTCGGCGCCCTGTTGCAACAATCCGGCAAAGATGCGCGCCCGCTCGGAACGCTCACCGACGACGATACGCGATGGATGCAGGTTGTCGTAAAGCGCGCGGCCTTCGCGCAGGAATTCAGGTGAAAAGATCAGTTGATCGCAGGTCAGCGCCTCGCGCGTGCGCCGCGTATAGCCGACGGGGATGGTCGACTTGATAACGATGGTGCCGGTGGAATTGAGCGGCATGATGGTGTTGATCACCGCCTCGATCGAACGCGTGTCGAAGCGATTGGTGTCGGGATCGTAATTGGTCGGGGTGGCGACGATGATGTAGTCGGCCCCAGCGAAGGCCTCGACCGGGTCGAGGGTTGCCTTGAAGTCGAGCTTGCGGTTTTGCAGGAAGTCTTCGATCTCGGCATCGACGATCGGGCTTTCCTTGCGATTGAGCATCTCAACCTTTGAAGGCACGATGTCGTAAGCGACAACGGTATTGTGCTGCGCCAGCAGCATGGCATTGGACAGGCCGACATAGCCCAGACCGGCAACTGCAATCTTCATGGAACCAACCGCCACTCTATCTATCGCCCGGGTGCGATATAGGAAGTGATTGCTGACTATCATAGCCTCCGTTGAAAGCAACAACAGAAGTCACGCCCGGCGGTGTGCCGTTGTTTTCGCGCCGATAGTCTGCCTACAACGGATAATCGGCAACGAATCGCGAGAGACGGCACATGAAGCGCATACTGGTCACCGGCGGGAGCGGTTTCCTCGGCTCGCACCTGTGCGAGCGTCTGTTGAACGAGGGTAACGAGGTCCTGTGCGTCGACAATTATTTCACCGGTCGCCGCGAAAACATCGAGCATCTGATCGGGCACAAGCGGTTCGACCTGCTGCGCCACGACGTGACCTTCCCGCTCTATGTCGAGGTCGATCAGATATACAACCTGGCCTGTCCGGCGTCGCCCGTGCACTATCAGTTCGACCCGGTGCAGACGACCAAGACCTCGGTTATCGGCGCCATCAACATGCTGGGCCTGGCCAAGCGGGTGAAGGCGCGCATCCTGCAGGCCTCGACATCGGAAGTTTACGGCGATCCCGAAGTCCATCCACAGACCGAAGCCTATTGGGGCAAGGTCAATCCGATCGGCATCCGCTCATGCTACGACGAGGGCAAGCGTTGCGCTGAGACCTTGTTTTTCGACTATCGCCGCCAGCACAAGCTCGACATCAAGGTCATCCGTATCTTCAATACTTACGGCCCGCGCATGCATCCCAATGACGGGCGGGTCGTTTCGAACTTTATCGTTCAGGCTCTGAAAGGCGAGGACATCACCATTTACGGCGACGGCTCGCAGACGCGATCCTTTTGCTACGTCGACGATCTGATCGACGGCTTCGTACGCCTGATGAACAGCCGCGAGGGCTTTACCGGGCCGGTCAATATCGGCAATCCGGGCGAGTTCACCATGCTGGAACTGGCGGAGAAGGTGTTGGCGCAGGTCGGTGGCACATCGAAGATTGTCCATCGGCCCCTGCCGCAGGACGACCCGAAGCAGCGCCAGCCGGATATCAGTCTGGCCAGGTCGGAATTGGGCTGGGAGCCCAAGGTAAAGCTCGACGATGGTTTACGAGAAACCATCGCCTACTTTCGGTCCTATCTCGAAAAAGCCTGACGCAGGTCAGAGTATTAAAAGCCCCGGATGACCTGATCATCCGGGGCTTTCTTCGATCACTCGGCCTTCTTGGCGGCGCCCCACGACGTGCCGTGCAGGGTGACATCGGTCTTTTGCGTCAGTTCGTCCGACGCTTGACCGAACATCACCGTATAGCCGCCTTCGGCGATTTCCCAGCCGTCGGTGTTCGGGTTGAACGTCGCCAGCAGGCGGCCGTCGATGCGTTGCGAGAAGTTGGCCGAGGCGCCCGGCTGCAGGTCGAACTTCTGGAAAGCAACCAGACGCTTGGGCGCTTCCCAGCCGGCTGCTTTCATGTCCTTCGGCGAGACGTAGGCCTGGGCCACTTCCTTGCCTTCGACCGTGCCGGTGTTGGTCACGACGCCCGAGATCACCAGGTCGCCGCCGTCCAGCGTCGCCTTCAGATGCGAGAACGAGAAGGTGGTGTAGCTCAGCCCATGGCCGAAGGCGAACAGCGGCTTGAAGCGCTTCAGGTCGTACCACTTATAGCCGATGGCGGCGCCGTCGACATTGTAATCGACCTTGGCATTCGGTACGACCAGCGCTGAATCGTCCTGCTGGCCGAAGCCGGCAATGGTCGCGCGCGCGAACTGGTTCTCGCCGGCCGGGAAGGTGATCGGCAGGTGGCCCGACGGATTGACCTTGCCGGTCAGGATGCGGGCGATGGCCGGGCCACCGCGTTCACCCGGATAGAAGGCTTCGAGAATCGCACCGGCATTGTTGGCCCATGGCATCAGCACGGCGCCGCCCGATTCGACGACGACGATCGTCTTCGGGTTGGCGGCGGTGACCGCGGCCACGAGAGCGTCCTGATTGCCATCGAGCGACAGGGTCGAGTCGAAGCCCTCGCCGTTCCACTTGGTGACAAAGACGACCGCGACTTCGCTCGACTTGGCCAAGGCGACGGCGGCGGCGATATCGTCACCGCTGTTGTAGTCGATCTTGGCGTCGGGCAGCTCGGCCTTCAGCGCCGTCACCGGCGACGACGGCAGCCAGCGCACGGGGCCGGGCCAGTTCTTGGGTTCCTGATCGACCGGGCTGCCGCCGATCGGCGTCACCGAGGACGAACCGCCGCCGGAAATGACGGCGACATCGGCATGGCCGCCGATGACCGCAACCGACTTGACACCGGCCAGCGGCAGCAGGCGATTATTGTTCTTGAGCAGGACCAGCGAGTTTTCCGCGGCCGCCTGAGCGATATCGCCGTCGAGCTTGAAATCGATCTTGCTGTCGTCCGCCTTGACCGGCTCGTCGTACGAGCCCGAGGCGAACATGGTGTAGAGATAACGCGTGACCATATCGTCGAGGCGTTGCTGGCTGACGGCGCCGGAAGCGACCGCGTCCTTCAGCGGCTGGCCGTACCACGGCTTCTTGTCACCGCAGCACGGGAAGCCGGTCAGCTCATCGAGGCCGGCATTGGCCGACGGCACCGCCGAGTGCACGGCGCCCCAGTCGGACATGACGAAGCCCTTGAAGGCCCATTCCTGCTTCAGGGTGCGCGTCAACAGGTAGTCGTTTTCGCAGGCCCATTTGCCGTTGACCAGGTTATAGGAGCACATCACGGACAGGGGTTTGCCTTGTTCGATGGCCATTTCGAAAGCCAGCAGGTCCGATTGGCGCATCGCCTTTTCGGAGATCTGGTCGTCGATCGTTGTGCGCAGGCTTTCCTGGTCGTTGACGGCGAAGTGCTTCACGGTCGAGGCGATGTGGTTCGACTCGATGCCGCGGATCAGCGCGCCGGCCATCTGACCGGCGAGATAGGGGTCTTCACCGACATATTCGAAATTGCGACCGTTGCGCGGTTCGCGCGCCAGGTTGGCGCCGCCGGCCAGCATCATGTTGAAGCCGGAATTGCGCGCTTCCCAGCCGATCATCTTGCCGCCCTGTTCCGGGACGGTCGGATCGAAGCTGGCGGCGGTGGCCAGCGACGACGGCAAGGCGGTGCGCGCCAGGCCGCTGACGCGGACGCCGATCGAGGCGTCGGTTTGCCATTGCGCCGGCAGATGCAGGCGCGGGATGCCCGGAACGTAGCCGGCGGCGCCCTTGATGGCATTGGCGGCGACGTCTGCCTTGAGCGCAGGCGGGACAACGCTGTCATCGATCTTGTCCAGTCCACCGCCATCGGCGAAGCCGGTCAGCAGCAGAATCTTTTCATCGAGGCTCATCGCGGCGACGGCCAGACGCGCGCGTTCATCCGGCGTCTTGGCGTTATCCATCCACCACGCCACGGTTTGCGGCGGTGTGGCGGCAGCTGGCGCGGGAGCGGCTTGAGCCGGAGCTGGTGCGGCAGGGGCTGCCGGTGCCGTCTGAGCGAAGGCGGCGGGCGCGATGACAACGGCGGTCAGGATGGTGCTGACGGCCAGGGCAGCTTTAAGCGGGGATGTGCGGCGCATGGTTTCCTCACGGCTTCGTGTTTGCCGTGACGTTAGCCGTTTAGGTGTGTCAGGAAAAGGGGAAAATGCGTCGCAGGCCTGGGGTTACGCCTTCAGGCTGAGGAACTCGTCGATGCCGCAAATTATATGATAAAGCGAACTGGCCGGCGCCGGTTCGACGACGAAGCTGCCATCGGGCTTCATGCGATCGCGATAGAGGCCAAGCGGCAGGTGCTGGAGGTCGAAATATTGCTGTAAGCCGCTGATCGCCTGGATCGCCTTGGCGATAGCATTGTGCTGGTCGGTCTCCGACGATGAGGCCGCGCACAGTTTGACATAGGCCTTGGTGCGTTCGGTCTGCGGCCACAGGCGCGCGGTCGCATCCTTGGGCGTGAAATCATCCCACAGCTCGTTGAAGGTGACGTCGCGCGCCGGATCGGTGCCGGCGACTTCGGCGATATCGAGCAGGCGCATGGCGGCCTTGAGATACTTGTCGTCACCGGTCTTTTTGGCCCAGCGCATGAACAGCCACGCCCATTCGAACTGATGGCCCGGCTCGATGACCCGGCCTTCATCGCCCGGCATCGGGTTCCAGTCGCCGTCGAAGAATTCACGCAAAGAGCCGTTGACCGGGTGCAGGAATTTTTCCAGGCACAGATCGGCCAGCATGGCCGCGATCTGGTGCCATGTGTCGTCACCACCCACTTCGATCCAGGCCAGGCAGGCTTCGAACATGTGCATGTGCGGATTGGCCTTGAGCGGCAAGGTGCGAGGATTGCTTTCCTCGAACCCGCGGACCGGGTGGGAATAGTTTTTGACGATGGTGTCGCGGATGAAGACGGCTTTTTCTTCCAGCGATTTGTCGTCGGGACGCACCTTATAGGCGCTGGCATAGGCCAGCATCGCGAAGGCGTGATCGTAGAAATCGAAATCGGCGCGCACCACCTGACCGTCGGGTGACAGTACCGCATAGAGCATGCCGGTGTCCGGATTGCGTGCCGGGCCGTCGAGCCACGCCAGGCCGTGATCGATCGCCGGATCGGTTTCACCTGAATAGCCCATGGTTTTGGCCAGGCTGTAGGCAAACACTTGACGCGCCGCCACCCGGGTGCGGCGGTTGATGTCGTGCGGCGTGCCGTCGAGATTCAGCTGCTCGAAGAAGCCGCCCTTTTTGCGATCGCCACCGGTGTTCCACCACAAGGGCAAGGCCGAATCGAACAGCCAATTGCGTACGCCCTCCTGGGCTTCGGCGAGATTGGCCGTCAGGTTGTCAGACAGGGTCTCAGCGATGGTAGGGCGTTCGTCAAGCATGTGCGGTGCTCCGGGTCGGGAAGGGATTGTCTTTAGGCGCGGCGACGGTAAAATTGCAGTGTGGTTCGCATGCCGAATTTTGTTTCGCAAGTGCGAAATGCGTTGACTTTGCGCATGGGGGCAGACCACATGGCACCCTTATAATAGATGGCGGCCGCCATATCGACTACTGACATCGTGGCATGCCTGTAATCATGGACTATCGTACAAGCAGGATCACCATGACCGTTCCGAATACCGCCAAGATCATTCCCGTTATCATGTCCGGCGGCGCCGGCACGCGCCTGTGGCCGCTGTCGACCCAGACCGCGCCGAAGCAGTTCCACGCGCTGGCGACCGAAAAGACGATGATCCAGGAAACGGCAGTCCGGCTTTCGGGTGAGCCGTTCGCCGCGTCGGTCATCATTTGCGGCAAAGGGCACTTCGAAATCGCCGACGCCCAGTTGTCGGCGCTGAACCTCAATCCCCAGGCGATCGTGCTCGAGCCGATGGCGCGCAATACGGCAGCCGTCGCGGCCGTTGCGGCCCTTGCCGGCCAGCATGCCGATCCCGAAGCTCTGGTATTGTTGGTGCCGGCCGATCACGTCATCACCAAGCCTGACGCTTTCCGGGCCGCCATCCTGAAAGCCGCCGACACAGCGCATGAGCGTATCGTCACCTTCGGCATCCGCCCGACCCATCCGGAAACCGGCTTCGGCTATATCGAGCATGGCGCGGAATTGGGTGACGGCATTTTCGAGATCAAGCGCTTCCTGGAAAAGCCGAACCTGGAAACCGCTACCGAGTACGTCAAGGGTGGCCATCACGATTGGAATGCCGGCATCTTCCTGTTTTCGCCCAAGGTGATGCTGGAAGAGCTCAATCTCTATGCTCCGGAAGTGGCTGCCGCGGCCGCAGATGCCTGGCAAAAGGCGACACGCGAGGGTGTCAGTGTCACCCTCGATCCGCAGGCTTTCGCTCAAGCGCCGTCCGTTTCGGTCGACTATGCCGTCATGGAAAAGACCCACCGGTCGGCCGTGCTGCCGTGCGAGATCGGCTGGGCTGACGTCGGCGGCTTTGCCGAACTGTGGCGTCTCGGTGCCAAGGACGACGCCGGCAACCATGCGCGAGGCAAGACCATCCTCATCGATGCCCAGAACTGCCTGGTGCAAAATCACGATGGCCCGGCGGTCGCCGTCATCGGCATGAGCGACATCATGGTCATTTCGACGCCATCGGGGGTGCTGGTATGCCCGATCGATCGCGCCCAGGACGTCAAGAAAGCCGCCGAAGCGGCCAAGACCATAGGTTAACTGTCCTGCGAATTTGTCACTTGGAAGCCGGGCGAAAGCGGACTAGCCTGTGGCAATAAAGTTTTGCGCGTAAGGCGGGCGGAATTTGAATACACAGTCGTGGGATGAAGGCGGGCCTTTCGGGTCACGTCCGGTCTTCGGTTGCGAAGGCTTTCGCCGGTCTGCAGAGGCGCGGTCGTGAACCTGTTCGACCCCGGCAGCCTACAGGATGTCATTCATGGCCGGGCCCGGCTAGCGGTGCTGGCCTACCTGACAACGGTCGACGACAGCGATTTCGTCACCCTGCGCGACCAAATCAACATTTCCGACGGTAATCTGTCGCAGCATCTGAAAAAGCTTGAGGATGCGGGGTACGTCTCGCTGACCAAGACCTTCCATCAAGGCAAGGGCAAAACCGTCATCCGCCTGACTTCGGCCGGTCGTGATGCCTTTTATGCTTATCTTGATCGGCTGCACGCCCTGCTCAACGCGGTGCCTAAAAAAACCGCAAGTTGAAGCTGGCTTTGTATTGCTAAGTTGAAATTTCTCGATTAGTCTCCGGCGCTTATCCGGTAAACGTCCTTCGGGTCGGACTGGGTACGCCGCGCGGCGGTGCTTTCGGCGAGGGGGTTCGAAGGCGAGCGGCTGTGCGGTTGGCGTCCGGATTCCGCTTCGGGGGAGGCGGGGTCCGGGCCAAGCCGTTAACCCTGACACAACCTTGACCTTCCTCATGAAACGCGAGATGCTCTGAGCGCCGGAATACCGGCGGGGAAACGCCAGTCATGCGCTATGACGCTGAACACAAGGAACGCACGCGCGTCCGTCTTCTGACTGAAGCAGCGATCATGCTGCGCGAAGAGGGGCCGCACGGCGTTTCCGTCGTCACCCTGATGAAGCGCCAAGGCCTGACCCACGGCGGTTTCTACGCCCATTTCGAGTCGAAGGACGATTTGATCGCCCGGGCCATCGACGTCATGTTCGACCGTACCTGTGAGCGTTTCCTGCTGCGCACCCGCGGCCTCGATCCCAAGGCGGCGCTGGCCAGCTACATCACCTATTATCTGTCGCCGGCGCATTACAACAAGCCGGGCCAGGGCTGTCCGGTCCCGGCGATCGCCATGGATGTGTCGCGACTGGAGCCCCTGGCGCGCAAGCAGTTCGAGCAAGGCGTGACGCGCCTGGCCACGCTGGTGGCCAAGCCGTTCGAAAAGATGGGTATGACGTCGGAGGTGGCGCAAGCTCAGGCCATGATCCTGCTCAGCGAAATGTCGGGCGCAGTCATCATGGCGCGCGGTGTCAAGACGCCGGCCCTGGCGCGTCAGATTACCGCGGGCGCGCAAACGACGATCTTTGAGCGTCTGGGGCTGACTGAGGTTTCGACCGAGTCCATGACCGCGCCGGTCGATCAAGATCAGTAATGACTGACGGGGTGGGGGCGCATGAAGCGGGCAGCGCCGGTTGACATCCTGCCGCATGGCGACGTGGCGACGCGACGGCCGCGGTCGAAGAAGATTCACACCCTGGCGGTGCTGATCTCGGACGATCTCGATCGCGACGACAATCCGATCAATCCATTCTTCCTGCCGCTGATCGCCCAGATCCTGAAATATGCCGGTGTCCAGGGCTATGACGTCATTACCAGCCTGCAGTCTTCGGCCGACGACTGGGGCACCGACTACGGCTTCTCGCGGCGCGCCGATGGCGTCATCTTCCTCGGTTGCAAGGACTACGAGGCCTATACCCACAAGTTCGAATATCTCAATGAGGTCGGCGATCCATGGGTGGTTTGGGGCGTCGACCGGCCCGATTGCGCCAAGCTGTGCATCGCCTCCGACAACGAAGGCGGCGCGGCCGCGGCGGTATCACACCTGATCCGACTCGGCCGGCGGCGCATCGTCTATCTCGGCAAGTCGACACCTGATCATCCCGAGTTCAAGGAGCGTTTCGACGGCTATCGCCGGGCCCTGCGCGAAGCCGGCATCGCCTTCGATCCCGCCCTGGTCGGCGATTGTTTTCTGGAGCGCGAGGAGGCGGCGGCCTGCATCGCCGGCATGCAGACGCGGGGTCTCGCATTCGACGCCATATTCTGTGCCACCGATCTGCTGGCCATGGGGGCGATGCAGCAGACCATCAAGGCCGGCCGGCACGTGCCGCGCGAGGTCTCGGTCATCGGCTTCGACGATTTGTGGGTCTGTTCGTCGCTATCGCCGTCGCTGACCACGGTACGTCAGGACACGGCTGCTGCCGCACGAGCCTTGATCGAGGGGCTGAGCGGCCTGATCGAGGGTGAGCCCTTCCAGATCACCCGCATCCCCACGCGGCTGATGATCCGCGAATCTTGCGGCGGGATTTAAAGCTCGAATTTTGAATACGTATGCACCTGAATTTTGCAGGGTTTCGCTTTTGCGCCATTAGGTTATGGTCATCATATAATAAATCTTTCCCCGGCAAGCCGCGCAGCGACGCGGCACGGGGGCAAGGACAGGGACCTTAAACCGTGATGAGCATGAGGGCGCGCCTTAAGGCGTTTGGGGTGTTGTTGGGGGCAGTGAGCGGCCTGGCACTGAGTCACGGCGCTTTTGCCGATGTCATAGCGACCGCAGACTCGCCCGACCATAGCTTAAGCGTCAAGATCATGACCGACGCCGAAGGCCGGCTGTCCTATGAGGTCGACCGCAAGGGCGCGCCGGTGATCGCACCGTCGCGGCTGGGCTTCCTGCTCGCCAATGCGCGCGAGCTCGATAGCCATTTCAGCCTTGACGGCCAGGAAACGTCGAGCCACGACGACACCTGGGAGCAGCCGTGGGGCGAGCGTCGCCAGGTACGTGACCACTACAATGAACTGCGTGTTCACGTCGTGCAAAAGGCTTTCGACAATCGCAAATTCACCGTCGTCTTTCGCCTGTTCGACGACGGTGTCGGCTTCCGCTACGAATTCCCCGATCAGGCGCAACTGAAAAACGTCAAGATCCTGTCCGAGCTGACTGAGTTCGACGTCGCCGACCCGGCGACCGCCTGGTGGAATATCGGCGGGGGCTGGGATCAACTCGAATATCTTTACCAGAAGACACCGCTGGATCAGGTCGCCCAGGCCAATACCCCCTTGACGGTGAAAACCGATAAGGGCGTGTACATCGCCTTCCACGAGGCGGCCCTGGTCGATTTCGCCTCGATGTGGTTGCGCCGCGAGGACGGTCAGCGTTTGCGGGCACAACTGGTGCCGTCGTCCGTCGGGCCGGCGGTCGATCGCGATGCGCCCTTCGCCACGCCGTGGCGGACGATGATCATCACCGACAGCGCCGCAAACCTCTACAATTCCAATATCGAGCTCAATCTGAACGAACCCAACAAGCTGGGCGACGTGTCATGGGTCAAGCCGTACAAATATGTCGGCATCTGGTGGGAGATGCACCTGGGCCTATCGACCTGGTCGTCGGGAGCGACCCACGGGGCAACGACCGCCAACACCGAAAAATACATGGACTTCGCCGCTAAAAACGGCTTCCGCGGCGTCCTGGTCGAGGGCTGGAACAAGGGTTGGGACGGCGAATGGAACGGCTCCGGCGCCGATTTCTCCTTCACCCAGCCCTATGCCGATTTCGATCTGGCGGCGATCTCCGCCCACGGCCTGAAGGAAGGCGTGCACCTCATCGGCCATAACGAGACCGGCGGCAATATGGCCAATTACGAGGCGCAGATGGACGCCTCGCTGCAGCAGGACGTCAAGTACGGCATCGACAGCGTCAAGACCGGCTATGTCACCGACGCCGGCACCGATCAGATCCGCGGCGCCGATGGCACGATCCATTTCGGCTATTCCGACAGTCAGGAAGGCTCGCGCCACTATCTGAAAAATGTGCTCGCGGCGGCTCAATACCACGTCGCCGTCGACAGCCACGAACCGATCAAGGATACCGGCCTGCGCCGTACCTATCCCAACTGGGTATCGCGCGAAGGCGCCCGCGGCCAGGAATACAATGCCTGGGGCAACCCGCCCAATCCGCCCAACCATATCGCCAACCTGGTGTTCACGCGCATGCTGGCCGGGCCATTCGACTATACGCCGGGCGTGCTCAGCCTGCAGGGCCACAATCAGCCGATCAAGAGCACTCAGGCCAAGGAGCTGGCGCTCTATGTGGTGGTCTATTCGCCGATCCAGATGGCGGCTGACCTGCCCGACAACTACGCCAAATATCCGGCGCCGTTCCAGTTCATCAAGGACGTGCCGACCGACTGGGAGCAGACGATTTGCCTCAATGGCGAGCCCGGCGATTTCGCCACCATCGCCCGCAAGGACCGCCACTCCGACGACTGGTACCTTGGCTCGGTGACCAATGACGATGCCCGTTCGGTCGACGTGCCGCTGAGCTTCCTGGATCCGGGCAAGACCTATGTCGCCGAGATCTATCGCGACGGCGACCACGCCAACGACGTCGGCGATGCCCGTTTTGATATCGCCATCGAGAAGCGAAACGTCACCGCCGAGGACACCCTGACTTTGAAAATGGCGCCGGGCGGGGGCGAGGCCATCCGCTTCGTCGCACCGTCGGCCAAACGTCACTAAGTCCCTAAGCCTGAGTGTTTCTTCCCGCGTGCCAACTGACGGGAGCCGGTTCCCAGGCCGGTTCCCGTTTTTGTTGCGCGAAAGGGGAGACCTGGGCGGCGCAGCCACACCTGCCGGCAAAGCGCCGAGGCCTGATTGCCAAGCCCCTAACCCCCTGTTAAGACTTTGTTAACAGGGGGTGCCGGTGACCAGTGAAGTCTTGCTTATGAACCTGGAAGCGGCGGTGCTTGGCGCCGATAGCGCCGCGACCATGTTCGACGCCCAGGGCCGGCCGTTCTCGCAATCGGGCGTCGAAAAGATCTTCATCATCAATGAAGCCGCGCCCGTGGCCGCCATGGTCTATGGCGGCGGCGCCTTTGCCGGCTATCCGTGGAAGACGGTGCTCGACGACTTTTCGCGAAAATGCGGGCCGAGGCCGCTGGCGTTGAATGCCTATGCCGAGCGCCTGCTCGATTATCTGGCGAAGTTCGGCGAGGAGGGTGACCTCAAGCTCGAGCCCGAGATCGAACGCGACCTGTTCTCGCTCTATATCTGCCTGTTCCTGCTCGACTATCGTCAGTGGCTGGAAATCCTGGGCTGGAAGCCGAAAGGCGCGGTGGCTGGCGAACTGGCGACGGCGGCGCTGACTGTCTATTCGCGCCAGGTGCTCTATCTCGATCCGGAAAGCGCCGATCAGGATCAGTTGACGCCGCGCCCGCGCAGCCAAGCCAGCGATCGCTTGCAAAGCTTCCTCGTCGCCAATTTCGGCAAGACCTTCGCCCGCGAAATGGGCCGCGTCTTTGCCGGCGCCGCCTTCCCGGAGAGCGAACTCGAAGCCCTGGCCAAGTTGGCGGTGCAGTCGCTGCTGGTCGAATGGCTGCCGGCACACGCCCAGTTCTTCTCGACGGGTCTGGTTATGGCCGGTTTCGGCGCCGGATCGGCCGTGCCGTCGATGGCCTCGCTGACCTTCTTCGGGCCCTTCGGCGGCATCCTCAAATACAGCTCCGTGCGCCTGAAAACGCCGCGTGCCACTGATCCGGTCATGGTCGAGACCTTCGCCCAGGCCGACCTGACCCACGCCTTCCTCTACGGCGCCATGCCGGCCTATGAGGACGACGCCTTCCGCGTCATGGCCCATTTGCTGAGCGATCTGGCCCATACCGTGGTCGGCGAGGCCGCCGCTATCAGCAAACCTCTGGCACAGAAACTGGCCGGCATGCTGCAGGACGTGCCCTATCAGGTGCCGAACATCGCCGTGCACGTCGCCCGTCGCGTCCGCTACGGCGAGGTGCGCGACAAGTTGTGGCCGCAGGTCAATGCTGCCAATGCCGAGATGCTGGGCCAATTGGCGCAGAAATTCATGGCCTTGCCGATCCTCGAACACGAGTTGTTGCGCGAGGAAAGTGTCGGCCGGCCGGTCGTCGTCTTGACCTTGAAGCCCGGTGGGTACACCTTTATTCGCGATGGAGTGCCGTCATGATGCCGGATGACAAGCAAAGGGCCGACTGGGCCCGCAAGGCGCGTGACCTGATCGGTGCCACGCGGACGACCCGAGCGATCGCCTTCGACCGCGGCGAGCCGACGCCGCTTGAGCTGATCGCACGCAAGCGCCGGCTGCTCGACCTGTTCCGCAAGAAGGCCGATCCGTTTGCCATGTCGGCGCAGAAGTTTGACGCCTGGACGGCGGAAATCGAGGCCCTGCATCCGTCGCGTCGCGATATGCTGCATGCCGGTCGCGATACCCCGCACGATCGCGGCGGACCCGCCTCGCTCGACCTGCCCCCGGCCGCCGAAGCCATGGTCGCCGGCAAGCCGGTTCCGCTGAAGCCTCAATCTGACTTCTAAATTGGAATGACCTTGGATAGAGATTCGAGAGGCTATCGCTGTCACAGGTCGGTTACATAGAATTCAACTATATTGAAATTAATCTCAATTGTTGACCATAGATCTCTTTAGCATTGACTAGAAAAAATTCTTCAGGAGCTCAAGTAGATACATATGGGCAAAAAAAGCTGTAATGGCTTTTATTTTTGTTTTTTGCATCCCGCTTTCTGCTTGTATGCAGCCGGTGTCTTACGTTGTAAACGACCTAGGCGAGAGTATCCAAGAGCAGGACAATTGGATAAATTCTGATTGCCAGAATGGTGGCGGCACCATGGTAGCAAATTCAAGACTGCTTCTTGATTGTAAGTTGTCATCCCTATCCAACTTCTCATACATTACTGCAAGTGGACGTGTCTGCTATGCAGATCGGCGAGAGATACTGAGCGCCATTCAGATTGATATTGATGGTTCGTTTTACCATCAAAGGCATGAAGCTCTCAAAATTTCAGCTTCAAGGTGCTTGGAGGAGCGTAAGCATTTGTAACGCTGGAGATGGCGTCTACTTTATCGAACTTTTAAACAAACCCCAGGTTCGGCTTGGCGAAGTTTTTCAGATTGGGGAAGATGGTGTTGAGGTCGGACGCGCCGACGCCGAACCAGCCACCCAACGTCGCTGCATATTGATCGACCGAGGTCGTCGGCACCAGGATGGCGCCCGACGCATCCGGGTTGGTAAAGCCCGATGCATCCATGCCCCAGGTCGGAAACTGCCCGTACATATCGCCGCCATTGACCGCTCCGCCCATGATCAGGTGGTGGCTACCCCAGGCGTGGTCGGTGCCATCGCCATTGGTGTTGAAGGTGCGGTTGAAGTCCGACGCCGTAAAGGTGGTGACGTTGGGGCGCATGTCGGTGCCGCCGAGATTGCTCAATGCGCTGTCGAAATAGCTGAGTGCCTGGGCCAGCTTGGCGAGGTTGTCGCCCTGGTCGGGGTTCTGAGTATCGTGGCTGTCATAGCCGCCGCCATTGACCAGGAAGACCTGACGCTTGAGGCCCAGGCTTGGGCCGGCGGCGATCATCCGCGCGACCGTCAAAAGCTGGGTGGCGATGCCGTTGGCCTCGGTCGTGCCCTTGGTCGGGTTGGTGTAGGTGGGCGGCGCCGGTATGGCGGTGACGACCGATTGAGCGAAGGCCGTATTGACGACCCCGGCGGCCGAGATCGAGCGCGCGTCGATGGCGGCATAGTCGTTGGAGAAGTCGCTGGCGGTCGTGGTGTCATTCATGATCGCCTGCAGTGTCGCCGGCGCCGTCTTGTCGCTGAACAGCGAGGTCGCGGTGACGCCATTGACCTTGATGGCGGGTGCCGCGCTGTTCGACAGCGGATACTGGACGATCGAATTGCCCGACAGGAAGACCGCCGAGCCCGAGGTGGTGATCGCCGTGAACAGGGTGTTCTGGCCGTTCATGCTGGCGACCAGGTCGCCCATCTGTCCGCCCCAGCCGATACGTGCGCCTTCGGCAGCCCCGGCTTGCCAGATCGACTGCTGGTCGTTGTGCGACATCAGACTGGCCGGCAGTTGTACGCTTTTCGCGACATACTGTGCCTTGGTCGTCGGCTGGATCAGCGGCCCGACATTGGCCAGCACGGCCAGGCGGCCGGCGTCGAACAGGTCCTTGGCCGGCTGCATTAGCGGGTGCAGGCCGAAGGTGCGTGAGGTGGCGTTGGTGCCGGCGGGCACGGCCTGGGCGGTCTTGGGCACGATCGGCAGTACGCCGCCCCAGGCTTCGGGCTTGGCCAGGTTGGCGACGACGCGGCCGGTGACGGTGGAGGTCTGGCCGACGGCGACTGCCGCTGTGCCGACCGGCATCAAAGCAATCGGATCGGTGCCCTGGTTGCGCGTGGCGAAGTAGCGCCCCCAGGTGTCGGTGTCGGTCGCCAGCACCATGTTGTTGGCGTCGTTGCCGCCATAGAGAAAGATGCAGACAATCGCCTTGTAATCGGTTGCCGTGGCGCCGGCGGCCGAGCCCGCGGCGGCCAGTTGCAGGCCGAAGGCGCCGGCCGTGGACAGGCCTGCCAGGCCGGCCGAAAAGCGCAGGAATTGCCGTCTGTCGATTTGCGAAGCCATGATCGGACTACCTTTGCGCGATGTATTCAGGCGAGGCCATGGTCAGCAGAATGGCCATGCGAACGCGGTTGAGGTGGGCGGTGTCGATGGCCGTCTGGTTGCTGCCGGTCGAGGCGGGCACAGCGATCGCCGTCACCTCGTTGACGATCTTGGTCTTCAGCCCGGCCGACATCTGCGCCCCGAGGAGCAGATTGACGCGATCGACCAGGGCGGACGGCGTGTCGGCCAGCGCAATCTCGTTGGTATAGGCCGAAGTGATGTCGCCCGACGTGCCGACGCCGCTTTGTACAGCCGACTGCATGTAGTTGACGTAAGACGCGGTCGAGACCTCGTCGGTGATCTGAAACTCGGGTGCGGCCATGTTCTTGGTGCCGAGCGTGGTATTGGGTGGCACATAGCCCGGGCGGAAGAAGTTGAAGACCGAGCCCGAGGTCAGGGCCGCTTGATCAAGCGAGGTGCTGGCCGAAGTCGATTGCATCAGCCAGGTGCCGGTTTTCGAGGTGGCGCCAAAACTGCGCATCCAGTTGCCGACGCGGACCAGAGGTTCACGCAGCTTGCCATAGTCGGCGTCGGTCGAGGCGGTGCGCGCCTCGGGGTCCATCAGGATAGCCTTGATCACCGCCTTCATGTCGCCGCGGACGCCGGAGCCATTGTTGTTGAACACGGCGGCGACGCGGCCGACATAGGCGGAAGACGGGTTCGACGTCACCAGGCGCTGGATCAGCTGCTTGGAGATGAATGGCCCGACATTGGCGTTGTTGAACAGGGTATCGAGCGCCGTCTTGACCTCGCCATTGGTGTCGGCGGTCGTCGTCGCGGCAATGGTGGTGCCCAGGAAGTCCTTTTCCGAGATCGAATGGAAGGCGTTATAGGCGATCATCGGCTTGACGTAGGCGCTGGCATCCTTGCTGCCACCGAAGAAGGTGGTGTTGGTCGGGGTCGGGCTGTACCAGGCGAGGCCGGTGAACACTTTCGACAGGCCGACAATATCGTTGGTGGTGTAGGTCGGCTGGGTATTGCCGAACAGATCCTTGTTCAGCGTGCCGTCGGTGTTCAGCTTATAAAGCCCGATAGTCATCAGCTGCATGACTTCGCGGGCATAGTTCTGATCGGGGTTCTGCCCGGTCTTGGTGTTTTCCTTCTGGTTGGACATGTAGGTCAGGTACAGGCCCATCGCCGGATGGTAGGTGACGTCGGTCAATAGGTCGCGGAAATTGCCAAAGGCGTCGGCGCCCAGCATGTCGTAGTAGGACGCCATGCCGCGCGGATCCTCGGTCGACGAGGTGAACGAGGTGACGAAGATTTCCGACAGGGCCAGCTTGACGCGCTGACGCAGCTGATCGGGATCGCTGGCCGCCTGTTTCCAGAAGCTTTCGTAGAACTGGTTGGCCGACACCGTTGCCGTGGGGCTGACGGCCTGAAGCGCCGGCAGCCGCCCGTCCATATAGGTCAGGTGCGATTCCGAGGGCGCCATGGCCTCCTGAGCGTCGATCCAGGCGCTGTAGCCCGACGCGGTGACAGCAGAGATGTCTGTGTCAGTGGCGCCAAACGTCGATTGGGTCAGGAAGCGCGCCGCTTCGGCTTGCGTTGGTGCAACCGGTGCCGCGCTCGAGGACGAGCTACCGCCGCCGAACAGCCCTCCACCGGAAGAGCCGTCACTGCCGCCGCCGCCGCAGGCCGCGAGCAGGGTGAGGACTGAAATGGCCGACCCGGCCATGAAAACGCGACCCGCCCGCGGCGGAAACCGATACCTACGCATACAACCCCGCATCCGCCGAATAAAATGATGCTGTTACGTTAAAATGACTTTTGGGGCGGACGTGTTAGCTTAGGTATAAGAAAAGGCGTTAGCGGTGAATTAACGATCGTGTCAGGATTGATAACATCGTCATCACAGACACGTCAGCGCCGGTAGTGGCGCTTTTTTGCCGTGGGCTTTACGGCAGGCTTCACCGCCGCTTTCGCGGTTTGCGGTGTATCGGCGGCCAGATCGGCGACCGCGGTGGCCGCCATCAGGAAGCCGCCGGTGCCATAAAGCTGGGTGTCGTCGGCGCCGACGACATTGGGCCGGTCGCTGACTGGCTGAACGTAGCCGACCATGCCGTTGTCGTGGACGCACTGCACCAGCGCCGCCCAGCCCTTTTGCACCACGGGCATGTAGTCGGCGCGATTAAGCACGCCCATCTTCACGCCCCAGGCCATGCCGTAAGTGTAAAAGGCCGTGCCGCTTTCCTCGGGCAGGGCTGTCTTCGGGTCGCTGAGCAGGGATGGCGCCCAGTAGCCGGCGGGTGTCTGCAGCGTCTTCAGCTTCGCCGCCATTTCCTGGAACAGGCCGATCATATTGGCGCGGTCGGGGTCGGTGGCGGGCGTGCGGTCGATCATGCGGGCGAGGCCGGCGAAGACCCAGCCGTCGCCGCGGCTCCAGAACTGCTTCTTGCCGTCATCGCCGCGGCGATCGAAGAAGCGGCTGTCGCGGAAGAACAGATGCTCCTGCGGATCATAGAGCTCCTTGACCGTGGCCCACAGCTCGGCCTTGGCGTAGGTGGCGTATTTGGCGTCACCCGTGACCTGCGACATTTCCAGCCAGTTTTGCGGTCCCATGAACAGAGCGTCGGCCCAGCACCAGCGGTCCCGGCAGGTCTTGCCGTCATCGACGAAGGTCAGGTCGTTCTTCGGTGGGTTGGCCAGGATGGCGTCGAAACGGGCGCGCATCGGCGCCAGGGCCTGGGGGCCGGCACCATGGCGGGCGTCCCAGAAATAGGCGGCGCCAATGGTCTGGTCGTCGGCATCGTATTGCCGCGCGCCGAAATTCCAGCCCGTGGCTTCGCCGCGTGTTAGCAGGGTCTGGGCGAATTCCGGGCGGCTGGAATGGTCGGCCAGCATGGTCAAGCCGACGAAGAGGGCGCCTTGCGTCCAGTCGGTGAGACCGGGCATGGCATTGGCGTTGTTGGGCTTCAACCCGCCGGCCAGGGCCGCGATCTGATAGTCGCCGGCCTTTTCGGCCAGGGCGATGATGGCGTCGCGCGAGGTCGGCACGGGCTTCGTGGCGGAGGCCTGCGCATAAGCGCTCAAAGGCGCGCTTATGGCGGCCGTCAGCAGTGGCAGTGCGATCAGCAGGGCCTTCAAACGCATGGGTATCCTCTCTGTAGTGTGCGACGGTTGACCCGCCTTTGCGCTTTGCCAGGAACGATCCTTGGCGTGAGCGTTCTTATGCCAGGGCTTCGATATCGACGCCGTCCATGTCGGTGTAGTCGAGATTTTCTCCGCCCATCGCCCAGATGAAAGCGTAGCGCGACAGGCCGACCCCCATGTGCAGCGACCACGGCGGGCAGATCACCGCCTCTTCGTTGCGCACGATGATGTGGCGGGTTTCCTCGGGCTTGCCCATGATGTGGAACAGGCGGTCCTGCGGGCCCATATCAAAGTAGAAGTAGACTTCCGAGCGGCGGTCGTGCAGGTGCGGCGGCATGGTGTTCCACACGCTGCCGGGCTTGAGCACGGTCAGGCCCATCATCAGCTGCGCCGAGTCGCAGTTCCCCGGATGGATGAACTGATAGATCATGCGGTCGTTGCAGGTGTCGGCCTCGCCGCGCAGCTGCGGTGTATTGGCCTGATGCGGCAGCAAGCGCGTCTCATAGGCGCGGTGCGCCGGTGTGCTGGCGAGATAGAACCGCGCCGGTCGCGCCGGATCGACGCTTTCGAAGACAACATCGGCAGCGCCCATGGTGACGTAGAGTGCGTCCAGCGTCTCCAGCGGATAGGTCGTGCCGTCGACACGCACCTGGCCCGGACCTTCGCCGATATTAATGACGCCCAGTTCGCGGCGCTCAAGGAAAGGCTTGCCGGCGGCGGAGGCAGGGACACTTTGTGCCGGCAGAGCGACAGGGCCCTTCAGCGGCAAGACGCCGCCGATGACCATGCGCTCCTGATGCAGGTAATTAAACGCAGTTCTATCGGCCTTGAACAGGCCGTTGATCAGGAACAGGTCGCGCAGCTTCGCATTGGGCGCGCCGCTGACGCTGTCGGGATGGGTGCCGTAATAGGTTGTATCGTACACGTGGATCGGTGGCCTCAGTTATAGGGCCAGCTCGACGCCACGGCGGCGCGGACGCAGGTGTCGGCGACATCGTGCGGCACGTCGGCCACGGCGACCCCGCCGATCAGCTTTCCGTCCTTGTGCAGCGGCATAGATCCGGGGTGATCGTTATAGATGTCCTTGCGCGCCGCCAGTTGGGCAGCGAAGGCGGTGTCGGTTTTCGAGCGCGGCTCCATTACGGAACCTGCCTGATCGAAAGCGGCGGCGGCGGCAGCCTTCATCGGGGCGGCGACCGGCGGCTTGGGGGCGGCATCGGCGCGTAGGGTCACTTTCACCAGGCCCGTGCTGTCGACGACGCTGACGCTGCCGTCAAAGCCCTTGGCGTGGCAGACATCGAGCGCCGCCTGGGCCAGCTTCAGTGAGTCCTGAAGCGAAGGGCCGGGGGCGGGCGCCGGTTGCGGGGGCGGTGCGGCCTGGCCCAGCAGGGCAAGAAAAATCACAGCGGCGATCATGTGGATGCCTCCCTGTTCGGATTATGACATAGCCCTAGCACAGGCCTGACCAGTCAGCAATATGTTGAAACGTCGTCCCGATATATGGAACGTTTGGCGGGGCGACCGACTCTAGCCCCGGTAACCAAAGTCCCGGCTGATCGCCAGGGCAGTGTCCTTGACGTATTCCTTGAGGCTGTCGATCCGGGCGTCATCCATATATTGCTGGGCTGACGATACGCTGATGGCGGCGATGATGTTGCCGGACGTATCGCGAATCGGCGCGGCGACGCAGCGGATGCGGTCTTCGTTTTCGTCGAGATCGAGCGCATAGCCCTCGGTGGCATAGGCCTTCATGACGTCGAGCCACGATTTCAGATCGTAGCGGTAGCGCGGGAAGTCGCGCGATTCGCGAGTGAAGACGTCGCGCCAGATCTCCTCGTCGGCATCGAGCAGCAGCGCCTTGCCAAGACCAGTCGGACGCAGCCACTGGCGTTCGCCGATGACGCAGCGGACCTGGATGCGGCGCGTGCCCTGAATCTTGTCGATATAGTGGACCTGGTTGTGCTCGAGGACGCCGAGATTGACCGTGTCGCCGGTGTCGGCCGCCAGTTTCAGCAAGTGCGGGTGGGCGACGCGGGTAATGGTGATTTGTTGCGAGGCGGCGTGACCGAGTTCGAGCAGCTTGGTGCCCAGCGAATAGCCGTCGCGCGACGACAGGACGAGATATTTCGATTCGACCAGTGTCGTGGCCAGGCGGTGGACGGTCGATTTGTTGAGGCCCAGCGACTTGGAAATCTTGGCTAGCGAATTGTCGCCCTTGGCGACGCGGTCGAGCACATCGAGGCCACGCATGAGCGTCAGAGCGCCTGCCACCCCGCGGGTGGGTTCGCCGTCACCGTCCAGTTCGTCGCTTCTCACTATCTTGTTCATGTTGCGATACTCTTGCGCATTCCGCCACGCCGGCCCGGCAATACGATCGCCCGAATATAGAGGATATCGCATTCCGAACAAGCCGAACCCTGATCAATCATAACTCAGCCTATGGCCAAGGTGAAGTGGCTTGGCCAATTTAAACGTCTCCCAGCGGAAAACCTGTCGCCAGCAGTATTGTCTGACAAAGTTTCATAGCGAAGGGCGGAAGACATATCTACGACTTGCCCTTGAATGGCGGGCTGGTCAGAGCGTCGCGCGCCGTCGAAAAATCACCGACGGCCTGAGCCTTGGCGCCGAGCGCCGGATCGCGATAGCCCCAGGAAGCGCGGACAAGGGCCTCGTAGAGATCCTTTTTATCGAGGCTGATTTCCTTCCACTTCCACTGGTCTTCATGGCCGGCATATTGAGCGATGAAATCGGTGTTCTTGCGCAGCGACTTGCCGTCCGGGCTTTGATAGGACCACAGGTCGATGCCGACGCATTCGCCAAGCGTAGCGATGTCGTAGACCGCTTCCATGGTCCAGGTCGAATAGTGGAACGACCGCGTCCGCGCCAGTTCCTGCGGCAGCGAGCCGTCGGCGGTGAATTGCGGGGCGATGCGCGCCTGGGCGAAGGCTGAGATGTCAGCTTTGGCTGCGTCGGCCTTGCCGGCGAACAGGGCGTAGTCGGAGAATTGCAGATCGAACCAGATGGCGTGGTTGTTCTTGGCACTGTGCTCGGTCTTGCCGGCGTCCGAGGTGGCGAGCCAAGTGGTGAAGTCGCCGAACCAGGCGTGGATGCCCTTTATATCGTCGGCCGACAGCGATCCTGACGGTTCCAGCAGTCCGATGGCGTCGACCATGCCGAGGAAGTCGGCGGTGTCGATGATACCGAACGAGCGCCCGGTTTCCTTGCCTGGCACGCCCTGGGCAAAGTTGAGGTTCGGGTTCATCCGGCTCGCCGGATCGAGGAACCAGGCGCGCAGGATCAGGGCAGCGCGATCGGCGTATTTCTTGTCGCCGGTGAAGTAGTAGGCAAGGCCCAGCGTATCGACGGCGCCGGCCATGTCGCCCAGCCGCACGCGGTCATAGGCATTGGTGGCGCGCTCCGGGTTGATTTCGCCGTCGTGGTTGACATAGGGCAGGCCGTCGGGCTTGGCGGGATCGGGCCAGAAATAGGGGGCGATCGACATATAGTCGTGCTTGTCGCCGGACGGCGGTGACTTGGTCTTGTCCATCACGCTCCACGGCCCCTTGGCGAGGTCGGCATCCGCCTCCTTTATCAAGGCGGCATAGGCGGGAACGCTTTTCGGATCGGTGGCGATGGCCGCTTTTTGCGCCGTCAGCGCTTCAGGGCGCCACAGAAAGGTGCGGCGGCTGCCGAAATCAGCGGCATGACCCGCGGTGCCGTCGCAGGCCGCATGGGCGCCTTGGGCAAAGGCCAGGACGGCCAGAGAGAGCAGAGCAGGTGTCAGGCGCATGGCGACCTCCTTATGGTCGGGGAAGAAGAGCCGCGGCCGGACGGGGAAGAAAGGCAGCGGAGCGGCCGGAGCCGCTCCGCCAGTCGGGGAGGCGGTTAGAAGTTAGCCTTCAACGTCAATTCGTAGGTCTTGCCGTCGTAGTCGATACGGCGCGGCAGCGACGGATCATTCTCGTACTCGGCGCGGGTGGCGTCGGTCAGGTTGAAGCCGTCGAGCGACAGGGAGAGGTTGGAATTGATGTTGTAGGAGGCCGAAGCATCGAGCTGGCTGCGCGCCTTGACGGTACGGGCGTCGCCGACGAACGAGTTGCCGGCGGCGAGCGGATAGTCGCCACGGTAGTTATAGACCAGACGAACGCCGAACTTCTTGGTTTCGTAGTAGGCGATCAGGTTGAGGTTGTTCTTCGACACGCTGGGCAGGGTGATCTTGTTGCCGCTGGCGTCCTTACCCGACACGGCGGTGTAGGAGTAGTTGAAGGCGCCGCCGAAGTTCTTCCAGAAGCCCGGCAGGAAGTCGAGGTTCTGCTGGATGTTGAACTCGATGCCGTCGACCGTCATCGGCGACAGGTTGGTCTGGCCGCTGATGCTGACGAGACCGTTCTGCGTGCCCGAGGTCGTGACAAAGGTGTTCGAGCTGGTGCACTTGCCGGTCGTGCTGTTGAGGGTCAGGGTGCCCAGGCCGTAGTCGATGCCGTTGATCAGGCCATTGGCCGGACACAGGATGGCGGGGTCGGTGATGGCGCCGATATAGCCCTTGATCTTCTTTTCGAAGAAGTCGAGCGCGATCAGGCCGCCCGGACGGTTGTACCATTCCAGCGAGAAGTCATACGAGTCAGAGGTATAGGGCTTCAGGTTGTTCGCGCCGAGTGTGACCGTATAGGTCGGGTTGGCGGCATAGACGGTCGTCGGCGTGGTCGATGACGGCTCCGGCACGATCACACCAGTGATCGGCACGTTGTCGCGCGGCTGCGGCCGGACGTAGGTCGAGTAGGCCGCGAAACGCGCCACGAAGTCGTCGGTTATATCGGCGGCCAACAGGAGTGACGGCAGGGCATAATGATAGTGGTTCTTGTAGGTCCGGGTCAGCATGGTGTGGTTGACCGGGCCGGCAAGCGTCGATGCGGCGCTGGTGCAGTTCGAGCAGTCCAGGGCGTCGATGGTGTTTTCGGTATCTTCGTAACGCAGGCCGAGATTGCCGCGCACCGGAATGCTGAACAGCTGGCTCTTGAACTTGGCCATGACATAGGCCGAGGCGATGTTATTGGCGTTGGTGAAGTTCGAGTTCCAGTAGTTCGGATCCCAGTAGTTGTTGACCAGGCCATAGGGTGTCAGGAAGACACCATCGTTCGGCTGGATCGCGAACTGAGCCGGAAGGGCTGACTGATTGACCGGAGTGATTGCCGCCAGGATGGCGGTCACGTTGGAATGCAGCCAGTTGGTGTCCAGGCCCGGCGCGTTGCCGCCGAAGAAGTCGTTCAGCGCCGGCTCGGGGCTGACCATGCTGCCATTGATGTTTTGTGTCTGGGCGCCAATGGCGGTGTTGCGCGAGCCGGTCGAGACGAAGCGGTCCTGCTCGTAACGCACGCCGAACTGGATGCTGGTAAAGAAGCCCTTGTCGAGGAAGCGCTCGGCATCGGCCTGGACCGCGTTGAGGAAGTTATTGGCGTTACCGTTGCTGCCGGTGGCGCCGAACTTGTTGCCAAGCGCATCGGCCGCCTGCGTTGCCTGGCTGGCCGCGGTGGCGACCGGATAACCGTTGGCGTCGACGTGCAGGGCGTTCGGTGTGTTCAGCGTATAGACGGCGTCATTGAGGTTGTTGCCACCGGTAAAGATGCTGGTGGTGATGCCGTTTGTCGTGGCAAGGCCGGTTCCGGCCTTGTACGGATTTTCGATGACGTCGAGTTCGATTTGATCGGCGGTCACATTGGCGCGTGACATGGTCGCGCTACCGTTCAGGCGCCATTGGTCGTTCTTGAACTCGATGCTCGGGTTAATCGACCAGGTCGACTGCTTGTCCGGCTCCGAACGCGTCGAGTCGTAGGTCGTGACGTTCGTCGCCGACAACGAGTTGATATAGTATTTCGGCCCGCTTGGCGTGTTGACCAGGTAGGGCGTGCCGAGGTTCGAAATATGCGCCACCGCCGAGGTCGAAGTCAGGGCGGTGAAGGTGTTGGCGCCGCCATCCGTCTGGATGTATTGCAGGTCATTGGTGCCGAGGCTGAGGTCGCGCGCCGTATAGAAGGCCGTGGTGCCGATCTTCAGCTCGTCGGTCGGCTTCCATTCGAAACCCAGGGTGCCCGAGACGGTGTGGCCGAGATTGAGACGCGAGAACTGGCGCACCTGGCTCGGATAATAGATCGGCGCCTTGCCGGCGGCGTACAGCGAGGTGTAGCTGGTCGGCAGGCTGGCCTGCAGCGCGTCCCACACCGGGTTGGAGCCTGGGGCCTGCTGGTTGCCGATCTGGATCGAGCCCAGATTGTTGGCCCAGGTATTGACCGAGATCGAGTCGCGGCGGAACTTTTCCTGCTTGTCGGCAATGGTGCCGAAAATGGCGAAGTCGTGCCCGAAGTGCTTGTTGAAGCCGAGCGTGGCCGACGGGCTCGAAAGCTTGCCGAGCGTGTCGTATTCCTCGGAAATCTTGAGGAAGCCGCCGTCTTTGCGCGACAGGGCGGGCGCGATGCGCAGGTCGATATTGCCCGACAGGCCGCCGGCCAGATCCGAGGCGTCGGGTGACTTGACGACCGTGATCGACGAGAAGATGTCCGAATTGAAGGCGCCCAACGGCGTCGACGCCGTGTTGGTCGCCGTCGACAGGATCGGATCGGCGAAGGCGACGCCATTCAGCGTGGTGCGGGCGAAACTGCCGGGCAGGCCGCGCAGCGAGATAGTGGCATTGCGACCATCGGCTTCGCGGTTGAGCTGGACGCCCGGAATGCGCTGGATGGCTTCACCGACGTTCAGGTCGGGAAAGCGGCCGAGACCGTCCGATGAGATCGAATCGGTGATTTCGATGCTGTCACGCTTGGTCTTGACGGCGTTTTGATAGGCTTGACGGAAGCCGGTGATGACGACGACCTGGCTATCATCCTTAGCGGCGGGGGCTGCCGCCGGCGCGGCGTTCTGCGCCTGAGCGGCGGTTGCCGTGGCGGCCAAAAGCGCCAGCAGGCTCGTCGTGGTCAGGCAGTGTGCGAAGGTTTTTTTCATGTCTGTTTCCCTGGGTATCGTTATCCGGCGTCGTCAAGTGGCCTGACAGTTCGCCATTTTTTCAGTTCTGACATCAGATAGCCCGATTTACGGCCAGGGTCCATATATCGGGCCGGCATTTTGCTATTTCACACGAACTGGTCTGACATGTGTAGCAGGCATGTCACATATCTTATAATAAACGTCCCTATATTTGATACGCGGCTGAGGATTTGTTGATTTTATCGTACTTTTTGTCTCCAAAACGGCGGTTAAGCTTGTCTTGGTCAGGCCTATTGTCTGCCGGCCAACCCTATGTCGATCCTCACATTTTCGCTCGACTTCACGTTTCTGTCCCGATTATCGGGCGAGAGTAGCGATGATTCGGCACGGGAGAGGCGCCGGCCACCAGGCAAAGGAGGTCATCTTCAAGACTCATTGGGTTTCCGAGTGGCAGATTCGCTAGCCTGTGGTTGACGTCGCGACCTTTTTGAAAGATATTCGCGCGGCTTGGCAGACCACTTTTGGCATGAGGTCATGCCAATTATAGCCTATCTTCCAAGGATACGTCTTTATGTCTCTCGTCTCGCCACCTCACATGATGATTCAGACCATGCGCTGGTTCGGGCCAAAGGATCCGGTCAGCCTGTCCGATATCCGCCAGGCGGGGTGCGAGGGCGTGGTCACGGCGCTGCATCACATCGCCAATGGCGACGTCTGGACGGTCGAAGACATCGCCGCGCGCAAGGCCGAGGTCGAGGCGGCCGGCATGACGTGGTCCGTGGTCGAGAGCCTGCCGGTGTCCGAACCGATCAAGACGCGGTCGGGCGATTTTCAGCGCCACATCGAGAACTATAAGCAGAGCCTGCGCAACCTGGCGGCTTGCGGCGTCACGGTCGTCACCTACAATTTCATGCCGCTGCTCGACTGGACGCGCACTGACCTGGCCTATGCCTTGCCTGACGGCGCCCGCGCCCTGCGCTTTGAGATGGCGGCCGTTGCGGCTTTCGATCTGCTCATCCTAAAGCGGCCGGGCGCCGAAGCCGATTACGCGCCGGATGTCGTCGCCCGCGCTCGTGCCCGGTTTGATGGCATGTCCGACGCCGAACGCCACGAGCTTGAACGCACCGTCATCCGCGGCCTGCCGGGCAGCGAGGAAAGTTTCACCGCCGCCGATTTCCTCAAGGCCGTCGAAGGCTACAACGACATCGGCGCCGTTCAACTGAAGGACAACCTCGTTGCCTTCCTGGCGGAGGTTTGCCCGATCGCCGATGAGGTCGGCGTCAAGCTGGTCATCCATCCGGACGATCCCCCCTTCCCGATTTTCGGCCTGCCGCGCGTGGTGTCGACCGAGGCCGATCTTGCCGAGATGTTCGAACGCGTGCCCAACGCCTCGAACGGCCTGTGCTTCTGCGCCGGCTCGTTCAGCATCCGCCCGGACAACGACCTGACGGCGATGATCGAGCGTTTTGGCGAGCGCATCTATTTCACCCATTTGCGCAATACCCGTCGCGATGGCGAAGGCGATTTCTATGAGTCGGCCCACCTCGACGGCAGCTATGACATGTACGACGTCGTCAAGGCGCTGCGCGGCGTGTCGATCCGTTATGGCCGCCGCATCGCCATGCGCCCGGACCACGGTCATCAGATGCTCGACGACCTGACGAAGGTCACCAATCCCGGCTATTCGGCGATCGGCCGTCTGCGTGGCCTGGCTGAGTTGCGCGGCTTGGAACTCGGCATCGCCCGCTCGGCCTAATCTCCTTACTCGGGGCAGTGCGCCTCCAAGGCTGCCTTTTGCAGCAGGGCTGGCCGATCGCTGCGCAAATCGCCGCCGTCGCGTGTAGTCGGCTCAGGCCCTGTGCCCAGGCCCTGCCACAGCGCGGCGTTGAACCGCGGCGTATCCAGCCGGTCTTCCAGGTGGAAATCCTGGCCACGCATCGCTTCGGCCCAGTAGTCAGATGAGCGCAACGGGCAGGCCTGTGCCGCCTGTGGCGCGAACGCCGCGTCCGGTATCGGCAATTTTGTCGCCTTCAATACAGGCGAAGCCACGGCGGTGAAGCTCCAGTCGGCCTGGTTGAGATCGAACGCGTCGCTCATCGGTGTGGCCAAAGCGTCGTTCAGCCCCATCGGCTTCAGGCCGAGGACGTCGTCGATGGTACGCAGCAGGCTGACCGTCGTGTAGCGCGTCGACACCACGGCGTGTTTGCGGACATAGGGACCGACGACGAAGGCAACACTGCGGCGGGCATCGACGTGGTCGGCGCCATTCTGAGCGTCGTCCTCGATAATGAAGATCAGGGTGTCGCCCTTGAAGTGGCTATGGTTGATGCGCTCGACGACCAGGCCGATAGCATAGTCATTGTCCGCCATTTCAGCCTCGACCGTGTTGACGCCGTCGATCGCCGTCTTGAAACTGCCAAAGTGATCATGGCTGAGGCGCATCAAGGTCAAGGTCGGCATGGTATTCGAGGCATCCTGGGCATCGAATTCCCGCATCCATTCGCGAACATTCCAGAAATCCGGAAAATTCTGATCGAAACCGCGAAAATAGAGATCGCTGCGAGTCTGCAGATCGCGATCCGTGGCAGCGAAAACGATGGCCTTGTCCTTGAAGGCCTCGCGAGTCAGCGGCGGCGCATGCGGGTTGTCGTCGTCATAGATGGCGTCATTGGCCATGCCATAATTGCGCAGGCTCAAACCTTTGCGCACCGCGGCGTTCCACAGATAGCCCTGGCCTGGCTTGTCGTCATCGTCCGGGTCGGGCGAAGTCTCGTGCAATGGCCCCGGCAGGACGTCGGGATCGTCGGTGACATGGCCGTCGGTCTTGGCGCGATCGTTGATCGGTAAGGCGACATTGATATTGCGGTCGAGGCCTTCGGATTCGTAGGACAGGCCGCGTCCGGCATAGTTGACCGGCGCGGTTTTCTCGAGCAGATCGGTTACCCGTCCTGCCGTTGACCAAGTCCAGCCGGTACTCGACTGTTCGCCGCTGTCGAGGAAGTTGTCGAAGTCGACGAACTGTCGCGCCAGGGCATGGTGCGTGGGTGTAATGCCTCGACCCAGGATGGCCAGGTGCGGGTCGCCATTGCCGACTTCAAGGTCGCCCAAAACCTGATCGTATGTCCGGTTTTCCTTGATGATGAAGACGACGTGTTTGATGCGCTGGCGTACGGCCGCCATGACCGCTTCGGCCCTGGCGCGATCCGCCGACCGCGTCAGGCCGGTATTGTCCGCGACCTGAAGCGTCAATTTGGCTAGAGTCCTCGGCGCCGGCCGCGGCAGGTCGAGCAGGCCGGCCTTTTCCAGCTGATAGATATACTGATTGGCGCTGCCACACGCATTGGGTTGGGCCTTGGTGATGGCGACCTTGGGCTGGCAACCCTGTGGGTTGGGGCCTGGCGGCGACTTACGGTTGGCGACGAAGAAGCGTTGGCCGGCCCGATCGGTGGCGACCGCCGACGGGTACCAGCCCGTCGGGATCAGTCCGTCGACCGTGGCGCCATTTGCTCCGGGCGTGACCACAGCCAGGGCATTGATGCCGCCGAACGGAATCAGCAGTCGGCCGCCAGACAACAGGGCCAGAGCGTCCGGATTGACGCCTTTTTCCGCTTCATGGCTGTCAATAGTGTCGGGGAAGCCCAGGCGGGGCTCCGCGATCAGGTGATCGTTTCGCATATCGACCATGGCCAGCCGATCGTCATTGTCCTCGGTGGCATAGAGCCGGTGCGTTTTGGCGTCGATTAACAAGGCCGTGGGTTCGCCGATGGTGGCGATGCGCCCACGCACGGTGATGCCCTTGCCGATATCCAGGGTGACGATCTGGCGGTCACGGGGGGCGCTGACATAGGCGTGGCCGTTGTCACGCCAGGTAATGGCAAAGGGAAATTCGCCGCCTGGCGTGCCGCTTTGCGCCGCATCGATCTTGCCGGGGCGCAGATCCTGTTCGGCCGCGACCTGGCCGCTCTTCAGATAGATCAGCGACACCGAGTCGTTGTAGTAATTCGCGACCAGCAGCATCTGGCCATCGGGGCTGACGGCCACGCCGGCGGCCTGCGGTTTGACGTCGGCGCCGATGCCTGCGGTATGCCTCAGGGAAATCGCGGTTCCGGCCCTGAATTCGCCACCTGTCAGGGCAAACGGATAGACCTTGTCGTCGACTCCGCCGCCGATAAAGAAGCCGCGGCTGTTGGGCTGCCACGCCAAGCCCGAAAAGGCATTGGGCACGGTGAAGACGTGCTGCAGTACGGCACCCTTGCGGCCAAGTGCGTAGACGAAGATGTACTGACCCGATTGCTCCGGCACGATCTTGCCGTCGGCGCCATTGTAATGGTTATAGCCGCTGGTCAGCAGCACCATGAAACGGCCATTGGGACTGGTGGCCATGGCGGCGGCACCGTCGGCGACATAGGTGGGATGAGGCCCGATGCCGGTGACCAGAGGCTGAAAGTGAGCCCCGGGCGCCGCGGTCGGCGTGATCGTCTGGCCAGTCGGCAAGGTCTGCGGCGTGTCGGCAAGAGCCGGCAAGGCCAGCGCCCAAACGGTCATCAGGGTACAGATGAAAGCCCGCATCTTCGCCTCCGCGATCGACAGTGGAGGGTAAGCCCTAAGTGGCGTTCATGACAACGGTTTAACGGTTACGGGGTCATAGCCGGCGATTCCGCTTTTCGCCTTGCGCCGGCGATATATTCCGGCCTTAATTGACGCGTATAGCGCTATCATTGGGTAGCGTTGGAGGTTGGTCGTGTCTCGCAAGGTGCTGATTTTGGCCGCGATCGTGGCGGCCCTGCCGGTTGTCGCTTTGGCAGGCACGGACGACGAAGTCGTGGTGGCCACGCCGAACGCCGCCAACACCGCCGCAGCATTAGCCAAGGCCAAGACTGATCCGGCCGCAGCATCATCGTCCAGCAATGCATCAAATGCGACCGATCCAGCCCCCGTCCAGCGCGCTCACGTTGCGGTCGAAACCGACAATGGCCGCTCGATTCACGGCTCGATGGGCGCCAGCATCGGCACCGGCGGCTATCGCAGCGCCTATATGACGGCGCTGATCCCGGTCGGCGAGGACGGCACGCTGGGCGTGGCCGTCAACCAGACCGATTTTGGCAAGGATGGCGTCTATAGCTACGGCCGCGGTTACGGCCGCCGGTTGGCGGGCGGCCATTCCACTTCGGTCGCCGTCTCGCTGGATATGACCGGAGGGTCGGGCACCGTGAAAGACGATGAACCGCAGGGCTGCGCGCCTGGGTTCCGCGATGGCGACCACTATGTCGAGCCGGTCTGGGTGACCAAGCTGCATCACGACAAGGCTTGCGAAGACGGCGAAACGACTAGTGCCCTGACCGGCCAGGTGACCGCTCAGTCAAGTCATCAGCCCTAAGGCTGACTGCGCCTAAGGCAATCCCGTTACATCCGAAACATCATCGAGCTTGACGTGGCTGCCGTCGGCAATGGTCAGTGACGTCGCCGTGAAATGGATGCCGCGGGCGTGGGTGATGGCACCGGCCTTGGCGGCGGTGATGTCGACGTGATCGATGGTGAAGTCGGCCGCCGGCGCGTCGGGATAGGCTTCGATATTGATCGCCGTCTGCGTCTTGGCCGTGATGTGGCTGATATGGACGTCGTGGACGTGCGGCAGGCCCTGGTCGTGCGATACCGGCGTCGTCAGTGTCTTCCAGTAGTCGGGATAGCCGGTGGCGCCGTCGGGCAGCTTGGCGTAACTGTAGGCCGGGTTCCAGTTGAGGTCGACAGCGATCGCGGTGCGCGCATTGTCGACGACGATGTCGTGGACATTGATGTTCGACACCGTACCGCCCCGCGTCGCCGCCGATTTGATCAGTACGCCTGAGCCGGCCGGGCCGACGACGTGCAGCCCATAGGCCTCGATATCATGGATACCGCCTGAGGTTTCCGAGCCGATGGTCACGCCGGCAGCCCCGGCGCGGATGGTCGAGTTGCGGATCAGGATGTGCTCGGTTGGGCGATTGACGCGCAGGCCGTCGGCATCGCGTCCGGCCTTCAGGCACAAGGCGTCGTCATTGACGTCGATATCGGCGTTTTCGACCAGGATATCGTGCGACGAATCGATATCGATGCCGTCGGTCGAGGGGCCGCGACCGTCGATATTGTTGCGGATCGTCACGCCCGACACCTTGACGTCGTGCGAATAGACCAGCTGCACCGTCCAGAAGCCAGACCGTTGCAGATTGAGCCCGCCGCCGAGTTCGACGCGGCTGGAATTGAACACCTGGATCAGGCGTGGGCGTTGTGCATCGTAGTCGGCGGCCCAGCGCAAGCCCTTGGGGACGTAGTCCTTGACCAGGGTGCGGTAGCTGTCCCAGAACACCTTGCCATTGCCGTCGATCGTGCCTTCGCCATAGATGCGGACATCGCTTTGGCCATAGACATTGATCAGGGCCGACGGCCAGCTCATCTCGATACCGGCGATGCGCGTCGGCCGCTTGGGATAGCCATCAAGCGTCTGCACGCCGATCAGGTGGACGTCCTTGTCGAGGCGCAACGCCATGCCGGACTTGAGAAACAGCGATCCTGTCAGATAGGTGCCGGGCTTGAGCACAAGGGTGCCGTGTTTGGCCGCGGTCGCATCGATCGCTTGTTGGAGGGCGGCGGTGTCGTCGCTGGTGCCATCGCCCTTGGCACCGAAGGTTTCGGCGTGGATTTCGGCGGCCGAAATACCCTGTGGCGCCTGAGGGTTGACTTCAGCGTGCGCGACAACCGGGAAGAGCAGGGCAAGGCCGATCAGTGCCGTCTTCATTGGGCCGTCTCCAGCACGGGGGCCTGAGCCAGGCCGGACGGCAGCGGTTTCAACCCATTCATGCCCTGTGCCGAGAAGCGTTCGCCGAACTTGGCATTGAGCGCTGTATAATCGGTCGGCGGGCGGCCCGACAATTCATTGACGGCGGTGTTGGAGACGCGGATTTCCAGCGTGTTGTCGCCGGGAAGGACCAGGCCTTTAAGGTTGACGGTGAATGGCGCCGTCCACACCGCGCCCGCGCGTTTGCCGTTGACATAGACCTCGGCGGCTTCGCGTACCGGTGAGGTCAGGGCGGCCGAGGTGCCGGGCTGGCGCGGGCCTTGGGCCGGGATGGCTTGGCCGGGGCCAAAGTCGAGCACGACTTGGCCGGCCTTGATCTGCGCCGCCGTCAGTTTCAGGGTGCGGGCATAGGTCGCGGTGCCGGAGAAATGCTCGGTGGCGGGCGTCGCGGCCCAATCGCCGAAGCTCTTGATCGGTGTCGCTTTCTGGCCATTCATCGCCAGCGTCCAGCCGCCCGACAGTTCGGTCTTCACCGCCTTGACGTGGTTCGCGGCCGTGACCGGGGCATTGGCCGCGGCGCCGAAGACGAAGACACGCGATTCGTAGGGTGCCAGCGTCACGGATGAGCCCGGCGTGAAGGCGTGGGCCTCGCCCGAACGCGCATCCCACCACTGGGCTTGTTTGGCCTGGGCGCGGAAGCCCGGCGTCATGGTCACAGGCGTGTTGTTGGTGTTGGCGACGAAGTAGAGATCGCCGTCGGCCAGCTTACGGTGGACGAAGCCGACCCCGGCGGGGGCGCCGGTCAGGTCCGGCGCAGCCTTGGCTTTCAGCGCGGCACCGAGTTGCGCTTCAGGCACGGCGCCATTCGGGAACACCGCCGTCGACATGGCTTTGACCGTGGCGCTGTCGGCGTCCAGGTTCATCAGGCCGGCGCCGCTGTCGGGCAGGCGGTCGACGGCGATGACGATGCCGCCGGACTTGGCGAAATCGGCGATGGCTTTGGATGTTTCCGGCGTCAGGCGCGCCACGTGCGGCAGGATCAGCACCTTGTGCTGCACGCCTTTTTCCTTCAGCGAGGCGGGGTCGATATAGTCGAAAGCGTAGCCGGCATCGAGGATCTGCGTCGTCAGCTGATCGGTGACGTATGTCCCCATGGCGCCGTTGACCGAGGCATTGCCGGGCTTCATGCCGGCAAAGGCATCGTCCTCGGGCAGGAAGACGGCGACATCGGCCTGCGGCGTGCCCTGGCGCATCAGGAAGCTCATGCGCTGGAGGTAGGCCGTGACGTCGGGCATGACGCCCCACCACGGATTGTGGTCGTTGAACACGGCGGCGGCGTAGAAGGCCCAACCGGGCTCGGCGACCTGCGGCGGTGAATAGGGCCAGCCATGGGCGATGAACTGGTTGACACCTTCCAGCATCAGCGTGTCGGCCTCGGCCTTGATGTCGAGCGGCGTGGCGCGGAAGGCGGCACCGTGCAGCCAGGTCCAGCTTTCGGCCGAGGTGACGACATTGCCGTAGTCGTGATTGGCGGATGAGGCCCAGCGCATGGTCGAGAATTTGCGCCAGCTTGGGTTTTCGCCTTCAGGCAGGGCGGCCAGACGCTCTGACGACATGGTCACCGGCGGCGTGCCATAGGTCTGCGAGCGGAACTGGGTGCCGTGGGCATGGGCCCAGTCATTGACGTTGGTCAGGTAACGCTCATCGACCAGCTCCGACAGGGTCAGGCCCCAGTCGCGATGGATGGCAGCACTTTCCGGGGTGTCGTGGAACAGTTCAAGCAGGTGCGGCTTGAGATCATAGCCGCGACGCTTCTGAAATTCCGGAAGCACGTCGTCGGTCCAGTCGGCGCCATAGACCTCCAAACTGTCGGAAAAGACGGCATAGGGGGCGCCATCGCTGAAGGCGGACATCAGCTTTTCACCGGTCTCTTTCAAGTGGGCATCGACCGCGGCGCGCTTCATGTGGTCGAGCACATTGCCTTCGGCGCCGACCGTGGCGCGCTTGACCTGCTGGCCGGTCGGGGTCTGGGTCAGGACGAAGAGGGTGCGCGCCGTTGCGGCGGCCGGGATGGCGTTATGACCGGCTGCGATGTCGATCGCCGTGGCATGATCCATGTCGGCGCCGATAAAGCCGGTGATCAGGTGCTGGCCGGGCGTCAGGGCCAGAATATCGACGCCCGTAGCGCCGGCGGCGACATCTATCTTGCTCAGCTTGATCGAGCTCGAGGCCAGATCCGGCCCGATTTCCGGGCCGCCGAATGGCCATCCCGAGCCGAGCGTCAGGTCGACGCGCATGCCTTCAGCCCGGCCGGTTTGATTGGCGAAACGCACCATCTTGAGATAGTCGTCCGACAGGTAGGGCAGGTTCTTGACGCCGTCGATCTGGCCGTCGATGGCCAGCGGATAGACAGTCTGCAGCTCGAAGCCGCCGAAGCCGCCCTGCTTCATCGCCTTGATTTCGCGCGCCAGTTCGGGCTCGGTAACGGCGCCGCCGAACCACCACCAGCGCACCATCGGCCGGGCGTCAGCGGGCGGATGAACGAAGTCCTGGGCCAGGGTGCCGGCGTGGGCCGATGTGGCCAGGGCGGAGACGAGAGCTAGGGCGCTGATCAGGGTTTTCATGGCTTAGAAGCTCGTATGGGCGGCAGCGTCGATGCGCTTGTCAGGGACGGCAATGCTGCCGAAGGTGCGGAAATGGCTGACGGCGTCGAGGGCGAAGTTCGGCGCACCCGACGGCAGTTTGAGGAACGAGGCATCGAAGCCGTCGACATCCTGCATCCAGAAGGCCGGACGGACATCGGCGGCGACGGTCGTGATCTCGACGTGGCTCATTTCGATATTGCGCGCATGGCGGACGAAGAAGCCCGAGGCCGGCAGCATGCCGAACATGCCGGGTTCGGGATAGGCGTCTTCCTTGGCCGGCGGATCGATCGCCGCCGAAGCCGCGTCACCGCCGCCGACCTGCTCGAAATAGACATTGCTGATCTTGATGTCCTCGACCGGATGGCCTTCGACGCCGGCGATGATCGACGGCAGTTTCGACGAGCCTGACGAGGTGATGTTGTCGATGACCACGCGCTTCAAGGTCCCGATCGGCACACCGGCCGGACCGCGCATGCGGCGCCCCAGCCGCAGGAACAGCGGCGCCGACGACAGGCCGCGCATGGTGATGTTGGAGATGGCGATGTCTTCGAGGATGGCACCGTCGACGGTTTCGAGCGCCAGGCCCTGGCACTGATCGAAGACGCAGTTGGTGATGGTGATATTCTTGAAGCCGCCGTTCGATTCGGTGCCGCACTTGATGCGGCCGGTTTTGAACGACTGGCCGCGTTCGGTCGCCAGCTTGAAGGTGCCGTCGAGCACCGAACCGACGATATAGCTGCCGGAAACATAACAGTCGGAAATGGTGACGTTTTCGGTGGCGCGGGCGTAACCCAGAGCGAACGACGACTTCGGGCAAATGCCATCATCGAAGGGCGAATTGACGGTGCAGTTGCTGACGCGGACGTTCTTGCAGCAGTCAATGTCGAAGCCGTCGCGGTCGGTATCGACCAGCAAGTTATCGATGACCAGGTTATCGACGCCGGTGGCCAGCAGAGCAAAGTGGCCGCCCTTGAGGATCTTGAAGTCGCGCAGCTGCACATTGCGGCAGTTCTTCAGCGCGATGGTCTTGTTGCCGACGCCCGGCAGCTCGGCCTTGGGCAGGTCGGGATCGCGACGGCCGTTTGACAAACCTTTGCCCCAGATCAGGCCCTCGCCCAGAATGGCGATATCGTGCAGGTTTTCACCGTAGAGCAGGCTGTTCTTCCAGTGATTGTGGCCATAGTCCTGGAAGGCATTGATCGCTGGATCCTGCGGTTCGGCCTGGTCATAGCCGTTTTGCGTCCCTTCCAGCGGTACGCTGGCGGCCAGAAGCGTGGCGCCGCGGTCGAGATAGAGGGTGACGTTGCTCTGCAGGTGGATGGTGTAGCTGGCATAGGTGCCCTGCGGGAAATAGACCACGCCGCCGCCTTTTTTGGCTGCTTCGGCAATCGCCTTGTCGATGGCGGGGCTATCGATGGTCGTGCCATCCCCCTTGGCGCCGAAGGTGCGGACGTCGAGCCAGGCATTTTGGCCGACCGGCAGGGCGCGGGCGAAGGTCGCCGGCAAGAGCAGGGAGGCGCTGGCCCCGGTAAGCATAAAACGGCGGTCGAGGCGCATGGTGATGGTTCCCCTGTCAGGACGCGATCTTGTTCGATCACTTGCGAGCATATTTCAGGGTCGCGGATTGCCTGTCAATCCTACAGCCCTGACACAATTAACGTCCGACACCGCCATATCCGTTGGCGAAATTGCTCTAAAATGATCAATCGATCGGCGCGGCATAGTGTTTGGTGGCGCCGTCGAGGTCGATTTCGATGTGGTCGAGCATGACGCCGGGGTCGAGCGCACGCAGGGTAAGACGATGAGCGCCGGCGGGCAGGAGCTTCAAAACGATGCCGCGTGTGGCCGAATTGCTAAGCACGTTTTCGCGCCATTCGTCGCTGCGGCCGACCGTGGCAAAATCGAACACGGTCTCGGGCGCGCCGTCGAGACTGACCGCCAGCCGTACACCTTGCGACGGGGTCAGGCCGCGGGTCGGCAGGGCGACGATGTTGACCGTGGCGCCGAGCGCGCTGGCGGTCGTGAAATCGTAGGTCAACGGCGCGGCCGAACCGTCGAGCCTGGCGCGTAGGACCTGATGCTGGCTGCCGAGATCGGGCATGGCGTCCCAACCAGGGCTGGCGGTGGAGGCCGTCGCCGGGATCAGGACGATGCGGTTCTGTTCGATCGGCATCGTCGTAGCAGGCAAGATCGCCGTCTTGACGCTGAGCTTTTGCGTGCCGCAGCTCAGGGTGATCGCGCCCTTTTCGTTGGTCTTGCCGTCATAGGCGATGTCGAGCCGTTCTTCCCAGGCGCCGGCGGCGTTCAGCGTGCCGGCGGCCGCGGCTGGCTTTAGCGCCGCGTTGCCGGATGTCGCCGTCCACGCCACCGGCTGAGCCTGATAGCTGAACAGGGTGACGGTGCGCGTCTGTGCAACACCCTGGCGGAAGGTCAGTGACGTCTCGTCGCCATTGAACTGCCCTGGATAGCTCAAGCCGCAACCGGTCTTCGCGCTGGCGCTCCACTGCGGATACACCGGCGTGTCAAACACCGGCAGTTTGCGGGGCGCCATGTCCATGATGTTGCGCCACTTGCCGCCCGACAGGTCGTTATAGGCCGCGGTATCGGCAACGATCTGCGCCTGGGCGGATTTCGCCTGATCGCTGTAGATATCGGCGCTCGCCCGGCCTTGATGGGCATAAAGCGAGGCCAGGTCGAGCTTGAGGATACGCGCATTGAGATTGGCGGCCGAGCGCACCGGATAGAGCACCAGTTCGAAGAATGCGTCGCGCCGATCGGCGGGCAGGGTAGCGGCGATCTTTTCGGCACGCGCGGTCAGAACGGCATAGGCTTTCAGCCGCGCTTGCGCCTCCTCGCCATCGGATTGGACGAAGGCCGAGGTGCGCGTCGGGGTGATCGGCTCGGTCTGGTCCCAGCCCATGAATTCCGGCTTGCGCGGCCAGGCGAGGTCGTAATAGCGCATCATGATGTCGGTGATTTCCGGCGCCGTTTCCGCGCCGAATTGCTGTGCCATCCACGCCTGCAGATGCTGACGGGGCGTCTCGTCGAACGTCTTGGCGTCAAATGCCAGATCCATGAAATACTGGGTCAGGTATTCGCCGGGCTTGATGTCGCCGACGTTGAGAATCCATTCCTTGCGCGCGTTCTCAGTGAAGGCGCGGCCCATCTCCTCGTGGATCAGTCCGGGCGCTGTCGTCGCCAGCCACAGATAGTCGTGCGGGCGGCCCCAATAGGAGATGTGGTAATAGATCCCCGATCCACCGCTGCGCTTTTGCTCGTCCGGTGAGCTCAGCCGCGTCAGATAGCCATAGTTGTCGTCGCACCAGATCAGCGTGACGTCTTCGGGCAATTTCAGCCCGGCATTATAGGCCTCCTCGACCTCCTTATAGACGGTGAAGGCCTGCGGGATGCGATCGGCCGGCTTGCCGAGCGTCTTTGACAGCAGATCACGCTGCACGCCGGTGACCTCGGTCAGGACGTTTTTACGGTCTTCCGGTGTCGTCGCGCCTTCCATCGGGCCGTCGCCAGTGCCGCGCAAGCCGATGGTGTAAAGCGTCTCATAGGATTTGGTCTGATCGAGCCGTTGCTGCCAATAGGGGATCATGCGATCGCGATTGGTCAGAAAGTTGAAGCGGCCCGTCGTCTTTTCGTCCCACTCACGCGTATTGTTGCGGCCCATGGGCTCGGCGTGCGAGGTGCCGACGACGATGGCGTAATCGTCGGCCAGCTTCGGATTATCAAGGTCGCCATAGAACGGATTGCTGACGTCGTGCATGGCCGGCCAGATCGTATTGGCCTTCAGCCGCCACATCAGCTCGAAGATACGGGCATAGGTTTTGGGGCCGATGTTGCCCGTCGTCGGGTCATAGGTCTTGGCCGCCCAAGGCTCCAGACCCCAATCCTCGTCATTGAGGAAGATGCCGCGATATTGCACGGACGGGGTTTGCGACGTGATTGGAGCGCCGTCGATGCGTAAAGTGTCGGCATGGCGCGGCGTGACATCGGCCCACCATTCCCACGCCGAGACGCCAAGCGCACGCGTGAGGTCAACGACGCCGTAAACCGTGCCGCGCCGGTCTGAGCCGGCAATCAGCACGTAGGTCTTGCCATTGGCGCTAACGGCGGTGCGCTCGTAGCGTTCCCACTGATCCTTGAGGGCGGTGAGGTCGATGCCGGCGGCACGAGCGATTGACGCGACGAGGGGCGAGTCATAGCCGCCCAACACAACGCACACCTGCGGGCAGTCTTCGATCCGCGTCGAGACTTTGGCGTCAACGCCGCTGAGGCCCTTGAGGTCGTGGGCCAGCATGTCGGCCGCCAGGGACGAGGTTTTGGTATCCTCGTGGACGATGCCGGCGAGGGCGTGACCATCGAACAGCGTGACCGGTGCCGCCTTGGCGCCCGTGGCCAGACAAGCGGCGACGGCAAGGCCTGCGATCCAGCGTTTCATCCCTCGTCCTCGCTTTTATCGTGCGGATGCGCGATCATATTTGATCAAATTGCCGAAGTCGATTGCCATTCGCTCATATTTGCGCAATATTGGTCATACAACATCGCTGTGCGGCCACAACCGGCCTGACCAGTTTGAAGACACCCAAAGAGGAAACCTCGTCAATGCCCTCGATGCGTAAATGCCTGCTCGCCACCGTTGCCGTGATGGCCGTCGCCTCCAGCATAGTCGTTTCTGTTGCCCACGCCGAACGCGCCTCGACGGTCGTCGCCTCGCCGCGCCAATCCTACGACTTCGATCAGGGCTGGACCATGCACACCGGCGACGATTCGAGCGCTTCAAACACCGGCTATAACGACGCGAGCTGGGAGAAGGTGACCCTGCCACACGCCTTTAACGAAGGTGAGGCCTTTGCCCGCGACATTCACAAGCTGTCGACCGGCATCACCTGGTACCGTAAGCATTTCAAACTGCCGGCGACCTTTAAAAACGGCCACGCCTTCCTCGAGTTCGAAGGCGTGCGCCAGGCCGCCGAGGTCTGGGTCAACGGCCAGGAGGTCGGCCTGTCGGAAAACGGCGTCATGGCCTTCGGCTTCGACATCACCAAGGCGCTGAAGCCCGGCGACAACGTCGTTGCCGTGCGCGTCGATAACGACTGGAAGTACAAGGAACGTGCGACCGGCAGCGCCTATCAGTGGTCGGACATGAACTTCTACGCCAACTATGGCGGCATCAATAAACCCGTCCGCCTGCACCTGACTGGCGACACCTATCAGACCCTGCCGCTCTACAGCAATCTGAAGACGACGGGCGCCTATATCTGGGCCGACGGCTTCGATATTCCGGGCCGCACCGCCACCATCCATGCTGAAACCGAGGTCCACAGCGACAAGGACCAGACGGTGACCTACTCGGTCGTCATCCGCGACCTCGACGGCAAGGTGGTGGCGACCTTCGATGGCGGCAAGGCGGCGCTGAGCGCCGGCGAAACGCGCACGCTGAGCGCCGTGCAAAAGGTCGGCGGGCTGAATTTCTGGAGCTGGGGCTACGGCTATCTCTACACCGTGACCACGGTACTCAAGGACGCGTCGGGCCGAGTCATCGACGCCGTCGACACCAAGACCGGCTTCCGCAAGACCGAATTCGCCAATGGCATGTTCAAGCTCAACGACCGCGTCCTGCATCTGAAGGGCTATGCCCAGCGTACGACCGACGAATGGCCGGCGGTCGGCATTTCGGTGCCGCCCTGGGTCACCGACTTCTCCGATAGCCTGATCACCGGCTCCAATGGCAGCCTGGTGCGCTGGATGCATGTCACGCCGTCGAAACAGCAGGTCGAATCGGCCGACCGCATCGGCCTGATTACCAATTTGCCGGCCGGCGACAGCGAAGGCGACCCGTCCGGTCGCCGTTGGGATCAGCGCGTCGAGCTGATGCGCGACGCCATCATCTATAATCGCAACGACCCGTCGGCGATCTTCATCGAGAGCGGCAATCACGGCATTTCCGACGCCCACATGGCCGACATGAAGGCGGTGCGCGACAAGTATGATCCGCATGGCGGCCGGGCCATCGGTTCGCGCGAAATGCTGGGCAGCGGCGTCGCTGAATATGGCGGCGAAATGCTGTACATCAACAAGTCGGCGACCAAGCCGGTGTGGGCCCACGAATATTCACGCGACGAGGCCCCGCGCACCTATCAGGACGAATTCACACCCCCGTTTGCCAAGGACCGGCCGGACTATAACCGCGACGATGAGTCGATGGCGGTCGAGGACGTCAAGCGCTGGGACGACTATTACGAGCAGCGGCCGGGCTCGGGCGACCGCGTCAATGCCGGTGGCGTCAAGATCGGTTTCACCGACAGCAATTCGCACTTCCGCGGCGATAACGATTTCCGTCGCTCAGGCGTGCTTGACGCCGTGCGCCTGCCCAAGGATCCGTGGTTTGCGCACAAGGTGGTGTGGAATGGTTGGGTCAATTCCGAAATCCCCGGCACCTACATCATGGGCCACTGGAACTATGCCGTCGGCACGGTCAAGCCGATCTATGTCGTATCCAATGGCGACAGCGTCGAACTGTTTCTCAACGGCAAGTCGCTGGGCCAGGGTACGAAGTCGGCGGGCTTCCTGTTCACCTTCGACAAGGTGCCATTTGCGCCCGGCGAACTGAAAGCCGTGGCGACCTACAAGGACGGCAAGAGCTCAACCTTTGTGCTGAAAACGGCCGGGTCACCCGCGGCGATCAAGCTGACTCCACACTACGGTCCGCGCGGCTTTACGGCGGACGGCAACGACCTGATGCTGGTCGATGTCGAGGTCGTCGACAAGGACGGCAACCGCGTGCCGACCGCCTTCAATCCGGTCAGCTTCAAGCTCGACGGCGCCGCGGAATGGAAAGGTGGCATCGCTCAGGCCGAAGCCTGGGACGATCCGAAAAAGAAGGATTCGACCAACGATATCGGCGCCACCACGTTACCCGTCGAACTTGGCGTCAACCGCGTCCTGATCCGTGCCACCAATGCGGCGGGGAAGGTGCGCCTGATCGCTTCCGCTGACGGGCTGAAGGGTGCCGAGGTCGACACCGAAAGTCACGCCATCGCGCCCACCGTCGACGGCCTGTCGACCGTGTTCGCCGAGGACTATCAGCCATCGGACCTGTCGCGCGGCCCGACGCCATCGGGCGCCTCGTATCAGCCGTTCCAGCACACCATCCACGTCGCCTCGATCACCGCCGGCTCCAACCAGGCCGACGCGCAAAACAGCCACGACGACAACGAATCCACGACCTGGTCGAGCGACGGCAAGCCCGAGAACGCCTGGATCGAATATACCTTCGACCATCCGGACACGGTGTCGCTGCTGTCGCTGAAATTGACCGGCTGGCGGCTTCGTGCCTATCCGATCAAGGTGACGCTGGACGGCAAGACCATCTTCGAGGGCGTGACGCCGAAATCGCTGGGCTATGTCAATCTGCCGGTAACGCCGGCGACGGGCTCGAAACTGCGCATTAGCCTGACAGGGGCCAGCGAAGACCGCGATGCCTTCGGCAATGTCGTCGAGCTGAAGAACAACAAGGACGCCGCCAGCGTCGGCGCCGATGCCGTGCCGGCGGGTTCACGCCTCAGCATCGTCGAGGCGGATATCCTCGGGCCGGTTAAGTAGCGGACCTGACTTCGAAAGCAAACCGGGCGCCGCCCAGGGCGTCCGGTTGACCGACGGGCGGCGCAAGCGCGAGCGATCCCCCGTGGCCCTGGACGATCTGGCGCGCCAGACTGAGGCCGACCCCGGTGCCCGTTTCCTTGGTGGTGTAGAACGGTAAAAACACTTGATCGGCCTTGTCGGCGGGGATGCCCTTGCCGGAATCCTCGACGCTGAAGAGGACACCTGGGCCATGGCCACGGATGCCCAGCCGCACGACCGGTTCGGGTCTTTCCAGCGCGGCCTGAGCGGCGTTGTTGAGCAGATTGCCGACGCACAGCCACATCTGGTCTTCGTCGATGACCGCCCATAGCCCCTTGTCGGCGGCAAGGTCAAAACGCACGCCCTTGTCGCCCCATTGCGCCGCGAAACTGTCGGCGGCCGTTTCCAGCCATTCGTCGACATCGACCGGCCGCAGCACCGGCGGCGGCAGGCGCGACAGGGCGCGGTAAGCGTTGATGAAGTCGCTGAGGTTTTCGGTGCGCGCCACGACGCGTTCCAGCGCCTTGGCGGCCAGGGCGCGGCTTTCGGCCGTATCGTCGCCGAGCAGATCGAGCGCGCTCTTGCTCATCGACGCTACCGGAGTCAATGCGTTCATCAGCTCGTGATTCAGGACGCGCAACAGGTCGCGCAGGGCGGTCGCTTCGGCGGCGCGGACATCGGCGGAAATGTCGGTCAGCACGGCCAGGTGCGACAGCCGCTCGTCCTCCTCCATCTCCGACAAATGCACCGCATAGGCATGGCCCTTCCATTTGATCTGACCGGGCAGGTTGGCCAGGCCCTCGGCATCGCCCAGCAACTGCCGACGGCTGGTCAGGGGCAGGGCGTAGGCGACGTCGAACAGGGTGCGCGCGGCGCGGTTGACGGCGATCAGCTGGCCGTTGGCCGATTGCAAGAGCAGCGGCGACGGCGTCTGGTCGAGCAGGACTTGCAGGCGGCGTCGGCTGAGCTCGGCGGTGAAGATCGTGCCCGGCTGGCCGGCGCGGCGCAAGAGGTCGCGGCTGAGGCGAAAGGCCGTCGTCGTCAGGCCGAGACTGGCCAGGATGGCGCCGGTCAGCAGGCAGAGCGTCGTCGATGCATAGAGCCCGTGGCTGAAGGCCAGCCACGCCAGCACGCCGGCGACGAAGACGCCCAGTTGCGCCGCAAGCGCGATGAGGGTGCGCCTATAGTCCATGCTTTTCCATGCGCCGGTAAAGCGCCGCCCGGGTCAGGCCGAGATCCTTGGCGGCGCTGGAGATGTTGAACTGGTGGCGGTCGAGCGCGGCTTTGATCAGTTCGCGTTCGGAGCGCTCGAGATTGAGGTCCTTGGGCGGGGCGGCGGCGGGCAAGGAGCGTGGGCTGTCGATCGCCGCGCGAATCGAAGCCAGGAAGCGGTCATTGTTCCACGGCTTGACGACGAAATCCTGCGCCCCGATGCGCATGGCCTCGATGGCGATGGCCATGCCCGAATGGCCGGTAACGACGACGACGGGCAAGTGCGGGGTCCTGTCCATGCGTTCACGCAGGAAGGCCAGGCCGGCCTCGCCCGAGGTATCGCCGCGGCTGTAGTTGAGATCGAGCAGCAGGATGTCGACCGGCTGGGCGTCGAGCGCTGTGCGGGCCTCATCGGGTGTCTGCGCCTTGATCAGGTCGAACCCGTGACGCGTCAGAACCAGCTCCGCCGCAGTCAGCACATCAGCGTCGTCATCCAGGAACAAGGCGGTTTTGCGAGGCTCAGGCATGTTCGAAATCGGACACTCAGGGGTGTGGGTCAGGCGTGATTTGACCGTAAAACTACCAAAAAGTCAAATGAAATGAGCTATTTATGCATATTGAAAAAGCCGTGTTAGCTTTTTACCATGCCCGATAGCACCCCTTCCGATCCTCCCGTCCGCAAGATGGACCGCACCATCGCCAAGCCGTGGTGGAAAAAACGCCCGGCCCAGATCTGTGCCGCCGTTGTCGTTGTCGCCCTCGCCGGCGGCGCCATGCTGACCCTGTTGCCGCCGCCCGGCACGGTCGATGTCGACGGCCAGACGCTGGACACCGGCGAGGTCGTCCGCGGCCCGTTCCAGGACTATGTGCCGCTGCGTTCGGAAGTCATTCCGCGCGATATCATTTACATCACCGCCCAGTCGGCCGGCCGCGTCGAGCAGGTCATCGCCAATGACGGCGAGGCGGTTACCGCCGGCCAGATTCTGGCGCGGCTCAGCAATCCCGACCTGACGCTTGATGTGTCGTCGCGCGAAGCCGACATTTCCGGTCGCCTCAGCGACACCAACAACCAGATGATGACGCTGCAGACCCAGCAATCGACGCGCCAGCAGGCCCTGGCCGATGCCGCCTATGCGGTGCACAAGGCGGAGGAGGATTTGAGCAAGCGCCAGTTGCTGCGCGCACAGGGCATCCTCAACGACGCCAATATCAAGCCCTATGCCGACGAGGTCGTCTATCAGAAGGCGCGGTTGAAAGCCTTGCAGGACGATCAGGCCCACGACAACGCCTTTTTCGACGGTCAGCGCCACCAGATCTCGGCGTCTGCCGGCGACCTGCGCCGCAGCCTCGACGAAGTCCGCCAGGGCCTGTCGGCGCTGAGCGTGATCGCGCCAGGCGCCGGCCGGCTGACCGATTTCGAGCTCAAGCCGGGTCAGGCGGTGAAGCAGGGCGATCCTCTGGGCGAGGTCGATTCCGAAGGTACCTACAAGCTGCGCGCCCAGGTCGATGAGTTCTATCTGTCGCGGCTGTCGGTCGGCCTGAAGGCCACGGCCAATGTTCACGGCCAGACGATCAATGTCCACATCAGTAAGGTTTTTCCGCAGGTCACCGAAAACCACGTCACGGTCGAAATGGCTTTCGACGGGGCGGTGCCGGCAGACCTGAAGCGCGGCGAGGCGGTCGATGCGCGTCTGTCGCTCGGCAGTACCCAAACGGCGGTGCTGGCGCCGTCGGGCAACTGGCTGAACGACAGCAACGGCACCAGCGTCTTCGTCGTCAATGCCGCCGGCGACCGCGCCGATCGCCGCACCATTTCGATCGGCCGCCGCAATCCCGAATATGCCGAAGTTCTCGGTGGCTTGAAACCCGGTGACCGCATCGTCACCGGCACGGCCCAGGATCTCAGCAAGGCCCAACATCTGCACCTCACCGGAAAACGCCCGTCATGATCGATCTTCAGAAAATCACCCGCCTCTATCGCTCCGACGAGATCGAGACGACGGCGCTCCACAACATCTCGCTGACCATCAAGCGCGGCGAATTCGTCGCCATTATGGGGCCGTCGGGCTGTGGCAAATCGACCCTGCTCAACATACTGGGCACGATCGACCGGCCGACCAGCGGCGCCTATCTGTTTGACGGCGACGATCTGGCGCGGATGAACGAGGTTAAGCTGGCCAATCATCGCGCCCGCCATCTCGGCTTCATCTTCCAGAGCTTCAACCTGGTCGACGACCTGACGATCTATGAAAACGTCGAACTCGGCTTGCTCTACCGCAAAGACCGCAAGGGCTCGCGCCGCAAGGCGATCGAGGAGGCCATGGACAAGGTCGGCATCGCCCACCGCGCCCGGCATTTCCCGAACCAGCTGTCGGGCGGCCAGCAGCAGCGTGCCGCCATTGCCCGCGCCATCGTCGGTGCACCGGATCTGATCCTGGCCGACGAACCGACCGGCAATCTCGACACCGAAAACGGCGCCCAGGTCATGGATATCCTCAAGGGATTGAACAAGGCCGGCGCCACCATCGTCATGGTCACCCACTCGCAAAGCCATGCCGACCAGGCGACGCGCCAGATCGATATCCTCGACGGCCAGCTCGTCTCGTCCGTGGCTCAAGTCCTCTAAAAGCAAGCCCTTTAAAGAAAGCTGTTGTGATGCTGGGTTCGACCTTTACGGCCTTCTATCGCTCATTCACGCGCCATCCACTGTACGCGCTGCTCAACCTGATCGGCCTGTCGTTCGGCATCGCCGTGTTCATTACGCTGGGCCTGTTCTTCCGCTACGAGACGACCTATGAGCGCTGGCTGCCCAATAGCGAGCGGCTTTATGCCGTCGAGATCAGGTGGTCGCTGAACGGCAATGTCACCGATCCGTCGGCCTACACCTCGGGTGGCCTGCTCGAAGACCTGAAGACCGACTATCAGGTACGCGGCACACGTATCATGGACCGCACCGCCACGGTACACATGGGATCGCAGACGACGAGCGAGTCCGTGCAACGCGTCGACGGCGAATTCTTCGCCGTGACTGGTCTTGGCCTGATCGCCGGCGATACGGCAACCGCCCTGAGCGCGCCCGACAAGGTCGTGCTGACGCGCGCCATGGCGGCAAAATACTTTCCGGGTCAGGCGCCGGCCTCTGTCGTGGGGAAGGTCATCCGCCTGACCGACGACGAAGGCACCAACAACTATCGCGTCTCCGGCGTAATCGAAACGCCTCCGGACAATACAGATCTGACGCTAAAATTCGTCCGCCTGCTGACACCGGCCTATACCTCGACCGTCGGCGCCTGGCACCACTACGGCTCGCAGCGGCTGGAAACCCTGGTGCTGGCCGATCCGGCCTCGGTGGCGCATCTTGAGCCGTTGCTTCCGGCCTTCACCGATCGTCACGCCGCCAAGGATTTCACGCCCGCGGTGCCGCACACCATCATGCATTTCAATCTCTATCCGCTGCGTGACGTGCACCTTCAGGACGCCAAGACGCGCACCAATGTGTTTGCGCTCGGTATCGTCGGGGTGCTGGCCTTCTTCATCGCCGCCATCAACTACGTCAATCTCGCCACCGCGCGCGCCGGCATGCGCGCCCGGGAAGTCGCCGTGCGCAAGACGCTGGGCGCCACGCAGGGCATGCTGCGCTCGCAATTCCTGTGCGAAGCGGCGCTGACCACGCTGATCGCTGCCCTGATCGGCCTCAGCCTGGTCGAGGTCAGCCTGCCGCTCATCAACGCCGCGGGTGGGCTCAGCCTCAAGCTCGACTATGTCGCCGAGGGTTTGCCTTTGGCCCTGGCCGGCGGTTTCATCCTGCTGGCCGGCCTGTTGGCGGGCCTCTATCCGGCCTTTGTCCTGGCGGGTTTCAAACCGGCCCAGGTCCTGGCCTCGTCGCGCTCGCCGGCCGGTGGCCGCTGGGCCATCCGCACCCGTGAAGCCCTGGTCGTCGTCCAGTTCGCCGTCGTCGTCGCCTTTTTCATCATGATCGGCGGCTTCTTCGCCCAGCTTCAGCACATGAAGACCGCCGATCTCGGCTTCCGCCGCGATGGTGTGCTGGTCACACCTTCGACCTACGATCCGGCCCTGACCAATGGTCAGCGCGATGCCTTGTGGTCGGCGTTTCGCGCCACACCGGGCGTGGCCGCGGTCACCGTGGGCTGGACCGGCCCGGGGGACGATTCCGAAAAGGATGGCACCTCGATCATGCCGGACGGCTATACCGGTCCGACCAAGTCGATCCAGTGGGTCCCCGTCGGGCCCGACTATTTCACCACCTACGGCGCCCGTCTGATCGCCGGCCGCTGGCTTGACCCGTCGCGCGGCGACGACCAGTACACTCACCGCGACGTGACGACGGGCAAGAAGCTGCCGGTCGTGCCGAACGAGGTCAGTAACGTCATCATCAATCGCAAGGCCCTGAAGCTTTTGGGCTATGCCTCGCCTCAAGCGGCGCTCGGCCATATGGCGACCTTCGACGATACCCGTCATATCCGCATCGTCGGCGTCATCGAGGACATGCGCTTCCATTCGCCGAAGACCCCCTTGCCGGCGACTGTCTACCTGTTCGATCCCAAGCCCTATGACAATGCGGTCACCGGTATTCGCTATGACGGCGTTTCGGAGGCGGAGATGCGCGCCCGCCTGACCGCCGCCTGGCGCAGCATCGCGCCGGAAGTGCCGTTCACCGTCACCTCGGCGGCCGACAATCTCGACAACTACTACAAGCCCGACCGCAATCGTTCGAACCTGTTCAGCGTCGGGGCGCTGATCGCCGCGTTGATCGGCTGTATCGGTCTCTATGGCATGGCGGCCTTCAACCCCTCCCGCCGCGCCCGCGAAATTGGCCTGCGCAAGGTGTTGGGCGCGTCGAGCGGGCAGGTGACGGGCCTGCTGGTCGGTCAGTTCCTGCGGCCGGTGATCATCGCCAATCTCCTGGCCTGGCCGATCGCCTATTTCGCCCTACGGCAATGGCTGTCACAGTTCGACGACGCTGTCGCCATCAGCCCGCTGTTCTTCGTCGGTGCGACCGCGGTTGCCCTGCTGATCGCTCTGGTCACCGTCGGCGGCCTTGCCCTGGTCAATGCCGGCGCGGAGCCCGGAAAAGCCCTCCGACACGAGTAGGCGCGTACCGCTCATTCCGTGAACGCCGCTTCACCCATGAAATAATTCGTGTACGCGGTGCGGCGGATAGGTCTTGATCTTCGCTGCATTGCAACATAAATTGTCCGTGTTCGGTGCCTCCCTGGCGCCGAAGCCCTTCCTGGGCGTTTCCTCCCTGTAGACTTGGCCGCGCTGTTTAGCGCGGCTTTTTTTTGCTCGAAGCCCAAAATCCGAAAAAATCACCTCCGCCTTGAACGCTTGACCGCGCGCCGGGAATTCATGATCGACGGCATTGCGCCGCAACACTCGTGAATGGAGGGAAGTCATGAAAGTACATCGTGGCGCGGCTTTGGCGGTAATGTCCGCTGGTCTTTTGGCCCTGGCGGCCTGCGGCGGCGACGACAGCGGCGGCGGATCGTCCGGCGGTTCGGTATCGTCGAGCTCGAGCAGTTCCAGCTCGTCGTCTTCGAGCTCAAGCTCGTCCAGTTCGTCGTCGTCATCCTCCTCGTCGAGCTCAAGTGCGGTGGCCGCGGCCTATGTCAATACGGCACTCGTCGCCGACGTCGCCGGCGCGGCGTCCCATACCGATGCCAACCTGGTCAATGGCTGGGGCCTGGCCTTCAATCCGGCGGGCTTCGCCTGGGTCTCCGACCAAGGAACGTCGAAGTCGACGCTTTATGACGGCAATGGCGTGCTGCAATCGCCGGTCGTCAACATTCCGAAAAGCGCTGGCGGGGTCGGTGGCCCGACCGGCATCGTCACCAATACCGGCAGTGCCTTCACTTTGTCAGTCACGAGCTCCGGTGGGGTCGATCAATACGGCTACCCGATACCGGGTGGCACCACGCAGGTGCCGGCGCTGTTCATCTTCGACACCGTCGGCGGCACCATCTCCGCTTGGTCGGCCAGTGACGATCCCAACAATGCCATCCTCGAATACGATTCCGGCGGCACGGCGGTCTATACCGGCCTGGCCATCCTGACAGGTTCGACCAATCGTCTCTACGCCGCCGACTTCAAGAACAACAAGATCGACGTCTTCGACGGCAATTTCGCCAAGACAACCGTTACCGGCACCTTTAACGATCCGAACATCCCGGCGGGTTACTCGACCTTCAACATCCAGGCGATCAACGGCCAGCTGTTCGTCACCTATGCCCAGGTCGATACCACCAACGGCCGTGAAAAGGTCGGCGCGGGTTTGGGTTACGTCGATATCTTCGACTCCAACGGCGCCCTGGTCAAACGCCTGATCAGCAATGGTGCGCTCAATGCACCGTGGGGTGTGGTCATGGCCCCGGCCGGCTTCGGCACTTTCAGCGGGGACCTGCTGGTCGGCAATTTCGGTGATGGCACCATCAATGCCTACGATCCATCGACCGGCGCCATGATCGGCACCATCAAGGACGGCAGCGGCACCACCTTCGCCGTACCGGGCCTGTGGGGCATTGCCTTCGGTAACGGCATCAACAGCCTGCCGACGACGACCCTGTTCTATGCCGCCGGCACCAGCGGGGAAACCCACGGCGTCTTCGGCCGCATCGACTTCAAGTAATCCGCTTGGCGCCTCGCCGGGCGTGGCGAGGCTGCCGCCGGCCGTTTCGGAGGAAGCACCGGGACGGCCGGAACTGACTGGGTTGTGTACAGGGTAGCTGTCCCCCCATCGACCTGCACGCAGCCTTCTCGCCCTTCCGCTCAGCCCAGCGGAAGGGCGAACTTTTATAAACTACGAAATAATTTCGCGGCAGCGATGAACCGTTTCCTCTCTGCAGGGCATATACGTAGTCTGATGGAGGGACACATGCTGACGCGGCGGGATGACGGGACGCGAGACGGCACGGCGGCGCGGGTGGACGCGCATACCGATGCCAGGCTGATCGCGCGTATCGTCTCCGGTGACCGGAAGGCGTTCGAGACTCTTTATCGCCTCTATCATCCCCGTCTGTCGCATTTTCTGATCCGCATGGTGCGCCGCCCCTCCGTGGTCGAGGAAGTGCTCAACGACACCCTGCTGATCGTTTGGAACCGCGCCGAGACCTATAATGGACGCTCCAAGGTATCGACGTGGATTTTTGCAATCGCTTACCGCCGGGCGCTCAAAGCGCTGCGGCGACTGGACGAACCGATGGAAGACACCTTTGCCGAACGCCGCCAAAGCGACGCACCCGGGCCGGAACAGCAACTGGGCCAGACCCAGGTGCGCGCCGTGCTCAGCGACGCGCTTCTGGGCCTGAGCAACGATCACCGCACCGTGGTCGATCTCGCCTATTTCCACGAGATGGGCTACCGCGAGATCGCCGAGATTATGGACTGTCCCGTGGACACCGTGAAGACCCGCATGTATCATGCCCGGCGCAACCTGCGCGCCCGGCTATCCGGCCAATTGGCCGACTGGTTGTGAGGCGGTCATGAGCGGACGTATCATCCCCTTGCACGGCGATCTGCACGACGACACCTCGGCGCTACTGCCGTGGTACGCCACCGGCCGGCTCGATGCCGACGACACGGCGCGCGTCGAAGCGCATCTTGCCACATGCACCCAATGCCAGGCCGACCTCGTCCTCGAGCGCCGCCTGGCCGCCGCCGTTGCCGACCTGCCGGCTGACGATATCGGCGATGCCGATGACGCCTTTGACGCCATCAAAGACAAGCTGACGCCGCGTGAGCCGTTTCTCAAGCGCAATGCCGCCCGTGTTAAGCGCGACTGGGGCCAAAGCGCGCCCTGGCTGCGCTGGGCGATCGCCGCACAGCTGGTGCTGTTGATTGGTGGCGGCGCCCTGCTGTTGCGGCCGCAACCTCAGGCGAGAATCTACCACACGCTGAGTTCGGCGCCCGCGCCGGCGGCGGCCAATATCGTCGTCGTCTTCCGCCCTGAAGTCACCGAGGCCGATCTGCGCCAAACTCTGCGCGGTGTCGACGCCCGCGTCGTCGACGGGCCGACGGTGGCCGACGCCTATCTGTTGCACGTCGAACCGGGCGCGCGGGCGACGACGGTGGCGAAGCTGCGCGGTGACAAGACCATCACCCTGGCCGAGCCGATCGACGGAGATCGTGCCGACGGAGATCGTACAGTCGGAGGTCGGCCATGAACCGCACCCTCCGGTCAGGATTGTTGCTGGGCGGGTTGCTGCTGATTGCGCTCGGTGTTTGGTGGTTGGTGGCCGCCAGCGCGCACGCAGATTCCCCGGTGCAACCGGCGGGTGGACCAGCCGACGCCAATCATCGCGTCCTGGTGCTGTTGCGCATGCCGCCCGATCATTATAGCCCCGATGTCAGCTATGGCGGCGGCTATGGCGGCAGTGCCACCGCGGGGGCGCGACGCCGCTTTGCGCTCGAACGTGCCAAGGCCAACGGCCTGCAACTGGTCGATGACTGGCCGATGCCGATGGCCGGACTCGACTGTTACGTCATGGCCGTGCCGCAGAACCGCTCGGTCGAGGAAGCCGCCGCCGCTCTGTCGCACGATCCCGGCGTCGAATGGGCCGAACCGATCGCCACCTACAAGGCCCAAGGCACAGCGCAATCGTCGGCAACGCACACCGGCGATCCGCTGTATCGTGTCCAGCCCGACGCCAAGGAATGGCAGCTCGACGCCCTGCATCTCATGGCGACCGGTCGCAATGTCCGCATCGCCGTTATCGACAGCGCCATCGAGACCGCGCACCCCGATCTGGCGGGGCAGGTCATGGTCGAGGAAAACTTCGTCGCCGGCCCCGCCAGAACAGCTGAAATCCACGGCACGGGCGTCGCCGGTATCATCGCCGCGGTGGCCAATAACGGTCAGGGCATTGTCGGCGTAGCGCCCCATGCCCGGTTGATGGGGCTGCGTGCCTGCGCCCAGCAAGCCGATCCGTCGCTGACCCTGTGCGATAGTCTGAGCCTCGCCAAGGCGCTCTACTACGCCGTCGATCACAAGGCCGAGGTCATCAATATGAGCCTGGCCGGACCACCAGATCCCCTGCTCGGGCGTCTGCTCGACCTGGCGGCGGCGCGCGGCATTACCGTTGTCGGCGCCGTCGATCGCACCCTGCCGCACGGCGGTTTTCCGGCGTCGCATCCGGGCGTCGTCGCCGTGGTCGATGAACAGACCGAGCCCGCTGGCAGCGGCATCTACGGCGCGCCCGGCCGCGATATCCCGACGACCGAGCCCGGCGGCAACTGGTTCTTCGCCAATGGCTCTTCCTATGCCGCGGCCCACGTCAGCGGCCTGTTCGCCCTGATGCGCGAGCGCTCGAAAAAGCCGGAAACCGCCGCGGCGCTGGCCACCGTTTCGGGCGGCGACGCCATCGATCCGTGCGCCACACTGTTGCGCATACCGGGCGCCGCCGGGTGCGTCGAGCCCGGCAAGCTGGCCTTGCAGGTTCACCCCTGACATGTGGGCGAGGGGGGCGGCCTTTCTGATCGTGGCCCTCTGCGCGCTATCGCTGTGTCCGGCCGCGCGCGCGCAAGTGGCGGCCAGTGTCTCCGTCGATTCCGATTATCGCTTTCGCGGCGTGACCTTGAGCGACAATAAGCCGGTCGCGCGCCTGAACCTGTCTTACGACAACCCGTCAGGCATTTATGCAGGCCTATCGGGCTTCACGGCCGACAAATCAGGCTATTACGGCACCGTCGCCTATGCCGGCTATGTCTGGCGGCCACAGAGCGGGCCGGCCCTGGAAGCCGGTGCCAGCTACACGCAGGTTCGCGAGCATTTCGCCTATAATTACTCCGAAATCTACGCCGGGATCATCACTCGCGCCTTGACGGCGCGGCTCTATTACTCGCCCGACTATTTCGGTGCGAGCACGCGCACCCTCTATGCCGATCTCAACAGTGGCCGTCAGTTGTCACCGCACTGGCGCGCCTTCGTCCACGGGGGCGTGTTAAGCCCGCTGAGCGGCACATTTCGCCGGTCGCGTTATGACGTTCGCGCCGGCGTCGCCGTCAGCGTCAGCCACTACGAGCTGCAACTGGCGTGGAGCCACACCAATCCCAATCGCGCCTATGCCTGGCATCCGGCGGATGACGGTGACGCAGTCATCGCCACGGCGACGAGCTATTTCTGACGATTGGTGGCGACCACGCTTGCCGCGCCGAGATCGACGACCTTGGCGGCACCCCCCAGCGACAACACGACCTCGACCGCGCCAGACGCCTGGGCCGTCGGCACCGGGCCGTGGATGTGCACCAGCTGCCATTGCGTCGTCAGCGTGACGTCGCCGATGACAAGCTCACCATAGGGCGCCTTTGTCTGGGCCAGCGAAATCGGTACGTCGAGTTGCGTGTCGGGATCGGCGGCATTCAACCGCGCCCATACCGCGATATCGACCGTATCGCCGGCAGCGATGGCGCCGCTGATTGGCGCGCTGACGCCGATATCCCAGGCATTTTCCGTCGGCTTGGCGACGGTGACGCGCACCGCCCTACCACCCGGCACGGTGGCATCATTGATCGGCGCATAGGTCTCACCGGAGCCATAAATCGTCCAGGCCTGGCCGTCGGGCCTGTTCAAGGCGGCGCCGGCGGCTGGTTGCGGCGTAGTTGCCACCACTGGCGTGGGCAGGGGCGAGGGGTTGGCCAGGCCCGCCATCACCGCCTTGACCAGAACACCGTCCGTCGTGTCCTCGGAAATCTCCCAGGCCATGACGCCGCCCGCCTTGGCGCGGGCCCAGTGCGCCTTGTCGGTCAAGGTCTGAGGCGCATTGAAGGTGACGTAGCTGCAGGTCGCGCACATCTCACCGATCAAGTCGCCGTTAGCAGTCCCAACAGTGCCGAGATCGCGATAGGCATAGGCCGGCCGGTAGGTGCCATAGCCGCGGCCATAGAAGGGTACGCCCAGAATCAGCCGGTCGCGCTGCACGCCGCGGCCCAGCCACAGATAGAGCGCGCTCTTGTAGTCCGCCATGGCAGCCTCTTCCTGACCCGGCACGGCATTGTCGTAGGTCATGACCTCGACCGTGTCGAAGGCGGGGATGGCGCCGATCGGAATCATGCCGCCGACATAAGAGGCCGTAGTGCCGCTCAGCGTCTTGTGGTGAGCATGAAGCCTGGCACTCAGCGCCTTGACGAACGGCACATAGGTGCCGTCCTTGACCATCTTGTTGAGCAGGTCGGCCTCGATATCGACCGACAGGCCGTCGAGTTTCTCGGCATCGGCAAAGGCGACGAGGGCGCTGACGGTGGCGTCGCGATGCGCCGGGCCGGCCAGGACATCCCAATCACCGGCGCAGACCGGGAGCAGGGCGCCGGCCAGGGCGCCGATCGCCCGCGCGCCAGCAGCATGGATGGTGGTGACGGCGTCGCTGACCGTTTGAGTCGGTACCGGCACCAGATAGCGGTCAGTCATGCAGGCCATGGCCGTGCCGTTGGTAATCTGGCCCTGGGCGTTGGGATTGACGAAGGCGAGCGCGATATCGGTATAGGGTTTGAGATCTGTCGCCGCCAGGGTCGAGGCGACGCCGCGAATGCTCGGCAGATAGCCTTCGACGACGGGGCGGCTCACGGGCTTCGCCGCTACCGGATGGGCGATCACGGCCAGCAGCATCACGGCGGCGGTCAAACGCTTGATCATCGTTTCCTCGAAAGACTTCGCCACCGCTTAGCAGGGGCGTGCGTTTCGTGCCACCGCGACATGGCGGCAGCATGGCAGCGCGTGACAAAGTGGTAAATTTGTCAGTCGATTGGCGAAAGCAACGGACAGGATTGAAGCCGCCTCACAACCATGTTACCGATATCATCTGAATAAGGGGCTAGCCGCGGTAAACGCGGCCAAAAACAGGGACCGCCGGGAGACGACATCGAGCGGCAATCCATGCCACGGATTGCCGGGTCGGGTTTTCCACCCAGGCGGGCAGAGCGATGGCGCCAGGACCATTTTCGCTGTCATCCACGGGGAGGCTGTAGTCATGCGGCCGTCCGACGAACGCGCGCTGTGGCTATCGCGGCATGCCTTAAAGCACGAACCGGCCCTGCGCGGCTGGCTGGGGCGCAAGCGCATTGCCGGGCTCGAAATCGACGACATTGTCCAGGAAACCTATGCCCGGCTGATCGCTGTCGAGTCGGTCGCCGGCATCAGCAACGTCAAGAACTACATGTTTCAGACCGCCTATTCGGTGCTGGTCAGTCATGTACGCCGCTCGAAAATCGTCGCCTTCGAGACGGTCGCGGACCTCGAACAACTGGGGTCGACGCGTGATTCGTCACCGGAAGATCAGGTCATCGACCGCGATGAGCTCAACCGCCTGGCTCAGGCCATTTCTGCCTTGCCGGGCAAGGTGCGCGAGGTCTTCGTGCTGCGCCGCGTCAACGGGCTGTCGCAGCGCGACGTCGCCAAACAGCTCAACCTGTCGGAAAGTACGGTTGAAAAACATATGAGTCGCAGCATTTATTTGCTGATGACTGCTATTTCCAATAGCGGAAATGACACCGGCCGCGCGTCAAGGGCGTGGGAAGCCAAGTTGCGCAAGGACCATGCCTCAAAAGACGCCAAACGAGACGGCCAGACAGATTGACGCCACAGCGGCCGATTGGGCCGCGCGGCTCGATCGCGGTGTCTTGTCCCCCGAAGATGAAAGCGCGCTCGATGCGTGGCTGGCCGGCGACCCCCGTCGCGCCGGAGCGTTTGCGCGTGCCCGGGCGGTGTCGCTCTATTCCGAGCGCGCCAAGGCGCTTGGGCCGAATTTCGATCCCGAGGCTTTCAAGCCGAATGCGGTGGCCTTTTCGCCGGCGCGTCGCCGCTTGCTGTGGGGTACGGCCGCGGCGGCTGGCATCGGCGGTGCTGTCCTGGCCGGTTACGGCCTGATGGCGCGCGGCGAGATTTATACGACAAGACGCGGTGAAATGCGGGTCGTGCCCTTGGCCGACGGCTCGGTCGTCAATCTCAATACGGCGTCGCGCATCCAGGTGCTCTATACCAAGACGCAGCGCACCATCCATCTCGACCAGGGCGAGGCGCTGTTCGATGTTGCCAAGGACGCGGCGCGCCCCTTCATCGTCTATGCTGGTGATACCGCCGTGCGCGCCGTCGGCACCAGCTTCTCGGTGCTGCGCCTGGCCGACGCGCCGGTGCAGGTGCTGGTCCGTGAAGGCGTGGTCGAGATCGATCGCGCCGCCGCAGCCCCCATACGTTTGAGCGCCAATATGCGCGCCGTGGCCCCGCTGGCGACAGCCGTCGAAGCGCTGCAGCCGATCAAGACCATGACGGTGGCGCCGGCCGAGGTCGAACGTGCCGTTGCCTGGCGCGAAGGGCGCATTGCCTTTGAGGGTGAAACCTTGCGCCAGGCGGTGCAGGATTTTAGTCGCTATAGCGACACGCGCATCGTCATCGATGATCCCTCGGTGGCCGATGAAGAAATCACCGGCCTGTTCCAGGCCAATGACCCGGTCGGGTTTGCCCAGGCCGCGGCAACCTCGCTCAGCCTGCACGCCGATATCGGCGATAACCAGGTCGTCTTGCGGCGTTAGAGAGCTTGCCGGATCAGGCGTAGGGCAAGGCCGCCCAACTGCCAGCCGACTTGCAGCGCCGGATAGGTGCTCGCCGCAATGATCGCCAAAGCGCAGAGGGCGACGGCCGCCTCATTGCGTTCGGATTGCGCTGTAATGGCGATAGCTGGGGCTCTGCGCGTGTGCATGACATTCTCCTGTAACCGGAGAATGCGCTTTCGAGCGGCATAAGTGAAATAGATCGTTTTTGAAAATTTCCAAAACGCACCTTATCGGCGGGGGTACGCCTTTTCCCCAAAAAAAAAAATCCCTCAAAAAACATTCACCTCATG